>Ga0172372_10003123_pt1 | contig 24676 bp, 24 predicted proteins | sample LakKiv5m_2_FD_114544 | JGI IMG/M metagenome (GOLD analysis project Ga0172372, IMG submission 114544) | Freshwater microbial communities from Kabuno Bay, South-Kivu, Congo - kab_092012_9.5m | ecosystem: Environmental > Aquatic > Freshwater > Lake | place: Democratic Republic of the Congo...
CGATACCGAACAGGACCCCAACGGGAGCATCGCGAGCCGACACGACGTGGAATGACGGCCAAGGCAGGCTTGCTCCGGGAGGGTTGGAACGTACCTTCGCGGCCGTGTTCGGATTGAGCGATCGCCAATGGTTCCTGGGCGCCGTGCTGCTGTACGGCGTGGCGGCGCTATTTGGTGTGCTCGTCTGGCGGCATGGGTTTCGTCGGGACAATCGCGCGCTCTATGGCCTGCTCTGGGCAGGATTTGCCCTGCACACGCTCGCGCTGGTGGCGCGCGGGGTGAGCCTCTCGCGGTGCCCGATCCGCAATCTCTACGAAGCGACGACGTTCCTGCTCTGGACCATCGCGATGGCCTACCTGCTGGTCGGGGTGGTGCGGCACGTGCGGTTCCTGGGGGTCTTCGTCGCTCCGCTGCTCCTTGGAGTGGGCGTGTTCGCCCTGATGCCGGCGCTGGATGCACCGGAGGCGGGAGCCCGGTTGGTGCCTGGGTGGAAGAGCCTGCACGCAACCTTCATCCTCCTGGCCTACGGGGCGTTTGGTCTGGGGGCCCTCACGGGCGGGATGTACCTCATGGAGGCGAACACCTTGAAGAACCACAAGGCCCGGGCCATGGCTTCTTTGCTTCCGCCGATCACGCGGGTGGAGGCCGTGACGGGCGGAAGTCTTCTCGCCGGGGTGGGACTGTTGACGGCGGGCTTGATCACCGGCGTGTTTTACCTGAAGGCCGCCAAGGGTTCGTATCTGAGCACTGATCCTTTCGTCGTCTACTCGGGCCTGACCTGGCTGATGTACGCCGCAATGGTTGTTGCGCGCTGGCGCTTTGATCAGCGCGGACGGCGGTTGGCCCTCGGCGCGGTTGCCGGGTTCGCCTTTGTGCTCCTCACCTTCTGGGGCATCTACCTGCTTTCCGGCTTGCACCGCGCGTCCACGTCGACGGGTGCCGAACCCACGCAGCCCCGCATCACCCTGACCACCCGCTGACATGTCCATTGTCGTGGTCGGGCTCAACCATCGGACGGCGCCGGTCGAGGTTCGTGAGAACTTCGCCTACGGCGAACACGCCGTGCCGGTGGCGCTGGAGGGCTTGAGGAAGTCCGGGTGGGTGGAGGAGGCGGTGCTGCTGTCGACGTGCAACCGGGTCGAGTTGTATGCGTCGGTAACGGGAGATTCGCGGACAGGCGCACGACGGTTGCGCGAGTTCCTGGGGACCGACCGGCGGTTTCAAGGGGACATCGGTGCGGTGACCTATACGCATCTCGATGGCGGGTGTCTGGAGCATCTGTTCCGCGTGGCGGGCGGACTGGATTCTCTCGTGCTCGGGGAAACCGAGATCCTCGGACAGCTGAAGAAGGCCTACGATCTGGCCCTGCGGGGTGGCTTTACCGGCAAGGTCCTGAACCAGGCCTTCCAGCGGGCCTTCAGCATGGGAAAGCTCCTCCGCTCGGAAACCCAGATCCAGCGAGGCAACACCTCGGTCGCGTCGGTCGCCGTTGAGCTTGCGGAGAAGATCTTCGACGACCTGAAACATCGGGAGGTGATCATCCTGGGTGCAGGTGACATGGGCGAGAAGACGGCCCGTGCCTTGCTCAGCCGTGGCGCACGCAGCCTGATGGTCTCGAACCGATCCTTCGACCGGGCGGCCGCTCTCGCCGAGGAACTCGGCGGACGGGCGGTCCATTTTGACGCGTGGGAACGTGAGTTCCAACGCGTCGACATCCTCGTGTCGAGCACCAGCGCGCCTCACTACGTGGTGGATCGTCCACGCCTGGAACGGTTGATGCCAACGCGTCCCGCACGACCGCTCCTCCTGATCGATCTCGCCGTGCCCCGGGACATCGATCCCGAGGTGGAGAAGCTCGACGACGTCTTCCTCTACAACGTGGATCATCTCCAGACGGTCGCGGATGAATACGCGCGTTTGCGTCGGGCGGAGGTCGCTCGATGCGAGGACTTGATCCGGGCCAAGGTGGCGCTGTGGACGGGAGAGGAAGCCGGTGGGCGTCGGCTGGGGCCGGCCGTTCCGGTCCGGCCGGCCTGAACATCGGACGGCTTCCGGCACCTTTTCAGGCGCCCAGGTTTCGAATGCTTATCTGATTGTGAATCCAAATCGAACGATGGTGATCGCCACGCGCGGATCGGCGCTGGCACTGGCTCAGGCCCGGTCGGTCCAGGAGTCGGCGAAGGCGCTGTTTCCCGGACGGAACTTCGAGCTGAAGATCGTACGGACGACCGGCGACCAGATGCAGACGGCGTCGCTCGCCAATCCCGACGGGGCCCTGCCGCGTGGGCTTTTCACCAAGGAACTGGAGGTGGAACTCGAGTCGGGTGGCGCCGATCTCGCCGTGCACAGTCTCAAGGATCTTCCCACCGAGCTGCCGTCGGGATTGGAACTGGCCAGCGTGTTGCCGCGAGCGGACGTGCGGGATGTGCTCGTCTACCGGAGTTCAGCGCTGGTGGCATCCTTGCCACCGCCCGCGGAGTGGTCGCCGGGCACGCGGATGATGCGTGGGTTCGCGCCGCCCTTGCGGTTGTCCAAGCTGCCTGCGAAGACGGTGATCGCGACGAGCAGCACGCGTCGGGCGGCCTGGCTGCGTTCGCTTCGGCCGGACATCGAGGTGATGCCGATCCGCGGCAACGTCGGGACACGCCTCGGGAAGCTGGTTCAGGATGCACGTTTCGATGCCACGATCCTGGCGGCGGCTGGACTGGTCCGTCTGGGAATGTTCGTGGGACCGAAGTCGCGGTTGATCCTCGATCCGGTGTTGCGGCCGGGTCATGGATTCGAGGCGCCGCCAGAAGGCCTTTGCGCGACATTGCTGGAACCAGAGGAGATGCTGCCGGCGGTGGGGCAGGGCGCGATCGGCATCGAGATCCGGTCGGACAATGCCGAGGCGCGGGAGGTGGCGATGGCCTTGAACCATGGCAACACGTGGCGGTGCGTGGTGGCCGAGCGGGCCTTCCTGCGGGGGATGGGCGGCGGATGCCAGAGTCCCGTGGCGGCCTACGCGCGCATCGTCGGGCACCAGGTGCACCTGCGGGCGGGAGTGCTCCGGGGAACCACGTGGTGGCTGGGCGAGGGCCGACGCCCCATGGCTGAAGGCGAAGCCCTGGGCGCCGGACTGGCCGCCGGGGCCCGGTAGAGAAGCGGGACCGGAAAGTGGCAATGGGGTAAGTGGCAATGGGGTCGCGTCTATAAATTGTACATTTCAGCGATCCGATGGGTCCTTCTGCGGCAAATGTATAATATTTAGATGCGACCCCATTGCCTTCCTTTCCCCGCTATTCCCTTCAAGGGAGAGCATGGGTGTCACTGGCAACTGGCGATTGGAGACTGGGAACCCTCACGGCATCTTGGCTCTTTTCACAGGGGGAAGATCGGGCATGCTCTGCGCATGCAAATCACTCGATGGATGCGTTGGGCGGCGGCGGCGTGGATGTTGGTCGGGGTTTGGACGGTGCGTGCGGACGACACGGGGGTTCGGGCGGACAGCAAGCCGGCTTTCCAGAACATCACGGTGAAGGATTTCGAGAAGATGCGCGGAGGGACGAACGTGGTGATCCTCGATGTCCGGACGGAAAAGGAGTACAAGGAGGGCCATATCCCGGGATCGGTGTTGATCGACGTGAACTCGAGCAGCTTCGACAAGGAAGCGGCCAAGCTCGACCGGTCGAAGGTGTATCTCGTCCATTGCGCGGCGGGGGTGCGCAGCATGAAGGCCTGCAATTCGATGCGTGGGATGGAATTCACCAACCTCTACAACCTTCGAGGAGGGTACAAGGCGTGGGTTGCCGATGGGAACAAGGGTGTGAAGTAGGCCCGGATCCGTTGGTTGGGGACGGCGGATGCTGCCCGCTTTTGCGGGTTTGGAACGGCAGGGTCACCGAAATGCTTCGCAGGGAGGCCCGGAGTGGCGTAGGTTGCGCATCCAGAGATGCAAGCAACGTTGTTTTCGGATCTTGGCCTGTCGGCCGAGGTCCAGCGGGCGGTCCAGAAGCTCGGATTCGAGCAGGCCTCCCCGATCCAGGCCGCCGCCATCCCCGTCCTCCTCGCAGGCCGGGACGTGGTGGGGCAGTCCCATACCGGCTCCGGCAAGACCGCAGCCTTCGCGATTCCGGCCATTGAACGGCTGGACCTGAACGCGCCCGGGCCGCAGGCGCTGATCCTTTGTCCGACGCGTGAGTTGGCGATGCAGGTGACCGAGGAGGTCCACAAGCTCGCCTTCTTCAAGCGGGGTGTCCGTGCGGTTCCGATCTACGGTGGCGCCAGTTACACCCGCCAGTTTGCCGAACTCCGCGGCGGCGCCCAGGCCGTTGTGGGAACCCCAGGCCGACTTTTGGATCACCTGCGCCGCGGCACCCTGATCCTGTCGAATCTGCGCACCGTCATCCTCGATGAGGCCGACGAGATGCTGAACATGGGTTTCCGTGACGATATCGAGACCCTCCTGAAGGACAGCCCGACGACGCGCCAGACGGTGTTGTTCTCGGCGACCGTTCCTCGCGCGATCGAGGAGTTGATCTCTCGGTACACCAAGGATCCCGCCCGGTTGCGGATGGAGGCTGCGACGCTGACCGTCCCGACCATCGAGCAGGTGTGTTTCGAGGTGGATCGTCGCTGGAAGTTCGAGGCCTTGACGCGCCTCATCGACCTTCACGACATCACGCTGGGCATCATCTTCGCCAACACGCAGCGCGACGTGGTCGACCTCGCGGATCATCTGGTGGCCGCCGGATACGGCGCCGAATCCATTCATGGCGGCATGCCGCAGAATGCCCGGGAACGCGTGATGCAGAAGTTCCGTCGTCGTCAGACCCAGTTGCTGGTGGCCACTGATGTGGCTGCCCGCGGCATCGATGTCGACGACATCCAGGCCGTCATCAACTTTGACCTGCCCTATGACCCGGAGGACTACGTCCACCGGATCGGGCGGACGGGGCGCGCGGGCCGGCATGGTCTGGCGCTTTCCCTGATGAGCGGGCGGGAGGTGTTCCTGGTTCGTGACATCGAGCGGTTGACCCGGCAGCGATTGCGTCGGGGACAGATCCCGACGATCGGCGAAATCGAGGATGCCAAGCAGAACCAGTGCCTGCGCGATGTTCGGGAGACGCTGGCTGCCGGTGATTTCCGCCACTATGACCACCTCCTGGAGGTCTTGTTGGAGGAAGGATTCGATTCCCTCGATGTCGCCAGCGCCCTGATCCACCACCTGTTCGGCAAGGCGAAGGCCGCCCAGAACGGTGGCAAGGGCGATTCGGACGAAGCCCCCGATCGAGAGCGCGCGCCGCGTCCGAACGAGGATCGTCCTGCACGGCCGGCCCGGAAGGCTCCGGGTACTCCCGCGGCTCCGGCCCGACCGGCCGCAGCCCGACCGGCTCCACGTGTGCCCGCAGCATCCGCCGCCGCGGCCAAACCGGCTGCGGCAGCGGTTCCTGCGACATCGGAAAGCGCTCCGGTGGCCTCCGAGAGCGCCCCAGCGGAGGAAGCCCCAAAATCTCCCGAACCGGCTCCTGCCCTTGAAGGCGCGGTGGCTCCGGTGATGGCGGTGGAAGGTGAAGTTCCCGTGGCGGCTTCCGAGCCTACGCCAGCTCCCGCCCCGACCCAGGTTCCGGCGACATCGGCTCCTCAGGCCCCGGCTGCTGCCCGGCCGGCCCCGCGTCCTGCGCCGCCGCAGCGTCCGGTGCCTTCCGCCCGTCCCATTCCTCCGAGCCGCCCCGGTTTTCGTCAGGACTCGGCGCCCATGGGCAACCGCCCGATGGGAGACCGCGGCATGGGCGAACGCTCCTTTGGAGATCGCCCGACGCGTCCGATGCGTCCGCAGGACGGGCCGATGGGTGCCCGGGCTCCTCGCCCGGAGCGAGGCGACATGCGGCCGCCGATGCCTCCGAAGGCGCCGATGGTCCCGCGTCCTGCGCCCGCACCCCGGCCCGCGGTGGTTCCTAACCCGCCCAAGCCGCCCTTCAACCCAGCGGAGGCAGCGGCAGAGAAGCCAGCGGCCGCTGTCAGCGAATTCACGCGGTTGTGGCTGAGCGTCGGTGAGGAACATGGAGCCGATGCCACCAAGCTCCGGGATTTCATCCTGGGGACGACTGGCGAACCCGCTGGAAGCATCCGGCACGTCGACGTCCGGCCGCGGCACAGCTTTGCCGAGGTGCCGACGGCGCGTGCCTCCGCCGTGCTGGGTCAACTGAAGCGGGCTCCGTTTGGTGAGCACCGCATGAAGGTCAAGGTCGCCTGAGGAATCGGTGGGGGAGTCCCCACGGATGTCCCTCCCCCCGCGATAAGGTCGCGGGCATGAACTTGAACCTGATTCGGTGGATGGCGACGGATGGAGAGCTGGAGACGCTGGTGACCTTCGGGTCCAGCCGCGTGGTGCGGCTTCGCAGTGGACGACTTGAGATCCGGGGCGGCGACCGGTTGGACCGGGCGGCCGCCAAGGAATGGACCTCGATCTTCTGCCACGAGGCTTTGCCCGGCCGCGAGGAGTGATCCTCCTTCCATGCGTCATCACGCCGACCCGTGATACGGTCGGCGGATTCTGCCGGCTGAATTGTCCCTGAGTCGAAATCCACTCCGGTGGACGAACGCGGAGAGGCGATTGGGAACGTCCGAACGGGCGTTCCTCAGGGTTTCTGGGCGCGCCGCTTGAGCAGGTCCAGGAGGACGGCTCCAAGGATGACGCCGCCGAGGACGATCTTCTGCTGGTAGCTCTGGACGCCCGTGAGGTTCATCCCGTTCTGGATCACGGCGATGATGAGGGCCCCGATCAGGGTGCCGAGCACGCGTCCTTCCCCACCGGCGAGGCTGGTTCCACCGACGACGACGGCCGCGATGGCGTAAAGTTCGTACATCTGGCCGTAGGTGGGAGCCCCGCTCTTGAGTTGCGAGGCCTGCACGACGCCTCCGATCCCGGCCATCGCTCCGCAGAACCCATAGGCGAAGAGCAGGACGGCGGGAAGGTTCACGCCGGAAAGCCGCGCGGCCTCCGGGTTGCCGCCCACGGCCTGGATCCGCCGACCGAGAACAGTCCGGGTCATCAGGAGATGGGCGATCGCGTACAGGAACAGCATCAGCCAAACGGCGTTCGGAACCCCGAGGAAGCCGGTGCCGCGTCCGAGGATCGTGAAGGACTCCGGGACCTCGTAGATGGAACTGCCTTCGGCCACGATGAAGGCCAGCCCGCTGGCAATCTGCATGATGGCGAGGGTGGCGATGAAGGGCGGGACGCGGAACCCGGCGACGAGCGTTCCGGAAAGCAATCCCACGGCAGCGGATCCGGCGATGGCGAGGCCCGATGCCAGAAACTGGGATCCCGTGGAAGCGTCCGGTCCACCCCAGCGCCGGAGCAGGGCGGTGGTCAGGACCGCGCTCAGGGCGAGGATGCTGCCCACGGAAAGGTCGATGCCCGCGGTGAGGATGACCAGCGTCATGCCGACGGCGAGGATGGCAACGACGGCGATCTGGTTGGCGACGTTGAGAAGGTTTTGCCGCGTCAGGAACGTTGGCCACCGGTGCGGTTCCGGCGTGAGGAAACTTGGTGTCCCAAGATTGGGGAAGCGGTTGGTGAGATCCTTGAGGATCGTCCACGTCGCGCAATCGGACGTGGTGAGGAGGGCGTCGAGGGGCCTTGTCCCTGTGTTCAATTGCTCGAGTGCGATGCGGGCGTCCCGGGGTTCACCCTGAACGGTGGCCGCCATGGAAACGGATCGGGACCGGAGCGCCGTCTGGAGGGCCTCGACGTAGGCGGCATCCTCCGGTGTGCGGCGGGTGACGATGAAGACGGTTTCCCCCGATCGGACCCGGGCGGCGACCTGGACAGCGGCATCCTTCCCGGTGGGTTGGTGGGTGGTGATGGTGACCGCTGAAAAATAGAGGCCGAGCGCGAGCAGCACCAAAACCATGCCGTAGTCCGAGGCGAGGCGACGCAGCGGGGATGGAACCGTTTTCATGGGGTGGAGGCAGAGGTTGGACCGGCGGGTTCCAGGCTTTCAGCGGTGGCGAGACGGAGCACGTCGGCCTGGGTGGCCTGGGGCACGTCCGCGATCTCGCCGGTGATCCGGCCTGCGTGCATGACGAGGATGCGGTCGCTCATGCCGAGGATTTCGGGAAGGTCGGATGAGATCATGAGGACCGCCTTGCCGGCGTCGGCCAGTTTGTGGAGGAGTTGGTAGATCTCGAATCGTGCGCCGACGTCCACGCCCCGGGTGGGTTCGTCCACGAGCACGACCTCCGCTTCGGTTTCCAGCCATTTCGCGAGCACCACCTTCTGCTGGTTGCCGCCGGACAGGAGTCCGACCCGCTGGTCGGTGTGCGGGATGCGGATGCGCAGTTCATCGACGTAGGTTCGCAGCGCGGCCACTTCGGACCGCTGACGGAGGAATCCCAGACTGGAGAAGCGTGAAAGGTTCGGCAGACCGAAGTTCTCGAGCACCGAGTGGTTGAGCACGAGTCCCTGGTGCTTCCGATCCTCGGTGAGCAGGCAGATGCCGGCGCGGATGGCATCCCTTGGCGACCGGATGCGGAGCGGGATTCCATCCAGTGCGATGGTACCGGAATCGGGCCTGTCGGCTCCGAAGAGGAGACGGGCCATTTCCGTGCGACCGGCGCCGACGAGTCCCGCGAGCCCGAGGATCTCACCGCGCCGGATTTCGAAGGAGACGTCCTGGACGGCGGTTCCGCGTTGGAGGTTCCGGACCACCAGACGGGCGGGGCCCATGGTGGGGTGTCGTCGGGGGAATTCCGCGTCGAGGCTTCGTCCCACCATGTGCTCGATGAGTGCCGTGCGGGTCAGTTCGGAAACGTTCCCGGTGAAGACGTGGCGGCCATCGCGGAGGACGGTGGCGCGGTCGCAGAGGGCGAACACCTCGTCGAGGCGATGGCTGACATGGACGATGGCGATGCCTTGGGAGCGGAGGTCGCGGACGATCCCGAAGAGGCGGTCGACCTCACGCCCGGACAGGGCTGCGGTGGGTTCGTCCATCACGAGGATGCGGGTGTCGTGGAGGAGCGCCTTGGCGATCTCGACGAGTTGTTGTTCGGCGACGCTGATGTCCCGGCAGGGAGTATCCGGGTGGAAGGTGGCTCCGAGTCGGTCGAGAAGCCGTTGGGCTGCCTTGCGCTCGGCGTCGTGGTGAAGGAGTCCGGCGCTCGCCTGCTCCTGTCCGAGAAACAGGTTCTCGCGGACGGACATGGCCGGAACGAGATTGAACTCCTGGAAGATGACGGAGATTCCGCGGCGTCGTGCCTCATGTGGGGAACGGAGGTGCACGGGAGCCCCGTCGAGGAGGAGGGAGCCGGCGTCCGGCGCGAGGGCACCGGCGAGGATGCGGATGAGGGTGCTCTTGCCCGCGCCGTTCTCGCCGAGGAGGGCGTGCACCTCGCCGGGGCGCAGTTCGAGGCGCCCATCCTGAAGGGCTCGGACGCCCGGGAAGGATTTCACGATCCCGGCGAGACTGAGCAGCGGGCGAGGGTTCACTTCCGCAACGTGGGATCCTTCTCGGCGTCCGCTTTCCGGTACAGGGCGGTGGGGATCAGGATCTCCGGCTTCACGTCGTCGCCATCCAGATACTTGCGGATCTGTTGGACGGCCATGGTGCCGATGCGGTCCGGGAACTGCACGGGATCGGCATGGATCTGGCCTGCGCGGATCGCCTGCTTGCCTTCGGGCATCCCGTCGAATCCGACCACCCGGACCTTCGAGAGCCGGCCGGCCTTTTCGAGTGCGGCCACGGCGCCGAGTGCGGAGGGATCGTTGATGGCAAAGATCCCGGCGAGGTCGGCGTGGGACTGGAGGAGATCCTCGGTGGCCTTGAACGATTTGTCCTTGGCGCCGCCGCCAGGGAGTTTGGCGACGACCTCGATGGTGACGCCCTTTTCCTTCTTCTGTCGGACGAGTTCCTCCTCGAAGCCCCGGGTGCGCATGAGCACGGACTCGATCTCGGGATGGTCCAGGATCGCGACCTTGCCCTTGCCGCCCAGGGCTTCGATGAGCGCCGTGGCGGCGAGTCGTCCGCCGCCGAGGTTGTCCGTGGCGATGTGTGATACGACCTTGCCGCCGCCCAAGGAGGCAATATCGACGGTGAAGACGGGAATGCCGGCGCGGTTGGCTTCCTCGATGGCGGTGCCGACACCCTTGGAATCGCACGGCGAAAGCACGATGGCGGCCACCTTGCGCACGATGAAATCGGCCACATGGTTGCGCTGCCGTGCGGCGTCGAAGTCCCCGGAGACGACTTGGACTTCCATGCCGTGCTTGGCTGCCTCGCGTTTCATGGCTTCGCCGAGGTCGACGAAGAAGGGGTTGGCGAGGGTCAGCAGGGAAACACCGATCACGGGCTTGGGGTCTGCAGCGAGCGCGGGGTAGGTCAGCGTGCTCGCCGTTGTTGCGGCGACGAGGGCGACAAAGCGGCGGCGGTTCGTCTTCATGGCGGTAGGTGGTGCATATCCGTCAGGGGGGAGGGGTGCGAGCAGAAAGCCGCTTCAAACAGAGATGGGAACCGGGCAGGGTTCGCGCGCATGACGGATCTGGAGCGGGCGCAACGGGTGAAGGCGGCGATGCCGGAGGGCGGGTTGTTCGCCGGCCAGACGTGGCGCGTTGGGCCGCGGCCCCTGGCACTCGGGAAGGCGATGGTGCGGGATCTCGACATGCTGGGGCGGGTGTTGCTGCAGTTTTACCGGGCCTCAAACCTCCTGTATCGGCGCAGCGTGGAAGGCAAGGCGCCGGGGTGGATCGCCGAACTGCTCAATCAGGGAAAGCCGGCCTCGCTGGTGGCCTGGCAACGCCATGCGGGATTCAAGACGGACGTTCCTCGTGTGATCCGGCCCGACGTGCTCCTGACGGAAGGAGGCATCGCGATTTCCGAGTTGGATTCGGTGCCCGGCGGCATCGGGCTGACCCACTGGCTCAACACCACCTACGCAGGGTTGGGCGATCCAGTGCTCGGCGGTGCCGACGGCATGCTGCGTGGGTTCGAGTCGATCTTCGGGAATGTGCCGCGGGTGAGGTTGGTGGTTTCGGAGGAATCGGCGGGGTACCGGCCGGAGATGGAGTGGTTGGCGGGGTTGTTGGGGGAGCGATTCCAGGTCGTGGGCCAGGATTTCAATGGGGTGCAGGACGGGGACGCGGTGTACCGGTTCTTCGAGTTGTTCGACCTCGGAAACATTCCCAACGCGGGGTCGTGGTTTGGTGCGGCCTCGGAGAAGCGCATCCGGCTGACCCCGCCGCCGAAACCGCTCTTCGAGGAAAAACTTTGGGCGGCACTGTTGTGGAACCGCAACCTGCGGCCCTTCTGGCGCGCGGAACTGGGCGAGGGGTTCCTGGACCGGATGCTCAAGGCCACGCCTTACTCGTGGGTGCTGGATCCGAGCCCGCTGCCGCCGCACGCAGCCTACCCCGGACTGGAGATCACGGATTGGCAGCAGTTGAAGGCTCTGTCGCAACGGGAGCGCGACCTGATCCTGAAGGTTTCCGGGTTTTCCTCGCAGGCGTGGGGCGCGCGCGGGGTGCATCTGGGCAGCGACCTGAGCTCGGAGGAATGGAGCGTCGCGGTCGACGGGGCGCTGGCCGCGTGGGGTACCAACCCCCATCTGTTGCAGCGTTACCACAAGCCGCGCACGGTGGAGACGGCCTGGTCGACCGGGGCGGATGAGGTGAAGGCGATGCCGGGACGCGTGCGGTTGTGCCCGTATTACTTCGTGTCCGGCGAAGGCGACGCGGCGCGGCCGAAGCTGGGGGGCGTCCTCGCGACGGTCTGTCCGGCGGACAAGAAGATCATCCACGGGATGACCGACGCGGTGCTGGTTCCCTGCGTGGAGTGATGTGGCATGAGTGTCGTCGAGTTCGGGTTGCTGGCGTTGAGTTCGCTGTTCGTGATCGTCGATCCGATCGCGACGGTGCCGGCGTTCGTGACGATGACGGCGGACAGTCCCGTCCCCGAGCGGCAGCGGATGGCGAAGGTGGCGTGCATCGTGGCCTGCCTGTTGATGCTGGTGTTCGGGGCGGTCGGGAACGCGCTGTTCCGGTTCCTCGGCATCACCATTCCGGCCTTCCAGATGGCGGGCAGCGTGGTGCTGCTGCTGGTGGCCCTGGACATGGTCCGGGCGCAGCGGTCGAAGGTGCAGGAAACGTCCGAGGAAAAGGAGGCAGGGACGGCGAAGGAGGACATCGCGGTGACGCCGTTGGCGGTGCCGATGCTCGCCGGGCCGGGTGCGATCTCGACGGTGATCCTCCTGCACACGAAGGCGGATGACTGGCGCAAGCAGTTGGCCCTCGGCGGCGCGATCGTCGTGGTGTGTGGCGTGAGCTATGCCGTGCTGGCGATCTCGGCGCGTGGCATGCGCTGGCTGAGCCCGATTGCGCTGCGCGTGGCCGAGCGGGTCATGGGACTGCTCCTGGCGGCGATTGCCTTCCAGTTCCTGATCAATGCACTCACCGAGTTGAAGATCATCCCGAAGTGAGCGAAGGGTGGGAGTCGTTGAACCGGCGTTACCGCGGCGCATCCTGAGATCTCCCTACACGGATCGGGGTGGCGACGTCCTCGTCGCCTCTCCGGGCTACTGCTCGGGGGCGATGAGGACATCGCCGCCTCGAACGTACCTCGCATTGGGGCTGAATGGGGACGCGCTGCAGTTGTGGCTGGTTCGACACCCATCACTGTGAAAATCCGGGAATACCGAGCGGAATGTCGGGTGCCTCGACCGCGGGCCGAAGTGTTCGCCTTCTTTGCGAACCCCGGAAACCTGGCGGTGCTCACGCCGCCGTGGGTGCGCGTCGACATTCCGGAGGACGGTCCGTCCTGCGGCCATGCCGGCATGGAATTTGGATACCGAGTGTGGTTGCACGGGCTGCCGATGCCGTGGCGCGGGCGGTTCGAGGTCTGGGAGGCCCCGCATCGGTTCGTCGACATCCAGTTGCGCGGTCCCTACCGGCGTTGGCGGCATGAGCACGCCTTCGAGGAGACCGAGGGTGGGACATTGGTGCTGGACCACGTCCAGTATGCGGTGTGGGGCGGAGGACCGGTGGATCACTGGATTGTGCGGCCGGAGTTGGTGCGGATGTTCGAGTACCGCTCGCGTCGGTTGGCGGAGTTGTTTCCGTCGGGGAAGGAGGGAGCGGCGGGTGTCCGGTCCAATTCCCGTGATGCGTGATCTCAAGGATCCCCGGTGGATGTGGGTGAAGGCCGTGCTGCTGGCGTTGATCGCCACCGTCTGCTTGGGGTTGCTCTGGATGCAGGCGGGCGGGGGATGGCAGCCGCCGTTGCTTCTGGCCTTGCTGGTGTGGAGCGCCTGCCGCGTCCACTACTTTTGCTTCCACGTGCTAGAGCGTTGGGTGGAGCCGGGGGGACGATTCCGCGGACTGAGCGAGTTGATCGGCCTGGCCGTCCGGAAACGACGACGGCGTTGAAGGGTCAGTAGTGGAAGACCTCGAAGGTGGTGTCGAACCAGAGTTGGTTCATTTCGCACTGGAGGACACGTTCCTCAAAGTCGGCACGGAACAGGTGGAAGGCATTGCGCTCGCGCACGAGGCCGCAGACCTCCTCGAAGAACTCCGGGTCGAGCGCGATGACGCTGTAGCGGTCGCGGCGGAATTCCTCCTTCTTCATGGCCTTCAGGAGGGCCTGGGCTGCATCGATGGACTCCCGCAGCACCCAGACGCGGGCCTCGGGACACTTGACGGCGATCTTGTGGAGCTTGGCCATCGAACATTCGCCGCATTCCACCCACAGGACCGGGCGCATGTCGTAGCCCAGTTCGACGATGTCGGGGACGAACGGGATGGCGTCGTTCTCCAGGTCGGTGTCGATCGACAGGCGATCGCGGAAGAACAGGATCCACCCGAGGAACTTCATCGCGACATGGCGCACGGATTCGTTGATCCCGAGGCCAATGATGATCTTGTGCGGGAGGGGGCGGCGACGGTCGTCGCTGGTCAGGGTGAAGGTGAACTTGTTGGCCAAACTGTTATGGGGCGTGCGGGGGTGAGGACGGGGGGATCCTGGATGGAACTTACGCCGTGCATGTCTCCGTGCAGGCGGCCTCCTGGCAGTCGGCGGCGCGATCCGCGGGGTGGCCGAGCTTGAACGGTTCGCGGAAGGTCATCCCAAGGGCGGCGAGCAGGGCCTGGTCGGCGTCGTAGCTCGGCGAGGGCACGGCCTTCGTGAGCATGAACTCGGTCTCGCTGGAGAAGATGGAGTTGGCCCCGGCGAGGAAACAGAGCGCCTGGATCCCTTCCGGCAGATGCGCGCGGCCCGCGGTGAGACGGACGTCGGACAGCGGCATGACGATCCGGGTGGTGGCGATCATGCGGACGACATCCCATGAGGGAACGTCGGCGTTCTTGGCCAGCGGTGTTCCCTCGACCTTGCTGAGCACGTTGATGGGCACCGATTCCGGATGCGGCCGGATGGCCGACAGCGTCAGCAGCATCTTGAGTCGGTCGTCCACGGTCTCGCCCAGGCCGATGATCCCGCCGGAGCAGAGGGTGACGTTGGTCTTGCGGACGTTGTCGATGGTCTGGAGGCGATCGGCGTAGGTGCGGGTGGTGATGATCGTCTCGTAGAACTCCGCGGAGGAATCCACGTTGTGGTTGTAGGCGTAGAGGCCGGCCTGCTCGAGGCGCTTGGCCTGGTCCGTGGAAAGCATGCCGAGGGTGCAGCAGACCTCGAGGCCCATGTCCGTGACGGAACGGACCATGTCGACGACGTTGTCGAATTGTTCGCCATCGCGGACGGAGCGCCAGGCGGCGCCCAGGCACACGCGCGAGACGCCGGCGTCCTTGGCGCGGCCCGCGATCTCGAGGACGCGGCACTTGTCCATGAGCTTCTCCGGGGCGATGCCGGTGGAGTAGCGGGAGGATTGGGCGCAGTAGGAACAGTCCTCCGGGCAGGCTCCCGTCTTGATGGAGATCAGCTTGCTGACCTGCATCTCGCGCGGGTTGTGGTGCTGCCGGTGGACCGTGGCCGCTCGGAACACCAGCTCCAGCAGGGGCAGATCGTGGAGGGCCTGCAGTTCAGCCAGGGACCAATCGTGACGGATGTTCTCGCTCATGCGTTGCGTGCGGCCGCCGCAAGTGCGGCCAGTCCCGTCACGATGGCGGATCCGGGGCTGTCTTGTAAACCGAACATCCGTGGATCGTTGACGGGTGGGCCGCTCAATCCCGGGTGATGGACAGGAGGCGGGATTCCAGTTCGGCACGCAGGGCGGCGACCTGTTCGGGCGTGAGGTCCCGGGGGATCTGGAGGGGAGGACCGAAGGTCACCGCGCACCGGCTGAAGGGCAGGGGGATCTGGAATCGGTCCCAGCTTCGGAGGACCTTCTTCCAGGAGAGATGATAAGCGACGGGAACGATGGACAGTCCGGTGACCTGCGCCAGGACGATGATGCCTTCCTGCGCCTTGTAGCGGGGGCCGCGGGGGCCGTCAGGGGTGATGGCGATGTCGCATCCGCTGCGGGCATGACGGACCAGGTCGAGGAGGGCGGCGGCGCCGCGGCGGCTGGAAGATCCGCGGGCGGGGATGAGGCCGAACCGTTGCATGACGTAGGCGATCAGCCCGCCGTCCCGGGAAGCACTGATCAGCGTGGCCAGCCGGCGGTTGGATTTTCCTCGGGTGAGGTGTCGATAGATGAAGGCGGAAAGCAGGATGCGGTTGTGCCAGACCGCGAAGATGACGGGTTGGTTGTGGTTGGGATCAATCACGCCAGCGGCGTCCTCCCACGACCAGCGAATGGTGGCGGCGAGGATGCGGGCGATCCCGACGGCAACGTGAGCCGCGAGCCGGCCGTGCCACTTGGGTTGGGACGGAATGACGGGGCCGCCCTTGGCTTGGGGTTTGGCCGGCTGGGATTCGGAAGGGGCGTCCATCAGGCGGGTTTGCGCAGGCAGGCGCGCACGATCTTCTCGACGGTGGCGTCGGGTCCGAGCAACGCGGCGGCGGCACGGACGGATTCCTGCGCCTCGGCCGGCTTGAATCCGAGGGCGACAAGGGCCGCGGCGGCGTCGGCAAGGCGCGCCTCGGGTTCGGGGAGGACGGCGCGCGGGCTGCCGGGCGTGGAGGGATCGACACCGAAGGCGGCGATCTTGTCCTTGAGTTCGACGACGATGCGTTCGGCGGTCTTGCGCCCGACGCCCGAGACGGCGGAGAGCGCCTTGACGTCCTGGGCGGCGACGGCCGAGCGGAAGGCGTTGACCGAAAGACCCGAAAGGATGCCGAGGGCGATCTTGGGTCCGATGCCGCTGACGGTGTGGATGAGGAGTCGGAACAGGTCGCGTTCGGACGGGGTGACGAATCCGTAGAGGATGTGCGCGTCTTCGCGGACCGCGAGGTGGGTCAGGAGACGGACCTCCTGTCCGACGGGCGGCAGGCGGTCGAAGGACGAGAGGGGGATGAGGACCTCATAGCCGACGCCGTGGACGTCGATGACGGCGAGGGAAGGGAGGGCGTCGACGAGTTTGCCGTGGAGGTGGTGGATCATGGGAGGATGGCCTGCTTGGATTTCCGGAGGAGTCGGATTTCGCCGATGACCATGGATTTGTCGACGGCCTTGCACATGTCGTAGAGCGTGAGGGCGGCGACGGAGACGGCGGTGAGGGCTTCCATCTCGATGCCGGTGCCGGCGGTGATCCGGGCGGTGGCGGTGATCTGGATGCGATCCCGTGAATCGGGGATGTGGAAGTCGACCTCGCAGTGGGTGATGGGCAGCGGGTGGGAGAGGGGGATGAGTTCGCCGGTGCGTTTGGCGGCCATGATTCCGGCGAGCCGTGCGGTGGCGAGGACGTTGCCCTTGGCGAGTTGGTTGGACTCGATGAGGGCCAGGGTGGCTGGATTCAGGCGGATTTCGCCAGCGGCCTCGGCCTCCCGGAAGAGGGCGGGCTTGTGGGTGACATCCACCATCCGGGCTTCGCCCCGGGCATCGACATGTGACAGTTCGCTCACCGGGGAAAGGGTGCCGTGGAGAGGGCGCGGGTGCGACGTGGAATTTTTTGGGCGTGCGGTCGATGCGGGGCCGGGGGCAGGATCCTCCCGCGGGCCGGAATCGAAATGGAGCGTGACCGGCCCCCAACCCCAATCCTGACAACATGGCATCCTTCCTCGAGCACCCCATCGACGAGCGCGTGCGGCTTTCCTACCAGATCCTTGAGCGGCTACGGCGGCCCAATGGCGGCTACGTGGCGAGTCCGTACTCGGCGGAAGATGGATCCGGAGATGCGTACAACGTGTACTGGATCCGGGACATCATGTTCGCGACGTACGCGAACGAATATCTCGGCTGCTACGACCGGATGGTGGAGAGCCTCCGGCTGGTCCTCGACATCTTCAAGCGGTACCACCACCGCATCATCAAGGCCTCGATCGTGAAGCCGGATGTGCGGCATCAGCGTGGACTGTTCATGCCGGCGCGAGTCCACCCGACGACGCTGGAGACGATCACGGACGACTGGGGGCACCACCAGTTGGATGTGTTCGGTCTGTTCATGTACAAGATCGGCGACCTGATCCGGAAGGGTTACGGGTTCCGGTTCACGCCGGAGGACTTCACGCTGATCGGGCACATCCGGAGCTACATCTTCAACATGGGCTTCGAGCCGGACTTCGGGGTCTGGGAGGAAGGGCCGGAATCGCATTCGAGCAGTTTCGGGGCGGTGCTGGGCGGGTTGATGATGTGGTTCGACCAAGGTTACTACGACTACAAGTACAAGCAGAAGATCGAGATCGGGCATCTGGTGCCGGTGAGCGAACGGATGATTGCGGACGGGCACGGGGCGTTGATGACGCTGTTGCCGCGGGAGTCCGAGGGTCGGCCGTACGACATGGCACAATTGAGCCTGCTGTGGCCGTACAGCATCGTGGATTTCGAGACCAAGAAGACGATCCTGAAGAACGTGGAGACGCATCTGGTGGGTGAAAGGGGTGTGCGTCGGTATCCTGGGGACGTCTACTGCGGGAAAGGATTGGTGGCGCATCAGGGCGAGACCGCGCAGTGGCCGCTGGGGTTGGCGTGGCTTTCGATCTGTTACGCCAAGATGGCCGAGTACGGGCGTGAGTTTGATCTGGGGCGGCAGGCCATCCACCTCTCCTGGGAGGAACGGGTGGGGTACTTCCGGAAGGCCGTGGAGTATTTCGAGATGCTGGAGAAGGCGATGACGCCGAAGGGTTACGTTCCGGAAATGTGGGTGGGTGAACAGCTCGGTCACAACACCCCGTTGGCGTGGGCGCAGAGCTTCCACATCATCGCGGCGCAAATGCTGATCAACCTGACGCACAAGCACGGCGAGCACTTCCGGTTGCCGGCGCACGTGCGGAGGGGCGGGTTGGCTTCTCCATTGGGCGGATAGGGCCGCGACATTATGTCCTGGTATTTGGAGGGCGCGTTGGCCAATTGCTATCGTGTCCTAGGCGCCTCCAGGGCGGCGGAAATTGTGGTAGTTTCCCGTCGGTATATGCGCACTTGACGGGGCTTCTAGCCGTGCTTAGAAGCAGGGCAGATCACCCAAATCAACCGCAGCTTGCTACAAAAAGCGCCGCACAATGAAACTCACCTACAACAGCAATGGGGCCAAAACTGCCATTGAGTTCCAATCGATCCGCGACATCGAGACCCGACAAGCCAGGGTTGGTCCTTCTCGCGCCGGTGGTGAGCGGATACCCGGGCTAGTGCCTCGTGGAGGTGGCCCACGTCGAGCTGCAGCGAAACGCCACGTTTCCAACAATTTAGGTGCGATTGTCACACCAGCGGCACGTAACCTGACGAGCGCTGTCCGCGCCATTAAGTCATCGCTTGAAAAGCAGCATGATGCATGGAACGACATCCACGAAAGCGACGCCCGGTATGTCCTCGACGCGGATGGAAGCACGCTGGTCATTGCCACGGATTCCATCTCTGTGGAAGGCGTGAAGAAGGCTGATCTGAAGTATTTGCGGGACCAATTTGGGTTCCATCAGGTGCGGGAAGGACGGAACGGAAAGTTGTTGCTGCGTTGTCCAGATACAAGCAAGACCGCCCTCCAGCTTGCCCAGGCTGCGATCAACTCATTGTACGAGCGGGCGGGGCAGAAGGGCTCAGCCCATCCTCATTTCCTTCGGGCATTCTTTCGCCCTAAACCTTCTGCTGCCGGCGGCGCGCCGCTTTGGAATCACCACAACACCGGCAACCCCGGGATCCCGGGAGCCGATGTTGCGGCCCATGCCGCATGGCTTTATAGCCAAGGGCCGGGGCGGCAAGGGGGCACTGGTCGTGTTCGCTGCCGGGAATACCAATGGTGGGATTCACTTCCCAGGCAACCTGAAGGATGTCCTTACCGTTGGCACCTCTTCTCCGTGGGACGAGCGAAAGAGTTTCACGAGTAGGGATGGCGAAACCTGGTGGGGGAGTTGCTTTGGTCCTGAGCTCGACCTGTTGGCCCCAGGCGTGAGGATCGCGACGACCGATATCTCTGGTTCCGCCGGTTACTCGGCGAACGACTTTACCGAGTCTTTCAACGGCACGTCCTCCGCCACGCCGCACGTTGCCGCCGCGGCGGCCTTGGTGCTTTCGGTCAAGCCTTCCCTCAAACTCCAGCAGGTGCGAGACATCCTGACCGCTTCCTGCGATCCGCTGACTTCGGGTGGTAAATGGCATCGCGAGTTTGGTTGGGGGCGCCTGAACATTTATCGCGCGTTGCGGTTGGCCATGCGATAGGTTGTTCCCATGAGCAACACCGGGGAGCCCAGCAGTTATATTGCGGACGGTCGTGAGGTGAGACTGGAAACGGATCCGGTGTATGTTGCCATCAACCTCCGTCTGGTTGGGGAGTCCCACATAGATCGGCTTCGGTCATTGCTGGGTAGCAGTTGGCAACGGGTCAGCCCCAACTTGGCCATCGTCTCCAGAAAGGCGATCGAAGCGCTCGGAACCGGAGAACCGATGCATTCGGGAGCGGTCTTCCCGGTCTTCATGGAAGGATCCACCCGGATCATTCCCCAACCGGAAGTTCGGGTGGAGTCGAAGGGGCAAAACCAGTCCGATGGCATGAAGAAGGTGCGGACATGGCTGGATCAACATCCCGGGCGAGCGCAACTGGTCTCTTCCAAACCCGAGCGCCTGGTTCTTGCTCCTCAGTCCGGGTACGCCCCTGACGCGGTCACATTGGCTCGCGATATTGCGGAAAAATTCAAATACTTGAGTGCGAGTCCACGGTTCCTTCGAGTTGTTCCAAAGCCGGTCTCGGACTCCTAATGATAGGAGACAGATGTCCCTGCCAAGGTGAACCTCGTGGCGGGCGACTCTCGTTCCGCAGGATTCTGCGGCTCCGGTTCAGGGCGTCGGCAGGAGCCGCTTCGCGACCGGACGTTCGCCCGAGACCGGGAGGTAGCAGGCTTGGGAGGCGTGAGTCATCTGTGGGACTGAAGACAGCGGGACGATCACGACCTGTTCGGCGGCCTCCGTGGCTTTCACGCGCGCCTGGGTTTCGGTCCAGCCCGAGCGGACGGTGACGACATAGTCGTTCCCGGGTGTCACCTCGAAGGGGAGGATGTCGTTCATGTCGGCGGTTTCCTCGCGGCTGGTGCCGAACCAGGCCTGGGTGGTGGATTCCGCTCCGGTGAGGTGGACGTAGGCCTTCACGCGGCGACCGGCGGGTCGGTCGAGGACCTTCACGAGGAGGCGGGTCTTGCCGTCCTTGGCGGGTGAAGCCTTCGGGGTGTAGCGGTCGGTGACGTTGACAGCCGGGACCCAGCGGATGTTGCGGGCCCAGACCATGGGGAAGGGCAGGCCGGTCTTGCGGAAGCTGGTGGCGTAAATGGCGTGCCGGGGTTCGTCGCGCTTCGCCTGGGAGGCATCGTGGACGAACCACCCGCGATCGAGCCCGGCGGGATCGGGTTCGGCCGCGCCGAGGAAGTGCCAGTCGCCGTCCCAGATTTCGACCCAGGTATGGTTGCCGCGCATGTTGGCCCAGAGGGGGGTACCGACGATGCGTGCCGGGACACCCACGGCGCGACAGGCATCGGCGAGGAGGACGGAGAGGCCGGTGCAGGTGGCCATGCCGCTTTCCATGGTTTCGAGAGGGCTCTGGTCGGGGCGACGGCGCTTGGTGTTGTACTTGACGTTGACCAGTGGGAAGAGGCGTTCGTTGAGGCGTCGGGCGGCTTCGCCCGGGGTCTTGCAGTCCTCGATCAGGGGGAGGCTCAGTTCGCGCAGTTTCGGGCGCCAGAGGTCTCGGGTCTCATTGGCGCAGGCGTAGGGGAGGATGTCGTTGAGGAAGACCTCGGCCGGGATCTGTTTGGCCCAGGGAGCGGAGGCCATGGCTGCGTAGGCGAGGGCCGTGTTGGTCGAAAGGAGGCCTGCATCGATGGTGGGGAGATCCGGCTCGGGCATGTTCTCGAACAGGAAGGCCATGCCCTCGCGTTGCGCGGGTGGGGTGGCGAGGAGCAGGGGTTCCAGATTGGACCGGTTGGTGCCGGCCTGGTTGAGGGCCGTTTCGACGGAGTCGGGCCACCAACGTTCGGCGGCAGAGAGCGGGTGGAACCCGGCGCTGCCGAGAAGGGCGAGTGCCCCAAATGCGCTGAAGAACCGATGGAGGAAACGGTGCTCACGAACCATGCCCGACGATGCGGGGATTTGGCGTAGGCCGCCATGGGAATGTGGGTGGGGGAAGTTTGAAGTTCGAAGATTCAAGTTGGAAGGCGGTGACAGGAGAGGTGCCAGTCGGCAGAAGCCAGTCTCCGGAGGAATGCGCCGCGTGGGGGCACGCGGCCTTCAAGGGGGTCGTCAGATCCCGCGGATGAGCTGGGCGAGGTTGGCGCCGCGGAGTGAGGCTCCCTGTTGTCGGATCTGGGGGAGGTACTGCTCCTGGAGGCGGCGGCCCTGTCCGAGAAGTCCGTCGAAGAGGCTCTTGAGTTCCACGGCACCGAGGCGGCGGCCGCCGGCGTAGTATTGGCGTGAGAGTTGGCCGAGGGCGTAGGTCGTGGCGAAGGACATGCCCGAACTGGTGGCCTGCGAGACGATCGAGCGTCCGATGCCGCCGAGGAATTGCCCGGCCAGGCCGCTGAGCCAGCGGGTGGCGTACCTTTCGACGACCTGCGAGGCGACACCGACTCCGACCACGCCCAGGAATTCCATGATGTGGCCGCGGTCGAGTTGGACGCCGTGGGCCTTGCCGATCTCGTAGACGAGCCGCATCTGGACGGGAAGGATGGCCATGGTGGCGAGGGTGTCGGGAAGGAGCTCCAGACCGCCGGCGAGCAACGCGTGATTCAGGATGGTCTTGTCGAGGGCGTTGGCATCCGGTGTCAGGGCGGGTTGGGATGGTGTCGCAGGGACCACGGTTGCAAGTGCGGGTGGTACGGTGGCGGCGAGGGATTCCGCGACGGATTCGGCGTTGGCGGTGGGGGTGGGGGACAAGCGGAGGGCGGATCGGACCTCGTCGAGGAACCAACGTTCGGCCGGGGACGGTGGGCCGTCGGCTTCGCAGACGGCGAGCGCGGAGTTCCAGGCTTCCTCGCGGGTGGCATCGTCGGTGAACGGGCTGACCAACTCCTGCACGGCGACCCGACGGTTCTGGATGCTGGAAAGGATCTGGTCGATCGACGGAAGCGGCGCAGGACTGGAGTTCCTCAATCGTTCCAGTGCCTCGCGTTCGGCCTGGGATGCGATGCCATCGGCGAGGGCGGCATGGAGGGCGAGTCGGAGGAGAGCGATGCGAACGTCGTCTTGCATGGAGCGGGACGATGAGGGCGGCCCGGGGTTTTGGCGAGTGGAGCGAGGGGGCGGATTTCCCCGAGGCGGATGGGGATTTCACCGGTGAGAACCAAGGTTGAATGTTGCTCGAGTGACCATTGGAAGCCTGCTATGCACGGGAGCACCTGCCAGCCTGCCGGGCGACGTGGTCGTGGTGTGACATCGGGGGACGGACATGGGGAATGCGTTGACGATCGGGATGGTGGTGAATCCGAAGGCGAATGCCGGTCGGGATCAAGGGGTGCGCCTGCGTGAGTTCCGGGAGGCGCTGGCCCGGGATGGGCACGGGGTGCGGATGGTGGAGACGGCGGGACCCGGGGGTGGCTTGGCCTGCGCGCAGGCGTTGGCTGGGGAGGTGGATGTCCTGCTGGCCGTGGGCGGCGACGGAACCTTTTGTGAGGTGGTCGGGGGGATGCTGACGGCGGACAAGCAAGGCGTGGGGGCGGTGGCCCCGGTTTCGTTTGGCACGGGGAATGACGTGGCGCGGCATCTGGGGTTGCGGCGGGAGGCGGAGGTCTTGACGGCGTTGCGGGGGTACCAAGCCGGTGGTCCCGATCGGGTGCGTCGGATGGACGTCCTGGAGGTGCGGTGTCATGTGGGAGGGCGCGAGGTGGTGCGGCATGGGTTCCTCTTCGCCGCGGTGGGGTTCGCGAGTGATATCCTGCGGTACACCACGCCGCGGGTGAAACGATGGTTCGGACCGCAGTTGAGTTACTCCGTGGGATTCTTCCGTGCGCTGGCGCGGTGGCAACCGGTGCCGCTGCGGGTTTCGACAGAACGTGGTCGGATTGAAGAACCGCTGGTGGTGGCGATGGCTGCGAACGCGCCGCACGCGGGGGGTGGCGGGATGCGGATTGCTCCAGGAGCCGACCTGGCGGATGGCCTTTCGGATGTCAGCCTGATCCGGGCGTTGGGACGTGCGGCGATCGCGCGACAGTTCATTCGTTTGACCCAGGGGACCCATATCCGGCATCCGCGCGTGGACTTCTTCCGGTCGGGTTGGATGGAGGTGGATGCGGCCACGCCCCAACCGGTGGCATTGGACGGGGACGTGGTCGGGGAGACGCCGATGCGGGTCCGGGTCTTGCGGCAGGCGGTGCCGGTGGTGGGTGGGAAAGTTTGAAGGTTGAAGATTCAAGATTGAAGTCCGCCGCGTGAGGGCACGCGGCCTTCAGGGGACTTCTCGGTTCCCAGAAGCCAGTTGCCAGAACCGTGGTTGAAGGCCGGGTGCCCCTACCCGGCGGAGGTTCAGGCTGCCAAGGTTTCCATTCTACCTCGTGACCTTGGCTACGAACGCGGCAGACGACGTCAGGAGGCTGGGGTGGGGGGGAAGAGGCACGGCTGAAGGCCTTTGGACTTGGTCCTTGTCGGCAGTCCGGTTGTGACGTTGGCTGGAGCTGTGGTTAGGGATTTAGGGATGATGTGGGGCTTCTTCCGTCGCGGTCGGGCAGTGGGTTGAATGGAGGCTGGCCTGGTTGCAGGATCCGTGGCGATGCACCGGGTGATCCTCCACCTCGACATGGACGCGTTCTACGCCTCCGTGGAGCAGCGCGATCGTCCGGAGTTGAAGGGGAAGCCGGTGATCGTGGGGGCACCGGGGGATCAACGTGGGGTGGTTTGCGCGGCGAGTTATGAGGCACGGAAGTTCGGGGTCAGGTCCGCGATGCCGAGTCGGACGGCGGCGCGATTGTGTCCGGGCGGCGTGTTCCTGAGGCCGCGAATGGACCATTACCGTGAGGAATCGCGGGCCATCATGGCGTTGGTTGAAGAGACGGGCGCGCAGATCCAGCAGGTCTCGGTGGACGAGGCGTACCTGGACTTCACCGGGATCTGCGGGGAGGGAGTTGGAGGGCCAGACGATGCGTTGGAGCGAGCAACGCCGTTGGCCCGTGCGCTTCAGGAACGGATCGTGGGCGAGCGTGGCCTGACGGCGAGCATCGGGGTGGCGTCGAACAAGCTGCTGGCGAAG
>Ga0172372_10003126_pt1 | contig 24640 bp, 21 predicted proteins | sample LakKiv5m_2_FD_114544 | JGI IMG/M metagenome (GOLD analysis project Ga0172372, IMG submission 114544) | Freshwater microbial communities from Kabuno Bay, South-Kivu, Congo - kab_092012_9.5m | ecosystem: Environmental > Aquatic > Freshwater > Lake | place: Democratic Republic of the Congo...
AGTATTCAAAACATAGCTCATCTGTTGGAAAGGCATCTTGGAACTCAATCACAGTTAAAGGATACAGGTTCATCTCCCTTCATGCTACCAAATTTGCGTTGTGACGTGAAGTGTATACCCAGGAAATTGAAATAAAAAATATGTTAAAACCGCTGCGAGGTTTGCTTTTTGGCATTACCCTAATCCGGACAAAACTTTTTTAATGCTCCGTTTTTTTATCCTTACTAAAATACCATCGCTTACTCTGATCTTTTTTTACCAACCGCACTCTTTAATATTCCATTAGTACTGATTGGCTCAACTAACATTATTTTTAACAATAATTTGCATTTAATAGCAGGAAGTGTGGTAATTTTTTTCTGCCAATATTTATTGGGCAAAGAAATTTTCAAAAAAGAATCACTCGCCGTTTTATCAGGAGTTTTATTTTCTTTTTCCCATATTCATCTAGATTACATGGCACATTTACATGTTTTTTTGATAGCTGGTCTACCTTTGGCGGTTTTCTTTTTACTTCGCTTTGAAAAAACAGAAAAAATCAAATACTTAGTGGGATTGAGTTTGGCTTGCTTGTATCAGTTTCTTAATTCACCCATGTCTGGTTATTTCGTCGCAATAAGCTTAATCATCATTTTTATTTTGAGTAAAAACATTAGAAATAAACTGCTGATCAATTGGAAATCAATTCTTCCTTTACTAATAAGTAACTTGCTTTTACTGGGCTTTTTTTACTTACCGTACTTTCAGGTCAAAAATGAATTTCAATTTACCAGAACTATTCGCGACACCGCCCATTTTGCTTTTGGCGTAGAAAAACTTTTAGAACCAGAAATGCTTTTTTTTGGAGCTTTGTTCGCTGTTTTGGGAGTGGGACTCCAGAAAAAAGTTAACAAAAAATGGCTAATTACCTCTTCAGTAATTTCACTAGTTGGACTGACTTTTATGTTGGGTCCAGCTCTCAAAATGTACGATCAAACCATTAAGATTATTGGTTTTCCCATACCTTTACCTTATGGAATTGCCTATTATTTGATACCAGGCTTTCAAGCATTCCGAGCCTCATCACGATTTATCATCTTACTTGGATTTGGTCTGAGCTTACTCATCCCATACCTTTTACAAAACAATCGGTATTTAGATAAGTTAAAGAACAATAGACGAAACAAATTAAGTTGGTTAATTGTTTTTATTATCACCTTTGTACTTTGGTTTTTACGCCTACCAAAGCAAAAGATATTTATGGTTGAAACCAAAGTTCCACCAATTTACAAAGTGATCAAGCAAAGACCGGAACAAGTTTTAGCCGAATTTCCAACTTACGTTTGGAGCCAAACTGACAAATATTTCCATGAAGCCGATCGACTTTTGTATCAAAGCTACCATCAGAAAAAACTTTACAATGGTTTTAGTGGTTTTGCTCCGCTAGAAAGAGAGAATCTTTGGCACACTATTTCAGGCAGACTTGATAGCATAGAAGCCATCGCTCACCTCAAAAATTCTAAGGTAGAATTGGTACTACTTCATCAGAATGAACAAAGTGAGTATCAAAACTTTTCTTCAGCCAACTATCAACTCATTAAATGCTTAGAACAAGATTGCCTTTACCAGCTAAAGTAACCACCACTTTATTACTTGTTGGTTTGAGTTTAATTGGTTTTACTATCGTCTCATTACTTTTTTCTCTCTGGCAAACTGATAAAGTCATCGACCTAATCAAACAACAAAACTTCACCAGAGCCAAAACTGTTGCTCAATCCGCCAAGATAGCCCCAACTGTTTTTAGCCATCTTTTATTGAAGCAAAGTTCAACCTTAGAAAGCTGGAGCTTAGCCTTAAACTCTATCGATGAATTAGAAGATTTTTCACATCAACTAAGTTTTGTCGGCAAACATTTGCTTGACCCATCTCAACCAACAGCCAACTTAGCTCAACTGGGGCAGGACTGGCAAAAATTACTAGAAAAAACTACACGCCTAGAAACTTTGATGAAAAAATCACTTTTCTTAAAAAGATCCAAACTTCTTCAACCACTCAATCAGGTCAATAGTATTGGCTCGGATTTTTTAAGTGCTAACCAATATTTGAGTGTAGGTAAAAAGCAAATTATTGTGTTATTCCAAAACACCGAGGAAATCAGAGCAACCGGTGGTTTCATGGGTTCGTATGCAAAAATTACGATCGAGGAAGGCAAAATTACCAACCTAGAAATTCAAGATATTTATGAACCTGATGGTCAATTCATGGGTTTTGTTGACGCTCCGCCCGGTGCCAAAGAATACCTAAGTGGTGGCAACGGACTACGCTTGCCGGATTCCAACTGGAATCCAGACTTTCCTTCATCAGCCAAAACTATCGCCACTTATTTCGCCTTTGGCCACGAAAAAGATGTAGATCTCATCGTGGCCTTGAATGTCGACTTGGTTGAAAGAATTCTTAAAATCGTAGGTGAAATTTATTTACCAGATTATGGACTAACCGCCAGTGCCGATAATTTAACCGATCTTGCCCATGCCGACCGCAATTCATTTTTTGCTGGCAGTAAGCAAAAAATAAACTTTTTAGGCAGTTTGTTTACCAATTTGAAAATTAAAATTACCACACTTTCTCAAGCCCAAATTTTGAGCATTGCCCAAGCTACGCAATTAGCACTACCTAGAAAAGAACTCCAGTTTTTTACTTGGGATGAGCAGCTGCAAAATTTATTTGAACAATATAAAATTTCGGGATCACTTTCGAGACCCAAGGATGCAGATTTATTTATTGGTCAAGTCGAATCAAACGTTGGAATTAATAAGGCCAACAAAAAAATTAGTCGCACTACTAATATAAGAACCAACTCTCAAAGCACCACTATTAGTACTATGTTTCATAATGACGATTCTGAAAATAGAGAAGACTACATCAATTACCACCGCCTGTATTTTGATCCCGCTACTACTATTAGGGAAATTGCCTACAATGGCCAATCAATTTCCAGCTATGACGAAGGCATAATTAAGACCAACAATCACGAAGAATTTAAAGAAGTTGGATTAATGCTTGCCTTGCCAGCTGGGCAAAGTGCCGAATTAACCGTTGTAATTAGTCACCCTGCTATTTGCCAAGAACAAGCTTGCAAAATTTTCATTAGAAAACAGCCAGGCATTGCTCCTGTTCCACACACTATTACCGTTCAAGATGAAACTAAGAACATTGTTATAGAACAAGATGAAACTATCGAGTTCGATCAGTTATAATCAACCACCATGAATCAAGCCCTCAAAGACGAAGTCTCAGCCTTAACTAGCAAAGCCGAACAGTTACTGGAAAACCTAAGTTTGGCAAGTTTGAAAAATGAACTCAGTGATTTGGAAAAACAAACTTTCGTTCCAGATTTTTGGCAATCAAGCTCCGCACAAGCCATTATGCAGGATATTGGTATCAAAAAAGAAGAAATCAAACAAATCGAAGATACCTTGACTGCTGGCGAAAACATCATGGGAATTGTCGAGCTCATTGATGAAGTAGGCGGGGATAATAGTGACCTAGAAAACGAGCTGGCTGTAGAACTAAAACGCTATAAAAAACTAATCAATAGACTAGAACTTTCTCAGTTTCTCAATGGTAGGTATGACAAATTTGGAGCAATTGTCTCCATTCACCCTGGTCAAGGTGGTACTGAAGCTATGGACTGGGCCTCTATGTTGTCACGTATGTACATGCGTTATTTTGAACGAAAAGGTTGGAAAAATTTATTAACTAGTCACATTGCTGGAGAAACCGCGGGTATTAAAGAAGCTTCTTACGAAGTTATGGCACCATATGCCTATGGTTACTTAAAAAATGAGGCAGGTACTCATCGTCTTGTCAGACAAAGTCCTTTCAACGCTGACAATCTTCGTCAAACTTCTTTTGCTTTAGTTGAAGTTTTACCTATGATCGAAGATGAAGCTGAAATTGAAATCAAAGAAACAGACCTTGAATGGAATTTCACTCGCGCTGGTGGCGCAGGCGGTCAAAATGTTAACAAGGTCAACTCAGCAGTAGAGCTAACCCACATTCCAACCGGCATTGTAGTAAAGTGCCGTGAAGAAAGAAAACAATCTCAAAATAAAGAAAAGTCCATGAAAATTCTGCGTGCCAAATTAGCCTTATTGGACGAAGAAAAACGCCAAGCAGACTTGGCCAAAGAAAAAGGCGTCCATGTTAACGCTAGCTGGGGAAATCAAATTAGAAACTATGTTTTGCACCCCTATCATCTAGTTAAAGATACTAGAACTGATGTCGAAACTAGCGACACAGCCAGCACTTTAGATGGAGATCTTGATAAGTTTATCTTTGAAGAAATAAAACTTTAAACCTACAACCACCATTGCCAAATTACAGCTCCAATCACAGAAATAACTAAAATAACTTGCCAAGAATAATTGCCCACAAAAGAGGTGATTGCGTCCATCTTTTTTGGCAAAATCCTCTTGGTATTAAGCATCGATTGCTTTTGCGCCTGATCTTGCAACAAACTAATAAAATCTTTATCTTTCATTGAAAGTTATTTTACTGCAGTTTAATTTGAACTACTCGACCAACTTTCCTCTTGATGTTTAGCACTCATCAAGCTACAATGCTAACCTAACTTAGAAAAACCTATGACTAATCAAGATCACTCTGAAAAACCACCTCAAGACGAATTGGCGAAAGACACTACTCTTGATATCGATCAAGAAATTGCTGAACTAGAGAAAATGACTCAAAATCTCTTTGGCAAACCCCAGCCAACTAAACTTGATTTAGGTGCAATTGAAGAAGCTATCTTACCTATTATTCCTATCAAAGAAGGTGTTTTATACCCCAGCACCGAATCTGTTTTAACTTTTGGGAGAAAACTTTCGCAAAAATCAGTTCGTAAAGCCCTAAAAGGTAGTAAATTAGTTGTCTTAGTTACCCAAAAAAGATCTAACCTTGAGGAACCAACAGTCGATGATTTATATACCGTTGGAACCCTGGCAACTTTAGAAAGAGCTTTAGACACTACTACTCAGCTTAATGTCTTGGCTAGAGGCATTGAAAGAGTCGGCATCATCGAATTTACTCAAACTTCACCATTTTACGGAAAAATTAAAGTCCTTAAAGAAGTTTTGAACAAAGACTCTGAATCAGAAGCTTTGGCCAAACACCTACAACAAGAATTTCACAACTCTATTCAAATGGGCAGAAGTGTGGAATTTTTAAGCTTCATGAAGCTAATGAGCGGTGCTACAGAAAGTGAATTGACAGATCAAATCGCTAGTACCCTCATCAACTCCACCAAGGAAAAACAAAAAATCCTGGAAACCCTAGATGTTAAAGAAAGAATGAGGTTGGTAGCTGCTCGTTTATCACACGAAATCGAGATTTTGAAAATCGAAAAAGACGTGGTCAATAAAACTCAAACCAAAATGAGTCAAGCCATGCGTGAAAATGTTCTTCGCGAAAGACTAAGAACTATTCAAAAAGAACTTGGAGAAGTTGAAGATGAAGCAGAAATGGCTGACGAATACGATAAGAAACTTCGTAAACTCAAATGCACTCCAGAAATCAAAGAAAAGGTGGCCAAAGAAATCAAGAAAATGAGACAAATGTCTCCCTATAATCCTGAAACTGGCTACTTAAGAAGCTGGCTCGATGCCTTCTTTGAATTACCATGGGGTAAACTGAGCAAAGGCAATTATAACATCGGCAAAGCCGAAAAAATTCTAGCCAAAAACCACTATGGATTACCAAAGGTTAAAGAAAGAATTCTAGAATTTATCGCTGTTTTACAACACAAACAAAATCTAGAAAAAAGCTCAGACAAAGCTGACCAAACTATTCCTACCATTCTCTGTTTCGTGGGACCACCGGGTGTGGGTAAAACTAGTATTGGTCGATCAGTTGCTGAAGCTTTAGGTCGCAAATTCACCAAAGTTTCTTTGGGCGGTGTTCGCGATGAAGCTGAAATTAGAGGTCACCGTCGCACCTACGTTGGCGCGATGCCAGGTCGTATCATCAATGGCATCAAACAAGCAGGCACTATGAATCCGGTTTTTATGCTCGATGAAGTTGATAAGTTAGCATCAGATTATAAAGGCGATCCTTCTTCAGCCTTACTTGAGGCTTTAGACCCAGAACAAAACTTTGGCTTTGAAGATCACTATCTAGATGTTCCTTTTGATTTGTCGCAGGTCTTATTTATTACCACTGCCAACAATCTCGAAACTATTCCACCAGCCTTGAGAGACCGCTTGGAAATCATTCCTTACACTGGCTACACCAGTGAAGAAAAATTCTTCATTGCCAAAGACCATTTGTTGGAAAAAGTTCTAAAAGCCAATGGCCTTAGCGACAAATCAATAGTTTTCCAAGATGATGCAGTCGAAAAAGTAATTTCTAGATATACCAGAGAAGCAGGTGTTCGTGATCTAGAAAGAAACCTCAGCAAAATCACTAGAAAGCTCGCTAGGGAATTGTTAACCAAAAAAGTCACTAAAAAACTTTTGAATATTACTCCAGAAAAGGTTCGCGAGTACCTTGGCCCAGAGGATTATGATGAAACCTTGACTGAGAAAACTAATCAAGTTGGCTTAGCTACTGGCTTAGCTTGGACCAGCGTTGGTGGAGACGTCTTGTTTGTTGAAGTCGCTCTAACACCTGGAAAAGGTCAAATCAAGCTAACCGGCAAACTTGGTGATGTGATGAAAGAATCTGCTCAAGCAGCTCTGACCTATGTTCAAGCCAATGCCAAAAAACTAGGCATTTTGCCCAGTAAAATTGATAAGAGCAACATCCACATTCACGTTCCTGAGGGTGCTGTGCCAAAAGATGGTCCATCTGCTGGCGTCACTATTACCACTGCCATTGTGTCCGCCTTTACCAAAACTCCGGTTAGAAAAACTGTTGCCATGACTGGCGAAGTAACTTTAAGAGGCCGAGTTTTAAGAATTGGTGGACTTAAAGAAAAGGCGATTGCTGCTCACCGCGCTGGCAGTCAAATTGTGATTATTCCCAAGGATAACTTACGCGATTTGGAAGACATTCCAAAGTCAGTCAAAGATAATGTCAAATTTGTTCCAGCTGACCACATTGATCAAGTGCTCAAAGTGGCATTGTGTTAAACTAAGGTCATGAAGACCTTGATCAGTAAACTGCGTTTCCTTCCTATTTTGCTGTTTAGTGTTTTCTTTTTTAGTGCCTGCAATCCACTGGAATTAAAAAATAAAGCTGGACTGCAAGTCATTACCAATGACGTACCGGTTTCTATTTTCCTCAATGATCAGTTTTTAGGAAAAACACCCTTTCTAACCAAGGATTTGAAACCCGGTGACTACACCATTAAAATTGAGCCAGAAAACAATCAACTAGTTTCCTACGAAACTTCAATCAAATTAAGAAAAGGGATGCTGAGCGTAGTGACATGGACACCAGGAAAGACCTTGGCTGAAAGTGGGGGAGTAATCTACGAATTAGAAAAACTAGCAGATCACAATAAAACCGAAATTTCTGTCATGAGTATTCCCGATGGAGCCATTATTAGTATCGATAATGGCAATAAGGAATTTGCCCCTTTCACCTCTGAAAATGAACAACCGGGACATCATGAATTCGAAGCCACTCTCCCTTCCTATGTTACCCAACAACATACAATCAATTTAGACAAAGGCTTTAGACTTAACATTTTGGTAAAATTGGCCAAAGACAATGTCATCGAGGAAGAAGTAGTTCCGGTCACACAACCCAATCCCAGTCCTTCACCCACTATTGAACACAAAACCCTTAATGAAAACGCTAGCCCTTCTGGCAGTGTCCAGGGTGTAGCCACAACGTCAGGTGTCACGGCTGCCAGCTCCACACCCTTAAGAAAAGCTCCTTCAAACATCGACCTGTCAGGCAAAAAAGTTCTGATCAAATCAACCGGCTATGTTGAAAATGGCAAAGAAGTAGTCAAGGTTAGAGCAGCCGCCAATTCTGGCGCTGCTGTCATCGGATTGGCAGAATCAGGAAAAGAGTATCCGTACCTTGAAGAACAAACAGCAAATTGGTTAAAATTAGAGATCGGAAATAAACAAGGTTGGGTCAGTACCCAATATGCCCAAATTCAACCCTAAAATCTCAATTTTAACTAAACTTTTTTTTGGTTTTTGGTTTTTATATTTTCTCTTATTTTGGTCTAAAGCTATTTTTATTGATAAAACTGGCAACTTATTTGCCGGACACGTTAATATTTGGGGAGACTGGGCAGCTCACTTAACGATGGCTACAGCGATGGAGAATAGGGGACTTTTCTTGACTGAAAGTCCATTTTTAATCGGTGCGAAATTTAGTTATCCCTTCATGGCTGACCAAATCAGCGCTATTTTTTATCATTTTTCTGGTGATTTGATTTACAGTTTTCTCGTACCCAGCTTCTTACTATCGGTTTTTTTCGTTTGGGTGATTTATTACTTTTTTTTGAATCTTTGGAAATCCGAGAAAAAAGCTATTCTTAGTTCATTGATTTTTCTTCTCAATGGCGGACTAGGTTTTTATTACTACTTCAAAGACAATCTAGCCAACAAATCTTTCTTTAAGCTACTTATCAATCCTCTTCACGAAGTAACTCGTTTTGATCAATATCAAATTAAATGGATCAGTATTGTCGACAGTATGATGATTCCGCAGCGGGCCTTTCTACTTGGTTTTCCCTTGACGGTCTTAGCTTTAACTTTTATCTACCAATACTTTTTTACCAAAAATAATCATCAAAAATGGCGAATTTTTGCTTCAGCCATTATTTTGGGTTTGATGCCCATTATTCATACTCACTCATTCTTGGCGGCTTTTATTATTTTAAGTTTTTGGTCTTTGGAAGATTTGTTGAATAATAAAAACAAAATCAGGGAAAGACTGCCTTCATGGCTAACCTTAGCCGGCCTGACAGGGATTATTAGTTTTCCTCTAATTGCATATTATTTCTTCAATCAAGTCGACCATGGTTTTTCGCAATTTTTCCCTGGCTGGCTAGCCAAAGATTATGAAATGAATTGGCTGGATTTTTGGTTTAGAAATTGGCTTTTTGTCCCGTGGCTATCATTCCTAGGTTTTTTCTTAATCGCCAAAAAAAGCCTCAAACATATTCTGGTTTTTTCTCCCTTTATTTTCATCTTTATCATTGCCAATTTATTCTTGTTCCAACCCTTTACCTGGGACAATACCAAACTTTTTGTCTGGTCATCATTGGGCTTCTCTTATTTGGTTATCTATGTTTTTCAAGCTATTTGGCAAAAAAAAGCCGATCTTCATTATTTAAACCCACTTAAATTTTTAATAATTGGCGTCATATTTTTTACGACCATTTTAAGTGGCACCATGGACCTTCATTACATCATCAGACATGATTTACATAGTCACGTCATGTATTCAAAAGAAGAACTGGAGTTAGTCGAATGGATCAGAAATAATACTGCAAAAGATAGTATTTGGTTGACTGGTGACAAACATAATCATCCAGTTTTTAATCTCACCGGTCGACAAACAATTTTGACTTACCGCGGCTGGCTATGGACTCATGGCTATGATTACAAAGAAATTGAACAAGATGTCACTGACTTTTATAAAAATCCTAGAGAAAACTTGGGCTTTTTACAAAAATACAATGTTGATTATCTCGTAATAGGTGACAACGAAAGGGCAGTCTGGAAGGCCAATGAAAGAGAGTTTATTCAGACTTTTAAATTAGTGAGACAAACGCGCACTTATAAAATCTTTGAAAATCAGTATAATTAATGCCATATGTGGGAAAACGCCTATCAATCACTGTCCATTATTTTTCTACAAACCTTAGCTGAATTTTCAGTCTATCTACCTAAGATTACCGCCGCATTGGCTGTTTTTATTTTAGGCACTGCTATCGCCAAAACGATTCGTCACTTAGTGGTCAAATCACTTGATGCAATCAAACTTTCCAAAGCACTAAGTAATACACCTATTGAGCATTTCCTAGAAAATACCGAGGTTAGTAGAAGAATTGAACAAGTTTGTGGCTCAATCGTGTACTGGCTAATCATGCTGGTTATCATTCAAACTAGCATTGCGATCTTAGGCTTGACTTCGCTGTCTTCAATTCTAGAGAGAAGTTTAAGTTTTATTCCCAATATTCTTTCTTCTGTAATTATTTTATTCTTTGCTGTTTTGTTGGCTGGCTTAGTCGAAAGCTTAGTCAAAGGTTCAACCAAGAGTATCGACCCAAAAACTGGAAGAGCCTTGGGCAAAATCTCGAGTTACTTAGTCATGATCGTTGGTCTTTTAATCAGCGTTTCTGAACTTGGAATCGCCAGTGAGTTTATTTTGATTTTATTCGTTGGTTTTGTCGGGGCCGTATCATTAGGTTTGGGATTATCACTGGGATTGGGTGGCAAAGATCTGGTCAAAAAACTCCTTGAGAGCTACTACAAAGACAATCTTTCAAACAAATAACTATGAATTATTTTCAAGCTATTATTCTTGGAGTCATCCAAGGAGTAACTGAGTTTTTACCGATTTCTAGTGATGGTCATCTTTCAATCGCTCAGCAGTTTTTTGGGCTAACAGAAGTCTTGTCTTTTGATGTTTTCTTACACTTAGCCACATTAGTCGCTGTCATCATCTTTTTCTGGAAAGACTTATGGACTTTGAAAATTAAAGATTGGTTTTTGGTGGGAATTGGTACGTTACCCGCAGTCGTGATGGGGCTTTGGGTTAAAGATTGGCTCGAAGCACTAATGCACTCTGCTGTTTACGTAGGCCTATTTTTAATTCTATCTGGAATTTTCAACTTTATTTCTCATTACTTCATGACTCATCCACCAGAACATTTCAGCAAGGTTGACTGGAAAAAAGCTTTAATAATTGGCACTCTCCAAGCTAGCGCTATTATGCCAGGTTTATCTAGATCTGGATCAACCATGATGAGTGGGTTGGTGCAAAAAATGGACAAACAATCAACTTTTAAGTTTTCCTTTTTCTTAGCAATTCCTGCCATTTTAGGAGCAGTAATTCTCCAAGGATTAGACTTAATGCAAGGTGCCGGACTTGAAAGTATAAATGTCGGACTGTACTTGATTGGCGGCTTAGCAGCCACTATTACTGGCTTACTCAGTTTGAAATTACTTAAATTCGTCGTCGATAAAGCCAACTTTGCTTTCTTTGGTTGGTATTGTGTAATTTTGGGTTCAACGCTCTTGATCTTCAAGCTAATCTAGCCCTTCTTCTTTACTTGTCTAAGAAAAAGTGGTTAAAATTGTGTCATGGCCGACCCCCTCAATAGAGAACAGCAAGAGTTTTTTCAAGAACTGGTCTCTTTCGATATTCCTGATTCGATTGCTGTTATTATTGCTCTAAAAAACCAACTGGGGTGAGATTAGGCGCTGGGATGAACACCACGAACTAAGGCTCCTAGCCAGTATCATCTGGAAAACTGGCGTAATTGTCACTATGACTGACTCCATGAAAATGGCAGAGCATATCAAAAGAAAAGGCCTTGATTCAATTTACAAAATCGACAGACCGCCTCGTCGAAGGTCAAACAAAAAAGCCCAGTCATAGACTGAGCTTTTTGAAATTCGTTTATTTTGACAATTACCAAACGTTTCTCTTGAGAGGTTTACCAACTCTGAAGTTGACCACTTTGTGACCTTTGATAGTTTGTCTTTTTGCTTCGTCGCCAAATGGAACGACTTGCTTATCTTTGACATTACTGACATAGAAAGTGCCAAATCCAGAAAGAACGACTTTTTCGCCTTTATTCAAAGCTCTTGTAACTTCTTCGAACAATGATTCGATTGCTTCTTCAGAGGCTCTCTTGGTAAGGTGGGCTTTCTTAGCCACAATGTTAATGAGTTGTGATTTAGTCATATGAAACTCTAATAACTTACTACTAATTTTTAACTCTAGTTAAAAGGGGTGATAAAGATAATATCACAAGAAAAATTGGGCGCAAGTCATATTTTCTTGATGTTTAAATGTATTTATACTTTCTAAAGAACATTAACGAAGCACCTAGTATATCATAACCGATGTCTCTTAAAGTAGGATACCTACCTGGAACCAGAGACTGATGAAACTCGTCACTGATGGCATAAAAAAACACAATCAAAAGTGGCAGAAAAACCAACCAACCTTTTTTTGCCTTAATTGGCGCCACCATTTCCACGCCTCTAGCAATCAACAGATAAAGTACGGCATAGACAAACATGTGGGCTGATTTTTTGAGAATAAAATCAAAAAATCCTGATTCAAAGCCAGGTAAAGTGGGCTGAGAAGAAAGAGTAAAAATTACTATAGCCCAAACAATGGCTGGCAAAAAAGCTTTAATCCATAGCTTTATTTTGAGAGAAAACTGCTCCATAGATTTCTATTATACCCAGACCTGTCCATAAAAACCCACCGCAGATCAAAAGCCACCCGAACTGAAAATTGCTGACCGGATCTTCATTTTTTGCTAGTCCTAGAACTTGATTGTTTTCAGATGAATTTGCTATTACAGCACTAACGGAAGTAGAAAAACTTTCCAAAGTTGGTAATAAAAAGTTGGGCTTTTTTGTTGGTTTTTTGTCGATGCTTGGTTGAGTACCAGCAGTTTTTACTTGGCTACCCACGTCCGGACTAGAAGTGCTAAGAGCGGCATAACCATCGTCTTCAATAGTTTCTTCAATTGGCCAATTGGAGTCGGACGAAAAAGAAAAAATTGTGTCTGCAGATTCGCAGCTTGGTAAATTTTTATTTACCAACAATTGATCGTTAAAATAAACAAATAATTCATCCCCACTGTTATTAAAAATGTGACGAGACAAATTGGTAATTACCTTTTTACCGGATTCAACTTCGATGCTGACTGATAAATTGTTAGCTTGTAAATCTTTAATCATCAAAGTCGCAAGAATTTTCTCTTCACCTGCATTTAACCACTCCAGCCATTCATTACCGCTTTTGGGGCAACTAGAAACTTTCAGGAGCTGCAATTGACGAACTTTTTCAATTGAAATTATATTTGTCACTGGAGAAGGAGTGGGCGAAGGCAAGAGTGTTGGGGTTGGCAAAATACTGGCAGAGGGTTGCGGAGTTGGAGATGGTGAGGGTGTTAATCCCACTCCAGAATTTTCTACACCTCTTGACGGGCTTTCAGAAATAAAATTACCCTGATTATCCAACTGCCAACTAAGTCCTGAATAACTTGAACTATAGTTCATTTGAGAAACAATGCTACCCGATGAATCTCTCAAAACCACCCCATCGGCACTATTATTTAACTGACCAGAAAATGTAGCAACAAAAAGCTGATTGGGTAAAATCTCAAGTGCGCCAAATGAATAAATAGTTTTGGGAGAACTGAGCATATCTTCCAAAACCCAACCGTTCAAAAAAGCAGAAACACTAGAAGAATTTTTTAACTCCACCCACTCAAACTCCCCATTAAGTGGTTGAGGATAAACCTCATTAATAATCACTTGAGCTGAGACTAAACCCGCACAACAAAAATAAAAAACACCAACTAGCAAGATAGTAACCAACTTTCTCATAGAGATGGTTATAAAACCTGAACCTTACACAAATCTGAAATTCATCTCAAATTAAAAACCCAAAAGCCGACGGCGTAATTTCTTATTAAGCGCGTAAAACTTGGTTTGATAAAACTTAATTGCCCAGCGCAAAGCTAAGCCTACCACCATGCCTAAACCTACCAACTGAATACCGGTCAAAATTTGCGGTCCATAGAAAATCATAATTTTTTGCTTGCCAGCAGAAACCTCCCAAGCATTGGCCCAAGAATTCAAATGCCAGTGAGACAAAAGCTTATACGAACCAAATTTCCACCATTTATCAGGCACTACAAAACCCAACCAAGCTGAGTCATAAGACTGATCTAAACCAATCGCACATGGATCATGCTGACAATTTAATTCCACAACGTGGAAAGTATCAGAACCAAATAAATAAGAAACAACTTCAACTCCATTTTTCTTTGTTTCACCGCCATCTAAACTCAAGCTAACACCAGCCAATTGTTGTAGTGGCACTGGTAACAACAACATTTGATTGAGACTAGAAACTGTTTTCATACCTAGCGATCTGGCTTCCCAATTCATACTCAAAGCAGATTCTGGCAGTGAAAAAAGACCATGAAGAGTAATAGCAGAATCGTACTGAGCGGTGGAAAAAATATAGTCATCGGGCAGGGTGGTTTTGCTACGATTAATGAAAAACTTCAGCCCACGACCCTCGTGGTTTTCACCAACCACTCTGAGCAAATAATCTTCCCAACTACTCGTATCAATCAGTGACAAGCCGTTACAGTTCACTCCATAAGAATCTGCGGTATACAAAACACTCTTATCAGCCAAACTTTGTCTGGTAGAAATAGAACCACGCTCTGGTTTTGAACAATTTTGTGATGGGTTTTCGGTGATATTTAATTTTTTGAAGGGGAAAGTGGTTACAACAGTCAAACTGCCATTCAATTGAACTTCTTTTGTTTCTTCCTCCCAAAGTTTGTGGCTCACCCCAATCTCAGTCAAATCATTGATCTCCAATCTAGAACCATCAATAAAACCATCTTGGGTTTTGGGCAAAACAGCTGGCTGAACAGCGAAGCTTAATTTAAGAGAGTTATTGTCTTTAATATTCAAAACTTGATAGCCTGTTTGTCCTTCGCCAACTGTAACAACCTGGTTGTCAAACAGAACTAATAATGAAGCTGGAGCATTGGCAATAATAAATTTTTGGTTTTCCAAATGGGGAAGCTCAATAATTTGATCTGCCAACCTCAATTCAGTTTTGGGAAAAGCCACCGCCAATTCGCCCTCATGATATGAAACCGCCACCGGTACAACACTCGACATTAAGTCAGGAATTTTAAGATCAACTACACCTCTAAAATTGTCCGGCAATTTTTTGGTAAGGCTAATCTGATCGTCAGTATAAACAATATCATCGACTTGCTTGGTCAATAATTCCGCCAGAGGATAACTAACGCCAGCGTCTTTTTTATCCAACAAATAATCTTTTTGCTCTTTAAATGCGGCATCAAAAATAACTCGACTAGCGTTAGTATCAACTTTGTTAATGGTAGGTGGTATTAATAATTTACTTTCCGCATTAGGCGTAGGCTTTTGATAAATACTCAAAAAATCCAACTGCCAAATTTTGCTAAAACCAGCCAGCTTAGCCAATTGATGTTGAGTGGAAAAATCAACTACTCGGCTCGGATCGACCCTAGTTTGATCAATCAAAATCAGGTCAATTTTATATTTTTCCACCACCTGATTGAATAAATTCAGATCCTGACTATCGAGCGCATACTTCAACTCGTGAAAGAAAAAATCTGAAGTTTCCACCCAGCGGTCGGAATCACGGTGGAGAACTGGCTGCGGGACACCAAAAAAGTAAAAACCCATTCCTTGATAGCCGTTACCTTTGCCCAAAAACTGCCAATCAAAATATTCCCAACCGGCGTGATTGAGCTGAGGCAGAGGTAGAATTCTTAGTTGAGGATCTTTTTTTCTCAAAAAAGCAAACATTTCAAAATATTGACTAGGATACTGAACCTTTAATTTTTCACTAATGAAATGACCTTCAAAACTTGGCCAAGCCGTACAACCAATAGCCACCATCAATAGTAAAACTACTGCCGGCCTAAAATGTTTCTTCATTTTCAAAAGCAACACTTCCCAAAAACTGACAAATAAAATCACCGACACTACTGAATAAATAATTGAAAGCTTGGTAAAGGGATTGCGAAAAGCTTCAGTAAACGAACCAACTTGATAGAGTTTTTCAAACAACCAACCACTGGGGAAAAGACCCATCCAAATAAAACTCACGCAGCCGACATAAATCAAAGCAATTGCCCATCTCTTTGTCCCTTTGCGTCGATTAAAAATAACTGCCAACAACCCAAAAATAGTAAATAAACTAATTCCCACCAACATTACCTGAACGTAAGGCAAACTCAAATGCACCTGCCAATCGTTAAAAATCAACTCAAGTTGTTTGGTTTCAAAATTGTAATCTTTCCATTCCAACAAATACTGCGTGCCTTTAAGAAAGTTTTGCCAAGTTCCAGCTTCTCTAATACTAGAAACTGACTCAGGAGCGAATAATTGGTTGTCATGACTCTCTTGAACGTAGTGCGCGTTATGAAAGGTGTAATAAAGATTAGGAACAATCCAGTAACTATTGATAACAAAAGTCAAAAGGCCAATCACAAAAGCTGTTTTCAAAGCCTTCATCAGTCCTTTGGGCAAAAGCAAGAAAAATCCATAGAATTGTGAACACAAAACCGCTAGATAAAAATTGGTCGGAGTATGACCACTAGGTGCCAAAAGCATTTGCAAGCCCGCAAATAGAACAATGGTGGGCGCCAAAACTTTCTTTCTAAAACGATGAATAATCAAAAACAATAAAGGCAAAAAAGCAAACTGAACCGTGAACATTTCAAAAGCAATATAAAACTGTTGCAAAGTCAAAATGTGAAGAAGGTATAAAACGCCACCAAGAGCTGCCACCCAGTTTTTAGCCACACCCAAGCGATGATCTACCCAAACCTGGGAAAGAAAAAGATACATACTGATGCCACCCATGGTGTACATCAAAAAAATAAAAGTAATTCTAATTAAATGATCAGGCAAAACAGTAGCCAGAAGCCACAAAATGGGCAAACGAGAAACTTCAGCTAAATGAGCTAAATTCATTGGTGCACCTAAACCTTGATGCTCCAACCAGGCTCCACCCAAAACCTGACTCGTGTAGCGACTCAAGTCAAATTCACCATGCAAATTATCCCAACCAGAATACCATTGGTTAAAACCAATGTTTTTGGCAGTAATAATCAAGGCGATACCAACAACGATTAGAAGGGGATAGTGAATTTTGAGCTTTTGTGAAAACAAAGCACCGAGTTTGGAAAAGTTGGACAGGGCTTTCTTCATGAAATACTTCGGTGAGAATACTTCTATTCACCTCTACTTAAGAGTAAACGTTTAAGGAGATGAATACAAGTATTCTCCTCGGGTTTGGGGGCCGAGGAGAAGGTAGTACATATTCAATTGTGGGGGAAGTGGCCGCGTGGGTAGTGGGCTACTCAGGCATGACCGCATTGGTGGCTTCGAGCGCGAACTCGCCATCCTCATACGTCCATGCGCCGTAAGCGCCGTCATTGACATCGAGCGCCAGCACGCTGGTGAATTCGCAACCGGTTGCACCACAGTTCTTACGAACCTGTGCATTTTCCATGTTATCTTCCAGATAACCTTCGCTGAAAAAGGCGGAGGCTTCCACTGGGACAGCATACATGGTCACCAGCACTGCTCCGGCGGTGTAGTTGCTGAATTCACACACCACGTTGCGGTCACCCCGACCATCGGCACGCCCACGAAGCACCATAAACCACGCATGGTCTTCTTGTGGCTCCAGCGAGACGGCGTAATCACCGCAGGTCACATCGAAGCCAGCACCTGAAACCATCAGGTAACCGGATTCGGGCAGAATCAATTCGGCGGTGTCACCCTCCAGTAGTTCCTGCACATCGCCAGCACCTGACCAGACCGCACTGGGGTTGGCTTCTGCATCTTCATAACGAGCCGCCGACAAAACGCCAGCAGCGTTGAACATCCATCCGCCCTCAGGCAGGGTGCTGGATTCGTCATCGGACTCTTCCAGTTCCCACTTGTTGGGGACGACTTCAGAAGGGACATCACCGCTAATGCTCCAGCCTTCGCCGGAAACCTTATCGGAGCTATCCTGTGCCTGAACGGCAGGCACGACCAGCAGGCTCAGCAGAGCCAGCGCCAACACGAGCGAGTACAGTTTCTTCATTACAGCAGTTCTCCTTGACATAGGTTGACTTTACTTCGGTACTTCGACCAGTCGTGATCGGAAATTTCCTCACACTACAACTGGTACACCAAAAGTCCACCAGACTCTTAGTGAACCAGTCGTAGTTTTGAATATGTTTTTAAAGAGCGCTGCGATTTTATTGATCTACAGCATGAGATGAACCAAAAAAATTCATCCTGTGCTTGAGACCAAATTATTTGGCGTCAACTTCACCCAAACACTTAGCGATAACTTCGTAGTTTAGGTCGACTTGACTCAATTGCCAGTTTTCACTACTAGTTGAACCACTAGTAGTTCGAGTACCTCGAGCAATTTCAAAACAGTTTTTGACAGCTTGAGTTTTGGTTTGAGCTTTACTAGCTTCCAACTCCCAAGCAGCTTTAGCAACCTGACTAGCCGCAATAAAAGCTCCAGTCAATAGAACGGATAAACTCAAAACGAGCAAAGCGTGGGCTAAAGTGAATGTTTGGTTTGTGTTCATATTATCTAAATTCATATTTTATTATATCAAATTATGTCTTTATAATCAACATTACAGGCTCTGACTATCCTGTGTTGGGTCAATTAATCTGGCATAACGGAAGTATCTAATTGGCGAATCTAAATACTTACAGGTATATAAAATCAAATCAGCATTAAAGTCAGTAATCTCTTCACCTTCAGTAGCCAAATAGATTTCATAAACAAATTTTCTTTGACCATATGTGATTTCGACCACATCACCAACTTCTGTTTCAGGCAAGTTATAAAATGAGTTATAGCGCCAGTATTCATCCTTCCACCACCATTTCCAACCATAACGATGAGCGGCTAAAATAACCGTTTTACCTTCACCTGGCACACCAAAAGCCGGGTCCAGCCACACACCTTGATCAAGTGCATCTTCTGGATTCTGTGTTTCATGAATCAAAGATCTAACTCCAATAAAAGGAATTTCCAACCAATTATCTTGGGGTAAGTTTTCATTAATCTCTGGTAAATAATTAGAGTGTTTTGGTCCAGATTCAACGTCACCACCCAAGGCGGTTTCATTGACTGAGTTGGTCAAAACCAAAGTATTAGGATCGTAAAAAGCGTAAACAATTTTGGGAATCAAAAAGACACCACTAAAAAGGAGTGAAAAAACGATAACCATGCTTAAAAAAGCTGAGGTCAACTTTTTACTTAGCTTATTGTTATGAAAATTTCCGACCTTTTTCTTTTGACCCAATAAGGTCAATCTAGTTTTTTTGTAACTAGGGGATCGGCGAACTACTGGAGAGGAAGTGTAAATCAAACTCATCTTCAGAATTCTACTTTTAGCTTACTAGACAAAAATCTAGTAAAAAATTAAGCAATTTTTTTCTTGAGAACCAAAGCAACAATGCCACTAAGCATGACACCGCCAGCGACAATCAATGAAGGAGTGTCTAAGGCAGTATTAGCCAAATAAACAGCAGACTTGGAAGCTTCGGTAGAAGTGATACAACCAGCTTGACCATAGGTAGAAGTACAATTTTTCTGACCGTAGGTATCAGCGGCTACACCACTAAAAGAAAAACCAAAAATAGCAAAACTTAATAAGATGGCGATGAACAATTTGTTTTTATTCATAATTATAGTACCCAATTATATATTATAAGCCTATTTGTGTCAACACTTATGGGATATTAATAATTAACATGGAGATATAGAGAGTCAACATTGGAGTCATCATGGCGAACTATGACGTACGGAAGCCGGCAACCACCTCCACCAGAGTAATAACCATGATAGAGGGTGCCAGATTGAACTGCCTTTACCTCAAGGCCATCGCCCCTCATGTCTAGACCATTGTGAAAATCATAAGGCAACCAATCGACATTTTTGACAGCCCAAGTCGAACCAAAACCTTGATAGAAATAAATCGTTTCGTTGATCGGCCAGTTCCAATTACCACTGGGCACAAACGGATCGCCATCTGGATGATTGCAACCAAGCTTGGTCGAGCAGTTGTAGAATGAAACCTCTTTTTTCAGGTAGTTGAAAGGGTTTTTACAAAAATATTCATTTTTGTTGGTTATTGGGCTTAGTGTCTTTTCCCGGACAGAAAAATGCAGATGCGTGCCATCAGAATTACATGAGGCACCTTGAATTAATGTGGCAATTTTTTCTCCAGCTGAAACATGCCTGATTTCTTCCTCATTGGCTTGGCCAGAACAAATCGCCTGAATAGCTAAAAACTCTTCTTTTTCTGAATCAAGTTGTTTTTGGAATTCTGCCTCATTGTGATTGGTTTCTTTGAGTAAGTTTTCTTGAAGTTGCTGCTTGGCTTCCAACTCATTTTGCTGACTATTAAGCTTGATTCTCTTGGCTTCCAATTCTTTTTGTTTTTGTTCTTTGAGTTTCTTTTGGTTGTCAAACTCCAACCTTTGGTCTTCAGCTTGGCTCATACTATTAGCTACCTGCTGTTGGGTGATTTTTATATACTGCAAATTAGATGCCTTATCTGACAAACTTTCAAAAGAAAATAAAATGGAGAGTGGTGTAATAAATCTTTTTTTATAGAGCTCAACTACTCGAACTAATAAATAATCCACCAACTTGTCTAAGTCTTGGTTTAGTTGTTCAATTCTCACGCCCAAAGCCTGAACTTCTTTTTCCAAAGCCGAAATTTCAAACAAACTCTGATCGATTTGCAGTTGAAAAACAGAAACTTGATGATCGAGAATGGCGATTGTATTGCGTAGAGTCACCGCCTGAGTTTTGGTTTCACTGATTTTTTGAGTCAAACACTGGATATTTTTAGTCAAACAGTTTTGCTTTTCACTCTCACCAACCGAACTACAGTCAACCTGAGAACACTCTGCAGCAAATATAGAATTGGCAAAACTGAAGTTAAAAAAAGCGATACAAAAAAGGCAAACGAAGATTAATTTAAACCTCATACTTCTATATCATAAATGATTTGAGGTTATTTGACTAAGTAACTGATTCTACTAATTTGACCAGTCGAGTAAAAATCAGAAAAGTTTTTGTCATAACCTTCCCAAGGGTCATGAATAATATACTTTCCGTCTTTTTTCTCTTTGATAACAATAAAGTGAGTTCCATATGAACCAGCCAACAATTTAACAATCACGGGATTTTTCTCTAATTCCTGATCTAATTTTGACTGCGAATAAGAAGAGTGCTCATAGTGATAACCAGATGGAGCAGACCACGATGGGTTACTAAGCATCATATTAGCCGTATTAGAAAAGAATAAACTGTTGTTAGCGGCAATCGTAATCGGAGTCACATCGTCACCAAATTTTTTTCTAATCATCGCTACACTACTAACCAAACAGCCAACGTCATAAATAATTTCTGAACTATTACCAATTCGATAATTTGCCCAACGCTCATCTCTTTGCGAAAAATACCAACCATCGGGACTATTCTGGGCAGATAAAACACCACCGGCTTTGGAAGCAGTGAAACTTTTGAGCTTAGCCACTTCAGCTTTGGCTTCGGCCAAAAGATTTTGATAAAGCTTTTCATTGTTTTTTGTCTGCTGAAGCAAGTTTTCTTTGCTACTTCGTTGCTGTGCTAACTCTCTTTTCTTTCCATCCAAGTCTTTTTTCTTTTTTTCTAACTCAAGTTGTTTGGTCTCTTTGGTTTGTTTTTGTTCATCATAATTAAGTCTTAAGCTCTCTGCCTTTTCCATGGCTTCTAAAGTTTGCTTTTTGGCTAAAGAAAGTGATTTATATTCGCTTACCAACTTGGCAAATTTATCCTGAGCAAAAAACAAAACCACGGGACTGTCGTAATTTCTTTTATAATGCTCACCAACTCTCTCGACCATAATGCTTGATAATTTATCGAGGGAAAGGTTGAGTCCATCAATCCGATCGCCAAGCTCATTGATTTCTTTTTCCAATTTGTTGATTTGATAAACATTTTGATCGATTTGTAACTGTAAAACGCTGATTTGTCCATCAAAAATATTGATAGCACTCTTAAGGGTGCTGGCTTCTTTTTTGGTTTCTTCTATTTTAGCCTCGAGACAAATCTGTTTATTGTTAAGACAAGTCAAATATTCATCACTGTTACTATCACACTTCACATTTTCACAACTTTGAGCTTGAACACTAAAAGGCAACAGCAAGGCAAAAAATCCGAGCACAAGAGAAAAGATCGCAGTTCTAAGAAAAAAGTTCATCTGTAAATAATTATTACTTTTTGATCATTCTACCAACAGCTACACCACCAGCAATCGCGCCAAGCATCATGCCCAAACCTGTTCCCACACCAAGTTGAAGTGCATAAAAAGCAGGGGGAATAGGGAAGATTGGAATGTTAGCTAAGAATTCTGTCAGCCAAGGTGTGATGTAAAGAAGTGCAACATAGCTCAAACCCCAGCCCAAAAGTGAACTGACTAAGCCATAGACAATTCCCTCAAAAACAAATGGTGAACGGATAAACCAACTCGTGGCACCAATCAAACGCATAATTTTGATCGCTGGTCTCTTAGCCACCACCTTCATGCCGATAACTGTCACCATAATCATTAATGAAACCAGACTTAACAAAATAACACTCACTCCACCGACCAAACGAATTGAGTTGGTCCAACCTGATAATGACTCAACCAAGCTATCTTGCAAAACCACTTCTTCAATTTTTTCGTAACTAGATAAGTCGGATTTAATTTTAGTCAAATCCTCGATATTGTAACCAGAAACCTCAATCGAGGCTGGCAAAATTTGAGCAGTGACTAGTTCTAAAAGAAGTGGATCATCTTTGTTTTCGTCTTGGTAAATTTTTAATGCTTCATCTTTGCTGACAATTTTAATCGAAGAAACATAGCTTTTTTCTTTCATGGTCTGGCCAACTTGATTGATTTGTTCAGAACCAGCGTTGATATCAAAGAAAGCAATTACTTGAGGTCTAGTTTCAAAAAACCTAAGCACTGCTTCGCTGCCTGCCAAGAAAAAAGAAAAACAGTAAGCGACAAAAAAGGTAAAAGTTAAAATGACAATCGAGACCAAGGATTGGTAGGGTGAGCGTCTCATCGTCACTAGGGCAGTTGAAAGTGGGTTCATCTTAGTCTTCCTTTTCCTCGTGTTTTTTTACTTTTGGTTTGTCTGATTTGGATTTTTTATCTTTTTTGTCTTGATGATGCTCGTTTTTTTCATCTTCGTCTAAATCCTCAGATTCAACTTCGATGTGGTCGTGATGATCATCATGGTGATGATCGTGATCATGGGGATCATGATTGTCACTTTTTTCTGATTTTTCTGACTGACTCGACTTTTCCTTGTGTTTGAAAACACCAAAGAAACCCCAGTGTTTTTTGACCTTTGGCTCTTTTGAATCGCTTGACTTGTTTACCTTGACTTCAGTTTTTTGCTCTTTATCATCGTCGCGGTCATCCACATGATCATCGCGGTCTTTATGATCGCCATCGTGATCTTCCTTGGCTTCAGCTTTTTCTACATCCTCAACTTTTTTGGCGGGTTTTTTGGCATTTTCGTCAAACAATGTACCCTTATCAATCGTCATTTTATGAGCAAAACTCAAGTATTTGATTACCACTGGGTCGTGGGTGGTGACAATCACGGTGGTACCTAATTCATTAATCTTTCTTAACAACTTGGCTACTATTAGCGAATTTTCAGCATCGAGATTGCCAGTGGGCTCGTCGGCAAAAATGATTTGAGGAGCAGTTGATAAGGCTCTGGCAATACTAATTCTTTGAGCTTCACCACCAGAAAGTTGGTGGGGGAAGAGATAAGCTTTGTCTGCCAAACCAACTAATTTAAGCAAGTCAGTCACTTTTTCTTCAATTTCATTGTCAGGATGACCTAAAATGGACAACGCTAAAGCAATATTTTCCCAAACGTTTAATTCTGGCAAAAGCTTATAATCTTGAAAAACAGCACCGATTTTGCGACGGTGATAGGGAATTTTTGATCTTTTTAATTTACCCAAATCTTGGTCGCCAAAAAAAATTTCGCCTTCGCTTGGCTCAAGTTCCTTGGTCAAAAGCTTTAAAAGAGTAGTTTTACCAGAACCAGAAGGACCAGTAATCAAAACCAATTCACCCTTATCAATTTCAAAAGAAACGTTCTCAAGGGCTGGTTTATCATCCAGATATTGCTTGCTAACTTGAATAAACTTCAACATAAACTACGCCTATTTAAACACTAAAAAGCCACCTAGATCAAGCCACAGCTGAGCTTGTTTTTTCCCCATAATCAAGATAAAAATAAGCTGTGATTATTATCCACGGCGAGAACACTAGTCAGTCCAGAAAAAAGCTTCAAGAATTGATTGATGGAGCTAAAAAAGCTGGCCTAAGTCTAACAAGGTTAGAGGCCAAAAAACTAACTCCAGCCAACTTAAGTGAAAACCTAGGGGGGAGCGATCTCTTTGGTGGTGACCAAATGTTTATCATCGAAGAGCTACACTCTTTACCAACCTCAACCAGAAAAAAGGAATTAATCGAGCTCCTATCCAAAAGTGAAGAAAATATCATTCTTTATGAGAAAAAAACTTTGACCGCCACTATGCTCAAGAAGTTTGCTTCAGCTCAAACTTTTGAGTTCAAAGTCACCAATGTGATGTGGGAATTACTCGACAATCTTGGAACCACTGACAAAAAACTGCTCCTTACTCAACTTCACCAAGCCTCAGAGCAAAACGACTCTTTTTTGGTTTTCACGATGTTGGTTAGGCAAATTCGAATGTTGATTCAAGTTAAATCAGGCGGACAAGTAGCGGGAGCACCATTTATGATCGCCAAGCTCAAAAAACAAGCTTCCAAATTCACCATCAACCAACTTCTTGCACTTCA
>Ga0172372_10003132_pt1 | contig 24620 bp, 21 predicted proteins | sample LakKiv5m_2_FD_114544 | JGI IMG/M metagenome (GOLD analysis project Ga0172372, IMG submission 114544) | Freshwater microbial communities from Kabuno Bay, South-Kivu, Congo - kab_092012_9.5m | ecosystem: Environmental > Aquatic > Freshwater > Lake | place: Democratic Republic of the Congo...
GCGGACGGTTTTATTGTCCTTGTTCCGGCTGCTCCAGAGGGCGCTGCCAGTGCCCGTCCGTTGACGTCCTCGCAACCCACTCACTCCCGGTTGGAGCGAGTAGAGTTTTTCAGGGACGACTACGTCAGGCAGGGATGCCTGACGCTACTCGGCTGCGGCGTTCGGGCTCAAATGTGCCTGTTTTCGAGCTGCCGATGGGTGTTTATCATGGAATGGTCCGCCAAAAGCGTCCGACATCGGATAAAAATCATCCGATGACCCGCCTAAATCATCCGACATTCCCTGAAATTCAGGCAATGACCCGCCAAATTCGTCCGATGTTCCCTGAAAATCAGCCAATGGTCCGCCCAATTTGTCCGATGTTTCCTGAAAATCAGGCAATGGTCCGCCAAAATTGTCCGATGTCGGGTGATTTTCAGCCAATGACCCGCCTAATTGCTCCGACATCTGGCTTGTGAAAGGCGTCGGGCTGGCGCAATTCTTCGCGCATGAGTGACCAAGCTTCTCCTGCTCCACCGGGCGCGGAAACGCCGGCAGCTTCGTGTCCGAGTCCGGCGGATTTCTTCTTTGCGCTGGGCAGCGAGGTGCGGTGGGCGATTTTCCAATTGCTGGCGGATGGCAAGCCGCGCCGGGCGACGGATGTGGCGGCGGTGTTGAAGCGCGATTTCGACGGGGTGAGCAAGCATCTGCGGTTGATGCGCGAGGCGGGCGCGGTGTCGGTGGTGACGGGCGAGGATCGGCGGTATGTGTGGTTCGCGATCCCGTCGAAATACCGTCGCGAGGCGGGGGTGGTGGATTACGGCTGGTGCACCATTCGTTTGCCGCAGCCGCCACCCTCCGGGCCGGCATGACGACTGACGCCACTGCCTCCACCGCGCCGCGTTCGCTCCTCGACCTCACGTTTACGGAGCTGGAACGGGAGTTGGCCGCGTCCGGAGTGTCGCCGCTGCATGCGCGGGCGTTGTGGCGGTCGTTGCATCACGGGCTAAAGCAGGACTTTTCCGATGCGCCGGAGTTCCTCCCGCCGTTGCGGCGGTGGGTGACGGAGCACGTGGGCGTGGGGAGGCGGTTCTTCATTGAGGCACCGGTCGAGACGGCGGACATCGCCAGCGGGGATGGGTTGACGCGCAAGTTTCTGCTCCGGCTGGCCGATGGGCAAAGCATCGAGACGGTGGTGATGGGGTTCAAGGGGCGGCTCACGGCGTGCCTGAGCACGCAGGCGGGCTGCGCGATGGGCTGTGTGTTTTGCGCAACGGGGCAGATGGGCTTTGTGCGGCATCTGCGGCCGGGGGAAATCGTCGCGCAGGTGCGGCATGCGCAGCTCGCGTTGCGCGCCGCGGGTGGCGAAGGGTTGCGCAATCTGGTGCTCATGGGGATGGGCGAGCCGTTGCACAATTACGATGCGGTGATGACGGCGTTGGAGATCATCACGGACCGGCGCGGGCTGAACCTCGGCCCGAGCAAGATCACGATCAGCACGGTGGGGGTGGTGCCGGGCATTCTGCGGCTGGCGGCAGAGCGGCGGCCGTATCATCTGGCCGTGAGCCTGCACGGGGCGACGGAGGAGGAGCGCGCGGCGTTGGTGCCGGTGAGCCAGCGCTGGCCGCTGGGGGAGTTGATGGCGGCGTGCCGGAGTTAATTCGCGCAGACGGGGCGGCGGATTTTCTTCGAGTGGACGCTGATCGCGGGTGCGAATGATTCGCCGGCGCAGGCGGGGCGGCTGGCAACGTTGCTCGCCGGCTTGGCGGCGCACGTGAATCTGATTCCGCTCAATCCGACCGAGGGGTTTGCCGGAGCGGCCACGCAGGCGGGAGCGGCGAAGGCGTTTCAACGGGTGCTGCAAGAGGCGGGCATTCCGAGCACGGTCCGCCAGCGCCGGGGCATTGATGTGGCGGCGGGTTGCGGGCAGTTGCGGGCGGCGCGAACGAGGGCCGGGCGCGGCGATGGTTAAACGCGCCGCGGCGCGATCATCCCCGTGCGGCGTAAGCTTGCAGGGTTTCGAGCGGAACGAACTCGAGCGCGTGCAAATGCGTGGCTTCGAGGACGACGAGCGGGGCTTGGCCGGCGTTGAACGCCTCAACCCAGCGCGTGACGCAGAGGCACCAGCGGTCGCCGGGTTTCAAGCCGGGGAAATCATATTCCGGCACGGGCGTGGAGAGGTCGTTCCCGCGCGCACGGGTGAAGGCGAGAAACTCCGCGGTCATCACGGCGCAAACGGTGTGTAGGCCGCGATCCTCCGGGCCGGTGCGGCAGTAGCCGTCGCGATAAAAGCCGGTGCGCGGTGCGGTGCAGCAGCACTGCAGGGGTTGGCCGAGGACGTTGCTGGGCATGTTGGTGACAATGGTTCGTGGCGAAACGGTCGCGCAGCAATTGAGCCCATTTGCGCCGGACTGCAAGCCGGAGTTGCGGTGACATCCCGCTCGTTGTGCGCAGGCCGTTGGTTCGCTACGCTGCGCGGCATCAGAGCTTTCCTGGTCATCCTGGTTGTCCTGCGAGCCATCAGCGGGGCGGTTTCCGCCGCGCCGCCAACGGCGGTTTCCCGTTACGTGGAGGAGTATCCGGTCGCGGCTTCGAAGAAGGGTTTGCAGGTGGAGTTGACCGAGGATGCGCTGGCGCTGGGAGTGAAGCACGCGGCGCTGAATTTCAACTTGTCCCAGTTGATTGATCCCCGGGGTGGCGCCGGGGCGCCGGGCTGGGATTTTGCCGGGCGGCGCTATGCTTTCCGGCCCGGGTATCTGGAGGCGATGGACCGGCGCATCAAGGCGCTGTCCGACGGGGGCGCGGTCGTGACACTCATCGTGCTGACGTATCAATCGGGTGATCCGGAAGTAAACCGCCTGCTGATCCATCCGCGCTGCGTGACCAATGCCCCGAACCGGCTCGGGAATTTCAACGCGGTGACGGAGGAAGGCCGCGACTGGCTGGCCGCCACGCTCGAGTTCTGCGCGGAACGCTGGTCGCGGCCGGATCGGAAACATGGGCGCGTGAGCGGCTACGTCCTGGGCAACGAGGTCAACTCGCACTGGTGGTGGGCGAACATGGGCCGGGTGAGCCTGGAGGCGTTTGCGGACGACTACCTGCGCACGGTCCGCCTCGCCCACTCGGCCATCCGGCGGCAGTCCAGCGCGGCACGGGTGTATCTTTCACTGGAACACCATTGGAACATCCGTTACGCGTCGGGGGATGAACAGCAGGCCTTTCCCGCGCGGCCGTTTCTGGACTACTTCGCGCAGCAAGCCCGGAAAGGTGGCGATTTCGACTGGCACGTGGCGTTTCATCCCTACCCGGAAAACCTGTTTGAGCCGCGGTTTTGGAACGACCAGTCGGCCACGACCAATGGGCTGACCACGCCGCGCATCACGTTCAAGAATCTCGAACTGTTGCCGGCCTATCTGCGCCGGCCGGAGCTGCTCTTCCGCGGGCAACCGCGCCGGATCATTCTGAGCGAGCAGGGATTCCACACGCCGCCGGGGCCAGACGGGGAACTGGTGCAGGCCGCCGCGTATTGCTACGCCTACAAAAAGGTCGAGCGGATGGAAGGGATCGATGCCTTCATCCTGCACCGGCACGTGGATCACCCGCATGAGGGCGGGTTGCTGCTGGGATTGCGCGGCATGAAGCCGAAGGCCGGCGATCCGCGGCCGCCCAAGCGCAGCTACGAATGCTTCCGGGCCGCCGACACGCCGGAGTGGGAGCGGGTTTTCGAGTTCGCGCTGCCCATCATCGGGCTGAAGAGCTGGGATGTCCTGCGGGGGCAGTGAATGCCCGGCCGGATGAAATCTGCGGGGGCGAGCCCCTCTCCTCCTTGCGCTGGCAACGGTTCTTCCGCTAAATCCCCGCCGCTTGAAGCATCGTCTCCCAGCCATCCTGCCTAAGCTTCGGCGCGTTCTGGCGCCCGATGAACTTTGCCTGGACGAAGCGACCCGCACCGCCCACGCGGGCGACAAGTGGTTCGCCACGCATCTGCCGGACATCGTCGCGCTGCCGAAGACGCCCGCGGCCGTCGCCGCCGTGCTGCGGCTCGCGCACGAGCACCGCATTCCGGTCACGCCGCGCGGAGCCGGCTACGGTTACGTGGGGGGCTGCGTGCCGGTGCGCGGCGGCATCGCGCTCTCGGTTGCGCGGATGAACCGCATCAAGGAAATCAACCCGCGCGACTTCGTGGCCGTGGTCGATCCGGGCGTCCTCACAGCGACGCTGCAGGCCGCCGCCGAAAAGCGCGGCCTGTATTATCCGCCCGACCCCGCCAGTCGCGCCGACTGCTCACTCGGCGGCAACATTGCCACCAACGCGGGTGGCCCGCGCTGCCTCAAATACGGCGTCACCCGTGACTACGTGCTCGGCCTCGAGGTTGCGCTGGCCGACGGGCGGCTCGTGCGACTCGGCAGCCGCTGCCACAAGAACAAGACCGGCTTCGATCTGCACCGTGTCTTCGTCGGCTCGGAGGGGCTGCTCGGCGTCGTGACCGAGGCCACCTTGAAGCTGCTGCCCCGGCCACCTTACCGGGCCCTGCTTGGAGTTGGCTTCGACACCGCGCACGGCGCGGCGCGTTCGCTGGCCGCCATCTTCAAGGCCGGCTTCCTGCCCTGCGCGTTGGAAATCGCCGACGAGTTCACCCTGGCTGCCGCTTACAAGCGCACGAAGAGCGAGCAGCTGGCCGGCTGCCGGGCGATGCTGTTTGTGGAGCTGGATGGCCAGGAGCGTTCCGTGCGCTCGGAGTTGAAGGAGGTCGAGCGGCTCGTCGCCGCGCACCGGCCGGCATTCGTGAATCGTGCCTTTGGTGCCCTGGCGGTCGAGGCGCTCTGGGGTTTGCGGCGGGAGTTCAGTTACAGCCTCCGTGACACCGGGCTCACGAAGCTCAACGAGGACATCACGGTTCCGCGCGGCCGGCTGGAGGATCTGTTCAAGTTCGCCGCGCGGCTGCAGAAAAAGCACGGCCTGCCCGTTGCCTGCTTCGGCCACGCCGGCGACGGCAACATCCACGTGAACGTCATGGTGGATTATGCCCAGCCCGGCAACCGCGCCCGGGCGGATGCCGCACTGGATGATCTTTTCCGCCAGATCATCGGGTGGGGCGGCGTCATCACGGGCGAGCACGGCATCGGCCTCGCGAAAAAGCCGTGGTGGCCGCTGGCGGCGAATGAAGACGTGCGCGCCCTCCACCGTTCGCTGAAGCGGGCACTCGACCCGCGCGGCATCCTGAATCCCGGCAAGTTCGTCTGAACCGACCGCCACGCTGTTTCGCCCCGAACTTTTTCCTCCCGTCCGCCGTCCAACGCCCTAACAATCCAACCATGCACACGTCGCCCGCCCTCAACCGCCGTCAGTTCGCCCTCGCCACCACCGCGTTCGTCATCGGCGCGGGTTCCGCCTTTGCCGCCGAGAAAAAGGGCTTCACCACGGAGAAGTCCGCCGCCGGCCTCGTGGTGAAATACAACGGCCAGCTCTTCACCGAATACGTCACGCTCTCCGAAAACAAGCCGATCCTCTGGCCCATCATCGGACCGACCGGCAAGGAAATGTCCCGCCGCTACCCGATGGACAAGGTGGAGGGCGAGCAGCATGACCATCCCCATCACCGCTCGTTTTACTTCGGTCACCAGAACATTGGCGGGCTGGAGTTCTGGCATGACGCTTCCTCGTTCGAATCGCTCAAGGCCAAGCCGGATGCCTACAAGGCGAAGCTCGCCAACCTCGGCGTCACCAAGCATCGCGAGTTCACGGAGGTCACGGCCAGTGCGGACAAGGCCGTCATCGCCGTGGCCAACGACTACGTCGCCTTCGAGGGCGGCCGGAAGATCATGGAGGACACGCGCCGTTTCACGTTCCGCGCTGATGCCGACTCCCGCACGGTTGACGTCGAAATCGTTTTCCACAACAGCACCAAGGAGCCGGTGGTCTTTGCCGACATGAAGGACGCGGGCTTCAGCGTGCGGCTGCCCACCTCGATGGCCCTGACCTCCAAGCAGGGCGGCAAAATCATCAACAGTGAGGGCATCACCGACAAGGACACCTGGTCCAAGCGCGCCAAGTGGGTGGACTATCACGGCCCCGTCGGCGGCGAGCACCTGGGCGTCGCGTTCATGGACCACCCGACGAGCTTCCGCCATCCGACGCCCTGGCATGTGCGCGACTACGGCCTGTTCACCGCGAATGCCTTTGGCAGCAAGAGCCTGGACAAGAACCTGCCCGCCGCCGCCCACACGCTCAAACCCGGGGAGAAACTCAAGCTCCGGTTCCGCGTCATCTTCCACAAGGGTGATGAAAAGGCGGCACGGATCGCCGAACGCTACGCGCAGTTTGCGAAGGAGCCCTAGGCGGCACCGCTCACCGGCCCGCTGAAGCTTTCCCCATGCTCCCGGCGGGCATCAGCAGCACCTTGTCCACGCGATGGCCGTCCATGTCGATGACCTCGACGTGATAGCCATGCAGCTGGAACGCCGCGCCCTCCTCGGGCACGCGGCCCAGATGCTTGAGCACAAAACCGCCAAAAGTCTGGTAGTCCCGCTCCGGCGCGGCATGCAGCTTGAAATCCGGCACCGCGCGTTCGAACTCCGCCGCGTCAATCATCCCGTCCACCAGCCATGAGCCATCCTCGCGCCGCACGGCGCGCGGACGGGCCCGTTCGTCCGGCGTAGGCAGTTCGCCGATTATCGCCTCCATGATGTCGTGCAGCGACACCAGGCCGATGATGCCGCCGAACTCGTCCGCCACCAGCGCGACGTGTTTGCCGCACTGCTTGAACTTCTCCAGCAGCCCGCTGGCCGACTGCGTGGCGGGCACGACGAGCGGCGGAACCATCAGGTCGCGCACATGGGCCGGAGCGCCGGCGGCGAGGTTAGCATAAATCGCCTTCACCGACACCACGCCGAGCACGTGGTCGCGGTTGCCCTCGTATACGGGAAACGTCGTGTGTCCGCTCACGACGATCTTGTGCCAGACGGATTCGTGCGGGTCGTTGACGTTAATCCAGATGATCTTCGCGCGCGGGGTCATCAGCTCGCGCACCGGCAGGCGGTCCAATGCCAGCACGCTGTCCACCATCTCGGACTCGTGCTGGTAGAACACGCCTGCGCGCATCCCTTCCCGCACCAGCAGCCGCACCTCCTCCTCCGTCACGCCGGCCTCGGGCGCGGGCTTGATGCGGAGCAATGCCAGCAGCGCGTCCGTGGACCAGCTCAACAGCGTGACCAAGGGCGAGACCAGGTTGGACAGCCAGCGCATTGGTCCCGCCAGCGCACACGCGATGCCCTCGGGGTTGCCGAGGCCCAGGCGCTTGGGCACAAGTTCGCCGATGACCAGCGTGAAATAGGTGAGGCCGGTGACGACGAGGGCGAACGCCACTTTGTCCGCCGAGCCCGCGAGCCAGGAGATTTCCTTCAGCGGTCCCGCCAGCTTCTCGGTCAGCGTCGCGCCGCTGAAGGCCGCCGCCAGGACGCCCACCAGCGTGATGCCCACCTGCACCGTGGAGAGGAACGTGTTGGGAGACTCCGCCAGCTCCAGCGCGGTGCGCGCGTTGGCGTCGCCGTTGTCCGCCCGCTGGCGCAAACGGCCCTTCCGGGCGGAGACCACGGCGAGTTCGGCCATCGAGAAGACGCCGTTGGCCACCAGCAGGACGAAGATGATCGTCAGTTCGAACGCCACTGAGTTCATGAACGAACCCTAACCGCCCAGCGGCCCGCCGTCACGGCTGCGAATCCGTCCCGGTGCTTTTAACCGGCTCGGTTCACCAGTTGACCCACCTGCTGCAGGGGCAGCGGCGTTGGTCCCTACCACTTTGCCTTGAGGGTTGCGATCAGGTAGTCCTCGACCTTGGCGTGTTTCACGGCCGGCGCGCCGGGATAGACCAGTTCGCAGGGGACGCCGATGGCTTTGCACTTTTCCTGCAGCTTCAGCCCATAGTTGGCCGTGTGCGTGGGATCTTTTTGCTCCTGTCCCAGGGCCGGGGCGGAGGAATAGACCATCCAGATGGGCGGATCGTCGGCGGTGACGTGCTCGATGGGGGAATACTTTTTGATCCACGGCAGGACGGATTCGCGGGCGGCGAGGAAGGCGGCGAACTGCGTGTCGCGGGTCTTGTTGTCCTTCGGGTCCGGCATGAAGCCGAAGGCGTGGCCGCCGTAGCGGCTGTTGGGCGTCCATTCCTTGAGCTCTTTTGGGTCCAGGGAAGTTTGCGCGCCAATGACGGCGGCGCACCACAGCCGGGTGGATTCGCGGGCGACCGGGTCGGTGCTCTTCGGGTCGGCGAGATCGGCGTGGAAGGCGAGCCACAGCGAAGAGCATGCGCCCGCGCTGCCACCGGTCGCACCGATGCGCTGCTTGTCGAGGTTCCACTCCTTGGCCTTGCTGCGGACGAATTGGAGCGCGCGCGCGGCATCGGCGATCGGCCATTCAACCGGCGGCTTCACCCCCGCGAGCTGCGCCTGCGTGCTGTAGCGGTAGTTGATGGAGACGACGGAGATGCCGGCGGCCAAATACTTCTCCAGTGCGGCGACGGATTTTTTGTCGCCTGCCACCCAGCCACCGCCGTGGATGTGGAAGACGACGGGCGTGGGCGTGGCGGAGTCGGCCCGATAGAAGTCCAGCACCTGCCGCTCGTGCGCGCCGTAGGCGACGTTGGCGTGCGTGGGCGCGCGCTGTGGGTCGGCAGGCTTGGCGGCGAGTTTGGCCGCTGGGTCGGTTTTCTTCGGTGCGTCAGCCGCGAAGGGCTGGCCGCATAGAACCCCTAAGATTATGAGGGAGAGGTAGGCTGGTTTCATGGTGTGGGGGTTGGACGCGGGTTGGTTACTGCTTCTTGCCTTTTTTCTCGCCCTTCGCGCCGGGCTGGTCGGCGGGCAGCCGGCCGGTCTGGCGGATCTTCTCCAACTGAGCGGCCAGCTCGGCCGCGCGTTGGGGTTGCTCCGTGACGAGGTTCTTCGTCTCGCCCGGATCGGCAGCCAGATCGTAAAGCTGGCCGGCGGGATCGTTGCCCATCTCGGTGTTGGTGTTGGCGTTACGCTTCGCGCCTTGGCCGGGGCTGATGTATTTCCATTGGCCGGCGCGCAGCGACAGCACGCTGGCGCTGGCGACGTGCGACTCGCGGCCCTTGGCCGAGTCACCGAGGAGCGCGGGCAGAATGTTCTGGCTGTCGCGCAGGTCGGCGGGTTTTGCGCCTGCGAGCGCGGCGAAGGATGCGTGGAAATCGAGCTGCGACACGAGTGCGTCCGAGACCCCGGGCTTCACGCGGCCCGGCCAGCGCACGATGAAGGGCACGCGCGTGCCCGCCTCGAAGTTGCTGTATTTGCCGCCGCGCCATGGTCCGGCGGCCTTGTGCGCGCCGAGCTTCGAGACCGCGTCGTCCTTGTAGCCGTCGTCGATCACGGGGCCGTTGTCGCTGCTGAAGACGACCATCGTTTTCTCCGTGAGCTTGAGGCGGTCGAGCGCGGCGAGCAGTTCGCCCACGCACCAGTCCATCTGCACGATGGCGTCGCCGCGCGGCCCCATGCCGGACTTGCCGACAAAGCGCGGGTGCGGCACGCGCGGCACATGGATGTCCTGCGTGCCAAAATAGAGGAAGAACGGCTGGTCCTTGCTCGCTTCGATGAAACTGATGGCCTGCCGCGTGAAAATGTCCGCCATGTCCTCGTCCTTCCACAGGGCGGCGGAGCCACCCTTCATGTAGCCGATGCGGCTGATGCCGTTGATGAGCGCCATGTCGTGGCCGTGGCTGGGGTGCATCTTGAGCAGCTCGGGATTGGCCTTGCCGGTGGGCAGGCCGGGAAACGGCTTCTGGTAACTCACTTCGATCGGGTCTTTCGGATCAAGGCCCGCCACGCGGCCGTTGTGGACGTAGACGCAAGGCACGCGATCGCCGGTGGCGGCCATGATGAAGCTGAAGTCGAAGCCCGCTTCGCGCGCGCCCGGTTTGATCTCGCCGTTCCAGTCCGGCCCGCCCTGCGGCCCCAGGCCAAGATGCCACTTGCCCACCGCGCCCGTCGTGTAGCCTGCGCCGCGCAAGGTCAGCGGCAGCGTGCCGCGCTCCGGTTCAAGCACGAGCCCGGCGTCGCCGGGCAGCACGCCGGTGCCGCGCTTTCGCCACGGATATTCGCCGGTGAACATCGCATAACGCGAGGGCGTGCAGGTGGCGGAGGTGCAATGACCGTCCGTGAAGCGGAGACCTTCACGCGCCAGGCGGTCCACGTTGGGCGTTTTCACGGCGGTTGCGCCATAGCACCCCGTGTCACCCCAGCCGAGGTCGTCAATGTAGATGAGCAGGATGTTCGGCTTCGCTGGCGCGGCAGAAGAACGGCTGCCAAGGGGCGTCAGGAACGCAAGGAGAACGAAGCAGACAATCCGCGGTAAACGCATGGTGTGGAGCATACTTCGGGGCAGACGCACGGAACCAGCCCGAAGGTAACGCGGTGCGCACTTGCCGCCTGCGCGCTTCGCCCTACCCTGTGCGCCCATGAGCATTGCAACCAGGACAGGCGACAACGGCACGACCGGCCTGATGTATAACCGGCGCGTGTCGAAGTGCCATCCGCGCGTGGAGGCCTACGGCACGGTGGACGAGTTGAATGCCGCGCTCGGCCTGGCGCGCGCGTCCGCACAGCAGGCCTTCGTGGCGGACAACCTGCTTGTCATCCAGAAGGACCTCGTGACCCTCATGGGCGAACTCGCGACAGGGACGGACGATCTGCCGCGTTATGCGAAGGACGGATTCACCCTCGTGAGCGCCGAGTTGACGGCGAAACTGGACAAACTGGTCGCTGAGATCGAGGCGCAGAGCGTGACATTCAAGGGCTGGGCGACCCCGGGAGCGACGCTGAACAGCGCCGCGCTCGATGTCGCGCGCACGGTCTGTCGTCGCGCCGAGCGGCGCGTGTGCGCGCTGCATGAAGCCGGGCAGCTTCAGAACCCGGAAATCATCATCTACTTGAACCGCCTCGCGGATTTGCTCTGGCTCTTCGCGCGCTGGGTGGAGACGAAGGCGGCGGGCAGTAATCAGTCTTCCGCGCTTCCGGCCTGACTCTCCTATCGCTCAATCACCCGATAAAATCGGCGCGGCAAGCCTGCCGAGCCCGCATCGTCCACTTGCACCTGACCGTTCACCACGCTGATGCCATTGGTGAGGCGCACCCAGGCATTAGTGTTGAAGAGGTTCGTCGTCCCCCAGACCTCGATGTTCGGGATGTCTCCTGCGGTCAACGTGGCCCCGTCGGTATCCCCAAATTGCAGTCGGAACTGACCATTTCCAAGCCGCTGCGGGGGCTGGGTGAAGCGCTGCGGCACCAGCACGCGGAGTAGGGCGTTGCTGCTCACCAGGCTCCCTGCCGTGCCACTGACAGCGACGCTGTAGCTGCCCGCATTAGCTCGGTTCACGCTCGTCAAGGCCAGCGAGGAATTCGTGGCGTTGGGCAGCGGTGTCCCTCCTTTCCTCCATTGGTAGTTCAGCCCTGCCCCCTGCGCAGTCACACTGAAAGTCACATTGCTGCCAAAGACGGCCACCTGGCTTTGCGGCTGCGTGACGATGCTCAAGCCGGCAGTGAAGCCAATCTCATCGAAGTAGTGGCCCTGGCTCCAGCCCGCGTTCAAGCCAATGCGCCCCGAGTTTGAAAGCACGCCCGGCAAGTCAATCAGCAGTTGGCCGTCGAAACGCACTTTCACCCGCGCCCCGGTGTCCTCCACCTCGACCAGAATCACTCCCTTCTGGTTGTAATTCGTTACGGCCAGCGTGGTTCCATTGCCATTGAGGACGCCGCTGAAGTGCAGGCGGCCTGAGCCGTGCGTCTCCGCATCGTGGTCCAAATACAACTGGTAGAAGCTTTCCCCATTGGGGGGCATATCGTTGGCTCGCCACAGGACCGCCGGTCCGTTCCGTGGCACGCTGCCGGGCGGGAGATAGACCTTCCAGCGATAGTAGCCGGAGCCGACGAGCGGCATGTTCGTGTTCAAATACGTGGACCACCAGGAATCAACGTCCACCAAACGGCCTGCGTTGAGCACCAGGTTCCCGCCCGCCCCGCCCGCTTCCGGTGCTGACTGGGTTTTCACCCAGCCGGATTGCTCCTCCAGATTGACGATGGCGTTCGTGTCCACCGGGGGGAGGACGGGTGCGTTCGACAAGGAGAATGTGCCCGTGTAGGTGAGCGGTGGGAGGTTGGGGAAAGTGGCCAAGTCGCTGAACACCCCGGTGCTGCCGGTGTTGAACAAGGCGGCGATGCGGCGCTGCCAGCCAGACCTCGCCACCGGATTGGTAGCGGACAGCATCACCATCCCCACGACCGAGGATAGTCGCTCGTAGGAATAATTACCCGCCTCGTATGCGACTCCGTTGGTCGTGGCCTCGTAGTTGTTGGTGCCCAATACTATACGGCGCAGAAAATTCTCGCTGCTGAACTGCACGTTGAGGGCGGTGCCAACCAACTGGGTGGGCGCGACATCCGGCACACCGCCCGTCACTGTCAGCGTCACCACGCCGCTGGTGACCGCTCCTTGGGCGTTGGACACGACCACCTGCACGAACCCGGCCTGGGATGGCTGGACATTGGCCAGGCTGAAGTTAGCCCCGTTGGCTCCGCTGGCGGCAAAACCGTTGGTGAACCACTGGTAGCTCAAAGGCCCGGTGCCACTGGCACCCACCGTGAAACTGGCGGTTCCTCCGCTGGCCGCCGACTGGCTGACGGGCGCATTGGTGATGGCCGGAGCGACCGGCACATTGACCACCAAGCCAGCCACGCTGCTCGTGATGCTGCCGGCGGAATTGGTGATGACCACATCATAACTTCCCGCCTGGCCCGCCTGCACGTTCCCCAGCACCAGCACGGCGTTGGTCGCATTCGCGAGGGCATTCGAGTTGAGCCGCCACTGGTAGGCGGGCAGCGGATTGCCGGACGCGATGACCGAGAAGGCCACGGTGCTGCCTTGGTTCACGATGGCCGGGATGGGCTGCAAGGAAATCGTTGGGGCGATGGTGCGGACCAGCTCCAGACGAGCGGGAGCGCTCACGGCCTGCCCCAAGCTGTTGGTGATGCGCAGCCAGTAGAGGCCCTCCTTGGCTGCGTCCACACTGGCGAACGCCAGCGTGGTGTTCGTGGCATCCGTGACTTCGACGCCATCCTTGAACCACTGATAGGCCAGCGGGGCTGCGCCCGTGGCCGTGGCAGCGAAACTGGCGGGCAGGCTGGCATTTACCAACACGTTGGTAGGCTGGCTAGTGATGGCGATGAGTCCCGGCGTGGCATCCACTTCCAGCCGATAGACGGCCCCGGTGACCATGCCGAAGTAGTTGCTCGCGCGGAGTTGGTAGCTCCCCGCGCTGCCGGCGGCGACGGCAAAAGTCAGCGTCTGGTTAGTCGCTTCGGCGAGGGGACTGCCATCCTTCAACCACTGAAGCGCGATGGGCTGCGGGCCAAAGACGGCAGGTTTCAGCTCGAACAAGCTGCCGAGCACGTTGGTCTGCAGCCCCTCTGCCTGACTGACTGTGGGGACGTTGCTCCGGGTGAACGCAACTGGTTTCCGCTGGAGCAGTATGTTGTCCACTCTTGCAACTGCGGGCTGGCCCGAGCGGGCTTGGAGCCGAATCTTCCAAGTGACTGACTGCCCGGCAAAGGAACTGACATCAATGGGACCAGTGGTAAGAAAACCCTGAAGGCTGCGACCCGTGTAGTCCACCCCTGCGTAGGTCCAAATCGTTTGGTCGTTGAATGTTAGCACCAGGCTGTCCCCGCTCGCCGCTGAATCGAAAGCAAAGTCAAAAGAGAAGATTCCCCCTTCTACCGGAACAACAGCTGAGTCCGAAATGGAAGGGTCCGCCAACTCGGCTGCCACCAAGCGGCTGAAGCTGGCGGCCACAAGCCCCTGCGCCGTGGACCCACTGCCGCCTGACAGACTGATGCCTCTTGGGGTGTTAGCTGTGTTACCCTCCGTGCGGCTCGTAGATGACTGTTTCTGAGCAGAGTGTTTAGCCACGACATTAGCCGACCGGAACAATGAATTGTCCCATCCCATGGCTGGAGTTTCCCAGCCTTTTGGCGGCGTCCATTGGTCATCACTAAAGCCTCCCCATTTTGGCCTGTGTCTGGTCACGGAGTCTGCATACCACTGAATTGGCCCATTATGTGAAGAATAGCTAATCTGGGGCGTTAGGGGCCTAGCCTGCGGGACTCCCGGAATACTAACCACGGCAGGCGGTTCGACCCAACCCGACAATGCGATGTTGGCATTAAGCGCGCGCCCGCCAAAAACCTGCGCTGTGGCACCAAGCGTGAGGATGTCATCCGCATAATAATTCTCCAGATGGCGAAGGGGGGCCATTTCTGCTGCGGCAAGCGAATCGAAAAATCGCTTACCCAAGACGGATGCCTTAGCCGGTGCCTCCGAAGGCATGTAGGGGTCCAACAAGGTAATTTGGTGGACGGGTCCTTGGTCACCCAACTGCAGCAATTTTTGGCTGACACCATAAGCCACCCAGCTTCCGGCGCTATGAGCGATGAGATGAATCTGCTTCACGCTCTTGCCAGTCCCGGAAATTGAAGCCAAGTAACTCCCCAGAGCCAGACCGTACTGATACCCCACGGCCGCTGCTCGTGTCCCACCTTCAGTCACCGAATTGTCATCCCCGCCCGACAACGTCGTATTCGCGGCATTGGTGCTCCAGTTGTAGCCCACCACCATCCAGTCCTGATTCAACGCTGTCGCTATGTCCAACTCCTTACCGAGTTCAGCGAACTCGGCGGAATGCACCTGATTGCGGACCCCATCAAAGTTGTTGCCCGGAATGAGCACGATCAACTTCCTGTCTCCGCCTGAGGTTTCGAGGCTGCCCAAGTTGGGGGGCGTTTTCGTGGGCGTAGCTCCCACCATTCTGCCCTTCACCGCCGGCGTGGTGTAATCCGGCTTACGGAATAGACGCAATTTCGGCGCGGTGGCGGCTGTGGTTCCTAAACCCAGTTTTGCCAACGTCGAAACAGGCACGATGAGTTCAGTGTATCTAGTGCCTCGTGTCAGCACCGCCCCATCACAAGGCAAGTAAACACCAGCGCTTCCTGCCACCGGATAGGCCACGAAAACAAAGGGCTGCTGTCCATGACCGACAAGGCTTAAATCTTGGGGACCTGCCTCGTCCTTGACTAATAAATTCTTAAAATCCTTTTCCAACCATTGGAAACCTAGTCTTGACTGGTCTACTTGGTCGGCAACACCAGTAAGTGGGTGAAAGGCACTAAAACTGGCCGCAGAACGGTTTCCGATCCGAATGTCCTGCAAGGCGGCGGAAGGTGTGGATTCATCTGAGTTCAGTTCCAAATACTCAAAAATCCTTTTGCCGGTGAACACGATGCTGTCACCGCTCTGCGAGCCGGCCTTCACCCGTGGCACATTCAAGAGCGGCCTCGGCTCCAGCTCATCAATGGGATGCGTGACCTTCACATTCACGGCGGGGGAGGTGATGGTGCTGCCGTCGGAGAGCGTGGCCTTGGCGGTGAGGGGGATGGTTTGGTTGGTGGTGTAGTAAAGCGGCAGCCAGGTGGCCGTCCACGGCGCAGCATTGGTCTCCCAAATCTTCTGCGTATTGGCGAAGAATTCCACCTTGGTCACACTGGCACCGGCTGAGGGTGTCGCAGTCAGCGTCTGTGGCGTGAGGATCTGGCACTGGCTTACATTGCCCTCGATTGTGAGGTTCACTCCTGCGTAGCTGTAAAGCGTGTTGGCCGCATTGGCTCCGGCAGGTGTTGTCACCACCACGCTGGCCGTGCCGGCGCTGCCCGCCGGGGTCACGCAGGTGATGGTGGTGGCGTTGTCAACGGTGACTGAGGTGGCAGCGGCCCCACCGATGGTCACCCCGGTGGCGCCCGTAAAACCTGTGCCCGTGATGGTCACTGCCGTCCCGCCCGCCGTGCTGCCGCTGGCGGGGGAGATGCCGCTCACGGTGGGGAGGGTGGCCGAGACGGCTGGGCCCAAGCCGCTGAAGATATACGCCGCGCCCGCATTGCTCGCACTCTCGTTGGGCGTGCTGTTTACCCCTGTCGTGCTGCTGTCCTCCGCCGCAGCCCCCACCACCACCGTATCCCCCGACACCGCCACCGACTCGCCGAACTGGTCACCCACCCCGGTGTTGCCGGCCTTGAGATACGCCTGCTGACTCCACACGCCACCGCTGCGCACAAACACATACGCCGCGCCGGAATCCGTGGCACTGTTGTTGGGCGTGCTGTTCACCCCCGTCGTGCTGCTGTCCTCCAAGTGAGCCCCCACCACCACCGTGTCCCCAGACACCGCCACCGACCTGCCGAAGTAGTCATTCGCGCCGGGGTTGCTGGCCTTCAGATAGGCCTGCTGACTCCAATTCGTCCCGCTCCGCACGAACACATACGCCGCGCCGGAACTACCAGCGCTCTCGTTGGGCGTGCTGTTCACCCCCGTCGTGCTGCTGTTCTCCCCGGTAGCCCCCACCACCACCGTGTCCCCGGACACAGAAACCGACACGCCGAAAAAGTCATCCGCGCCGGTGTTGCTGGCCTTGAGATACGCCTGCTGACTCCACACGCCACCGCTGCGCACAAACACATACGCCGCGCCGGAACCAGAGGCCAGTTCGTTGGGCGTGCTGTTCACCCCCGTCGTGCTGCTGTCCTCATAGGGGGCCCCCACCACCACCGTGTCCCCGGACACTGCCACGGAAAAGCCGAACTCGTCACTCGCCCCGGGGTTGCCGGCCTTGAGATACGCCTGCTGACTCCACACGCCACCGCTGCGCACAAACACATACGCCGCGCCGGAACCAGAGGCCAGTTCGTTGGGCGTGCTGTTCACCCCCGTCGTGCTGCTGTCCTCCCCGTAAGCCCCCACCACCGCCGTGTCCCCGGACACCGCCACCGAAGTGCCGAATCTGTCTCCCGCCCCGGTGTTGCTGGCCTTGAGATACGCCTGCTGACTCCAATTCGTGCCGCTGCGCACAAACACATACGCCGCGCCGGACTCACCAGCACTGTTGTTGGGCGTGCTATTCACCCCCGTCGTGCTGCTGGCCTCATAGGGGGCCCCCACCACCACCGTGTCCCCGGACACCGCCACCGACCAGCCGAACTCGTCACCAAACCCGGGGTTGCTGGCCTTGAGATACGCCTGCTGACTCCACACGCCACCGCTGCGCACAAACACATACGCCGCGCCGGAATCCGTGGCACTGTTGTTGGGCGTGCTGTTCACCCCCGTCGTGCTGCTGTCCTCATAGGGGGCACCCACCACCGCCGTGTCCCCGGACACCGCCACCGAATAGCCGAACTGGTCACCCCCCCCGGTGTTGCCGGCCTTCAGATAGGCCTGCAGAGCTGCGAGAGGAGTGCCGCCACCGCTTTGTGCCATACCACGATGCGCGGGTGCGAAAACGAGAAGGGCTAAAGCCATTAGCAAGCGGCCTAACCAGCAGGGTCCGGCTAATCCTGCACCAAAGGAAGCGCCAGCAGCCTGAGGGGAGCGGGGTGAAAGAGTCGGATGTAAGGTAGGCATCGGTCTCATAGGAGGATGGGGCGGCGATTCAAGGATTTAGCGCAGGCGCTGGGCGAGGGCTGAGGACGGCCAAGCCGGCTGCTCGCCCGGCTCGAAGTGATAGACCACGCCCCAGCGTTCGCACTTTGGTGCGGCGGCTGCCGGCGGGAGTCGTTTCGGAGCGCGGTTTCAAGACGGACAAAGCACTTCAGTTATCACGCCACCGCCTTGTCAGGTGGGATTTGAAACTCGCCGCGGATGCCGGCGTTGCCGGGGACGCCGGCGGGCCATTGGGCATCGGCGGCGCATTGGATTTCGCGGCGCATGGTTCAGTATTCCTCGGTCATCTGTTTGTCGCCGTGCTCAGGGTTGGGAATGAGCTTGCGGTTCTTGGAGTCCACCACGAAGTCGAGGTATTCGAGGGGAATCTGACCCAGGAGGTTCGGCACGTTCTCGCCGATGTCCACGACATCGAAGTTCCCGTAGCGGCCTTGCAGGTCGAGCCGCACCGGCTCATAGACGGCGCGCTGCTTCGGGCCGTTCGTGGTCTGGGAGATGATGTCGTCCACCTTCTCCAAACCAAGGGACTTGATGACGCTGGGCTTGAGGTAGAGGCGCGTTGCGCCCGTATCCACAAGTGCCTCGATTTCCACCGTGCGTGGCTTGGCCTTGGAGAGCTTGCGGTGCCGCGCGCCGAGGTCGAACAAGTTGGTCAGTTTGAGTTTGACAACGACTTTTCCCATAAGCGGAAGGTGCGGCGATTTTGTGGACGCGTCAACGCGGTTCACGGATTCGATGCGGGAGCCGGATTTGGAGTAGGAGTAGGAGCGGGCGGTTGCTCGCCTGGCTCGAAGTGATAGACCACGCCCCAGCGTTCGCACTTGGTGCGGCGGCTGCCGGGGTCGGGTCGGTTGGTGCCTGAACTCATGGCAGATAAGTTATTCCGGAGGAAACTCACACGGGATGGTTTGCCGCCCGTGTCGGCGATAGACCCGGAAGTCCGCCCGGTCCACGGTCCAGACCTTGCAGCGCGGCTCCAATTCGGTCATCCGCAGCAGGCAGGCGTCCGCCAAGTCCATCTGACGATCGCGATACTTGTGCAGGAGGCCGAGAACAGCGTGGGCCTCGGCGGCAAGGTCGAAGTCCAGCCGGAGGTCGCCGTTGACGAGCAGTTGCAGGCCGGGAACCGGGGTGCCCAGGAGGAAGGACAGCTCGTCGAGAACGGCTTCGCAGGTGTGGAAGGGAGCGTGGGCGCGTAGCTCGGTGGCGGCCCACGTGTGAGCGACATCGTCCCGGTCAAGGGCGGCCTTCAACAGGCCAGTGTCAGCGATTCTTTTCACGGAGCCGTTGGAGTGCGAGGCGACGGACGGTGGCGTTGTCACCGGTCTTAAGTCCGGTGGCCAGCGAGCCAATGAGCGCCTCGGAAGCAAAGCGGTGCTTGCGTGCCCGCCGCCCGCCCCGCTCAAGGGTGGCGAGGCACTCGGAGACGACGGCAGGAAGCCGCTCCAGCACCGCAGCCTTGGTCTTGCCTACCTGAACCGCTGCCGGCAATGCCGGGCTGGCGATCTCCCACCCGCCCTGCTCGTCGCGGTCAATGGTAAGGGAAAGTTTCATGCCGGAGATCTTTAGAAGAAGCGCCGTGCTTGGCAAGCCTCCGACTCTACGGATTCGGGGCGGGGGTGGGATTTGGAGCCGGGTTAGGAGTCGGAGTCGGAGGTTCCTCGCTCGGCTCGAAGTGATAGACCACGCCCCAGCGTTCGCACTTGGTGCGGCGGCTACCGGCGTCGGGGTCTTTGCGGAAGAAGAATTCCACGGTGTCGCAGAGGTCCACGGCCAGGGCCTGCGCCTCGGTGTAGTAGGCGCTGAGTTCTTCGCGCTCGCGGTCGGTCTTCACGGCGGCTTGGTCGCGCTGGTTGCGGAGGGTGAGGAATTGGGTGCGGAGGGTGGCCACTTCCGCCGCGCTGGGGAGGGCCATGGGCACGTGGGCCGCGCCTTCCGCAGTGGCACGGGCGGCTTCGCCGGTGACGACCCGCTCGGCGGCTTCCATAACGGCGATTTGGTTGGTGAGGTCGGGGATGGTGGTGGCCCCGATGTCGCGCCCGTAGTAGCCGCGCGCGCCGGCGGCGAAGGCTCCGCGGGCGATGCCCATGTCGAGGACCTGATGGAAGTGGCTGACGAAGAGGGTGAGCCGCGCGTAGGCCTGCCCGAATTGGTCGCTCAAGGGGGCTTGGGCGGCGAGGGCGAGGTCCACGTCGGTGGCTTCCTTGAGGAGGGTGTTCAGGAAGCTGGCGGGGGCGGCGTCATCGAGCTTGGCCCAGTGGTCGGCGCTGATGGCGCGGGCGGCGGGGACGGGGGTGTTTTTCCAAGCGTCCCGCGCGGTTTTGAGGGTGCGGATGACGGCGGGCATGGAGTTGGGGAGGCGGCGGGAGGGCATGGGAAGGTTGAGAGTTGAGGGTTGAGAGTTGAGAGGGGGAAAGGTCAGTAATCAGTGTTCAGTGTTCAGTCGGGGTTTTGTGTGCTTTGCGCTCTATTGTGGCTAAATGGCTTGGTTTGTGTGGGTTGCGATGGGAATGAGGGGCAAAACGGGTCGAGCAGACAGGTTTGGGCGGGCGGAATGGGGGCTGGCGGGTCGGAAAGTGGGGTTTGGGCGAGCTGGATGGGGGGTGGCAGGTCGAAAAGTGGGGTTCCGGCGTGCTGGGAAGGCCTTTCCGGTCGGAAAGTAGCCTCCTGACGGGCCGGGATTGCACTTTCCGTTCGGGCGGCAGCCCTCCGGCGGACGGAAACCGAGGCGTCGGGACGGCCAGGGTCGCTCCAGACGGGAAAGATTGGTGTGGCAGGACAGACGGGGGCTTGCTGGCGGCGCGGAAGCGGGCTGACCGAACGGGAGGACGCGCGGCAGTGCGTCCCTACCGGGCAGACGGGATTGCTTCGTGCGGAGTGCGGAGTGCGGAGTGCGGAGTGCGGAAACGCACGATGTATTTCCCCGAATCCTTCATAGCGAGCGTCATGTTGCTTACGATGCAGCGGACGAAGGCGTCAAGGCTTTTATTGAACGTGGTTTTACCTGGGCCTGCCCGTAGGTTGTGCCCATGCCATCAGTCACTATTGCTGGTCCCGCTGGTTCGCTTGAAGGGCGGTTTCATCGCGCGGCGTCGCCGGATGCGCCCATCGCGCTTGTGCTGCATCCGAATCCGAAGTTCGGCGGCACGATGAACACGCTGGTCGTGTATTCCCTGTTCACCGCGTTTCAGGACGCGGGCTTCAGCGTGCTGCGGTTCAACTTCCGGGGCGTGGGACGCAGTGTCGGCGAGTTCACCGGCGGGGCTGGGGAATTGGCCGATGCGCAGGCGGCGTGGGCTTGGCTGCGCGCGGAGTGTCCGCAGGCACCGGCAAAGTGGGTCGCGGGCTTTTCGTTTGGCTCGTGGATTGGGCTGCAACTGCTGGCGAAGGAGGGCGGCTTCGATGGCTTCATCGCCGTCGCGCCGCCGGCGAGCAATCTGGATTTTGGCTTCGTGCAGGAGTGGCGGACGTCGGGGCTCATTGTGCATGGCACGGCGGATTCACTCGTGCCCGAGGCGGTGGTGAAGGAACTGGCGGCGCGGCCCTGCGCACCGGGCATCGCGGTGGATTACGCGCCGGTCGCGGGGGCGAGCCATTTCTTCGACACGGGGCAGGAAGAGCTGGTGCGCGTGGTGCGCGAGCGCATCACGCGCGGCGGCTGAAGACGCAGAACAGTTCGTCACCGACGCGCCGGGTGCTGGCGAGCAGCAGTTGAAAGGCGTCGGCCAGATTGGCAAAGCCGGGTCCGTCCGCGATGGTGGGCGCCCTCCGCCCGCCAATGAGGCGTGGACACAGAGTGAGATGCAGCTCATCCACGAGGCCCCCCCGAAAGAGCGCTTCATTAAGCTCGCCGCCGCCCTCGCACAGCAGGCGCTTCACGTTCCACTCGCGGCGGAGCCAGCGCAGCGCGTTGGCGAAGTCCACTTCATCATTGCCTATCACTTTGACCGCGTCGGACACGGCACGGAGTTTGGTCAAGGCAGCGGCCGGCGCGCGTTTGCTGGTCAGCACAAGGATGGGGGAGAAGCGGTGCTGGAAGATTTCTGCGTGTGGGTTGACTGAGCCGGACCCGGAGACGATGACCCGCAGGTTGTGCTCCGCGAGGCCGCGCTGGAGCCTCAGCTTGCGGAAGCGCTCCGCGCCGGGGCCGAGCGTGTAGTTGTTCAGGTCCACGGTGCGCGCGCCGCTCATCACGCCGTCGGCCGTGGCGCGGAGTTCGTAGAGGTGATCGTGGTCGCGGCGGCTGCTGAAGGTGGCGACGGCGCGGTTGGCCGAGGCGATCTTGCCGTCGGCAGACATCGCCATGTTCACGAGAACAAAGGGAAGTGAGCCCTTTCCGGTCCCGGAGTTGCGAGAATCGAGCTGGCTGCGGGTGCGCATGGGCGGGTGAACAGATAACGCGAATCGCCGCGCGCGAAACTCAAATGATGAGCGTCGCATCCCCGTAGCTGAAGAAGCGGTAGCGTTCGCGCACGGCTTCGGCGTAGGCGGCGAGGATAAATTCACGCCCGCGCAGTTCACCGGGCGCGGCGAAGGCGCTCACGAGCATGAGGAGTGTGGATTGGGGCAGGTGGAAATTGGTGAGCAGACCATCGATGACGCGGAACCGGTAGGGAGGGTAAATGAAGATGCGGGTGCGGCCCTGCAACGCCGTGAGCTGCGACTCGCAGCCGGGAAGCTGCGCGGCGCTCTCGAGCACACGCACCGTGGTGGTGCCGACGGCGATGACGCGCTGGCCCTCGCGTTTCGCAGCGTTGATGGCGTCGGCGGTGGCTGCGGGCAATTCGAAGCGTTCTTCATGCATCGGGTGATCCGCAATGTTCTCCGCCTTGACCGGGGCGAAGGTGCCGAGCCCGACGTGCAGGGTGACAAAGTGAACTTGCACGCCGCGTGCGCGGACTTGGTCGAGCAGTTCGGGCGTGAAGTGAAGGCCTGCCGTCGGGGCGGCAACGGAGCCGTCAGCCTGCGCATACACGGTCTGATAACGAGCGTCATCGGCGGCTCCGGCTGCGCGCTCAATGTAGGGCGGCAACGGAATTTCACCGAGCGAGTCTAGCTCGTCCAGGATCTGCGGGGTGCCCGTGAACCGGACTTGGCAGTGACCTTCGGGGTTTTTTGCCAGAATTACAGCCCGGATGGCCGATGGTGCGCCGGTGTTGGTGCGCAGGTGAATCTCCGTGCCGGGGCGGACGCGTTTGCCGGGTCGCAGCAGCGTCCACCACTCATTTCGGGCGGTTTCTTCGACAAGCAGGAGTTCCACCTCCCCGCCGGTCGTCGGTTTGAGGCCGCGTAACCGCGCCCTAAGCACGCGGGAATTGTTCAACACAAGCACATCACCAGCTCGGAGCAGGTCCGGCACCTCGCGGAAGGACCGGTGTGCCAGGCGATGGTCTGCCCGATGCATCACCATCAGGCGCGAGTCATCCCGAGCCGCAGTTGGGGTTTGGGCGATTAGCTCCGAGGGGAGTGTAAAGTCGAAATCAGCCGTGCGCACGGGACCAGTGGGGCAAGAGTGGTAAAGGATTCAGGAGAAAGTCAGGCCGAAATGCGTGATCTCAAGGGTTGGTAAGACAAAACGACACAAGGTGTTCGTTAAAGTTCCCTCTCGGCGTCGGTGGAAAACGCCAATAATTCGTTCACAAAAGTTTGCGCCCGGGATTATCGCCTTTCGCAGGGGTAGCGTAACCGATTGATTATCAAATGGTAATGAAGTTGAAAAATAAAAGTGGGTTCCTTGTTGACCCGTGTGGGGCGAAAAGAATACAAAGTGGGGCGCAGTGGGTTGCTGTGGGTTAATATTGTTTGGGTGGCCCATTGGCATGGCAAATGTCTGCAATAACCGAAACTGGGCGTGTCACCTTCAAGGGTGAATACGACTTCGGCTTGGATGACAAGCGGCGGGTGCAAATCCCCGCCAAATGGCGTCCAGCCGAGGGCACGGTCCTTTCGGTGCATGTCTGGAAAGCTGAAGGCCAGCGGCATCCCTGTTTGCTGGTTTTGCCGCCCGCTACGGCGCGGAAGCTGGAGGAAAAGCTGGAAGGCATGTCCTTCAGTGACCCGAAGGCCGAGGCACTCCGGCGCCTGCTGGGCGCGGATTGTGACGATCTGACATTGGACTCGGTGGGGCGCATTTGCCTCCCGGAGAAGCTGGCGAACAAGGCCCAGCTTGGCAAGAAGGCCATTCTGGTCGGCCTGTTCGACCGGTTTCAAATCTGGAATCCCGAGCACTACCGCGACACAAACGTGAGCGATGAGGTGGTGCGCCCGGATGCCATCAAACTGATTTAACCATGGGCCTCCTCAAACTGCTCAACACCGGCAAAAGCCTCGTGGGCTTAAAGGACAAGCTCATCACGAAAGTGCCGCTCGGCGAGGTGGTTCCGAATTTCAACACCCGGCCTGGGGCAATGAGCCGCATGGCCTCGGCGGTGCGGGGGCGACGACGGGGCGGCGACTCGTTCGCTGACGAGGCCCGTCCGGCAGCACGTTCGGGTGGGCCCAAGATCCGCAGCACGGTCGCTCCCGATCCAACGCTGCCCAAGAACCCCTTTGCGCGCCCCGTCCCCAAGCGGCGTCAGCCGAAAACCGACGAGGCGTTGCTGGTCCGGGAGCAGGCTCCGTTTGCGACCCGTGTCGAATCGGCTTTCGTGCCGCCCTCTGCGGCGAAGAGCTGGGCTACGCGGCTGCGGCTGGTCCGGGACTCGGTCCGGCAACCGGTTACGCGCAAGCTCAAGGTGCCCGCCCGTCTGGTGAAAGCATTCGGCGAGCAGGCGGCGGCAGTTCGGCGGCGGGTGCCGCGCGGCCCCCTTGCGGCCCGGCGGCAACTGGCGGCGGCGTGATCGGCGCATGAAACGTGACCAGCTTCATCCACAACCCGGTGATGGTGGAGGAAGTGTTGGCCGCGCTCCGGCCGGGGGCGGGCGGGACGTTCGCCGACGGGACACTGGGTTCGGGTGGGCACGCGGCAGCGGTGCTGCGGGCCAGCGCACCGACTGGATGGCTCTTTGGCTGCGATCGCGATGGCGACGCCCTTGAGGCGGCGCGCGCGCGGCTGGCGGCGGAGTTCGCGGGCCGGTTCGAGCTGCGGCGCGGGA
>Ga0172372_10003134_pt1 | contig 24609 bp, 22 predicted proteins | sample LakKiv5m_2_FD_114544 | JGI IMG/M metagenome (GOLD analysis project Ga0172372, IMG submission 114544) | Freshwater microbial communities from Kabuno Bay, South-Kivu, Congo - kab_092012_9.5m | ecosystem: Environmental > Aquatic > Freshwater > Lake | place: Democratic Republic of the Congo...
ATGGTGACCAATTTATATTTAAACAGGAGAAAAAATGACAGTTTCACTACCAACCGCCTACCAACAAGTTATCCATAAGACAAGATATGCAAGGTGGATAGAAGAAGAAAATCGTAGAGAGGATTGGCATGAAACTGTCGGCAGATTTGTTGACTATGTAGTAGAAACTTTAGATAAACACAATAATTATAAAGTTTCAGATAAATTAGCAGAAAGAATACGGCAGGCAATTCTTCATACCAATGTAATGCCTTCTATGCGCGGCCTAATGACCGCTGGGCCAGCGCTTGAAAGAGATAGTACTTGTTTATATAACTGCTCATATCTCCCAGTCGATTCACTAAGATCATTTGATGAGGCCATGTATATCCTTATGTGTGGCACAGGTGTTGGCTATTCTGTAGAGTCTAAATATGTAAATCAACTTCCTGTAATTAATGAGCATTTTGAGAATTCATCTACAACTATTGTCGTAGATGATTCAAAGGCTGGTTGGGCTAAGGCTTTAAGAGAACTTATTGCTTTACTTTATCAGGGACAGATTCCATCATGGGATGTATCTAATGTTCGTCCTGCTGGTGCAAGACTAAAGACTTTTGGCGGAAGAGCGTCTGGACCAGAGCCATTAGAGCGTTTGTTTAAATTTACTGTAGAAACTGTTCGCGCCGCCGCTGGAAGAAAACTTACTCCATTAGAGGCTCACGATATTATGTGTAAGATTGCAGAGGTTGTTGTTGTAGGTGGAGTAAGAAGGTCCGCAATGATTTCTCTGTCCGATCTAGAGGACCGAAATATGGCTGCTGCAAAGTCTGGCTCATGGTGGGAATATAACGGACAGAGGGCATTGGCGAATAACTCTGCGGTATATGAATCAACTCCAAGTATGGAAGTATTCATGGCAGAATGGAAGGCTCTCTATGATTCAAAAAGCGGTGAGCGAGGAATATTCTCTAGAGATGCTGCCAAAAGAATTGCTGCGGTAAATGGTAGGAGAGATGCTACTGCCGATTTTGGAACTAATCCCTGTAGTGAAATTATCCTTAGGCCGTTTGAGTTCTGTAATCTTACAGAAGTAGTGGTTAGAGACTCAGACACCCTAGAAGACCTTTTAGAAAAAATAGAAGTTGCAACTATCCTTGGAACATTCCAGTCCACCTTTACAAGATTTAAGTATCTTAGAAAACAATGGCAGAAGAACTGTGAAGAAGAAAGACTGCTTGGCGTCTCTCTAACAGGACAATTGGGCCATAAAGTGCTTAATGGAAGTAAAGGGCAGGATAAACTTATTGAGTGGCTTAATGCTATGAGAGAAAGAGCCGTAGAAATTAATGCTCAAATGGCTAAGGAATTAGGAATTAATCCCGCCGCTGCCATAACATGCGTTAAGCCTTCTGGCACAGTCTCTCAATTAGTTAACTGTTCTTCAGGTATGCATCCTTGGCACAATGAATTTTATGCTAGAACTATTCGTGGCGATAATAAAGATCCAATTACTACTATGCTAAAAGAGTTTGGAATTATTAGCGAGCCCGATGTAATGAAGCCATCAGACACTACAGTTTTTACTTTTCCTGTAAAGGCTCCAAATGATGCTCTTACAAGAAAAGATCTTACCGCCATAGAGCATTTAGAACTATGGCTTACCTATCAAAGATACTGGTCAGAGCATAAGCCTTCTATTACTATTTCAGTTAAAGAAAGTGAATGGATGGCTGTTGGAGCGTGGGTCTATGATCATATGGATGAACTTTCTGGAGTCTCCTTCCTTCCATACTCAGATCATACATATCAGCAGGCACCCTATCAGGATATAACCGAATTAGAGTATAATGAATTATTAGAAAAAACTCCGAAAGATATCGACTGGACTTGGCTTTCATACTATGAAGCATCAGATGCTACTACTGGAAGTCAAGATCTTGCCTGCGTTGCTGGGTACTGTGAGGTAGTAGATATTAATTCGGCATGATGGAGGATATAGTATGTCTTACAGCAGAATTATTTTGCAAGACTCTGTAGATATAGTTTGGCCTCTAGACGATTTAACTCCTACTAGTTCTTATTCAAACTCTATAAGTTTTGCTAGTAATATAGCACAAAGTTTCACCGCCTCTGTGAATGTTGACAGAACAAATATTGTCAACAACCCAATAGTTTTTGGCGGAGGGATTAGTCTTTCCTTATCTAGTTCATCCGTGGGCCTATCTCTTCCAGCCATTAATAGATTCTCTGAATTATATGAAAACAAAAACTCTTGCATAGAGTTTTGGTTTAAGCCAAGTAGTTTATCTTCTGTAGAACAGACTATTTTTAAGAAAAGGAACTATCCAAATGTGGGCCTCTTTATTAAAGATAATTATCTTATGTTTAGATATGGCACTAGCGCTAGTTATATTGAAGTATCAGCAGACCTAGACTCTTCAGATGACTCCAATCATTTAATTCTTTCAAAAAGTCCTACCGCACTTACCATGATTCTTAATGGGGCGACATACTCTAATCAGTTGCCACAGAATTTTTCCTTAGAAAAAGACTCTAGTCACATAGATAACGATTACTTAGATTTCTATGGACCGCTCAGTAATTCTTGGGTAGTAGATTCAATAGCATACTATTCTAATCTTTTATCTGAAAATGATGCAAAGAGACATTATGTTTATGGTTTAGGTAAAAATATTGGTCAAGATGTTTTTTATCATCGTGGTGGTAATTTATACAATCTATCTACTATCGACACAGAAAAACTATTAAAGATAAACTGGACCTATCCACAAGAATGGCTAAATTTAAACATTAGTAATCTACGACATGAAAATGATGGGTTAAAATCTTTATACTTCTCAGATCCAACCTTCTATTCGTATGATGAAAATATTACAAAAAATAACAATTCAATATCATTTAAATCTACTACTGGCTCTACCACCTTGGCTGCGTATATTGATGTAAAAGAACTATTCAATAAAATAGATTCTGGGCAGAGCCCCCTATTTGTAAAAATAAAACTTGACGGTCCATTGCCTAAAGAAAATTCTTCTCAAAGAGTTTTAACATACGGTATAACTCCAGATAAAGAAATTATGTACTTTGATTTATATAACAATACTGGATCTTATCAGTTTAAGGTGCAGGCGTTTGATTTTTCTACAGAGTTTAATGTTATTGATGCAGAATCTCAACCAGATATTTTTATTGGACTCTCTTTTTCCAATAAATCATTATTTTATTTTTCTCAAACTGGATCACCTGTTTACACCGCATCATTTAATTATTATGATGCCTTTGGCTTTGGATTAGACCCTCTTATAAATTATTTCCCACCAGCATCCAATGCAGTAATTAGGGTCGGCAGTAGATTGCTATATGACAATAATAATTTTTCTGAAAATATTCCAGGCATAGAACAGTTCTATGGAACATTTAAAAAATTATTTGTGTACGACCCTTCATTTTCAGCATCTATTAATTTCTCACATTTAGATTCATACAATAACTCAAAATATCAAATATCATACGATAGTCAATTTAAAAGATTTAAAACATTCTCTTACGGCAACGCTAATTTTAATATGTATGGTATTGATATGGCTGAATTTATAGATGACTCAACACAAACAATAGGGGCTAATGTTATTAATTTTGGATATCCAGATATTCAATCATCATCACAGGTTCAGTTATTTGTTACACATTTAAACTACAGCGGAAGCGTTATTTATCCAAAAACCTTACTGGGCCAGAATAACTTTTTAAGTTTTATAAATAATAAAAATCTATCAGGCACATACCTCAAGTTTGATATAGATATCAGAGCAAATGATGCCTCATATTATCCACCTAAAATTAAATATTTTAATTTAGAAACATATAAAAATAACAATGGCAGGGTAAGCCTGAGAGATGATTCTGGATCTAGATATACTTTACATCCATCTGCTGCATCAACTGTATACTTGCCAGAAATAAAAAGAACTCCAACGGTGTATCTTACAGATAATTCTGGAATAAAACTTAATGACTCCATTGTAGAGTTTACAGAGAATATATCCCCTAGGCCATTAGATCCAAGAACAATAGAAGGGTTAGTTATTTGGCTAGATTCTAGGTTTGTTAATGGTTTAGATTCAATAAACCCAATAGACGATTCTAAAGTAACAGTATGGAAAGATCTTTCTGGCAATAACTTTGATGCAGTTCAGCCAGATTCTGCCTCTGCACCAACATTTAGAATACAGTCTTTAAATATTCTTACTAACAATCAAGGTAATGGCGGAGAAGATGGCTCTATAAATAATATTTTATCAATTAACTGCTCCGCTTCACCATCTCCAGAAGGTGCTGTGCAAGGATTAAGAGGAATCAAAATTACTCCAAACGGCTCCTCAACCAATTCCTATATTGATCTAGGGAGAAATACTGCATCATTTACTTTAGCGCCTAATCAATCATATAGCGTCGTAGGATCTATAAAAATGCTAAGACCTCAAACAGCATCATATCTTCATTCAGATTCTAGAAAAATTGTTGTTTATACCACTGATGGCACTACTGAAACATTTACAGCATCTACTTCTGCCGCCTCAAATTCTGCTAGCACTACTAACCTGTATGCTGAATTTATTACTGCGTCAAATGTAATTGGAGCAAGTATTAGGTGTTATAACGGATCATTTAGTGTAGATGATGTAGTTTACTGGGATAATATCGCTGTATATCCAAGACAAAGTGGATCTTATGTAAATGAGTGGAAGATTCTATTAACATCAGATAGCGACTCACCAATTATTAAATTTAATAAAATATCTAGTTTAATTTCATCTGCATCTGCTGGACCAATAATGTCTATGTATACTGTTTCTAGACAATTTCAAAATGGATCTAATAATGTTTTATCTTTAAGTATTATATCTGGCTCTTATAGCCCATCCTATATTCAACTTGGATCTGCAAGTTCTTTTGTAGACTACTCCTCAGTAGTAATATTCAATGGAGAACTAAGTAATTCAAATAAAATGTTAATAGAAGATTGGTTAAAAGAGTCATTTAATATCAACTAGGATATAATACATATATGGCTATTCCACCTATTAGACAGCATGGACAATCAGGACATTTACAAGATCATAATGATTTAAGAAATACCTTAAATACGCACGACGGGTATTTAGATCAAGGTGTAAAAACTACTGACTCCCCTGAATTTGGCGGGATAAAATTTGGTGAAACATTTCATTCTTCTGCCGTTATTAATATAAGCACTAATATATTAATAACGATAGATTCATTTTCTGCTAGTGCCTATAGAAGCGCAGAATATAATATACAAATAAGTCAAGGGACTAAGTATACAAATTTAAAGTCTACAGTCCTTCATGATAGTACAAATGCGGGTATATCAGAGTATGGGAAAGTAGAGATGGGCGGTAGTATCCCGTATACTATATCCGCTGATATTTCTGGGCCTAATGTTTTGCTTTCATGCACCATATCAGATGGAGATGTTTCTTCAGCAGTAGTCAAGTTTTTTAGAACAATAATAAACTTATAATGATATAATTTTATTACAAATTCATTTCTTGTGAGGTTACTTATGGCTACTGTAAATAAAGACTTTGTTGTTAAGAATGGAGTTGTTGCTGGCGGTACTGTTCAAGGAACCCAGATAATATCAACAACATCCTCTCTTCCACCATTTACAATAACCTCATCTGCTAATGTAGCCAATCTTAGTGCAGATCTTTTAGATGGACAGCATTCTGGATACTTCCTTGATTGGACAAACACTACAAATAAGCCAGATCCTACTATATCCTTCTATCTCGCGGGAGCCTTGACTGGATCAGGTACAGTCACACTTAATGATTTAGGCAGCGCTTCTCTAGTAATTTATGATGCTGGAGTAGTTGCAGACAGCGTTACTTTAGGAATTGAAACTTTTGGCGATTATGTAGAATCTATTAAAGCGGGTACAGGCGTAACAGTTAGCCATACTTCAGGTGAAAGCGCAAGCCCAACCATTTCTATTGGTCAAAATGTTTCCATTGGAGCAAGCGTCACATTTGCTAATATTACTTTAGGTCAGACTTCTGGAGCCCCAATAATTGTTTCTTCCTCCTCCCTGATTTCTAATCTTAACTCTCAGTATTTAGGGGGGTATACAGTAGATGAACTTATTAGTATGGGTGGGGTTCAGTCTGTTACTGGCACAGCAAATGAAATAACAGTTTCTGCATCTACAGGAAATGTACAGGTTGGGCTCCCAGACAACGTTAGTATTGCTGGCTCTCTTACTGTTGGAGAAAATCTTATTGTTACTGGTTCAACAGTCGTTGTTAATAGCACAGTAGTCACCATTGATGATCCTGTATTTACCTTAGGTGGAGATACTGCTGGAGTAGACGACAATAAAGACCGTGGTATCGAATTTAAATGGAACGATGGGTCCAGCCCAAAGGTAGGCTTCTTTGGTTTTGATGAGTCATCTGGCAAGTTTACCTTTATTCCTGATGCTACAAACTCTTCTGAAATATTTAGTGGCACAAAGGGCACTCTTGACGCTAATGTTGAATGGGCTGATATTCTTAGTAAGCCAGACCCATCTCTTACATTACTTGGTGATGTAAGTGGTAATGCTACATTTACAGATCTAGGCTCTGCATCACTTACTGTTACAGTAGAAAAAGATTTCAATCTAGTATTCACTGGTGATGTAACTGGATCTGGTACTGTATCCAACCTTGATAGTGCAAGTATCACTCTTACTATTTCCGCCGACTCTATTTCCTTAGGAACAGATACTACAGGGAACTATGTTGATGGTATTTATGGGACACCTAATCAAGTAATTGTCGCAGGCTCGGGGGTAGAAAGTGCGTCTGTAGTACTTAGCCTACCTCAAAGCATTGCTACTACATCTACCCCAACTTTTGCTGGAGTAAATGTAGCCAATGGATCTGTAACATCATCTTCAGTTACACTTACTGCAAATAGTACTCCTACTACTATAGATACTTTTGCAGTATCATCTATCACTACAGTAGAATATTTTGTGCAGGCCAAGCAAGCAACTAAGATGACTGCAACAAAGGTCACTGTCATGTGGGACGGTACAGATGTTTTGGTCTCTGAATACTCTATAATTGATTCTGCGGCAGGAGCAGCAAACCTTACATTTACTGCAAGTGAGTCTGGTGGAACTGTGTCGTTCACAGCATCTTCTCCAGACGCAGCATCTACAAATATCGCTGTAAAGGTTGTAAGAACTGCTATAAACGCATAATAATTTAAACGAGGGGATAGGGAACCTTGGCTACGCAAAATAAAGACTTTAAGGTTAAAAACGGCCTAATTGTCGGTAACTCTACTAACCTTGTCAACTACACCTCTGCATCCCCCTCAAATCCATTTCTTGGACAACTTTGGATTGATGAGCCATCATTATATGCATGGTCTGGCTCTGCCTGGACATTAGTTGGTGATGGCAATTCTGGAGGAGGCGGCGGAACAGCATCAGGAACTCCATTAAATATACCTAATACATTAGTTTCTAGAAGTGCTAGCGGATCATTTCAAATAGGGGCAGTTGATTTTCATACCGCCTCACCTACTGCTGACGCTATAGGCAGAATGACATGGAATGATGGAGAGGGTACTTTAAACTTAGGCCTTAAAGGTGGAAATGTTAATTTACAAATAGGTCAAGAAGAAATTGCTCTGTGTTATAACGGAACTGGATCAACTTTAGTTGACGGTCAAGTTGTTAGAATTGTTGGAGCCCAGGGGCAAAGACCAGAAATCGCTTTAGCAACAGCAGCGAATGAGGCGGGGTCATCAAAAACATTTGGTCTAGTTACAGAAACAATATTAGATGGACAAGAAGGCTATGTCGCTACATTTGGAATAGTTAATAACATAAATACTTCTGCGTTTTCTGAAGGTGATGCTTTATGGCTATCTGCTAGTGCTGGAAAATTTACTAATGTAATGCCCACCCAGCCATATCATGGTGTATTTATTGGATATTGTCTAAAAAGCGCTCCATCTTCTGGAAGGGTCTTTGTTAAAATTCAGAATGGATATGAACTTAACGAACTTCATAATGTTTTAATCACTTCATTAACAGATAAACAAATTCTTTCATATAATCAGTCAGCAAGTTTATGGGTTAATAAAAATCTTGCTACCGCTATTACAGAAGTAGACGGACCAGGATCAGGTATAGATGCTGATTTATTTCATGGATTTGAACCATCATTTTTTGTAAATACATCTTCTGCTGTACAAGAAAAAACAGGAAACTTTACTTATCACGGCACATTAACTGTAAATGAACTAGTCATATCTGGAAGTGCTTTAACAATAAGTACTGCAAACGTTGCTGTAGAAGATTCTGTACTTCATTTAGCGAATGAGCAATATAATTCAGATGGGCTTGACATTGGTTTTTTTGGATCTTATGGAGATTTAACAACAACATCTGCAAATCATTACCATGTATCTTTTGCTAGAGATGCTTCACAAAATAAATGGAAACTTCTTTCTAAAAGCCCCGCTCCTGTCAACAATGTTTTTGATTATTCAGACCCAAATATAGAGTTTGGTGTTTTACAAATTGCGGCACTAGAAGTTTCTTCAAGTGTGGTTGTTACAAACTTTAATGCTGATATGTTGGACGGATACCATGGAGAGCATTTTCTTGGTGCAGCAACAGCATCTACAACATATTTAACTAAAGCAAATGCATCTGCTACATACGTTACTCAACAAGAATTTAACAATCTAAAGATTGCAACCATTATGGGAATTTACTGATATGAATGATATAATTTATAGAAAAGGAGGTTTAGGTGTCAACTTATAATCTTAAGGAACTAGTTCCTGCTAGACCTCTTCCTAGTTCTGCCAGTGTTCTGTATACAGTCCCCGCGCTGACTCAAACGGTAGTTAGACAGATAATTCTTGGAAATACTACAGCCACAGACCTTACCGCAACAATTTACTTTGTACCAGATGCAGGAACTCCGTCTACGTCTAACTCAATGTTTCCAGAAGTTATTATTCAGGCAAATAGTGCAGTAACCATAGATATTGCCAGCGTTCTGCCAATTGCCTCATCTATACATGCCAAAGCAAGTGCTTCTGCCTCTATAAACATTCATATATCTGGAGTAGAGGTAGGTTAATGTCTATAGAAACTATTCCTCTTCCTGGAGCATATAATACTCGCGGAGGGCTTGCAGTATATGGGCCTGGAACAGACGGAAATATAGTAATTACAGGCACGGTCGTTTTGAATAGAGACATGTATTACAATAACCTTACAGTATTAGGCGGCGCTCAACTAGATACTAATGGATACAGGGTGTTTGTTAAAGACACTTTAAACATGGCAGACTCTTCATCATTAATTGGAAGACTATCTAATAAAGTTTCTGTTGGAAGTATATTAGGAGGCGCACCGTCTGGGATTAAAGCCTCAGACACTTTGGGGGGTAACGGGGGGCTGAACCCTGGACAAAATTTTTTTGGCGAAGCAGAATTTTATAATTTTTCCCAGGCTATTGCTGGATACAAATTTGACGCCGTTGCTGGAACATTAAGATTTCTTATGGGCGGATCTGGGGGAGCAAGTGGAACTTTTGGTGCAAGTGGTGCTACTGGATCTTTTACTCTGGGAACTGCTGGAACTTCTGGGTCTTCAGGATCATTAGGAACTAGACCAGGGTTTGAGAATGTCGTTGGGGCGTCTGGTGGAATGGGGTATTCTGGAACTTCAGGGTCCGCAGGAACGGATGGAATTGGGGGTCTTGGAGGTTTAGGTGGATCAGGAGGGCTGGGTGGCGCTGGCGGAGGTGTAGTTATTGTTTCTGCAAGGAATATAACTGGTTCTGGAATAATTAGAGCAGACGGTGAATCTGGTCAGGCAGGAAACCCAGGATTTCCAGGAAGCCCTGGAAGCCCTGGAAGCCCTGGAAGCCCAGGATCACCTGGAAGCCCTGCCCCAGACTTTTTTACACCAGAATATACTTATGTAACGGCTAATGCATATTATGTAATAAATGCAGATTCTGCATATAATACTCCTAGCACTAATCCTACAACTTATAACCCTGTAAATTTTTTCCCAGTTAATTATGGAACATTATACAATGCTTATGCTGGTGGAAATTCCTATATTCTTCCAGGGGCATTAATTCCTGGAAATGCTTTTGGAGGTAATGTCAATCCAGGAAACGCGCGCCCTGGTAATTTTAATCCACGAACTCCTGGCCCAGCATCAGTGCGATGGAGGGCATCTAATCAAAATCCTACAACATATAATAGACCTACAACAAATCCAATTTCTTATAATAGGCCTTCCTATGGAAGGCCTACACTATTATATAATGAAATAACTGGAGGCAATGCATATAATTTTGTTACTGGAGGAAATTTTGGGGGAGGAAACCCGATTCCTGGAAACGTAATTCCAGGAAATCAATTTTATTTTTATACCACAACATTTGTTCCTGCAACTAATGCCTTTGAACCATCCGTGTTTCATGCTGGAGGGGGCGGAGGCGCTGGAGGGGTGGGGGGAATTGGAGGAATTGGAAGTGCTGGACTACCAGGATCTCCAGGAACCTCTGGTTACGCAGGGGGTGGAGGCGTAGTCCTATTGATTACTGAAAATAATGTTCCTGAAAATATTGAAATTCGCGCCGCAGCAGGAGTAGGCGGAGGCGGAATGGCAACATCAGGAACTGTTATAATAATAAAAAACGAGGCGGTAAAAGATGGCAATTAATAGTTATGGAAAATCTGCATCAACAACATTTATTCCAGACCCTATTTATGGATCTGGAAAGGATGGTAATTATACTGCTTCCGTTAATCTTTCATTATCCAGAGATATATACTATAACAATTTAACAATAAATAATGGTATTCATATTAATACCGCTGGATATAAAGTTTTTGTTAGAAATATCTTATTATTTAATGGATCAGTCTCCGAAGACCCTAATACAAGTATAGGTCTAAAAAATGGATCTAGTATTGTTGGGTCTTTAGGAAGAGGGTTTACTGCCTCTGTATCGAATGGTCTGGGTGGTAATAGTGCCAGTTATTCTGTATTTAGCCCCTCTGCTATATTTGGTGGCGCTGATTACTTTGATAGACCAGAATATGCTGTAGAAGGCTACATTTTAAATGCTAGTCAACAGACCCCTCTTCCCCTAAATGGTGGCGCTGGAGATTTAACTAATCCTGGAGGAGGGGTTGTTGTAGTATCTGCAAGAAGAGTGTCTGGAAAAGGAACTATATATGCCGATGGATATAATAATGGGTCTGCCTATTTAACGGGCGGAGGAGTGATTGTTTATTGCTCTAATAAAATAAAGCCTTCATCAATTAATATCAACACGTTAGGATATACAAGTGGGTCAGCCTTACAGTTTGTGGTGTAGCCAATGTTAAAATATTTATATATTCCTGAAAATTTTGATTTAGATGAGTACATAGATTTTGCAGTATCGAATAATTTTAATCAAATTGTACATGGACCGTCAGACGTTATTAATAATTTTATTATTGTTTTTGATGAAATACAAGAAATAAAAATACCTGAATATAGAGAAATATTGAATAAACATTTAGTATTTAAAGAAAAAGAAAATTTTAAATTAATTTTGATCGACGAATTTGTAATAAATAATGAGTACGATATTTCTCATGTTGAAATATATCGACTAGACGATATAGATTTAAATAAAAAAGAATTTATTTTACAGAAAAAAATGGAAAAAATAGACGAATGTTTGTATGAAGCAGATATAACTTTAGATTTATATGGAGAATATATATTTGAAATATTTTATGAAGTAGACAGAACCGTCAGAGCAGTGGGCGAATCAGTTTTACTTAAAGACTCTATAGTAATTTATAAAGAGTATGAAAGAAATGAAGGGGAAATCAATGACAAATTTTTTTTCGACTGACGTAAAAGAAAAAATATTGTGCCCAGGAATAGTTTTATATGAAAATGTTTTAGATATAACAAAAGAAGATATAAAGTCTTGTTCAACCGTTTATGATTATTTGAATACTGACGAACAAAAATATTTTACAAAAGATATAAAAAATACATTTTTCTATGGATTTGAAAAAATAGATAAAAAATTTTTTGCAGAAACTGTTCAAAAATCAATACTATACTATTTAGCAAAATATTGTGATATATATGAAGAAGCGATATACGCTATACAGTGGCAAGAAAATATTTTTATAGATATAGAAGTTTCTGGTGAACAAGAATTTATTTATAATACAAGCAGATCATTTGTCGATGATAATAAACAAATAAGAAATACACCATTCAGCCGACAGATTGCGGTAGAAGTATGCATAGACGATGATTATATTGGTGGTAACGTAGAGTTACAATATTTTAATAATTTTAAAATAGATAAACTATCAAAAGGAAGTATTTTACTTTATCCATCAAATTATTTGTTTTCTAAAGTTCATAAGAGTATAATCAAAGGAAGAAAGATAACATTAACAACCTTCTTTAATGGGGGAAAAGATTTTCTTGCAGAAGAAAATTCTTTAGAAAAATATGATGAAAACTTTTTGTTTTCATATATGAGGTAAAGGGAAAAGATGATTTTTGTTAATTCAGATAGTAGTATTGTCATACCTAATGATATAAAAATTAAAACATCTGCTGGAGCGATTGATCTTTACCAAAATATATTTAGTAAAGAAATAGGCCTCAGGATGATTGAATCCTTTGAAAACGCTAATAAAGACCCTTTATGCCCATTAATTTATTCAAACGCTAGCATTGGAAACGGCGAAGATGGTGGGCAGATTAGATCTAATTTGGTTATGGGTTTGAATAATCATAAAAATATTTATAACACAGAATGTTTTTGTGAAATAAACTCAATTGTAGATTTTATAAAAGAAAAATTATCTTTATTTGTTAAATATTATTCAGAAAAATATAGCGTAGAGATAGCCTTTGATGAAGGGCTACAACTACTTAAATATTCTCCAGGTAAACGTTACAAGGCGCATACAGATTATGGCCCAGACGGGGCAGAGCATAGAGTTTTATCAGGATTAATATATTTAAACCCTGGAGAATATTTAGGCGGAGGAACATATTTTGTTAATTTTAAAGAAATGGTTAACCCAGAGACTCCTTCCCTAGCATTATTCCCATCAAATTATGCATATCAGCATGCGGCCCAACCAGTATTTGAAGGATATAAATATGCTATCGTAACATGGTTTGGTCCACCGTGGTTTATTGGTAGAGGATAATTATGGTAGAAGTTAGAGATCCTTTTATTGTTAAAAATTTTTTTTCGGATAAAAAGTATAAAATTTTAATAGAAAATATTAATTCGATTAAAAAAAGTTCGTGGGAATTTGAGCCATTTTATAATAGATACATATATCAATCAGAATATTTAAACAGAATTTCTTTATTAGAGTTAAACAGGGCGCGTAGAGATTTTAATAGCAATACTCTTCTTTATACCTATTCATTATTATCTTTATATAATCAAAATAATTCAAATTTATTTAAACATAAAGATGATAATGCCTGCACCTACACTTATGATATATGCCTGTATTCTAAAAAACCTTGGCCTCTAGTAGTAGAAGATAAAGAATATATTTTAAATACTAATGAAGGCCTGGGGTTTTACGGAGAGGATCAGTGGCACGAAAGGCCACCGATTGAACCAGAAAATAAAGTTTTGATGATGTTTATACACTTTGCTGAACCTAACCATCCATTTTTTCAAGACTCTGGAGTTATTTAATGAACATAAAAAAACGTTACGACCCCTACACTAATACCATGTTAGATGTGGATAAAGAAGACAGAGAAAGAAAGTCTATTTTTGTTTCAATAGTATCCTATAAAGATCCTAATATAGTTTCAACTGTTGACTCTTTATTTTTAAATGCAAAAAAACCAGAGAATATTTTTGTTTCTATTGCTGTAACAGAAATTCAACCAGAACAAAATCCGTGGATTGTAGAACTTATAGCCAGGTCTCAAGTTAATAAAAATATTAGGTTAAATAGTATAAATATTAATAAAAGTCTTACATTCGGAAAATTAAAAAAAGTTGCTGACTCTGAATATAATAGAGAAGACTATTATTTATCTATATCTTCCAGGAGTGAGTTTGATCCACACTGGGACGACATTTTAATAAAACAATACGATACTATAAATAACATTCTAGATACTAATTTAATTATTACTGCCGAGCCAAGAGGCTATCTACCACATGATGATATAGTTAAAGGTTTTGTTTATTATACAAATCATAAAACAAAAGTTTCAATGCAAAGAGAAGAATATGATGGCAGTAGGATTCCTATATCAGGATATAATGAATTTATTAGCAGAAATAATATATATACAGATGGATCTATAGCCGATCAAGGATCAGATCTAAATGACTTTTTAATTCAAAAAGAAAAAGTTAAAAGTTGTGAAAAGTTTCTTTCTGACTATAATATTGTTGAATTTAATAATAGAAAATTTACTAAAGATGAATATATTGCTTTAGCATCAGGGGTGTCTCATAAATTTATGTTTTGTGAGGCAAAACAATATTTTAAATTTAATTCATCAAACGTCACCCTGCTTGATGAAATACAATTTAACTTTTACTCATTTATTAATTTAGTTAGGAATGAAGTATCGATATTATCTTTAAGGTTTATACCAATTTACTATTTGTATAAAGATGGAAGTTCCATTGTAGGCCCAGAGTATAGTCCCGCAAATCTTTACGATGAAGAAGAATATAAAAATTGTGAAGGCCTGTATCTAATAGATAGAAATATGAAAAAGTATTTAAATTCAAATAATAAATTAAATGAGTTGCTGTCGGTGGACTGGTCTGAAAAAAAGTTTAAAGTTAGAGAAACATTAATGGCTAATCCAATTATTAGTGCTATAAATATTTTTATATCTTTATATAATTTTTCTACATATGAGAATTCATTACATTGGAATAAAAAATGTTAGAAAAAAATATTGAGTTTACACTAACTGAAACTACCCTTGATAGGGTGGCAGAATTTCCAAGCCCAGCGATAAAAAATTTACCAGAATGGTATAAAAAAATGCCAGGGTATTCAAATAATCAAAAAAATATAAAAGATTCTGGAGTTAATGCTACAGTAAAAAAGTGTATGCCAGTCCTTGATGCAATTTCTAATGGATACATTATAAAAACATGTACAGATGTGAATTTTAACGATAACGAGGTTACATGGAGCATAAAGGATGCAGGTTTTGCCGCTGTGACGGGGCATTCTCCAGAACAAATACCTAATTATCCGATAATTTCATATTATAAAAAAGAAGTTTTTAAATGGACAAACCCATGGCATATAAAAACTCCTAAAGGATATAGTTGTTTATTCATAACACCAATAGGTCATGATCTTCCGTTTAAATTAATAGAGGGGGTAGTTGATACAGATACATTCCCACTTACAATAAACTTTCCTTTCTTTTTAGAAAATAATTTTAAAGGAGTAATTCCATATAATACTCCAATGGTTCAAGTAATTCCATTCAAGAGAGATAGTTTTAAATCAAAAAAAGGAATGTTTAACAAAATTAATTATCAGTCTTTAAAAAATTTCCACGACAAAACATTTGTTAATAAATACAAGATAAACTGGAGAAAAGAAAGGCAGTTTACATGATTTTTAAAAATAAATTTAAAAAAAATCATAACAATATAACATTTGTAGCCAGAGATGAATTTGTTTTTAAAGCAACGCAAGAACCAGTCCCAGCCAAATCACAATTCCCAGACTGGTATAAAAATATACCTACACATAGGACAAAAACCCCCGAATTTGAGCCAGGACAGGGTGTTCAGAATGCAACATTCAAACAATGTATGCCGTTTTTTGATAGTTGGACTATGGGTTATTTAATGCTTACCCCTTGCGATGTTGTAGTTGAAAAAAATTTTGACGGCAGTTCAGTAAAAGTTTATACGCATCCGATGTTTGATTTAATTGGAAATAGGGGCGCACCTAGCACAAATTCTATGCCGATACCTAAAGACTACTATCAAAATGAATTTACATGGATGACCCAATGGGAGGCACAGACTCCTCCTGGATATAGTTCTTTTTACACTCATCCAATAAATAGACCAGAATTACCATTCTATACAATCTCTGGTGTAATGGATACAGATAAATGGTATATTACAGGGAACCATCCTTTTATAATTAAAAAAGGTTTTGAGGGCGTGATTCCTATGGGCACCCCTATGATGAGCATTATTCCGTTTAAAAGAGACTCTTGGATTTCTGATAAGAGAGAGATGAGTAAAATTGAGCATGATATATTGCAGAGTAAAGTTCAGAGACATGCCACCGCTGGATATAAAAAAGAATTTTGGGAAAGGAAGGAATTTTCATGATAGTAGAGTGGATACCACAAAGTCAGTATGCATCAGATTATATAACACCTCCAAAACCTGCTAAGAACTATATTCCAGACTGGTATAAAAATTTGCCTCCTTTCCATTTAGGACATACTCCAACAATTACTAATGGCAGGGCTGATAGCACAGAAAAACAATGTATGCCTTTATTAGATACATTTAGTTCTGGCTATATACAAGAAGCCTGGTGCGATATTTCAGTAAGAGTCGGTGAAGACGGTAAAAGTATAATTACTTCCGCTAATCAGCATGAAAAGGTTGTACAGGTAAGGAGTGGTCCAAATAAAATAAATCCAAAAGATAAAAATTATTATCATTCATATGAAGATCATTTAAACTGGTGGACACATTGGGAGCCAAGAACTCCAAAAGGGTGGTCAACATATTACTCTCATCCATTTAATCAATATGATTTACCTTTCAGAACTGTTGATGGAATAATAGATACTGATAGATGGTGGATTGGTGGATCTGTACCATTTTTATTAAAAACAGGATTTGAAGGTGTTATCCCACAGGGAACTCCACTATATCAAATGATGTTTTTCAAAAGAGAAAACTGGAAGTCTGAAGTTTTAAAATATGAAGATATAGAAAAAGAAAGATCAAGATTACATTCAAAAGTTTTTAATCATTTTTATAACGGTTACAAAAAACATATGTGGGTTAAAAAAACATATGAATAAAATTTTTGTTTGCGTTCCCACTATGAACGATTTTGAATTTTTATCAACTATAGAAAGAGCGTACGACTATGCATCATATCCAGATAATCTGTCCATTGCTACAACTATATTTTGGAAACCAGAAGATATAAAAAACAGTAAAAAACCATTTTTTACACATATTAAAAAACATTTAGATAAAAATTTTAAAAATGTTAAATATGATATACAACCTTGGTATTTATATCCTGGAGTGGGACAAGGTAGGCTGTCACCAACAAAATTTTTTAATTATGAAAAATATTTTCTTTCTATAGATTCACATACAGATTTTATTAACAGTTGGGATTCAGATTTTATAGAGTTATATGAAAGTTCTAGAAAATCATTCGGAAAATTAAGAGTTTTAACTACATACCTTAGTTCATATGAGAGTAATTCTATTATAGAAAATGGATCTATAAAAAAAATTAAAAAAACATCAAGATCCGAAACTCTAACAAATAGATGGCCCTTCTTTGACTTTTATAAAAATTTAGGAGAGGATTTTAAAAATTCTGAATTATTATTCCCACTACCAAATGATAGACTTATTACAGAAGAAGATTTAGAAAATATTTGTAAAAATATTATCGATGATAACTTTTTGCCTGCAAAAAAAATATCTGCACACTGTTATTTTACAGAAGCAAATCCTTGGCTTACAAAATATAATTTAAATATTGATAAAAACATTAAATTTTGGGGGGAAGAATTTTATCAATCATCTTTATCTTACGCAAGAGGATATAACCTAGTATGGTTTAAAAAACAAATACTATTTCATGAGTATGGCGGCAGTAAAAATAATGAGAGGGGCTATGAAAAATTTTATTCAAAAAATTTTAAAGATGATGAAGAAAAAATAAAAATATTTGAAAAATACATAAAAGACAATATTCGCGTTGAAAGTACTGATTCAAGTTTTAAAGTTAATGATAATGAAATTATTTTAAATTTATTTAATAATAATTTTTTCGGATATCTTCCTAGATCTATAAAAGGATTTTTAGAATATGAAAAAATTGATTTTATTAATAGAAAAACATCTCCTTGGTGGAAGGTTCCAGAAATAAATGTCGTATACAAATAATATTTATATTTTCTATATAAAAGGTTTTCATAATAAAGAAAATTTTTTGATATATAAAAATTTTTATAATAATATGGGGTTTAATGTAAAAGTTTTTGGGTCTGGCGATAAAGATAGTATAAACTACAGTCAAAGCATTAATGAATTATTTGAAAAAGAGAATGAAGAAATATTTATCATTATAGATAATTTAATTATTCCAAATTTCGCTATCTATCAAGCAATTGATTTGTGTAAAAAATATGAATGTTTGGTTAAGCCCAGCAATAAAATGTATGTTATAGAAGATAAAAATCAAGCAGAAAAAATTACTAATAGTCTTACACAAAATAAAATATTAGAAAATTTTAATTATTCTAATATTTCTCGTGGAGACCTTTGGCCCCTAAATGGAGCATGGGTGATTAATTCAAAAAATATAAAAAAAATTACAAATTTTCAAACCCCCGTAGGATACGATTTTGAACTTTGTTATAATTTTGGAGTCTCAGAAGGGATAATTTTTATCCAGTCCGACTCGTATAAATTAAACCCAAATATTATTAATATAGATGAAAATGTTTTATTTACCTATAAATCATATTTAAGATCAATAAAAAATTTATTTGGCTCTCCTAAAAATGTGAATTTATATCAAAACGAAGATTTAAATAAAATAGATGAATGCATGATTGAAGACAATATTTTTAATATAGATCAGTATTTTTCTAAAACAAGGTATATCTAACTCAGGGTATAATAACAATATGATTAAATATCTAGGGTCAGTAGGGGGCTTCATTCGATTGAATGGCCTGACTGATCAAACTTATAACTTGATGACCGTTTTTTCATCTTCTGCTAAAACACAAGTTTTATTTACTGCTAGTGTAAATAATTTTACTGGATCTGTGACAATGGGGACCTCTTCTGCATCCTTATATATTAATGGAGTTTCTTCAGGAATCCTACCGTCCCAAGAATGGGCACACCTTACTGTGTCTTTTGATAACAAATTGATAACATCAGATAGCAATAATTTTATAGTTAGGTTTGGAGATTATAATAACTCTAACTTTAATATTCAAAACTTATACATAATGGAATCATCTTTATCTTCTTCTGCCGTAGGGTATCTCCATAAAGAATTTACAGGAGCAGGAAGTCAGGTAGTTAGAGTGAATGACTCCGCTTCATATTCTATTAACTTTATAGATACTATAGAAACTAACTATACCTCTTCTTCAATAACATCCGTATACCAACCATTAAAGAATCAACTCAGGTTTGACAAAAATGTATCCGCAGCAACAGACATGTCTCTTACAAAATTTATATCGGCTTCAGCGATGATAAATGATGATCTATATATAGACGGTCATAATATAAATGAGAACGACTTTATCCTGTCTCTAACAGACAATACAGTCTACCAACTGACTGCTTCTTCATATCTAACTACTGCATCGAATGTTACAGGAGATTTTATAAGAATTTCTTTTGGCAGGACATATAAAGATAATCACTATCTTTATGCTAGTGGGTCGTACACGTTGACACCATTTAGATTAAAAATTGACTCATATCAGGTAGTTTCCGATACAAATAACCTTTAATGTGATATTATCAGGTACATGGGACTACAAATAGTACAAGATCCATCCAACTATGGAATATATGTTTGGCTTTTGCCAGAGGGTGGAATCTTTAAAGATGATGACGATAATATTCTTAATATTCCTTCCCTGCGCGGTGACATAGAAAAGATGGCAGAACTTCGTAAGGCTGCTTCACACTATGGTCAGTCAGAAGGTCAAGCAGTATTTATTCCTGGCATTGGTCGGGTAACAGAAGAAGAGTATCAAGAAGATAAATATAGAATGGATAATGGCCTCCTAACCCTAGGAGATACAGGAGCGTGGAGAGATGCAGCAAGAGCCAGAAGATCTTTGGATAGATAGTGTTCATATAGGCTCAACAAAATCTGAGCCTATGATGCAGATAGAAAAAGACGACTTTAAAGACGACGCTGAAACAATTCTTCAGTTGAATGGTCTTTCACAAAACTTTAAAAGATCTGCTAGAAGAAAATTAAACAAGTCTCTAGTAACTGCTGGAGGAGAAATTGTTACAGCAGACGATAATGTTTATTCTGGCGACGATGCTACATCAAAACAAATAATTCCAGATAAGTATGGATATGGCCTATTTGATGTGGTAGAGCCTCAATACAATCTTTCTGCCCTTGCTAAAATTTATGAACTTTCTGCGCCTAATTATGCAGCCATTAATGCAAAGGTTGCGAATATTGTTGGCCTTGGGTATGACTTACTTCCAACATTAAGTGTTATTCAAGGACTTGAAGACATTACTGATACAGAAAAATTGGCTAGGGCAAGAAGAAAAATTGCTAGAGAAAAACAAAAAACAATTGAATGGCTAGAGTCACGAAATGATGACGACACATTTACAATGACTTTAATTAAAGCCTATATAGATGCGGAGTCAACTGGAAATGGCTATATTGAAATCGGTCGGAAAGTTAATGGAGAAATTGGTTACATCGGTCATATACCAGCCTCCACAATGCGAGTGCGTAGACTGCGTGATGGATTCGTTCAGATTGTTTCTGGAAGAGCGGTATTTTTCAGGAATTTTGAAGGAAAAGAAAAGAATTCGATTACAACAGATCAAAGGCCAAATGAAATAATTCATATTAAGAACTACACTCCTACTAATACATATTACGGAGTTCCTGCAATTGTAGCCGCCAAAAATGCTATGGCGGGTAACGAATTCGCATCTAGATTCAACCTTGAATACTTTGAGAATAAGGCTGTACCTAGATACATCTTTTGGTTGAAGGGTGCAAAGATGAGCAGGGCGGCGGAGGAAAGACTGTTTGAATTCTTCCAAGGAAACCTTAGAGGTCAATCACACAGAACTGCTATCATTCCTATCCCAGGAGACACACCTGATAATAAGGTAGAAATGAAGATGGAGCCAGTAGAAACAACTATTCAAGACTCATCTTTTAACAATTATAAGAAGATGAATAAAGATGAAATACTTATGGCTCACCGCGTTCCTGCATCTAAAGTTGGATCTACAGAAGGAATAGGTCTTGCTGCTGCCAGAGAATCAGATAGAACCTTCAAAGAACAGGTTTGCCGTCCAGCACAGGACTCCCTAGAAAAGAAAATTAACAAAATTATCTCAGAGAAGACAGACATATTTAAATTTGAGTTTAATGAACTTACTTTAACAGATGAAGAAACTCAGTCTAAGATCGATGAAAGATATCTTAGAATGCGCGTCATTGTTCCGAATGAAGTTCGTGAGCGTCTAGGAAAATCTAGCCTACCAGATGGAGATAAACCAGTTATTTTAACTGGACCGCAGGCCGCTGAACAAAATGCACAAGCATCTGGTAATAGGTTAAGGGATCAAGAAAGATCTGCTAACCAGTCTGATTCGGGAGAACTTCCAAGAGCAACACAAGGCGATGGAAGGCAACAAAATTAATAAATATATATATAATATAATTGAAATGTTATGACGAATATTAATAAGGCACATTTCGATGTAGATGGAGACAATCTTCGTCTCACTATGCCTATCGCTAAAGTAGATGAAGAAAAAAGAATCGTTAGTGGATTTGCTACTTTAGACAATATAGATCGTCAGGGCGATGTTCTCATGTCCGAGGCTTCTAGAAAAGCCTTTGAGAATTTTAGAGGCAATGTTCGTCTTATGCATCAGCCAATTCCTGCTGGCAAAGTAGTTTCATTTAGAGAGAATTCTTTTTACGATAAAGAGACTGGTCAGACATACAGTGGAATTTTTGTCGATGCATACATTTCAAAAGGCGCTGAAAATATTTGGCAGATGGTTTTAGACGGTACGCTAACAGGATTCTCAATCGGTGGAAGAATCCTTGACTTCGAAAACTCAATGGATAAAAGTGATGACGAGTCCCCTGTAAGAGTCGTTAAAGAATATGAATTGATGGAGTTGTCATTAGTTGACTCTCCCGCTAATCAATTTGCTAATATCTTTTCTATTCAAAAGTTAGGTGACGAAATTATCACATCTGGTATTGCTACAGAATTTACAACAGATACAGTTTTCTGGTGTGCATCAGACGCTATCGCCTTCTCTGACAAGGTTGAATCAATGGAGTGCCCCTCATGTAAATCATCTATGGTAGAGATAGGGTGGGTAGAGTCCACTGATATCAATAAGAATCAAGAGATTGGAAAACTAGTGGACAACTACTTAGTAAAAGCAGATTCAGTAAGCACTGGCGATTTTGTATCATGGGGTTCATCTGGTGGAACTGCTCGCGGTAAAGTACAAAGAGTTGTAAGAACTGGAAGTGTTAATGTTCCAGGTTCAGATTTTACAATTACCGCAGAAGAGGGAAACCCTGCTGTCCTTATTAGAGTATACAGAAAGGGCAAAGATGGGTGGGAGGCAACAGATACAGTGGTTGGACATAAAATGAAAACTCTAACAAGAATTTCTTCACTTGGCAAGATGCATGATGAGGATCTTGAAGATGAAGAGGAAATGCACAAGGAGACAGTGACTAATGAAGTCACTCCAAATCGTAATGCACAACAAGGTATTCGTGGTGGAATACCAAAAGAGAAGAAGAAAAAGAAGGTCACATATAAAGCCGACCAATCCCCAATACAAGAAAATGATTTCGTTGCATTTAAGTTAGACTCCTCTATTGAAAAAGGTAGAGTAGAGTTGCTTAATAGCGAAAAGGCTAGCGTAAGAATATATCAGAAGAATAAAAATAATAAGTTTGTGAAAACAGACAGAATTATCGTTAAAGAACTTTCAGAACTTACAAAAATAATTGTTTCTTCTATAACTAAATCTATTTCTGATGAATCATTTAGTCAACTACAAGACTTAATTTCTCAACATAATGAAAAATATGGTAATGTTACTCATAAGAATGTAGCCGTTAATGATGTATTAGAGGTTTATTCTAGAGGAATACAAGCATTCAATGCTAGTCCAGCAAAAAGTGATAAAGAAGTGGCGGACATGTGGGCTAAAGAAAGAGTAAATGGATTCCTTAATGCTATAGCAAAAGGAAAATTCAAAAGAATGCCATATGACACAGATTTGTTGCCAACTGGTCACCCATTGTCAACAAAAAAGTCTGGCGAGGTAGATGATTCTCCGCTGACTTTAGAAAAACAAAAAGGAGGTGTTGAAATGGCTGAAAATGAAACAAGCCATGAAGAACTTGACACCGCCCAGGCTATTGACGAAACTTCTGTAGAAGAAGTAGAGTTTGAAGTGGAAGAAACTATAGAGGGCGTCGTTGTTGAGGCTCTTGCAATGGCTAAGGCCGATGGCATTGAAGAAGATGCCACCGACGCTTCCCCAGAAGTTTCTGACGTAGAAAAGGCTATGGGTGAGGTTAAGTCCTTCGTAGAAGAAGCACTCGCAAAGTCTGTTGAATCCAGCACAGAATCTCTTGACAAGATTACTAATGCTGTTCTTGAACTTTCAAAGGCTGTTGACGAGAAAATTGGACAACTTCAATCTAAGTATGAAGAAGTCACTAAGAGTTTGGCTGATCTCAACAATGCTGCTACAGAAATTGCTACTCGCGTAGAATCTGTAGAAGAAGAGACAGCAATGAAGAAGTCTGGCGAACTAGAAAATAGTATCCCAGAGCAACCCGTAATGAAAAAGTCATTATGGGGCGGACGCTTCCTCAGTTCCGCAGATTTATTTAACTAATTAAAATAAGAAAGAGAGGTGTAAAGAAAAGCATGAGTGACGTAATTAATAAGGCCGCTGCCGCAGTAAATGTCGGTACAGGTGCAATCATCTCAGATCTCGCTTCTAGCGGTGATATGGAGAACTTGACCACCAACCCATTGACTCAAAATGGTGGCGTCCTACTTCCAGAACAATCCCGTCAATTCCTAGACTATGTTTTCGATCAAATGGTTCTAGGCAACGACGGTCGTAGACAAATCATGCGTTCAAACACTGCCGAATTTGATAAGATTCAGGTTGGTACACGTTTGATTCGCAAGGCATCACAGGCAAGCGAGAACATTTTCGATGCTGGTGCAGGCACTACAGGTTATGCTAACCGTGGCGCTCAATTCACTAAGGTCGAAATCGTCACAACTAAGTTCCGCTTGGACTACGAACTCTCAACTGAGGCACTTGAGGATAACATTGAAGGCTCCGCTCTTGAAGATCACATTGTCCGCCTAATGGCTGGTCAATTCGGTAACGATCTTGAAGATATCGCCATCAATGGTGTCGCTGCTCAGGGTACTGCATCCTACGCTGG
>Ga0172372_10003135_pt1 | contig 24607 bp, 25 predicted proteins | sample LakKiv5m_2_FD_114544 | JGI IMG/M metagenome (GOLD analysis project Ga0172372, IMG submission 114544) | Freshwater microbial communities from Kabuno Bay, South-Kivu, Congo - kab_092012_9.5m | ecosystem: Environmental > Aquatic > Freshwater > Lake | place: Democratic Republic of the Congo...
TACGGCGGCCAGGACCTGCGGCTCAGCTACGTGACCTGGCAGGAGGGCAAGGGGCCGGAGGTGGTGGTGGAGTTTCTCTCCCCGGGGACGGAGCGGGAGGACCTGGGCCGGTTCTTTCGCCCTGGGGATGCCCTGTCAGCGGTGCAGCCTCTACCCACTTCACCACCAGGAAAACTGGAGGTCTACGAGCGCTACCTGCAGGTGCCCCACTACATTGTCTACAGCCGCTATAGCCAGACCCTGCGGTACTTTAAGCTGGTGGCGGGCCGCTACCAAGAGCAGCCCCTGGCTCCCCAGCCCCCCCTGATCTGGTTGCTGGAGCTCCAGCTGGGCCTGGGCATCTGGTCGGGGGAGTTTCAACGCACCCCGGGCCAGTGGTTGCGGTGGTGTGATCAAGCCGGTGACTGGATATTGACCGAAACCGAACAGGAACGGCAAGCCAAGGAACAGGAACGACGGGCCAAGGAACAGGAACGGCAAGCCAAGGAACAGGAACGACGGGCCAAGGAACAGGAACGACAGGCCAAGGAGCAGGAACGGCAACGGGCCGATCGTCTGGCGGCTAAGCTGAGGGAGTTGGGAATTGACCCCGATCTCGTGGAGTAGGGAGCAGGAACGGCAACGGGCTGTTCGCGTTAGCGTCCCTAAGGGAATCGTCTGGCGGCTAAGCTGAGGGAGTTGGGAATTGACCCCGATCTCGTGGAGTAGGGAGCAGGAACGGCAACGGGCTGTTCGCGTTAGCGTCCCTAAGGGAATCGCCTGGCGGCTAAGCTAAGGGAGTTGGGAATCGACCCCGATCGAGTGGAGTAGGGTCGCGGTGTCGCCGCCTTGATCCTGGGTTAACCCTACCGACCTGGGGCCAAACCTGGGCTACTAGCCTGGTCAGACCCTACAATATTGCTAGACCCTAACCTCAAGAGGCCTATTTCTCCTGCCCACTGATTACTGATTACTGATTACTGCCCCCCCTAAAGGGTCGCCTAATTTACGCCACCTAGTAGACGCCAGCCTGCCCCTCCTGCCCTGCCACCGCCATGACCCCAGCTCAGGTCGAATCAAAATCCTACACCTTCGATGAGTTTATCCACTGGTACCCTGAGGACTCAGAGCGGCGCTACGAACTCCATGATGGCAACATTATTGAAATGCCTAAACCCAGGGGACAACACTCCACCCTCACCGGTTTTCTCATCGAGCAACTGCTGATCACCATTAGAGCCATGGGCCAGGGTGGTCGGTGGATGATTCCCCGAGAGTCCATCCTTAAACCTCCAGGGCGAAATTCAGGCTATGAGCCCGATATTATCGTTTTGGATCAATCTGCCCTGGCCCTTGAGCCGCGCTGGGAAAGTGAATCAATCATCCAGAATAGTGATTCCGTTCAACTAATTGTTGAAGTGGTTTCCACCAATTGGCGAGACGACTATTACACCAAGTTTCGCGACTATGAAGAGATGGGAGTTCAAGAATACTGGATTCTTGACTACGCCGCCCTGGGACCCAGAAAACTTATCGGTGACCCCAAGCAACCCACCCTATTTATCTGTCCCCTGGTGAGGGGAGAATACCAGATCATTCCCTTCAGGGCAGATACCCCCCTGGCCTCCCCCACCTTTCCTCGGTTTAGTCCATCGGCCCAGCAGATTTTCACCCTGACCCCCTGGGGACCTTTCCCGGTCAGTTAAAACACCCTGGCTGAACACCCTGATCTACCTCCTGTTCTAACTGTTTCTGCAGAAACATCCCCAGGTCAACCCCTGGCGATCGCTGGGGATCTTTCCCCGAGTCAGCCTGGAGCCCGACGATGCCTTCGCCTTAGCGTCCCAAAAGCTTACCCTATTGCAGAAGGCTACCCCCATAAAAGCAGGACTTGAATAGGGATAACCTGAGAAGTTGTATACAATTGTATACCCAGGTAACTGCAACCCTGGGTGAACTGCTCAACTCCTGCAAGTTGAGGTTAGTTCAATGTAGTTGATTGATGAAAACTATGGGCTTTCTGCCGAGGCGCTGGGGATTGGGGAAAGGTTCGCTGCTCATGAGATGGATGGCTATCAGCGGCTTAGGGCTACTGCGCCGATCGGGATTTTGGCCTCAATTAGGCGGAATGATAGGAATTCTCCTGGCTATCCTGATGTTCTCCAGCCAGGGGTCACCTCTCCAGGCCCAAACCTCCCAGGCCCCTGTCAATCCAACCGCCAGTCCCACCCTACGGGTGGGTACCAGAATCCTGCCACCCTTTGTTACCCAGGAGGGCGCCAGGGACTTATCCGGGTTTAGCATTGAGCTGTGGCAGAGTCTGGCGAGGGAAATTGACCTGAAATCCACCTTTAAGGTGTATCCCAACGTTCAAGATCTGCTCAGGGCGGTGGAGACCAGGGAGGTTGATGTGGCGATCGCCGCCATTACTATTAATTCCGAGCGCGCCCAGAGGGTGGACTTTTCCCAACCCATTTTCTCCGGTGGACTGCAGATCATGGTGACGACCTCCAATGAAAATCACGGTCTTGGCAACTTCCTTAAGGATTTGTTGGGTAGTGCCCTGCCTAAACTTTTGAGTTTGAGTATTTTACTCATTACCTTGATGGCCCATGTGGTCTGGCTGATTGAACGCTTTCACCACGATCCGATGATCTCCTCAGCCTATTTCCCTGGTATTTTTCAAGCCCTCTGGTGGACCGCCACGGGTTTAGTGGGTCAATCCGAGACCATGCCGAAGGGGGTGATTTCCAGGTTAATTGCCCTATTCTGGATGTTTGCCTCCGTGGGGTTTGTAGCTTATTTCACCGCCGCCTTTACCACCGCCTTGACGGTGCAGCAACTCCAGGGGGGTATCCAGGGTCTAGCGGACCTACCCGGCCACACCGTGGCCACCACCGCCGGTAGCACGGCAGCAAAATTCCTGCAGGACCGGAAAATCAAGGTCCTAGAGCGGGATAGCCTGGAAGAGGTCTACGCCGCCCTGATGGATCGGCAGGCCGATGCGGTGGTGTTTGACTCCGGGGTACTGGCTTATTACGCTAATCGAGAGGGGCAAAATCTGGTGAGATTGGTGGGGGAGGCGTTTAAGCCAGAGAACTACGGAATTGCCGTGTCTCTCGACAACCCCCTGGGCAAGGAAATTGATGTGGCCCTGCTGAAACTTAAGGAGGATGGCACCTACAATCTGCTCTACGACAAGTACTTTAAGCAGGAATAGCGTGTTACCCTAGTCTCGATTTCAGGCTAAGCTGCCAGGGCAGCAGGGAGGGGAGGGCGTTACCATGGCGCTGATCGTGCAAAAATACGGCGGCACCTCCGTGGGCACCGTGGAGCGGATTAAGGCGGTAGCCCAGCGGGTACAGGCGGCGGCCAGGCAAGGCCATGGGGTGGTGGTGGTGGTCTCCGCCATGGGTAAAACCACCGACGGTCTGGTGCAACTGGCCAGGGACATTACCGATCGCCCCAGTCGTCGAGAACTGGATATGCTGCTCTCCACCGGTGAGCAGGTCTCCATTGCCCTGCTCACCATGGCCCTGCAGGACCTGGGTCAGGAGGCGATTTCCCTGACCGGAGCCCAGGTGGGGATTGTCACCGAGGCGGAACATACCCGGGCCCGCATCCTCACCATTAAGACCGATCGCCTGCAGCGTCACCTGGGGGAGGGCAAGGTGATCGTGGTGGCGGGCTTTCAGGGCATCAGTGAAACCGCTGACCTGGAGATTACCACCCTGGGGCGAGGGGGCTCCGACACCTCGGCGGTAGCCCTGGCGGCGGCCCTGGGGGCTGACCAGTGTGAGATCTACACCGATGTGCCCGGCATTCTCACCACCGACCCCCGGCTGGTGCCCGAGGCCCAGTTAATGACGGAGATCACCAGCGATGAAATGCTGGAGCTGGCCAGCCTGGGGGCCAAGGTGCTCCATCCCCGGGCGGTGGAAATTGCCCGCAACTACGGGGTCACCCTGGTGGTGCGATCCAGTTGGACCGATCAGCCCGGTACCCGGGTGATCTCCCCCCAACCCCAGCCCCGCCCCCTGGAGGGGTTAGAGCTGGCCCAGCCGGTGGATGGGGTGGAGTTTGACACCGATCAGGCCAAGGTGGCCCTGTTGCGGATTCCCGATCGCCCCGGCATCGCCGCCCGTCTCTTCGGGGAGTTGGCTTACCAGGCCCTCAACGTGGACCTGATCATCCAGTCGATCCACGAGGGCAACACCAACGACATTGCCTTTACCCTGCTGAAGGCTAACCTACAGCGGGCCGAGGCAGTGGCGGCGGCCATCGCCCCCGCCCTGCGCACCGACCCCACCGACACCAGCCAGGCGGAGGTGATGGTGGATGACCATACCGCCAAAATTAGCATTGCTGGGGCGGGCATGATTGGCCGGCCGGGGGTGGCGGCCAAAATGTTCTCCTGCCTGGCGGCGGCGGGGGTAAACCTTCAGTTGATTTCCACCTCGGAGGTGAAGGTGAGCTGCACCATTGATGCGGTGGACTGCGATCGGGCCATCGCCGCCCTCTGCGCTGCCTTTGAGGTGGCCTCCTCCCCCCTGGCTCCCAGTCCAGCTAGCCAGGGCCCAACCCGGTCTCCCCTGGTGCGCGGAGTTGCCCTGGATACTAAACAGGCCCAGGTGGCCATTCGCCACGTGCCCGACCAGCCCGGCATGGCCGCTCGGATTTTCCAGGGGTTGGCTGACCAGGGCGTCAGTGTGGACATGATCATCCAATCCCAACGCTGCCGCCTGATCAAGGGCCAGCCCACCCGCGATATTGCCTTCACCGTTGGTCTGGCGGATGCCCCGGCGGCCCAAACCCTGGTGCAGGGTCTGGCCCAGCAACTGGGCTGTGGCCAGGTGGTGGTGGATCGGGCCGTGGCCAAGGTGAGCGTGGTGGGCATGGGCATGATCGATCATCCCGGGGTGGCGGCTCGCATGTTTCAGGCCCTCTCGGATCAGGGCATCAATCTGCAGATGATTGCCACCTCGGAAATCAAAATCAGTTGCGTGGTGGCGGAGGCGGATGGGGTCAGGGCCCTGCAGGCGGTGCACAGCGCCTTTGACCTGGCGGGTACTGAGGTGGTGGTGATGCCCGCCTGATGGGGAGCCTGAACCTTTAAATTCTGGGCTGGAGAGTCACGCCATGCAACCCTTGTTTTTAGTATTCCTGGTGATCCTACTGGCCCTGCCCCTGGGCGAGCCCCCGGCCCTGGCCAGTCTGCACACCTACCACGAACAGCCAGGGCAGGTGACCCATCGATCAATTCAGAGCTTACCCGATCGCCGGGGTTTAAGCTGGCAAGCGGTGCTATTTAGGCGCTACTCTCCTCCCCAGGAGGGCAGGGTCGGCCCCCAAACCGACCTCCGCCTGGTGGGGTTTCCGGGGCAGGTACGCATTGATCGACAACGTCCCCTGACCATTCAAACCGGTACCAGCCGGCACTGGCAGGCCCCCTCCTCCACCTGGCAGGCGCCGTCAGAACTGCCGGAAAACGTGGCACAATACGATGTCGAAGACCTTTTAGGCCAGCTGGCTGGCCCGACGGTGTTGACCCTGGGGGTGCCCCTCCAGGGGGGTCAAACCGTGGAGGTGATCGTCGCTCCCTTTGTGGTGAAAGAATGGTTGGAGATTTTCCATCGCCAGGTTCCCTCGGTCAGCTAGAACAGGAACGGCTGGCCTGTGTGAAAAGTTTAGGGGCGATCTCCCGGGTTAAGGGCGACCCCACCCCCCTGGAGTTTGAGGCCTTTTTGACCGCCCTGCGCGGCTTCCAGCCCCTACCCCTAGACTGTACCCCGGAGCAACTGCTCCAGGACCCCACCCCCCTGGATCAGTGGCTGCCCCAGATTACCAGCCCCGATCTGCAGCAGCAGGTCTATCGGGGCGCCCATGCCATCCTCAAAAGTAAGGGTATCAACCCCCAGGAATCTGCCCTGCTGGCCCAGTTGCGCGATCGCTTCGGCCTCTCCCCAGCCCTGGCGGCGGCCCTGGCCCGCCAACCTGTGGCCCGCTCCGCCGGCCTGATCAACTCCGCCCTGGGGGGCATGGCCTCCCTGATCGGTCGGGAGGGGGAGGTGCGCCGGCTGATTTTTGACTACGCCCTGGGGGGGGCGATCGTCGGCCTGATTCCCCTGCGGGGAGGGGGTACCCTGGAGATTAAGATCCTGGTGATCCTGGGGCTGCTGCTGAAGATGGCCTGGGACATTCGCAACGCCTGGGGCCGACCCCAGCAGGGGGATCCCCTGGCGGTGATTGGCAACGGCTTTGGCTTTTTGCTGGCGGTGATCGCCGGGCTGCTGGCCTGGGCCAGCCTGGTGGCTTTGGGGGTAGTGGTCCCCTTCATCGGCGCCTTTGCCAAGGCGGCCGGCTTTGCCACCGGCCTCTGGGTGGCGGGTCAATCCATTAACCAGTTTTACACCAGTCAAAAACGCCCCGATGTCAGGGCCCTGCGACGGGCCTTCCCCGACTTGATGGGGGAGCCCTGATGGTGTCTAGGTCATTTCCACCGGAGTTTTGCCATGGATAGCTACAAACGACGTCAATTCCTGCTCGGCGGTGTGGCGGCGGGCAGCGCCCTCACCCTGGGTAGTGAACAGGTGCGGCGACAGCGGGCGGCGGCCCGGCAAGCGGCGATCGATACCTACGCTACCCAGTTCTACGATCCCGACGACATTATCCAAGCCGCCATCACCGGCGATACCCGCATGGTGGAGGAACTAAAGGCGATCCAGGCCAGCGCCCCCTTCCCGGCCCCGCCCCTAGCCTACGACCGGGAGATGTCAAAACGGTTGATTCTGCTCAGCCGCCTGGCCACCCAGCAGTATATTACCGGCCGCAACGACCCCAAGTACGACGGCAACCTGCAGCAACTGCTGGACTACGCCCCTAGTCTTGACAAGTACCGCCTGGTGGCTAATTTCCGGGGTCAGGAGCGCCAGGTCAACGACGACATTGAAATCCAGGTGCCCCAACAGGTGATCGACGACCCTACCCTGCTGGATGACCCCACCGCCCTGGAGGATAACTTTTTAGAGGCGGAGGATGCCATCCGCACTGGGGTGACGGCGGCGGTCAAGGTGGGGCGGAAAATCGCCGTATTCTATGGTTTCCTGCTGGAGTCCCCGGAGGACAGCATCCTGGTGTTTCGGGGCACCCAGCGGATGGCGGAATGGCTGGGCAATGTCTACGCGGTGCAACGTCCCTACCTGGACCCCAACACCGGCGCGGAGTTGGGTCTGATCCACGAGGGTTTCCGTCGCATCGCCGACAGCATCATCGACCCCCTGGCGGTGGATGCGGTGAAACAAATCAACCCCAATAAGCCCTGCTACGTTTCGGGCCATAGTCTGGGGGCGGCCCTGGCCACCCTGCTGGCCCTGGACATAGCCCTAAAGGTGCCGGCCCTACAGCCGAAGTTGCAGGTCTACGTCTACGCCAGCCCCCGGGTGGGGAACCCGGAATTTGTCCGCCAGTACGCCAAAATCCTACCCAACACCTACCGGATTACCAACCTGGCGGACCTGGTGCCCACCATGCCCCCCACCAAGCTGCGGGCCGAGTTTGTCCACGTGGGGGAGGAGTGGTCCTTCGTCAGCCAGGGGGGGGATATCCTGCCCAACCACATTGTCGATGCCTACCGGCGGGCGGTCAACGGTGAGGTAGAAACCAACCAACCCCGCAACTACCCGGTCAGGGGCATGGCCTAGGGTTGGGGCTACCCCCCCCGCAGCAGTTGATCAACCATGCGGTTGGCCTGGGCCTGGTAGCTGCCGCCGAACAGGTTGAAGTGGTTGAGGATGTGGTAAAGGTCATAGAGGGTTTTGCGTCGGCCATAGCCCTCCGGTAGGGGGTAGGTGGCCCTATATCCCTCGTAAAAGGGGGCGGGAAAGCCACCAAACAATTCGGTCATGGCCAGATCCACCTCCCGATCACCGTAGTAGGGGGCTGGGTCCAGGATCACCGGTTCGCCGCTGACGGTGACGGCGGCGTTGCCGGACCACAGATCGCCGTGCACCAGGGCGGGGGAGGGCTGATGGCCCGCCAGCAGCTCCGGCAGGGCGATCAACAGCTCATGCTGACGGGGGAAATGCCCCCCCCGTCGGCCCGCCAGGCGAAATTGGTGGCGCAGCCGCTGCTCCCGATAAAACTCCAGCCAACTCGAGGTCCAGGGGTTGGGCTGGGGGGTGGCGCCGATGGTGTTGGCCTGGGGCCAGCCAAACCCCCGATCGCTCTCTACCCGGTGCAGGGCCGCTAATCCTTCCCCCATGGATCGCCAGGCCGACTCCCCTGTGCCGCCCAGATCCAACCACTCCAGCACCAGGTAGGCCTGGTCTGCCTCGGTGCCCCAGCAAATTGGCCGGGGCACCCGGATGGTCTGGCTGCGGTGGATCTCCGCCAGCCCCAGGGCCTCGGCTGCGAACATGGCTACCCGGCTGGCCTGGTTCACCTTCACAAAGAAGGCCCGCTGGCCATCGCTGAGGCGATAGGCCTGGTTAATGCAGCCTCCTGCCACCGATCGCCGCTCCTGGATCGAGAAGGGCCGGCCAGTTTGGGTGCTGATCCGTTGGCCAAGGGCGGTCCACATGGGCCCTTACCGGGTCTGGGGGGATGCTGGTGTCAACACCACCACCCCGTAGGCATCAGGGCGCAGGTAGCGCTGGGCCGCCGCCTGTAGGTCCTCCACCCTAATCTCCTGGAGGCGGTGGGGGTACTGTAGCCCATCGGCAATGTCGCCGGTGAGGGTGTGGTAATAGCCGTAGAGGCCGGCCCGATCGCTGGGGCTTTCGTTGGCGAAGATAAAGCGGTTAGCCACCTGGGTTTGCACCCGTTGCAGCTCCGCCGGGCTGACCGGGGTGGTGCGCAGTTGCTGCAGGTGATCGGCGATGGCCGCCTCCACCGCCTCCAGATCGGTGTCGGCCAGCTTGGCCGACACCATAAACAACCCCTGGCGGGCCAGGGTCATGTTGCTACAGCCCACACTGGTGACCAGGTGGCGTTCCTCCCTCAGGTCCCGCACCAAGCGGGAGGTACGGCCCCGCCCCAGAATCGAGGCCAGGATATCCAGGGCGTAGGTATCGGGCAAATCCATCACCCCCGGCACCCGCCAGGTGATCATCAGCCGGGTCTGGCTAAGGCTGGGGTCGGGGTGCACCAGCCGTTGGATGGTTTGGAAGGGGGCCTCCGAGTCGTAGCCATAGCCAGGTTGAAAGGAGGGCAGGGAAGCCGGAGCCTGGAAGGCTGGGGGGGCCATGGCCTGCTCAAAGCCCTCCGCCACCGTGGCCACCAGTTGCTCCACCGGCAGGTTACCCACCGCCACGGCGGTGATGCACTGGGGCCGGTACCAGGTATGGTGAAACTCCCGCATTTGGTCGGGGGTGAGCTGCTGAATTACGGTAGAGGGGCCCAACACTGGGCGGCGGTAGGGCAACCGCTCAAAGCCCAGCTCCATGGATCGGGCGTAGGTGCGCCGTTGGGGGTTATCCTCCGCCCGGCGGATTTCCTCTAAAATCACTGGTCGCTCCCGCTCAAAGTCCTGGTCGCTGAGGCGGGGGTTAATGACCAGCTGAATCTGCAGAGGGGCCAGGGTGGCAAAGTCCTGGGGGGCGGTGGTGATGTAGTACTGGGTGTAGTCCTGGCTGGTGGAGGCGTTGGTCAGGGCCCCCCGCTCCTCGATGCGGCGCTCAAACTCACCACAGCGGAGCTCCGCCGTACCCTTGAAGATCATGTGCTCCAGGAAGTGGGCCATGCCATTGATGCCATCACTTTCCACCGCTGACCCCACCCGCAGCCACAGGCTGAGGTTGACCACCTCCAGGGGCATTTGCTCGGCGATCACGGTCAAACCGTTGGGTAGTCGATAGATTTTAGGCGCCACCAGGGGCGTCGGCAGGGGGGCAAGCAGGGGCATAGGGGTCTCAATCCGGCGGCAAGGTCATACACTCGTATCTATCTTAACCACTCCCTCCCCGTCTGGCCGCTCCCCAGGCCTCACCCCCGCGTCAGGGACATGAGCAACTCGGCCTCTTGAAACAGGGGGGTGCTGAGGTAGCGCTCCCCAAAGCTGGGCTGAATCACCACGATCAGCTTGTCCTGGTTCTCTGGCCGCTTCCCCACCTCCACTGCTGCCTTGACGGCGGCGCCGCTGGAGATGCCCGACAGCAAACCTTCCTCCCGGGCCAGACGGCGGCCGTAGGCAATGGCATCGGCATCGGTCACCTGCACCACCTCGTCCACCAGGCTGAGGTTGAGTACCTCGGGAATGAACCCCGCCCCAATCCCCTGGATTTTGTGGGAACCGGGCCGGCCGCCGGAGAGCACGGGGCTATTCACCGGCTCCACGGCGATCGCCCGAAAGCTAGCCTTGCGCTGCTTTAAAACCTCCGCCACCCCGGTAATGGTGCCACCGGTGCCCACCCCGGCCACCAGCATATCCACCTGGCCATCGGTGTCGGCCCAGATCTCCTCGGCGGTGGTGCGGCGGTGAATTTCAGGGTTGGCCGGGTTGCGAAACTGCTGCAGCATGTAGGCGTGGGGCAGGGTGTCGAGGATTTCCTGGGCCCGTTGAATACAGCCCGCCATACCCGCCACCCCGGGGGTGAGCTCCAGATCTGCCCCGTAGGCCCGCAGCATGGCTCGCCGTTCCGAACTCATGGTTTCCGGCATGGTCAGGATCAGGTGGTAACCCTTGGCGGCGGCGGCCATGGCCAGGGCGATGCCGGTGTTGCCCGAGGTGGGCTCCACCAGGGTGGTCTGGCCGGGGGTAATCAGTCCCGCCGCCTCCGCCGCCTCAATCATGTTGATGCCAATCCGGTCCTTCACGGAGGCGGAGGGGTTCATGCCCTCCAACTTCAGCACCAGCCGGGCCCCGCAGCCCTCCGCCTGGGGAATACGATTGAGCTGCACCAGGGGGGTGCTGCCGATCAGTTGGGTAATGTTTTCTGCAATCCGCATGGCCTTAGGGCATTAGATATAGTACATAATATCAAGCTGCTGTTTGGCATTGCGTCGCTCTACCAGGTCTTTTAAGGTGTACCCCTGCAGCACCCGGACCGTTGCCTGGTGCACCTCGCCCCATACCTCCTGAATTACCGCCGCCTCAGCGGTTTCGGGGATTTTGGTGATTTCCCCCTGGCCTTCCAGACCCTCGATGCAACTAATCACCTCGTAGAGGGTGATTAACCAGGGAGCCCGGGCTAAAATATATCCCCCCCGAGCCCCCCGCTGACTTTTTACCAGACCGGCCCGTCGCAGGTGGGCCAGGAGTTGCTCCAGGTAGCGATCGGGAATGTTTTGATGGGCGGAGATTTGGCGAATTTGCAGCGGTTCTCCACCACCGTAACCGGCGCTGAGTTCCAGCAGGGCCAGCAGGGCATACTCGGATTTAGAAGACAAGTCCACGGGGCGGCAACCTGGATTTGAAGGGATGATTGGCACAATTACCCTAGTATACCCCGCTTCTCCACTGGGGTTTGCAGGATTCAGCCAGGGCAACCGCATTGGATCGGGTTTTTGGCCCAAACGGTAGTGCATTCAACCAAATCTGAGCGGGCCTCGGGGTAAGGTTAAATAACTGTTAACCTATCAAATCCCTAATTAATCTATGGCTGCCCTGGGTTTGCTGGTGGATCCGTTGGTGTCGGGAAATAGTCAGTCGGCCCCCTACGCTGAGCTGGGGGAGTTTCTGGAGATTCTCCAGCTATTGATTCGTGAGCCCTCGGTGGTGGGCAGCGAAGACTCCTTTTTTCGGGTGTTGCGGCGGGAGCTGGAGGAGATTGGCCTGAACATCACCTACTACCACGGGGTGTTGGTGACCCAGGGCGATCGCCCCCAGGACCTGATCCTATCTGCCCACATCGATCGCCACGGCCTGCTCTGCACCGGTCCCAATGAATTTCAGTACGCCGCCTTTATCGCCGGCAACCAGAGCGAGCTCACCGGCGACTCGGTGTCTGAGCAGATGCTGCACACCATCGAAAACCGCTTTCAGGGGCAGCGGGTGCAGGCCCACCTGCCCTACACCGGCACCTACCTGGGGCAGGGGCAAATTACCCGTTCCTACATCTGCCCAGAGCGTCGCAACCTGATCTTCGAGGTAGATGGTCTGGAATACCTCCAGCCCGGCACCCCCATCGCCTTTCTAGACCGGCTGCAGTTTAAGGATGGCTACGTCTCTGCCCAACTGGACAATGTGGTCAGCGCCGCCATGATTATCTACCTCTTTCGCTGTGGCTTTCAAGGCACCGCCCTGTTTACCGCCCAGGAGGAGTCGGGGCGCAGTTGGCGCTATGCCCTCTCCTGGTTCCAGCGCCAGCAGATCACCACCCAGCGGGTAGTGGCCCTGGATACCAGCCCCTACCACAACCGGGAGGCCGCCGATCAGCAGTGGGTTACCCTGCGCCGCAAGGATGCCAGCGCCCCCTTTGCCGCTGCCATCACCCAGGAACTGGCGGACCGCTGTCAGCAGCTAGCCATTCCCTACAGCTACAAGGACGACTACATCGAGGAGCAAAACCGCACCCGCCCCAAGCCCTACTCCCTGGGGCGCACCGAAATGGGCCGCCTGACCGCCGCCACCGCCGGGGCAATTAGCGGCACCACCCTACAGCTGCCCACCACGGAGTACCATACCCCTAATGAAACCGCCTCCCTCACTGCCGTGGCGGCGATGATCCGGCTGTTACAGAGCTACATTGATTAACACCCCCCGGGTCCCCCAAATTTGGGGGGCCGGGCGAGGGGCCGGGCAGCGGGTTAGTTATCTAACGACAACTCCCCCACAGGCCCCCTAAATCCCCCAATCCTGGGGGACTTTGAGATGTCTTAGCTTTTTGATACTTGCAACTCCCCCCGTATATGCCCTCCGGGCCCCCACCTCGCGCAGCGGCCCGGAGGGCATGTTGAGCCTGAATAGGAGATGGGTGTATTTAGCAGCCTCGACAATGGAGGGCTTTAGGGCTCTATAGTGGATAAAACATCATTGCTTGTTTTACCCGCCATGCCCACCATTGTTGATATTGCCGTCAATACCCCCGGCTTCTCTACCCTGGTGGCCGCCGTTCAGGCGGCTAGTCTGGTAGAGGCCCTGCAGGGGCCTGGTCCCTTTACGGTGTTTGCCCCCAACGACGAGGCCTTTGCCAAGCTACCCGCCGGCACCGTGCAAACCCTGGTGCAGAACCCCCCCCAACTGGCTCGCATTTTGAAGTTCCACGTGGTGGCCGGCCACTACACCCAGGCGGAGTTGATCCAACTGGGGCAGGTCACCTCCCTGGAGGGGGCCCCCATCCCCATCCACGCCACGGAGGGGTTTGAGGTTAAAAATGCCACGGTACTGGCGGCAGACATTGAGGCGGATAACGGTATCATTCATGTATTGGATACCGTCATCCTGATGGGCTAGGGCCGGACCACCCCGCGACCTGCCCTCACGTTCTACCCTATGGCACCTAACCACTCTGCTGCTGCGGCCATGGCTGCCGATATCGCTCCTGAAGGGGGCCGGGTTTCCCAGGGTTTGACCCAGGCCTTGGCCGCCATGGCCCTACCCATCTGCCTGAAGGATCGCCACCATCGCTGGCAATTCCTCAACCCGGCCTACGGCGCCCTGCTGGGCTACCCCCCGGCGGAGCTGGTGGGGCAGGAGGAGGCCGCCATCTTTCCGCCGGCGGTGGCGGATGCCTTTCGGCAGGCCGCCCTGGAGGTGTTAAGCCAGGGGCAGGTCCATCAGCACCAGGTCACCCTGGGGGACCGCATCCTGATGGCCACCACCAGCCTGATCGATCAGGACGGCCCCGACCCCCTGGTGATGGTTACCCTCCAGGACATCACCCCCCAGTGGCAGGTGGAGCAAACCCTGAAGCAACAGCAGGAGCGGGAACGCCTCTACCACCAGGTGCAGCAGCTCAACAGCGACCTGGAACGGCAGGTGGTGGAACGCACCGAAGAGCTGCAAACCGCCCTGGAGGTGGAGGCCAGCCTGAAACGGATCACCGACCGGGTGCGGGATAGTCTGGATGTTAACCAGATTATGCTGACGGCGGTGCAGGAATTAACCGAGGCCCTGGGGGCCAAGGGGTCGAATACGGCTCTCTACAATCTGGAACAGCGCACCTCCACCATTTACTACGAGTACAACAGCTCCAACAGCGCCATTCCCGCCTACCAGGGCCGGGTTTCCCAGATGGACGCCTTCCCTGAGGTCTACAACCAGTTACTGAGGGGCCAGTACTTTCAGTTTTGTTCCATGATCCCCAACCCCGATCGGGGCTACGTGGCCATGCTGGCCTGCCCCATCGTCGACGACCGGGGGGTGCTGGGGGATCTGTGGCTGATCAACGGCTGTGACTACGGCTTTAACGACATTGAGATTCGCCTGGCCCAGCAGGTGGCTAACCAGTGCGCCATCGCCATTCGCCAGGCCCGTCTCTACGAAGCGGCCCAGTCCCAGGTGAAGGAGTTGGAGCGCCTCAATACCCTCAAGGATGACTTCCTCAGCACCGTCTCCCACGAGCTCCGCACCCCCGTCACCACCATGCGGGTGGCTCTACAGTTGCTGGGGGTAACCCTCAACCAGGAGTTTAATATCAACGCCGATATCCACAAGCCCAAGGCGGACCAGCATCGGGTGGCGCGCTACTTCTATATTTTGCAAGAGGAGTGCGAGCGGGAAATTAGTTTGATTAACGACCTGCTAGACCTGCAACGGCTCGACATCGGCAACCAACCCCTGCAGATGGAACCCCTGGTGGTGAAGACCTGGCTGCTGGGCTGGATCAATAGCTTTGTCACCCGGGCCAGGAGCCGCCAGCAAAGCCTGGATCTGTTCACAGACCCGACCCTGCCAGTGGTCCACACCGATCGCCCCAATCTGGAACGGGTGTTGGCGGAGCTGCTCAACAACGCCTGCAAGTACACCCCCCCCGGTGAGCAGATTAGCCTCCAGGTCCATCCCCTGGGGGACCGGGGCGCCAACCAGGTGCAGTTTGTGATTCGCAACACCGGGGTGACCATTCCCCCCCAGGAAATCCCCCGCATCTTTGATAAGTTCTACCGGGTCCCCCAGGCCGATCCCTGGCAACAGGGGGGCACCGGTCTGGGGTTGGCCCTGGTGCGGCGGTTGGTGACCCACATGGGGGGTACCATTGAGGTGGCCAGCGATCGCCAGGGGACCTGCTTTACCGTCACCCTGCCCACCCAGCTGGCCCTGGCCGGGTAGGATGGAGGCAGACTACCGCTGACCTCACGTTCCAGGAGAGTCGATCACCGATGACCATCGTCCCTGAACCCCACCTGGGCCCCTTTATGGGGCAATTTGGACCCTACAGCCTCACCCCCCAGGATCTCCAGGGGGTGCGGCTCTACCGCCTGGGGTTGGGGCTGGCGGCCCTGGCCCTGGCCATCGCCACCGGCCTCAGCTTTGCCCCCAGCCCGGCGCACCTGGCGGCCATTGACCTGTGCTACGGCCTGGGTTGGCTGGCCCTGGGCCTCAGCCTGGCCACCATCCACATCTACATGGTGAGTCTGCACCGGCTACTGCAGGGGTTTTGGTTGGTGGGGGGGGTGGCCTCCCTGGCCCTGGCCTACACCGGGCCGGGTTCCCTGGCCCAAACCGTGGTGGATCACCCCCAGGCCCTCTGGGGGGTGGGCTTTAGCTTCGCCGCCCTGACCGGTATCTACCTGAAGGAGGCCTTTTGCTTCGATCACTTCACCAGCAAGCTACTCACCCCCCTGGTGCCCCTGCTATTGCTGGGCCACCTCTGGGGCCTGCTGCCGACCCCGGTCGAGCAGGGGCTGCTCACCCTGTGGGCGGGGTTATTTCTGCTGTTTGTCGGCGGTAAGCTGGGGCAGCCCCTGGTGCCCGACATTGGCGATAAGTCGGTGTTTACCGCCCGCCATCGCCCTAGGGATTAGCGGCGGAGCGATCGCGCTGCAGTTCCGTAATCAACTGGGCCAGTTGATTGCCATCGGTGTGGTAAACCTGGTTGCAAAAGTGACAGGTGGCCTCCGCCCCGTTATCCTTTTCGATCATGTCCTGCAGCTCCGCCTCCCCGAGGATTTTCAGGGCCCCCAGCATGCGATCGGCGGAACAGGGACAGTAGAATTGCACCAGCTGGGTTTCCGGCAAAATCTCCAGGCCCATGTCCCCCACCAGGCCCTGGAAGATCTGGGGCAGGGTTTTCTGGGCCCGCAGCAGGGGGGTAAAGCCGGTGAGGGCCCCCAGGCGCTGCTCCAGCAGGCTAACCATGGCCGGGTCCTGGGCGGCCCGGGGGAGGATCTGCAGCAGCAGCCCCCCCGCCGCCTCCACCCCCCGGGAGCTGACGAACACCCCCAACATCAGGGCGGAGGGGGTCTGCTCTGAGGAGGCCAGGTAGTGGGTGAGGTCGTCACCAATTTCCCCCGACACCAGCTGTACCGTGCTGGAGTAGGGGTAGCCGTAGCCCACATCCCGCACCACGTAGAGGTAGCCCTGGGCCCCCACCGCCCGGCCCACATCCAACTTTCCCTGGGCATTGGGGGGCAGCTCCACGGCAGGATTATCCACGTAGCCCCGCACCGTGCCATCCAGGCCGGCGTCTACCAAAATCCCCCCCAGGGGCCCATCCCCCCGCACCCGCAGGTTCACCCGGGACTGCGATCGCTTCATGCTAGAAGCCAGCAACAACCCCCCCGCCATGGTGCGCCCCAGGGCCGCCGTGGCCACGGCCGAAAGACCATGGCGCTGCCGGGCCTCCTCCGTCAGGCGGGTGCTGACCACCCCCACCACCCGAATTCCCCCGTCTGCGGCGGTGGCCCGCACTAGTTGATCTGCCATGGCGATGTCTGACTCCTTCATAATTCTTAGTATAGCGGGCGCAAGGCAACGGGCGACAGGCGTAGGGCGACGGGCAACGCGCGGCAGGCGCAAGGCAACGGGCAACGGGTGACAGGCGTAGGGCCAAAGGGGGATGGGGGAATCAGGGGAGAGGGGAAAGTTTTGGCATACTGGAAGGTGTTTCTGTGGTTGTGCCCTATGTTAGGTATCTTTCAGCAAAGCTGTCTACGGATTGCGGTGAAGGCTTCCCAGGAGACCCTGGGCCAGAGTCTGTTAAAGCCCCAGTGTTTTAGTCAGTGGCTTTGGCCCCAGCGCTTTGATCAGGGTCTGCCGGAGTCCCTGAGCCTGGGGCAAGGCTTCACCGGTCACCTGGGGCTCCTATCCCTCCATCACCAGGTCACCGAGATGGGGGAGGATCATCTGGTGCTGATGCTATCCGGGGCGGTGGATGGGTTTCACCAGTGGTACTGGGGAGATAACTGGGTACAGTCCCGCCTTGAGGGGGTCTCCCTGCTACCCCTCAACCTCAGCCAAAGCCTCACCCTGCTCCGTCTGCAAGCCTACCTCAATCACCCCCCCACCCCCTAACTCCCCCCTTTCGCCCGTCGCCCTGCGCCCCCCTCCCCCCCATGCCCCGCCACCACTACCTCCTCTTCCACAAGCCCTACAACGTCCTCAGCCAGTTCACCCAGGGGGATGGTGGTCTTGGGGGCTTGACCCTGAAGGACTTTATCCCGGTGCCGGGGGTTTACCCGGTGGGGCGTTTAGATCGCGACAGTGAGGGGCTGATGCTGTTAACCGACAATGGCCCGCTGCAGCACCGCCTCAGCCATCCCCGCTATGGTCATGAGCGCACCTACTGGGTGCAGGTGGAGGGTATTCCTGAGCCCGCTGCCCTGGAGCAGTTGGCTCGGGGGGTGACCATTCAGGGCTACCGTACCCAGCCCTGCCGGGTCACCCTGCTGCCCGAGGCGCCCGCCTTGCCCCCCCGGGTGCCGCCGATTCGGGTGCGGCAGCGGATTCCCACCAGCTGGCTGAGCCTCACCCTGGAGGAGGGTAAAAATCGCCAGGTGCGGCGGATGACGGCGGCGGTGGGCTATCCCACCCTGCGATTGGTGCGCCAGGCGATCGCCCGACTGCAGTTAGGCGCCCTAGAGCCGGGGCAGTGGCGGCCAGCAACGGTGGAGGAACAGCGCTGGTTGGAGGGGTTATAGCGCCCTTCCCGGGCTACCGCTATAATCGTGAGGGTTTGCCTATTTTTATCGTCCTCCATCTGTGTGGTCCACCGTGTACCCCCAACCGCCCTACGTTCTCCTTTTAGCTGGCTTTTTGGCCGCCGTCAGTTCCGGCTACGCCTTCAGTACCTCCCTGCAACAATCGGTGCAGGAGTGGCAACAAAAACGCTCTACCCGGATTTTGGCTAGCTTGCGGGGGCCACGGTTGCAGGTGCCCTTTTTGGGTATTTGTGCCGGGGTCTGTGTGTTTCTGGCCTCGGGCATTGAGTTGTTTGGTTTTCCCACCAAGGTCGCCTACGCCATGGGGGCTCCCCTAACCTTGTTGAGTGGCCTGCTGATCTGGTCCCAACTGGGCAGGATTCTCACCCTGATTGAAGAGGGCGGATCTAAGGCCCTTGACCTGGATTCCTTTTAACCATTGCCATGGGGCCCACCGATCCCGCCGCCCATGCCAGCTCTTCAGCCCCCGGCGCCCAGCCCGCCGAGGATGCTCTGCAGGGGTTAACCCAGGCCTTGGCTAGCCTCCGCCAGGGCCTGGTGAGCGATCTGACCCAGGAAATTGAGGCCCTGCAGAACCATCGGCAGGCCCTAAGCCGGGAGGTGGCGCAGCTCGAGGGCCAGCTCAACCAGCTCCAGGCTCGCCTGGCCCAGGGCCTCAGTCAGCAGCAACAGGTTCAGCAGGAGGTCTGGGCTCGCCACCTGGCCCAGGCCCTGGCCACCCACCTGCAAAGCCATTTGCAGGCCTACCGGGGCGAGGCTACCCCCAATCAGGGGGAGGCTCAGCAGGAGGGCTCAACGGCTCAGGCTGCCGAGGCCCTGAGGGCAGCCAGTCAGGGCCTAGCGGATCTGGATGGGGCCCTGCACCGCAGCCTGCAAACCCTACAGCAGGATTTATTTAGCTACCAGAGCAGCCTTTCCCAGCAGGTAAGCCACATGCATAGCCTAGAGCAGCAGGGGGAGGCGATCCTTGAGGCCCTGGTGGGCCGCCTCAGCCAGGAGTTGCAGAGCCAGCTACTGCGCTCCTTGCCCCCAGAGCCCCTACCGCCGCCACCGGCCCCCTCCGCCCCCAGGGCCCTCCGCCCCACCCCCGCCATCCCCCAGGGGCCTGACCGCCGCCCGGCCAATCCCTGGTGGGCCCTGGGGCTAGGGATGATCGCCGTCCTCGCCCTCTCCAGCCAGCATCTACTGGTGGGGTGGGTGGCCAACGGTGGCCAGGGGTTGGGCCGGGTGCCCCGACCGCCGATTTTGCCCCTCACCCTCAGCAATGCGGTGTTCCTGCTGTGGCTCCGCCTGCTGGTGGTGCTGCCCCTGCTGGCCCTGCTGGCTCCCCGGTTGCAGCCCAGTCTCAGGGCTGACCTCAGGGTCCTATTCACCAAACCCTCCCCTACCCTGGGCCGGGTGCTGGCTGGGGGAGCGTTCCTGGGCCTATCCCAGGTGTTGCTCTATCGGGCGATCGCCGATCTGGGGCCAGGGCTGGCGGTTACCCTGCTGTTTACCTATCCCCTGGTGGCCCTACCCCTATCCTGGTGGGGCCAGGGGCAAGGGGCCAGCCCCCTACGATTGGTGGCCCTGCTGGCCCTGGCCATGGGTCTGGTGTTCGCCACCCTGCCCGATCTACTGGGCTTGACCACCCGGGGGGGCTCCGCCTGGGCGCTGGCCACCGCCCTGTTAGCCGCAGCGGTCTTTGGCCTCCACTGGCTGAGCCTGCAGCTAAGCCTGCAGCGGTTGCCCTTGGTGCCTACTACCCTGGTGCAATTTTCTGCGGTGTTTGGGCTCACCAGCTTGTTATTAATAGTCACCTCCCTGGTGGGCCTGGGCCCCACCCTACCCAGCCAGCCCACCGCACTCTATGGGGCGGGCCTGGGGCTGGGGCTCCTCACCCTGATCGGTTACCTGGCTAACCACTACAGCCAGGGATCTAGCTATCCCAGCCGGTTGGTTTTGATGGCGACTATCCCCCTGGTTACCGCTGCCCTTAGCTATAGCCTCTTTCCCGCAGCACAGTCGGTGTTGCAATTTATTCAGTGGACTGGGGTCATCCTAGTTAGCCTGGGGGGAGCTGCTCTGGCCCTGGACCGGCGTTATTAGATGCCAGTGCCATTAAAAAATTCCTCAATGACCCGTTCCCCGATTGGGGTGTGACCTGGGGGAGAGTTTTTTAGAACCGCACTAACTAATTGGGGGTGATCCTGGGATAGCCTGTTAATGTGTTGTTCTAAAGCTTCAATCCGGTCCACCAAGGCGCGGATCACCTGAGCCTCTGAATCCGGTAGACGACCGTGGTCTAGAGGTTCTGGACGATCGCTGGGGCGATAGACCACCCGGCCTGGTACCCCCACCACGGTGCAATCGGAGGGCACCTCCCGCAGCACCACTGACCCGGCCCCAATCCGCACATTATGGCCAATTTGAATATTGCCCAGCACCTTGGCTCCGGCCCCAACCACCACGTTGTCCCCCAGGGTAGGGTGGCGTTTGCCGGTCTCTTTACCAGTGCCCCCCAGGGTGACCCCCTGATAAATCAGGGCGTAGTTACCGATGATGGCGGTTTCCCCAATCACCACCCCCATACCATGATCGATAAACACCCCTGAGCCAATGGTGGCTCCAGGGTGAATCTCCACACCGGTTAGCATTCTGGCCAGATGGGATAGGAGGCGGGGCACCAGGGGCAGGCCTAGATGCCAGAGCCAGTGGCTAAAGCGGTGGATGACCAGGGCATGGAAACCGGGGTAACAGGTCAGCACTTCTAACCAGTGACGAGCAGCGGGATCGCGATCGAACACGATTCGAAAGTCTGCGATCAAAGTTTTAAGCACGGTTTCTCGGAGGTCAAGTGGCATTCCTATCCTAGCGTGAGAGGGTTGGGGTTGGCATGGCTAAGGCCCTACGGTTAGGGAGTAGCTGTGGCGTTGCCCCTGGTGATGGGCCCCTACCCAAATTTGATAACTGCCGGCCACCCACCCGGTGTCGGAAATTTGGGCATCGCGGTTGCGGCGATCGCTATCTTCACCACAACGAATCACCTCCGGGGTTGGACCTTGGACCAGCAGGGTGGTGTCGTTACCGCTGCTGTTAACCTGCAGGGTCAACTGATCGAAGGCATCCTGGAGGATAAGAGTATGGTCGGGGTTAACATCGGCAAACCCCGTACAGACGTTGCCATGGCGATCGCGGCGGGCCAGGTTGGTCAAGGCCCAAAGTCCTACTGTGGAGCTGCTCGCCACCGCCTGGGGCTGGGCCTGGGAGATCACCATCTCGCCAAAGTTGACCGTTTGTGCCAGCATCGTTAAACCCGGCACTGTTCCCAGAAGGATTAGCCCCATTACCCCTAGACCGCGATCAATGAGCATGGCTGTTACCTGGAAAAAACACAGACTGGCGAAGGAGGTTGACCCCCGTCATGGCTAGCCAGACTCAGTAGACCGCAAAGTTCCCTGGCCCTCATCCCCCAGCCCCTTCTCCCAGTTTCGGGAGAAGAGGAGCTGGACCGGATCAACGCCCCTTTCCCAGGCTTGGGAGAGGAGTTTTGGGTGTAGCTAAAGGTGGACAAAGTCAGGACTCAAACTAGGGTTTGTGATTTACTGAGACTGGTAGTGTAGTATTAAACTCTAGGCCAAACAGCAACCCACCTGAACCCCCTGGGAGTAGAGTCTGGTTGATGGTCATCATTATCCTTCTCACCCTGGCCGCCTTGGCGGTGCAACTTATTTTTAGTGGAATCCTGCTGATTGCTAACCTAGGAAATCTGGGCCTATCTCTGGTACCCTGGACTTTCCTGATCATGGGGGCACTATTGGCGGCCTGGCTAATCCGCGACTAGCCGTCGGTACTACCATAAAGCTCCGCCACAGGGCGGCTGGCGGGTAGGGAAGCTAGCTCAGCTTCGTGGGTTTGAATGTACCCCGTATAGTAAGCGCCGGACTCGACTTCTATGGAACCGGCAACAATGTCTCCTTCGATGCGAGCAGTGCGGGTCAGGGTGAGTTTATCCTTGATGGTGATCTTAGCTGCCTTTACCACTCCCTGAACTACCATATCGTGGGCGTTTACCGTGTCACTTTCGATCAAGCCAGTGCGGGAAACCTCCAGACGACCGGCAATGTTCACATTGCCATGGAGAATTCCATCGATCCGGACTATCCCCTCAGCGTTTAGTAAGCCTTCAAACTCAGTCCGTTGCCCCAGATAGGTCAATAGCGGTGCCGATTTTCGTCCAAACATAGGTAACCCCTTCCCAAAAACTTATCCGAACCCATTACCAGGTAGCGGTCATCGGTTGCCTGTGCCTAGGCATCCCTATTACCCTTGACATAGGGCCAGAACCTTGAAACCATCTACCGCAGTAAATCTCGAACAAAGAATCACCCTTTAGACAATAGGGTAACGGACTTAATAAACGGACTTAATAACTGATACGCTTCTCCAGCATACCCCATCTATAGCCCTAGCTATGGTCAGCGGGTTGGGCCTCGAACCTTGCCACCAGGGTTTGGCTAAAGGTTCATGGTATGGCGCTGACCTAAGCTCCTGTCTGGTCTACTAACCATTAAAGGAATTAACGGCATTAATGACTGCTTCCACCTGGCCATCATCCATTTGGGGATGGCAGGGTAGGGAAAGGCAGGTGTTGGCGTGGTGCTCACTAGAGCCTAAGCCCTCAGGGTCGCGGGGCATATCCCGGCAAGGACGCTGGTGATGGACCGGAATCGGATAGTGAATCAGAGACTGAATCTGGTGATCCTTTAGATGGGCTTGTAGGGCATCCCTGACAGAGCAGGTGACCACGTAGAGATGGTAGACGTGGGCATCCCTTTCCTCAGGGAGGGCCAGGCACTGGACATGGGGATTCTTAAGCCCCTGATTATAGGTTTGGGCGATCGCTCGCCGTCGTTCGGTGAATTCCTCTAGCCAGGGAAGACGAGCCCCTAGCATCACCGCCTGCAGCTCATCTAGGCGACTATTTAGACCGAGTTCGGGATGATGGTAGCGGACACTCTGCCCATAGTTTCGCAGCACCCGAGCTCGTTCCGCCAGGTGGCCGTCATCGGTCACCAGCATACCCCCATCCCCGATCGCCCCTAGATTTTTAGTGGGATAGAAACTATAGGCCCCAGCCGTCCCAAAGCTCCCCGCCACCTGCCCCCGCCAGGTCGCCAGGTGAGCCTGGGCGCAGTCTTCGATCAGGGTTAGCTGGCTTTGCTGGCACAGGTCTTGCCAGCTATCCATAGCGCGTACCTGACCATAAAGATGAACCAACACCACCGCCCTGGTGCGGGGGGTAATACAACGCCGCAGGCTCGCCGGGGAGAGCAGGGCGGTGGCCGGATCAATGTCCGCCAGTACCGGCTGGGCTCCGGCCCTCAAAATGGCTAGAACGGTGGCAAAGGCGGTCATGGGGGTGGTAATTACCTCATCCCCAGGGCCAATATTCAGGGCCCGCAGAGCGATCTCAAGGGCGTCCATGCCGTTGGCCACCCCAATGCCGTTAGCCACCCCACAGGTCTGAGCCCAGGCCGATTCAAAGCAAGTGACCTCATGGCCAAGCACATACCAACCCGATGCCAGTACCCGCTGAGCGCTGTCTAGCATGGCGGTCTGCAGCTCAGGCGGTTCAGCTTTAAAGTCATTCATTAAAATCATTTATAAGTACTGTTCAAGATTGCTCCTGAAGTAGGTGATAGTGTTAATTAGGCCAGATTCTAAGCTAACCTGCGGTTGCCAGCCCAGGTCCCTGGTGATAAAACTAAAGTCGCTATAGTAGTCGCCAATATCAATAATTTTGCGATCGTCTGGGAATGGAACCAACTCAAAGCTACCACCAAACCCAAGCCCAGTGATCATGTCCGCCAGGGCTTTAAGTTGCACTACCTCACTCCCCCCGAGATTGTAAACCTTGCCATTGGCCTGATCGTTGAGACCAGCCAATAGTAGGGCCTCGACACAGTCGTCAACATAGTTAAAATCTCGAAGTTGCAGCCCGTCTCCAAATACCTTGATGGGCTGACCTTCTAACAAAAAGCGAATCCAAACCCCCAAAAAGGTTTGACGGGCATCCTTCACCCGCATGCCAGGTCCATAGGTATTGGTTAAGCGCAGAGCACAGGTGCGGATCCCGTAAACATTATTGTATAAAATATGATACCATTCGCCGGCTAATTTATTAATCCCGTTAACGTCAACCGGGCGAATGGGATGCTTCTCATCCACCGGTAGGTAGTCGGGCTTGCCGTAGAGTTGACGGGTACTAGCAAACACCACCTTAATGTGGGGGTTGGTGTGCCGACAGGCTTCCAGAATAGAAAGCTGGGCCGCAGCATTGATAGCCAGGTCAGTATAGGGATCAGTCATAGAGTCGATATGACTGGTTTGCCCCGCTAAATTAAATAGATAGTCCTTACCCTGGATCAGGTGTTGCATTGCAAAGGGGTCCCGGACATCACAGATATTGACTGAAACCCGATCCTTAATCCTACATTCCGCAGGTTGCTTTTGGTTTCTAGGTGTGTATTTAATTTCCGGTTGCTAAAGCCATTGAAACCTCGTTGGTTACGCTTCGAAATCCAGGATCAACCTGAGTTTCGAAATATCA
>Ga0172372_10003136_pt1 | contig 24596 bp, 18 predicted proteins | sample LakKiv5m_2_FD_114544 | JGI IMG/M metagenome (GOLD analysis project Ga0172372, IMG submission 114544) | Freshwater microbial communities from Kabuno Bay, South-Kivu, Congo - kab_092012_9.5m | ecosystem: Environmental > Aquatic > Freshwater > Lake | place: Democratic Republic of the Congo...
AGCAGAGGCGCGCTTTTTTGAGGAGTGCAGGAAGGAGTGCGGGTGCTATCCCCCATGGGCGGGTCGTTGTTGTTCCATGCGGATCATTTTTGTGAGCTGCCTAGAGCTGGCGAAACAAGTGTTAAGGGGATGGCAGGTCCACGAGCCGATGCGAGGCATCTCCGGCGGCAGCTCGAACACGCGCAGCGTCAGCCCGCACTGATACGCAATGAGGTAATCCGGGGGCGTGCTGCTGGTGGGCCGGTAGCGCAGCAGGTGAAACGGCTGGTTGCCACGGGCGATCTTGATGTCTGCCATCGTCTCCAAGGCGGCGGTCTCGATGATGTGGACAGGCCGCTGCGAAAGCGCCTCCAGGCACTCAACGATGCTTTGTGTGGATGGCAGCAGGCTCATGCAAAAATCTGGCGTAGGATAATCAGGCGAACTCGAAGCGTCGCGTCAAAAATCTTGATCCCCCCACGCACGACAAGTCTTGGAGCAGCCCCCCTGACATCTCGGCGACAACCGCTCGCTTCAATGCCCGCCGGTCACGGTGTAACCTGCCCGGCGCAGGTCTTCAGCCAAGTCCATTTCCATCTGCACCGCCGCGTCGAACGGCATCGGGTTCAGATGCTGGTAAAGTTCAGGCAGGAGTCGGAGGCCGTAACGCTTTGTAACCCAGGCCGACTTGATGCCCGCCTTGTGATTGGCAAACCGCTCCTCCGGCGACAACCCAGTCAACCCGACATAGACGCACGGCCTTTCGGATCGCGCTTCGGATTGGCGGCACGCACCTTCCGGTTCTTGCCCGCTGCTGATTCCAGCAGCACCACATACACGTTGTGGTGATGCTCCGGCTGCTTTCTCGGTCGCAGCGCCTTGAGCGTGCGGCGCTTCATTGCCTGCTCTCCCGCTTCTTGACCTCGAAGAATCTCAGCATTCCCTTCACCGGCTTGAACCGTGTGCACCGGGGATTCCTGAGCACGAAGCCGTAGTCGCCGCCGAACCTGGAGGATTGCGGTCTGGTATCCGCGTCAATTTCACCTCGGCCCCGTGCGTCAGAAAGTGCAGGTAAGCCGTCAGTTCCTCCTGCTGGCGCTTGTTCAAGTTGCGGGCAACGACCCGCTTGTCGATTGATGAATCCGCAAACTGAACTCGGAGGTCGCCGGGCACGAATTCAGCAGCCTCCCACGGCGTCGGCTCCTCGCCATCCGGTCGTATCCACACGTTCGACGCGAGGTAGATCAATGACGGTTCCGATTCTTCAGGTGACTTCGAGTCCATAACAGATGTCCTGGATTTCCACCGCTTCCTTCTGTCCTTGTGAGCTGCTGTAAGCCTCGACCGAGATCGTCAGATCCTGAGTGACATGGCAGCCAACGATGATCCTGTCGAGGTCAGCTACATCGCGGACGACGCGCGCGACCGGCACCGACAGGTTGCAGTTCAGAGACTTTTGACTCTCAGCGTCATTGTGCCGCTGCTGCTCGTAGAACAGCAAGTGGGCGCTGCCATTTCGACCATCGACGCAATAGAAGGTGAAGGATTTTGAGGCCAAGGGTGCGGCCAAGGTCTGGCCGTGCTTGAACAGTGGAAGGTAGCTCTTGTCCGCCAGCTTGACGCTTACGGGTTTCACCAAATACGGCTTCCACTTGTGCGCGGCGATCACCGCTGCGCCCTTGGCAATGATGGCGTCTGCGTCCTTCACCGGCACAACTTTGGTCACGAAAATCTCGTGCATCATCTGGTGGACAAGTGGAGTGCGCGAAGTGCCCCCGACCAGCAGCACCAGGTCCACCGAGGCTGGTTCCACCCCTGCCCGGTTCAGACACTCGTAAACTTTTGCTTTCGCTGCATCGACATCGGGCTTGATACGTTGCTCGTATTCCACGCGGTCTGCATCTTCGGAAAGGTCGTGGATTTGGCCTGTCTGGTAGGTGTAGTTTGGGACGTTGACCTGGGCGCGGTCGTTTTCACTCAACTTGATCTTGGCGTCCTCGATGTTCACCCATACCCGGTCCTTCGCTTCTGCATCGAGGATGAGTTTATCGACAGTCACTCCCGTTCGTTTGACGAATTTGTCTCTGATCAGGCCGGTGAGGGTGTCCGTGAACTCGTTTCCGGCGCAGTGATCGAGGTTCGAGTTCCCCAACTCGAAGATGCGACCGCCTTGAACCTGGACGAGCGTGATGTCCAAGGTGCCTCCGCCCCAGTCGAAGACCAAAACTTTGTGAGGTGCGAGGTTTCGCAAATCAGTCTTCTGGGAAAAAAACCAACCGAACACCGCCGCAAACGGCTCGTGGGTGAAACTCTCGACGTGCAGCCCGGCGCATTCTGCGGCACGCCGCAACTCGCGGCGGTAGCGTCCGGTGGAATTCACCGGGACTGTCATCACGCACGACTCCAAGCCTTTTGCGGCGGCAGGCAATGTCCGTTTGGCCTGCTCAACCAAGTAGGTCAAGATGTCAGCGCCGACTTCTCTGGCTGGCTTCCGCGAGGTGCCGATGATCGGGACTTCCCTTTCCTCGGCCATCAACCGCTTAACCGAATGCACGAAGCAGTGCCCCATCTTGTTCTGCACCTGATTCATCTGCTTCCGGGCCTCCCAGCCCACGACCGGCTGGTTCGAGTCGGGCTTATACCAAACCAACGATGGATGGGGTCGCCCGGCGTCCGTGAATGCCCCAGGTTCAGGAGAAAGCTCAGGGTTGAAATACGCGATCAGGGAATTGGTCGTCCCGAAGTCGATGCCGAAGCCTTTCATCGTTGGCCCTCCTTGGTCTGAAGTGCTACATCGATCTCGCCGAGCAAGCGCAGAACCTGATCCACCACCGGGCTGGGGCGATTGAGATAGAGCCGGGCGTCTCCAACCTTGGGAATCACCTTGGACTGTAGTTCGGTAAGCAGCGTCTTTCGGCCCTCCGCGACTGCCGAGTTGGTGTGGTTCACCGCCTGTTCATGCAACTGCTTCCACCGGGCGCTCTCGGCACTAAGCCTCACGACCTCGGCGCATTCTGCCGCCTTCTCTCGTTCGAGCTTGGAAATTGCCTCAGCCTGCTCGCTATTGACTCGGCGCTGCTCAGTCAGCGCCCCTTCAGCCTGCTCCAACCGTGTGATGGCTGATTCAGCAGCCGCTTCCCTTTCTCGCAGGTGGGCGAGGACTGTTTCCACCGCCGAGGAAAGTTCTGCAATCTTGGAAAACTTCGGATGTTCACCCTTGGCGGCTGCAAAGATCGTTCGGGCAAAATCCTCCATGATGAAGCCGCTTCTGGTTCCTTGTTGATGCGTTGATGCCTTACCGCTCGGTTTAACCGCCGCCTCCATCAGAGGCCCGACCTCCCGGAGGCACTTGAGGAAAACGGTCGGAGTCTGGTGAAGCCGGAGGAGGAGCAGCGATACGCCTCGGAGGCGTGCGCTACCAACGGGTGCCCCATCTGCCAAGGGTTCAAACTGCATCCGCAGCCACGCCAGCATTCCATCCGCGTTTTGGTCTGGTGGTGGCCAACTGCTGAACCACGACTCAGCGATGCGCGACAGCAGCGGTTTGAGTAAGGCGATCTTGAGGTTCGGTTTTGGGGTTGTCTCCAAGTCACCCAACAGCTCGAAAACCAGACCGTCATGTTTCGGCGACGAGCTGATCATCTCAACAATCTTTACGAGCTGGATCTCAGTGGGTCGCTTCCCCGCTGCGCCAAGCAGTCGCTTGATGTCAGCCGCCTTCAACGTGCCCGGCGGAGATGCTTTTACGGTTTCAAGAAGCGCATCGAAATCGGCTTGAGGCGTCACGTCCATAAGGTTCAAAGAGTTTTGAGAAAATTCACCGACTCGTTCCTGAACGGTCCGACATTGCAACGGGCCGTGCGCTCCGCGAAGTGTCGAGCCTCGGCGGCACGTTTGGCTTGTCGATTGATTCGGAAGCGCACGAAGTCCACACGACTCTGCGCCTGATCGTCGCCAGACGTTATCCGCTGCTGCGCCGCGTCACAGTGTTGCAGCGCACCATCAAACTGGCCGTTCAAGAATTCGCGCACAGAGTCAAGGAGGGCGGCATCAGCATCGGCAATCGCGATCTCGCAGGGGACGTATTCTCCATCTGCCTCCCCTGATTGCAGCTCCTCCAGGACAATGAAGGGGCTGGTTGCGAAAAAGTTGGCGACATGACGCAAGCGCGGAAAGGGAAGGCGCGGTGAAATGCTCTCGAATGCGTTTACACGATACAGGAAATAGCTGCTGATGAGCAGCGCCAGCGGGTCGTCGTAATCTCTCAAGACCTCGAACGACTTCTCCAAATGGCGCACATACTCCGGCTTCTGATTCTGCTCAAGCCATAGGCCGAGGTAGTATTCGTAAATTCCAAGACGATGCCGTTCCTCGTCCCCGGTCAAGCCCGGCTCCTTACCCAGTGCCGATTCAAACCGGCTCACGTCCGACCATGACCAAGTGCCGATACCGGTGTTGGCCTCGTTGACGCGCTCGATCAAATGGGTCGTGAGCCGGGCCTGAAGGATGCGCTTCTTGAAAGAGATCGCATATTCCCGCCTGAAGACTCCGATGCCGAGCATGACCAGCACTACCTCTTCGTCGGGAGGCGTGATCGTAAGGAGCTTCCCATCCTTGAAATTCTTTGGCCCTGCCGTCTTGAACCTTGAGGTCACTGACACCGAGATGCCGTTGGGAAGCGCCGGGCACCGGACTTTCAAATGCACGGGACGAACACGGAAGACGGCACGATCCGGCACAACCCGGTCGTCATGCTCCAAAAAGATGGCCGCATCGCGATGCGCTTGGAGCAGGTGCGTTTCCAGCAGATCATTGGCTGTCGTCTCGAATGGGCAGAACGGACACTGATGATGCTGGACCGGAGGCACTGCCTGAAAGTCGAGCCGCGTCCCAAAAATGTTCGAGGCCCAAGTTCTGTCAATATCCTCTTTGTATTTCGAGTAGCCCATGTCCAGCCTCCTAATTTCACGCCTTGGGCATTATCAAAGCCACCTTGATGGCTTCAGCGACGCTCTGGACGGTGGTGATTTTGAGATTCTGGGTGATCGAGGCGGGGAGTGCCTGCGCTTCGGCCAGGTTCTCTGCGGGGATGATGACTTCCTTCACCCCTGCTTCAAAGGCGGCGCGCAGCTTCTGCTGAATTCCGCCGACCGGGAGCACCTTGCCCAGAATCGTGATTTCGCCGGTCATGGCCAGGTCGTTACGCACCGGAAGGCCCTTCAAGGCGGAGATGATTCCGACGACCAGCGCAATTCCCGCTGACGGGCCTTCCTTTGGAACGCCCATGAACGCCGCCAAAATGGCCACATCGAAACTCTGCCGCCACTCGGCGGTGATGCCCAACTCCTCGTGCTTGGCCTTCACATACTGTGCGGCGGCCTCGATGCTCTCACGCATCACTTTCTGGATGGACCCCAGCGGAACGATGCGGCCTGAACCTTTCGTCGCCTGCATCTCGAACCTCAAAATCGCCCCGTGGTCGCCGCACACCGCCAAGCCGAGAACTTCGCCGACAGCGGGTTTGTCTGGCACGGTGATGCGTTGAACCCGCTGGCTGTCCGGCAAGCTCGGGCTGATGACCTTGCCGGAGCTGACAATCTGGACTCCCAGCGCGACCTTTTCATACTCGCCCGGCGAGATCAGGTGCAGTTGGTCGCGCACGCGCTGGCGCAGCTCGCACGACAGCATCAGCAGTTCCTCCAACTCCTCGTCGCTGAGTCGGCCATCGGGATACAGCAATTTCAGCAGCGCCGATGAGGTTTTCAGGATTGCCCGCTGGTCGCGGCCAGACACTCCCTGGGCCGTCTTCGCGGTGTCCACAATCTTGAAGCGCGGGCGGATACCAGACAGCAGGTCCACCCGTCGCAACTCGTGGATGATCTCGCAGAAGTAGTCGGTGATGAACCCATAGTCCTTCGAGTAGCTGTTGGGACTGAGCTTGGGAATTGACCAGCCGGGCAGGAAGGCGTGGAGCCGATCCAAGAAGGCAATCACCTGGAGGTAGTCGGGCAGCGGCTCGAAGAGCTGGTAATACTTCTCGTGCGGCAATTTGCCCTGCACGTCGATGTTTCCCACCAGCACCAGGCTGGCGAAGGCCAGCAGCTCCTTCTTGCCCCGGCTGAACTTCGCATCCTGCATGTAGCCCTGCATGATGCTGACCATCGTCTTCGGGTCGGTGAAATCGGTATTCGCAATCTCATCGAAAACCACCGCGTCACGGGTGCCGACCTCGCCGATCTTGCCGGTGTTCAGGTTGATGAAGAGCTGTGCCGGAGTCGCCTTGCCGCCCGAGAGCACATGCGCGTAGTAGCTGATATTCCGATAGAGGTAGGTCTTACCCGTCTCCCTTGGAGCGAGTTCAATTTGGTTCACGTTGTTCTCCGCCAGTGGGACACACCGGCAGATGTAGAGCAGCTTCTGCCTTCGGTTCAGCGGCGCGGGATCGAGGCCGCATGAGTTGACCAGGATGTCGAGCCATTCGTCGGTCGTGAACTGCGACCTCTTCTCGATGAACTCGCCCAGGTTGATGACGCTGATCTGGAACGGTGTAAACGACACCACCTTGAACGGACGGATCTTCTTGTTGTGAATCTCCGACTCGTCGTAGGTCAGCTCGACCGTGCCCCACATACCGCCGGAGAGGAGCATCGGATACTGGTTCACGATGCTTTCGGGGATGTTCACGAAGTTCTCGTTGATGGCTGAGATCGCGCCCCAGTATTTGTCCTCCGTCTCCACCAGCCGCGCCTCCAGGCTGGCGATGATCGAGTGGCTCCGGTTCTCACGGATGTAGTGGCGGATCTTCTCGGCCTCGGCACCGTGAACGAAATTCTCCTTCAGCCGCCGCACCACCTTCTCCATGTCGGCGTGGAACGTCTCCTCCGAGCAGTAGTTGTCGATCAGGTATTCGAGCACGTAACGCGGGAACTCATCCACGCCGGTGTTGATCGTCAGGGCCTTGTTGACAACCTTGCCCTTGAAGGCCGCTTTGAATTTCAGGTTCATACGATGCGCAGTTGTTGCAGCAGGTAGGTCACTTTCTCGAAGGCGTCCCGCTGCCGGATAGTGCGCTCTTCCACATCCAACGTCTCCTCGAATCCGGCCACGTCCCTCGGCCCGACGTGATCGAGCGAGGCAAACTTGCCAGCCATCTTCTTCAAACCCTCCTGAACCAGCCCCAGCTTCAGGTGCGGACGGAACGCCTTCACCACTTCGTCCACGCCGCCCGGATAATTTTGCAGCACGAAGTAGATGTCGTAGGCGTCCTTCGCCTTGCGACGATCTTCCAGCGCCATGCCCTTCATCGCCAGGAAAGGCACCACGGAAGCAACCTGCACGTTCACCTCGTCCAGCGCGCCGTCTGGCAGCTTCCCCTTCACCGCGACCTGCGTGGGCGGAATCTGGAAGGCCAGGTCACAGCCCCGCGCCTTGCGTGGCTGCATGTCGAGGGCCTTCTGCGTGCGACGGGCCTTGCCGGTGCCGCCATACTCGCCCGCCAAGAAATCCACCTGCACCACCTGCCCGCGCACGTCCTTGCGGAAGATGAACGGCTGCTGCTGATCCTGGATGTAGCCGTGCTGGCGCAGAATCTCGCCAATCATCCGGTAGCCCGCCTCGGTGAGTCCCTTGTGGTTCAACGCCACGTCCACATCAATGCTGCCAACGTGCCGCTCCAAGCTCGTCGGGATCAGCAGATCGGGAATCCAACCTCCGATCAGCACCATGTCGTCACGATACTCGCCAAGAATGTGCATCAGCTCGATGAGCACCGACTTGGCCGCGTCCACGGCGGCGGCGGTGTAGTCTATTCGTTCTCCGGCCATGTGGTTTGGATGACTTGTTGTTTCAGGAAGTCCGCTGCCTCTTCACCCCGCCCCTTGATCTGCCGGAGGTCGAGGTAAGTTTGCACCGGCGACGTGAGCTTGGCTCCGCCCTTCGTCTCCGCGCCGTAAAGCACGCCCTCGTCGTAGGGGATGATCAAATTGACGTTGGCTCCGCTGGTGACCGGCTTCAACTCCAGGCGTTCGGCCACGCGGTCGAGATTGCCCGCCACGTAGGCCATCGCCCGCTGGTAACGCACCATGGACGCATACCGGGCGGCGCTGGAGAATCCCGCCAGTGCGTAGGGCCACTGTTCCTTCTCGCAGGCTTCCGCCAGCATTCGCTCCAAGTCCGCGATGGGCCGGAGCGTGTAGAACTCCCGGACGGTGCTGCGGCGGAAATCGTAGTTTCCTTCCCACTCCGTCAGCAACTCGGCGGGCGCGGTGAGCCGGAAACCCTCGTCGCCTGCCTGCACCCACTCGCGATCCGCCAGCAGCTTCTTCACGTTGAAGCCCTGACCGAGGCTCACGTCCGCCTCCTGGGCCAGCGACTGCGCCTTCCACCAGCGTCCCGGCGTGGTCAGCAGCACGCGCAGCACGCGCTCGGCCTTGGGCGAAAAGAGCGACCGCAGATCCCACCTGCGGGCGAATGGGTTCTCCTTGCCCTCCTTCGAGATGAACACCTGGTCGAAGGCGAGGACGCAATTTCCTGCGAGGTCGGCGAAGCCCAAACCCTCCTTGCGGCAGATTGCCGCCGCCGCAGGCGAAATGTAGGGAGCCATGACCACGCCGTAGGTCTCGGGCCGTTGCTCCTTGAATCGCGCCAACTGATTCGCTGCCTCACGCACCACGCGGGGCTGGCCAACCGACTTCACATCCACCATCAGCGTGCTCTTGCTGGCGCGGGTCTTCACCTGGAGTTGGAAATCTGGCCCCGTCTGAAGGCGCTTCGCCCCCTTCATCACCTCCACCTTCACGAACGGCACCTCCTGGAGGCACTTCAGCAATGCTTCCTTCGCCCGGTCAAGCAACTCGGTCTGTTTCATTGTCGTGGCCGTATTCAACAAGTGCTGAAAACTACTGGTCCACTGAAACTCCAGCAAGCCTGATTTCAGCCGACGCCTTGCTTTCAGCAGCGGCTGAAACCCGTGATCCCGGTGAAACGACGCGGGCGGCGACCGCTGCCTACTTCTTGCCGCGCTCCAGATGCTTCACGCAGACCTGATAATCTTCTTCCACGTCCACTTGTGCCTGCTCGTTGAGGGCGTTCGTGTCGAGGCCACCGCGTTCGTAGAGCAGCCTGCCTTGGGCGTGGGAGCCGGTGCGGCGGCAATGGCGAATCCAGTCGGCCAGCGTCTGCGCGTCGGGGCGTTGAGCGTCGGGGATGCCGTCGCCTGTTTCGAGTAGTTTGCAGAAGCGTTGGATCTTTCGACGCACGGCTTGTTGGCGCTCGCTGCCTTTTTCCAGCTTCTCCTGTTCGGTCAGTGGCGGACGCCAGTTGCCCTCGTCGGTCTGGTAGCAATAGTCCTCCAGGATTTCCTCCAGCCGGGCTTTGGGCTTGGGATTCACGGCGGCGACGTAGAACTCGAAAATCTGGCTGTAGTCGAGGGCCTGTTGCTCCCACTCAGCACGTTGGGTGTTCAGCTTCTCCAGCTTCTCGGTCAGCTCGCGGATCTCCCGCACCAGCCTTCCGCGTGATTCATCGGACTCATTTTGATCCACGGCCTGGAGACGGGTGCGACGGGCGGCGATGTCGGCCTGAAGCTCGGTGACCTTCGGCTCGCTCTCCACCAACTTGGCGGCGGTGGTCTTGACCAGGAATTCGTGGATGCGTGTCCCGGCGCTGTCCGTCGTGGCTTGCTCCGCGTCATCTGCTCCGGCTTCGGTTTCCTTCAAATGCCAGCGGCTGATCTGGTGCGTGCCGAGCAGGTCCGGCTCTTCTTTCTCGAACAGGTTCTTTTTGACCTCTTCCTTCACTTCATCGGCGACCTGGCGGAGTAGTTCGTCGAAGTCGTGGGCCTCCATCTCGCCACGGCGGACAAGACGGCTGACAAGCTGATCGTAAATGCGATCCTTGGTCGAACCGGGGTTGGCCTGCAAAAATTCACGGATGACGGCCTGGGCCTTTTCACGAAAGCTCTGCTGGTCCTCCGCACCAGTGAACTGAACCGCCGACCGCTGTTCGCCGGGCTTGGGCTTGCGGAAGTTGATGACCAGATCGCGCTTGGTAACTTTATCTGCGCTGATCTGGTTGTGGGTCTTTTGAGTCGTGTCGATGAAAAGCGCAGAACCGGTTGAGTCAACCTCAAAGCCGACATCCTTCATGATGTCTTGAACGAGGCTCCATGTGCCTTCTGAGGTGTCGTGATAACAAAGTGAGAGCCAACGGCCCGGCTTGAGAACGCGGTAACATTGCTCGAACGCTCGCTGCATCCCGTCTGCCCAAATCGCTTCACTAACGCCCCTCATTTCGTTCACCACGACCTCATCTGAATGCCATTTCGTATCGAAGTTGAGCCATGCCTCCCACACGTAGTTTAGCTCGGCGTATTGAATTTTCTCGCCGTATGGCGGGTCCGTGAAAATGTAATCGACCGAGTTGTCATCGATCTGATCAAGCTTTCTTGCGTCTTCAGTGGAGATGACAACCTCCATCTTGTGGTCTGCCAGAAGCGGCAACTTCTCTGCATGATGAGCGATGATGTCACCGACTGCCTCCTTAAAATAACTCCAGACGTGTGACTCTCGGCCAATTTGCGGAATGTAGTAGGTGCCCGTCAGAATTCGCCCAATGCCGTCTTCACAGAACCGCATCATCCTTGAGCACTTCAGGAGAATCCAAGTCAGGGCGACGCGGAGGTCAGTTTCGGTAACCAACCCAATCTTGTCAGCCAACGTGGCCAATGCCCAAAGGTTCCGCTTGGTGAAAAGGTCAGCCACCTCCTTGATGTCGTATAGCCGTAGAGCGTCACGCTCATACCGGCTTAGTTTTTCCATGCTGAAGCCCTTCGGATACCAGTAAGGAATTGTCCCCGCCTTAATCTCGTTCAATTTGCCAACGTCGTATTTTTGGAAGTAATCGCGAGCTTTTGGGTTGGGATCGTTGTGCCGTCGCTCGCAACGCTTTCGCTTGCCTTCAATCTCAACTACGTAACTGACCAGCACAGGTTGGTATCCGAACTTTTGGCTTTGAGAACGGATCTCTTCAGTGTGCCCTTTGGTAAAGCAGGTCGGACACGCATTGATTGACTTTGGCTTCCCCTTGCCGGTGAAGCCTTGAGCTTCAACGCAATCGAATAACGCAACCTTTTCCAAGCATCGAGGGCATTGGAAAATCTGGGAAAAAACCGTGTATGACGTAGCAACTTGCTTATCGGTGACGTGGCACCGGGTTTCGTATAGCCAGTCGATTTCGGACTGCACCAATCGCTGAAGATGTTCCAACGCCCTCAGAAGCGATTGCCCGTCAATTGGCGTGCAATAGTTCTTGGTGATGAAAGTCGCTGCCGGAGAGCGGTCGATGGCTATTGCTTTCCGTCCGTCAGCGAGTGCTGCGAGAGCGGTTCCGCCAGAGCCACAGAATGGGTCGAAAACCAGGTCGCCTGGGTTCGTGTAGTGCGTGATATACTGGCGAATCGCGTCATGCGGCTTCTTCGACCAGTAGGTGTGCATGTTGTAGATGGCATTGGCTTTCGTTGTCTCGATGGTCTTGTCGAAAGCTGGCACATCGTAGTGATCGCTGGCTGAGTCGTAGGGATTCTCGCGGAGGTGTTTCTCGACAAACGCACGCAAACTTGGATTTGGCTTGTCGCCGGAGTAATAACCCTCCGGCATCTTCGGCACGACGGGTTGGCTGAAAAGCTCCTGCGTCTGCGTGTCTTTCTTCTTCGCCATACGTGGGCCTCAATTTGCGCGGGTTGTCATGTTCAATGAGCGAACGAGACCGGGTTGCCCAGTTGGTGGAACCACTGGCACCGTCGCGTGAACGCGGTGGACAGACGTTCGAGGAAAACACTCCTGCGCGTGCCGAATCCGTGCCGAATCCGGTCGAATCGCGCTGAATCCTCGCTCATCCGGGTGATTTGAAATGGCGGAACCACCACATCATCAGGCCCTTGAAGCCGGGCAGCCCTCTGATTCAGCAGGTGCCTCGGCGTGTTGAAAGCGTGCCGAATCATGCCGAATTGAGGGTCAGGGGGCGGCTGGCCACGGCTTGTTGGTGCGGACATAAACGGTGCCTTTGGTTTTCCCCTGCTGCATGAAGTATCCAGCCTTGGCCAACTCGACGAGGTCGAGCTGCGCCCGCCGCTGGCTGGTCGAGGGGGCGACCTGTTGGTAGTAGGCTGCCGGACGCAGCACTTCATTCATTCGGAGCCGGGCCATCAACTCCTGCTGGCGGGAATTCAGGACGAACCGCGCTCCCGCTTCACGGGCGAAAAATGTCAGGGTGATCCCCGCAGGCGTCTGCTTCCAAACAGGCGCGGGCAGACCGGCTGTCCGACATTCCTCAAGGATGTTCTCGGTGCCGCGACCGACCCGCTCGATCAAGCCGCGCAGATAAACGACCTGGGAAATGTCGGGGTTGTGCGGAAGTGACGGGTGGTCGCGCTTCAAGTCCCCGATGGTAAGTCCGGTGGGAAGCCATCCCGAGTTCCAAATCTCGATCCGAGACGGGTAGATGCTCACCGAGACGCCGCCGGTGAAGGCGGAGTAGTCCCGGTGGACCAGAGCGTTCAGGAGGCCCTCACGCAAGGCACTGAACGGATACGCTGGTGAATCCTCCCGCCGCAACTGACCGGGGATGAATTTCGCGGAAATCGGGACGTGGGTCTTCACAAACGCCTCCACGGCCACAAGGAGAGTGAACAAGTTGCCTTCAAAGTCACGCCGGTCGGTGAAATTGCTGCTCTTGTCCCGGTCATAGACGACCGTCCGGACACGTGTCTGAGGGAAGAACCGATGGGGCTGCTTCGCAAACAGAACCACGGCGCTGTTGAACAGAGAACCCGGAGTGGCAAGGCCCAGTTGCCGCAGAACCTCGGTTGGATCGTCAGTGTTTTCCAGGGTCAACCCGCGCTTTTGGGCGAACGAAGCCGTGTCGAGAATCAGGTCGCTTTGGAGATCTGAAAGCTCAACCCCTGGTGCGGAGCACCTTTCCCATCGGGTTTCATGCGAAGCACGAGCTTCGACGAGGTGGCTGATTTCGTGCGGTCGAGCGGCCCGAGTATGCGGGCCTTCGCGCATGTAAATGTGGCCACGGTAAACGTAGGGCTGCTCCTGACCAGCTGGCGCATCCACCACGAGAACGACCTTGCCCAAGCTTTCATCCGTGGTAACAGAGCAAGGAGCTTTGGGAGAGAGGAACTGGAAGAGGTGCCGTTGGATAGCCTTGGACTTGGCTTGGGCATCCAGAACACCTGTAGCCTGGCCTCGGTCATCCACTCCCACAACGATGATGCCGCCTCTGGCGTTCAGCAGGGAGCAGGCTGCGCGTCCGATGCCTTCGAGATCCCCGACATCGGACTTGAACTCGACGGTCGCGGATTCGCCGTCCCGCAGTAGGGCTTCTAAGTAGGTGTCGCTCATTGTGAGGCTCCGTTCTCTAGGAGTGCCAAGATTCGGCTCTTGTCCGCGAAGATCGTGTTCACATGACGCAGAGCCTCGGCGTCTTCGTGGAAAGTTTGCACCCATCGAACATCATCTGCGGTCTTCCGTCCTTTTGGAAAGGCAGCCGCTTCATACATGTCGATGATTCGCAAATCCTCCAAGACCGGAGTCTCTTCAAACTTGAACCCCTTTCTCCAACCGCCTCGTTTGAGACGGAACTGCTTGAGTAACTGGCGGGCGATGTCCACACGGTAGTCTGCCATAAACCAGCGAAACGGCTTGGTTTTGACGGCAAGGTCCATCTCCTGGTGCGTAATGCTCTTCGCCCCCTTGAACTTTCCGCTCCCATACGACGGGGTGATGATTCCCAGAAACAGGTCGCACTCGTTCACTGCTTCAAGGCAGTTGCAGAAAGGGGACTTGGTGGGATCTGGGAAAATCGTTCCACTGCGGGACATCAACACGGTGTAACCGTGACCTTCGAGCGTGGCATAGATCTGATCGAGGAGGCTCTGAATGCCATAAACTGTCGAAGACACCATCACGACCGGCTTCCGGTCATCTGGCCGGGGGCGGGGCGTCTGGCTGACGGTGCTGGCCTGCTTCATCGAATCCCTTTCGGAGCGAGGCCCAGGATGCTGCCCAAGTTGCCCAAGCGGCGGACGACGCGCTCGGAGTTTAGTTGCACGGTGTAGGTGAGCGTCCGGGATTTTCTCGCGGTGCGTGCGCCCTCGCGCCAGCTCACCGTGATGGTCAGCACGCGCTGCATGGAGCCAGCGCGGCGTTCCTCCACGGTCGCCTCCTCGGGCTTGTGGCAGACAGTCACCGGCACCCGCGCTCCGCCTGTGCCCACGTAGCACACCTGGCGTGGCAGGGTCGTGGCGGGGCTGACATCGGGTTCATTCGACTCGGCACTTGGCTGCCGGGGGGCGACGATCTCGATCTCCACGTCCACGCGCACCTCGTCCTCAAATAGATTCTGCCGGACGTTGCGCCGGAGCTGGAGCTGGAACGACGCCTCCTGGCCTTCCAAAACCTCCTTGGGGCCTTCGATGTCCCCGAGTGCGAGCAGGCCCTCGTCCTTGGCCCGCACGCGCAACACCACCATCGGGATGACCAGCTCCTGGATGCTGATGCCGCCATGCGAGTAGGCATCGGGGTTGTAGTGCGAGCCGTTCCGGCTGAAGGAGTAGCCCACCTTGGGAAAGATCACGGCCTTGTAATCCTTGGTGTAGGTCTGGCCGGTCTTCTGCACTTTCACCGTCTCCTTTACCGGCAGACGCAACTGGTCAGGCGTGAAGGCGATGATGTTGTCGAGCACCTTGCCCGGAAGAAAACTGGAGTTGCACGGCACGCGCAGCCAGGTGTTGAGATAGGCGCAATCCTCGCGGTCATTGAGACTGTTCTCGTCGAACCAGAGCGGAGCGCGGCCCACGCGCCCGAAGCCGTGATCCGCCGTGACAAAAACCTTCGTGCCCGCAGACAACGACCGCACGACGGTCATGACTTCGGTGTCGATGATGTTCTTGATGTTCTGCTCGTAAACGTAGGAAAGCGGTCGAGTGGGCACCTCGCGGCCATCGGGGAGCTTCTTGGTCTTGATGTGGTGCAGCTCCTTGTCGCACAGCTCGAAGATGTAAACGGTCAGGTTGCCCGCCTGGTAGCGGACGGTTTCGCCGGTGCCGGAGCCTTCGGGCGTAACCACCTTCACGTCGCCCGTGTAACCGAATTCCTTCGCGAGCGCGGGCTTCAACAGCCGGTCTTCCGCCGTCGATTTGTCGAAGCTCTCGGGGAAGAGGCCAGCGCTGATGGCCTTGCGCGTGAGCTGAGTCTCGGACGGCAGGATGGAGCTGCCGGGCAGGTCGGCGAGAATCTCCATGCGGTCGAGCAGCATGGGCTTGAGCAACTCGTCCCAGATGTCGTAGCGCATCCCGTCGAAGATGAACAACACGGCCTTCTCGGTCTGCGCGTCCCAGTTCGGCTTGAGGCAGCGGGCGATGAACTGGCTGGTGAGAATGGGCGCGTCGGCGAGCGTGCCCTGGTCGTTCTTCGCCCACGCCGGATAGCGGTCGGTGATCAACTGCTGGAAGCGGAGGTTGAGCTGGTCGAGCTGGCGATGCACGTCGTCCAGGATGGTGCGGATGCGCGTGCGAAGACCATGCACCGCGCTGCCGAAGCTGGAAGGCAGTTCAAGTTCGGGTCGCGGCAGAAGCTGGCCGTGTTCAATTAGCCGCGTCAGAGCCGCGAGGAAGTATTCGAGCCGGTTCAACCGTTGGGTGTTCCAGGCATCGAGGAAGAATTTCAGCGAAAGCTGCTGCGCCTGCGTGACCGTGGACAGGCTCTTGAGAGTTTTCGCCAGCACCTGACGCAGCGACTGAATCTCCGTGGCCAGACGGTAGGCTTCCTTGAGGTCTGACCAGCACTGCGTTGGAATCCTGTCCACAAGGTCGTGCTGCACCGAGCTGGGTTCGGGGTAGAGCACCTTGGCAATGCGCTGGTGCGCCGCCGCGTCGGGCTTGGCGGCAAGCAGGTCGTCGAGGGCCACGATCAACGCCAGCGAACGGAACAGGGGAGAGAACTTCTCCTTCTCGATGGCAGCCACGGCAACGCCGACCGAGGTGAGCTTGAGCTGCTCAACGAGGACGAGCTGGAGATTGTCCTTCGTGAGGTTCGACTCGACTGTTTCCAAATCTTTCTGCGCCTGCTGCCCATCGAGGCCGATCAACTGGGACGCGGCGTCTTTCAAGACCTTGGTCTTGATGACGGACATCGGCTTGAGCGAGGCGTCGATGTTGGCGAGCAGCAGCGACCACTGTTGGAAGTGTTGGTTGAGAATGACAGACAGGTAGAAGGCGCGGATGACCTGCTCCGGCTCGCGGTCAACGAACCAGCAGAACGGCTCGGGTGCTTTCTTGAGTTCCCCCTTGATGAGGCGTGTGGCTTCGGGCGAGAGGTCGGCAAGTTCCTTCAGCGCTGCGTGCCCGCGAAGACCGATCTTCCAGTAGTCCAGCGTGTCATGACTCTTGAACGCGGACTCGGGGATGCCCAGCGCGGCATACGCCACGATGGTCTGGAAGTCGTAGTCGGTGAAGCGGCCTGAATTGGCGACGACCAGATTCTGGTGAGCGCGGATCACAGCGTCGAGGTGATCCACAATGAGGCGGGCGAACTGCCGTTCGTTGGTCGCCGGAGGCCAGAGCGGGTCGTTGGTCGTCTCCTGCAAGAACTGGCGGAGGTCCACCTCGATGCGAACATCCTCGGGCGTGTCCGCCAGAAGGTCGGGATAAAACAGCGGCGGGGCCTGTGTGGGGCTTTGCACCTTGCGGCGCTTGGCCGGGGTGCGGTCCAGCACGAGGATTTTCTTCACGTCAGGATCGTCCAGGGCCTGTTCGTAGAGGTCACGGAAGACAAGGTTGGTCGCCGCCACGATGACCGTGAAGCCGTTCACCTTGGCGAAGCTGTGGATGACGCCTTCTGACTTGTTGAAGAGCAGCAAGGGGTCACGCACGAGGATGCGCTTTCTGCCTTTCAGCGGCTCCAGTTTGGCAAGCAGCCAGTCGTTGAGAGTGTTGAAGTGCTTCACGCGGTGGCCTCCTGCTTTTCCAACCTCCGTTTGCAGGTGGCGTAATCTTCGTTCACCCGGCTTCGGGATGCCGGAGAAAGCTGCGAGATGTCGAGGCCACCTTTCTCGTAGAGGAGCTTGGCCTGCGGAAAAAAGGCGGCCTGCTTGAGGAGCGAGATACCTGTGGCGAGATCGTTGGAGTCAATGGCCTCGGTTGGTTCGCCCGATACCAGCGCGTCGTGAAGTTTCAGGCAGCGGCCCTGTAGGAGATCGCGGAACGCAGACTCCACGTTCTCGAACTCAGATAGGGCCTGCGTGGCAGAATCAAACCGATTGGCCGGATCGACCTCCAGCAAGCGATGAATGAACACGCCCAGCTCATCGGGGAGTGCGCTCTTTGTGATGGCTGGGGTTTGCCGATATGGCTCGATCACCATCTCGCGGTAATCGAACAAGAGCCGTTCGTCGATAAAAGGGTGGCTGGCCGCGAAAACGAGGTAGGCGACCAGACCCACGTTGAAGAGGTCGCTTCGAGGATCGAGTTTGAGTCCCTTCAGTTGCTCCGGCGATTTGTAGCCCCAGGTGCCGAGATGCTCGAACGAGAATTTGCGGTCGCCAGTGGGCAGCGGACTGACTTCCCCGACCGCCGCCAGGCCAAAATCTGCAATCTTCAACGTGTCGTTGCGGTCGAAGATCAAGTTGTCCGGCTTCAAGTCCCGGTGAATTATCGAACCGCCCTCGCAACCGTGAGCTGCTTCCAGCCCCTTCAGGGTCTGTTGAACCAGCCTCAAGGACTCCGATGAGGAGATCCACCGGCCTGACTGGGAGAGGCGTCGAAGCCGGTTGTGCAGTGAGCCGCCAACCAAAAGCTCCATGATGATGAACGCATCATCATCGAACTCACTGACATCGTGAATCACGACAATGTTCGGGTGATTGAGCGCGGCCACCCGGCGTGCTTCCTCCAGAATCTCGTCCTTGTTGGGTGCAAACGGCGTGTTGCGAAGCAAGCGCTTGATGGCCACAGGCCGCTTGAGTTCGAGATCGTAGCCCTCCCACACCTGACCAAACCCACCCACGCCGAGATCCTTTCGGACCTCAAATCGCTTTCCCAAAATTGTGCCAAAGCGGACTTCCATATCCCAACTATTCGATGTGCAGCATGGGCAGCGTGCCCTTGTCGCCGTCCGAGATGCTCTTGAACTGCTGGTCCAAAAACTCCTCGAACTCCTTGACCACCGTGGCGGCTTGATCAGGTTCGATGGTGGTCAGCGACGGCTTGAACTCGGTGAGCGAGACGTTCTTGGTGACAATGTTTTTGAGGTATCGGTTGATGGCCTGAACGAATTCGGGCGTGGCGTGCTCCACCAGATAGTCGCGTAGTTCCGGCAGTGCGGTTTTCGCCAGAAGGTTGGCGACGATCTGCTCCTGCTTGCCCTGTTCCAGACGCGCCCGGATCGCGGGGTTGAGGAACACCTCCACCTTGCGATCCAGCGCCGTGGTGAGTTCTGCCTCGGCCCGTTGACGCGCCTTCTCGGCCAGTCGCACATGCTGATCGCAACGCTCGAAGGTCAGGCCGCACTCGTGAACCGGCCCGTTGCGAAGCTGCTGTTCAAGCGACTGACGGGAGGGAGACGGACAGAGGTGAATCTCCGAGGCGAAGGCAGTGAAGTTTAATGAACCGGTGACCGGCGGCTGCAAGGCGCTGATGCCCTCCAGCGTTTGCAATGCTTTGAAGTCCGCACACGACGGAAGGGCTTCGATTATGGAGTGCTGTTCCTCCAGCTTCGCCATCACGGTGTCGTGCAAAGTGGCGTAGGCCTCAGTGTAGTCGCGGACCAGCACGGAAATCGTCCCGGCTTCACCGGCCCCAGGCGGAGTCTGCCCGACCAGCTCGGTGGTCAGGCCAACCTCGGAGTCGATGTAGGCGCGGATGTTGGCCATTTTCGCTGCGACCTCGGTCTGAACATCCCGTATGGTCTTCAGCCCCTTCATGTCGGGCAGCGCATGGGTGACGTAGGCGTTGCCAGCGCGGAGTTCCGTGTCGAACTGCAAAAGATTCTGAACGTCGCGGTAGTTTTTCAGCCGGTTAGCGAGGTCATCGATCTCGGCCTGGGATGAAGTGCTGGTATCGAACGCCTGATAGTCGAAAGCTTGCTTGAGCGCGTGGAGCAGCAGGTTGATGTCGTTGCCCGAGGTGATGTCGGCGGCGTAGAGTGCGGCGACCTGACCGATTTCCTTCGCGTATGGATTCTCCGCCTTGAGACAGTCAAACAGACTCTGGGCTTTGGCGGCCACCCTGGCCGACTCCTCCTTGCCCTTGGCAAAGAGGGTTTTCAGCTTCGCCCGGAATCCCGAGATCACGGCGTCGTCGTGCGTGCTGGGGATGGATTCATTGAGAAGCTTCTCGGCGTAGGGCCGGAGCACTTCCCAGTTTTCAGGCTTGGCCATCTTCTGCAACTCACCCAGCGCCTCCAGCACCTTCACGGAGAAATCAATCTCCGCGATGTTGGAGTAGTCGAGGAACGGGTAAGGCAGTCCTGACTTCGGCCCGAGGGAGATCCGAATCTTGCCCTGTTGCACCAGGCAGAGCGCGTAAATCTGAACCATGCGCTGGGTCAGTCCGTAGTTCTTCGGCCCGCCGATGCCCATGAAGTTTTTGTAAAGCGCCTCCACCTTCATGGCGGCTCCCTCATCCATCAGCTTTTCGTCGATGAATTGCCAGATGTCCCGGACGTGCGGATTCTCGTTTGTGTCGAGTTCCTTCTCCGCGCCCTTCCGCATGATCTTGAGGCCATAGCCGAAATTCTGTGCGGCGCTGATGTCCTGATTGGGCTTCGCCCCCTTCGGAATGCGCCCGGTGCGGACGATGCCGTTGATGACCTTCACGCCTTCCTCTTTTCGGAAGATGAACGGTGGCTCGAACTCGATGTCCTTCGATTCGTAAACCGACTTCAGGACGCGATCCACCAGTGGCGACAGCACCGCGCCCAGCTCACCCACAACCTTGAAGGGCATGGCGGAGTTGTTGAGCGCGTCGATGCGGCCACGGGCGTAACTGTTCTCGACGATCTTGGCGATTGGTCCCATCTCCGTTTTGAGCGCGTTGTTGACCCAGGAGATGACAGCGAGCGCGTCCTCGGTTTCCTTGTTCTGCCAGTCGGCCACGAGTTTCCGGTAGGCGGCGAAGTCGATCAATCGGTCACGCTCCTGGGCGGTGAGGTCTTCTGGACTCCAAAGTAGGATGCGCTGATCATTTCGACGGGTGAGAAGCTTCTGACACACATCCGCGCCCACCGGCTTGGTGGAGACGTAGGCCGCGAAGTCGTGATGGGTCTGGTCCGTGGCCAGTTCTGGCAGGTTGGCCAGATCCAAGGAGAGCTTGAGCAGATCCCGCATCCCGACAACACCGCCGGTCTGGCGACCCTGCCAGGTGATGTCGATGGGTTGGTCGCCACACTTGGCGGAAGCCTTGTCCTCCCACGGTCCAATGAAGGGAGCGATGTCACGGAAGATGGAGCGAACACCGCCAGCCATGTCGAAGGTCATCTGTCGTGTCCGCACCGGCCATTCATCCAGCGCCAGCAAATGCTCCCAAGCCTCGTGTTGCATGGCCTTGTTGGCCTCGGCCTCGTCCCGAGATTTCTTGAACTCGGTGTTCGGATCGACTCCGGTGACGACAGGATCGAAGCGGTAACGCGGTTTGCCCTCTTCGTCGGTCGTTTGCGCGACCTGTCGCAGCTCCTTCTTCAAGCTGTCCGCCAGCAGCTCGTAATGCTCAATGTTCTCCTGAGCCGTGGCGTCCTCGTTGCGCTCGATTAAAATTGAGTTGGCCAGTTCCTCGGGCGTGAGGCCCATCTGCTTGGTTCTGCTGACGTGGTAAAGAAACAGGGTCTGAAGCGCCTTGATGGCCTTGTCCCGGTTCACTTTCAGGCTGCCCTTTGTGAGGCCATCGATCTGGCGCTTGCACTGCTCGAAGGCGCGATACTCAGACTCGCGCTTTGTTTTGATCGCAAGCAGACCGGCTGCCACACCGCTCGGATCCTCTTCGTAGCGCACCGCCTCGTCGAACAATTCCCACAGGCGAATCAGCTCGCGGCCCTTGACCTTCATCTGGTGCTTCAGGGTCTGGTGCATGAAGTGAATGGCCGACCGCGCCGTGGTCAGTTCGTAGGTGACAGCACGCAGCACCTCGATTGCTGGCCGGTGGAACGGGAAGAAATGTTTGAACTCCTTCTCGCCGATGTTCTGCGGCCACGTGAATCCGCGTTTGTAAAACTGGTAGTAGTTGCCGACTGCCTGCTCGCTCGTAATCTCGCGCACGCGAGCCAGCACGATGTCGTAGTAGTCCTTGTCCTCCTCAAGCAGTTTGACGAGTTTGAGCCGGTCTTCAGCGATGATGTTCTTCACGCCCATCTTGCTCTCGATGGCTTGCTGGGCCGCACAGACCGTCCAGATTGGCAGGTTGTGAATCTTGGCCAGACGGTTCGACAGGACCACAAGCGTCTTCTCGTCATCGGTTCGCTGATCCTCAGCGCGGTTCTTCATGAACAGCGAAACTTCGTCGAGAATGAGGAGCACCCCGGCGTAGCCCTCACCCATTACTGTCTCAACCAAGTGCTTGAGGATTTCCTCGGTCTCGGCAGCGATCTGCGGCTGAACGCCCAGATATTCCGTGTAGAATTTCCAGAGCTTGTTTCCGCAACTCTTCTTGTATTGCGGCGACTTGTTTTGCTGCATTTCGCGCAGGAAGGTGTCCACCTCCTCAAACTCATCCTCCGAGAAGAATTTGGGATCCTTCAGAAACTTGCGGAGATCGGCGCGATAACGGTCCAGATCCTTCGACAAGAACCGGTCGGCCAGAATCTCAGCCGGATAGAGTGACAAGTTCTTGCCCGTCTCGGCCCGAAGCTGATCCTTGGCAGCCTCAAGGATGTAGTCCGACAGCTTGCGGCCCTGCTGGTTCATGCCGATGGTCCCGCCGCCCACACCGACGAGCGTCTTCACGATCACGAATACGCCCTTCGATGGCTTGGTGGACTTGGCCTGAAGACCCTCCTCCCAGAACTGGAAGAGAGACTCGCGTTTGCCGCGCCCGGCCTTGACTTCCTTGTCGCGGACCATGTGCCAAGCGTCCTTGTGACCAAGGGAAAGGGCCGCGAGACAACAAAGCAGATGCGATTTCCCGGAACCGAACTCGGCTTGAATCCAGTAGCCTTGTCCGATGGGGTGATCCTTGTGCTGGCGGTCGTAGGGAGCGGCGATACGACGGAGTATGTCAGTTAGAAACGGACGGACAGGATCGATTTGAAACTCCTCGATGGTCTTCAGTTCGGGCTGGCGGGCCAGCCGACCCTCGTCGGAGTTGGAGTTGGTCCATACGTGTTTTTCGAGGGAATAGACCGAAATTATGTGGTCTGGAACGAGGCAGATCTCGTCCAGCGGCTTTCTTAGCGATAGCAGGTCGGGCATATCAACTCCTCAACTCCCAAAGGTTGTTGTCGGCAATCAAATTGGTGGGCAGCGTGTAGCTGCCGTGGTCGGAATCCGGGAACAAGATCACCCCGCCGCGCTCCCGCCTTCCCGGAAGCAGCAGGAGAAGGCGATCCTGATCGGTGGCCAGAGTCCGAAGCAGGTTCAGTTCGAGGTGATACGAAAACACCAGTTCGAGATCTTTCAGCACCACCAGACCCTGACCCGCAAGCTTTGAACGGATGAACTGCTCGAAGGCAGCGGCCACGTGAGCGGTTGTCGGCTCCGGGCGTTTGGCTTCGTCGTTGACGAGTTTTCGGAATTCATCATCCGGGATGCCCTCCAAGATGCCACGATTGACGGAGATGTCCTTTGGGAACGACTTGCCATCGACCGATTTCGCCTTCGCCAGTTGGCCTGCAAATCGCGTAAGGAGGTTGTAGGTTCCCAAGACGCCGTAAAGATGGCGACCTCCCGGCAACGACAACCGCCCTCTCAGCATCTCTATAATCTCGGTGTTCGTCATGGGGCCTAGCCCTGTTTGAGGAGGTGATTGACGCTTCCCGCGAGGTCGAATTTGAGCGTGAACTGCCGGACAGAATCGATCTCCGAAACCTTGGAAATCACCCCGAGGTTTCGCAACTCATACAACGCAGCTAGGATTTGCTCCGGGGTCCAGAGCAGGCAGCGTAAGGGTCGATTGGATTCGGCTTTGGCGACCTCGTAGATTCCGGGATCCGGGAATTCCGAATGAAGCACGAAGGCAAACGATGCGGGGCGGACTGGGCGCGCAGAAAAACTGATCTGCTTGCGGTCGGCAGCAGCGATGCCTCCAGCCACAAGCGCGTCAACAATCGCTTGCGTGCAGTCGTGGACGTTTTTTGACTGCGGAAACTTATTGTGCAAGTAGCCGATGATCCGCTCGCGCTGGAGGCGGCCCATTCCCAAAGACGGGAGAAACAGGTCTGTCAGCACATTTTGCATCAACGGTTCAGCCTTGCAGAAGCGGTAGAAGCAGACTTCCTTCAACTCTGAGGCGAAACGATCATCCTTGCTGAAAGCGCGCAACGCCTTGTCCGCGAACCCCTCTGGAAACAGCCGTCGGGTGATGTAGGCGGCGTATCTTTTTCTCGTTTCCTCCGCGTTGAAGTGGAGGTTTTTGCGGAGGTGCTCACGAACGTCATCCAGTGACGAGGAATCCGGCAGCGAGGGCACCAACTGGATTGCTTCACGCAGCGCGGCTTTCCCAAACAGTTCCGTCCCCTTACGCACTTTCAAGGGCGTGCGGGTTTTGGAATCGGCCTCACCCAGTGCTGCGCTTGACGATGCCAAGCCGCCTGGAAATGTGCTCTGGACAATTCGCTCAGGAGGCCGCTCTCGCACGGTTTCGGCAGACTTGAAGTTCGGGGATTCGGGTCGCAGGTGTTCCACGAGCTTGAGCAACGCAGTTGCGGTAGTCTTGATTCCATCAAACTTGCACAAGGCCTCTGCATCTGCGGCCAGCACGTTGTCCAAGCTGCCGAAATGCGACAGGAGCGCCGTGGCGAGAGGCTGAACGTCGCGCTGAGGGATCGCGAAGGTCAGCAGTAGTTCAAGAACAGCCTCTTCCGTGCGCGAAGACGCGTCGCCGTGGAGAAACCGCAATCGCAGCCGCTCACGGTGTCCGTTCTTGTCTTTGTTGCCAACATCCACAATGCCGAACCTTTTCAGTTACCAACACCGGTCTCGCCCGAGTTCTTCGGAGAACAACGAAGGCCGGAGGAGGTTGATCACGTCTGCGGATTCTGCTCACCTGCATCCGGCAAGACAAGCGCGCTGTTCGTGGCCGCCCTTAAACGCCCGATTTTTTCACGCGCTGCCGTTCATGACGGGCGTTGCGTTCGCGTGCATCGGGCGGGCAAGCCGAAAGAAGGCTAACGGTCTGCGGCTACTTCTCCGGCGGGTAGAGTTTCTGCAACGGCACCTTGAGCGCCTTGGCCAGCGCCTGGAGTTCACTGTCGGTCACGCACCGGAGCTGGGCCTCGATCTTGGAAAGGGTGGCGCGGCTCATTTCCAGACCCAGCACCTCGCAGCGGGCGGCGAGCACCGCTTGCGTCATGTCCTGCGCGTAGCGCAGCTTCCGCACCTGCGGCCCGACGATGTTTTGCACGTTGGCC
>Ga0172372_10003137_pt1 | contig 24587 bp, 26 predicted proteins | sample LakKiv5m_2_FD_114544 | JGI IMG/M metagenome (GOLD analysis project Ga0172372, IMG submission 114544) | Freshwater microbial communities from Kabuno Bay, South-Kivu, Congo - kab_092012_9.5m | ecosystem: Environmental > Aquatic > Freshwater > Lake | place: Democratic Republic of the Congo...
CAGCAGCAGCACCGCATCAGCCGCCTCGATCGCCAGGGCGATCTGCTCGAGATAGGCATGGTCAAGGGGGGCCCGCTGCCCGGCGATGTCGCGGTCGTGGCGATGGCTGAGGTTTTCACCGCTGGCCCAGAGGCCATGGGGCTGCAGCACGGCCTGATCAACGGCCTCGCCATCAAGGCGGAACAGACGGGTCTGGCGATGGTCAAGAACCAGCACCAACCGCAGGGCCTGATCCCCGCGGGGGGCATCGGGCACGGGCTGCGGATGGCCGGGGCTGATCCCGGCTGCCGCCAGCAGGTGGCGCAGCCGCTGGATCGCCTCGGCATCCAGTGCGCCCGCAGGCAACCCACCACCACCGGCATGGATCCAGCTGCGCGGCCCAGCGGGGAAGACCACTTCAAGACGCGGTCCCTCCCGGCGCAGCTCGGCACCGAGGGCCGCTAGCAGAGCCTCCACCTCGGACAAACGCAGACCATGGGGCAGGGGATGGCACCAGAGCATGGCCAGAGTGCGCTGGTGATGACGGCTGAGTTCGGGCATCGCCTGGTGGGCCACGACTGCCCCGATGCTGATGACGGCAGGGCAGGCTGACGGCCAACGCGCAACGGATCCGCCCAGGGGCAGAACAGGCATCCCTACCTATGGCCAGCAGCCGGAGGTGCCATGAGACTGATGGCATCGATTCGGAGGCCCAGACATGGATGACACTCCACCCCGCCAGACGTCAGGAGTGCGCTGACCGCAGGCCCCTGCTCCAACAGTCTTGTCCTGATCTGCGGATCCCCGGTTCACAGAACCACCCGATGCATCGCCTCAGGTGCCCCCGGGTTCACGGGAGCCGATCCTTGGACTCCATGGCCCCAGGTGCCGCCGAGAGCAGCTCCGAAACGAACTGATCACAACGAACTGATCACCCAGAAGCAACGACGCCGCATCAGTTGGTGAAGCAACGCCCCCGGAGCGCCCGGGGACAGCCACCAGATCAGGCCTGTCCGGCCATGGCGTCACCGTTCTGCCATCCCGTTTTCACGTCGATTTCACTGCTTTTGTGTTCACCCAGGCCCGACACCGCAGGTGTCGGGCCTTTTGACATGGGCGGACCATCACCACAGCCGCGCTGCAGCACCTGGCGGCGCAGGAACAGCAACGGCTCATCGGCGGGGGCCTGGCGGGCATAGAGCAGCGCCCACGCCAGGGGCACATCGCCTTTGTCCAACGCCCGGTTGATGGCAGCCATCCAGGCCTCACCCCGCTGGCCCAGGGTCTGCATCAGGCTGGCCGTGGAGGCCATGCGGGCGGGGCCGGCGGCGCGCAGGCGCACGTGGGCAAAGGCATCGGCGGCGGCACCCAGGGGTTGCAGCCGCAGCAGCACCGTCTGACCGGGCTGCAGGGGTGGCAGGGGCCAATGGAGCGGCAGAGGCAACGGCCGGCCGGCGGCGGCCTGACGGCGCCAGAGCAGCCGCCCCTGGACGGTCTCCACCCTCACCTGCTGCAGCGGTTCGACCACCAGCAGGGTGGGAAACGCCGTGGGGACCTCGCCAGAGGCATCGGCCTCATCGATGGGCTCGACCCGGGGGGAGAGCACACACAGCACCACCGGGGCCCCCTGGCGGGTCGCCGCCCGGGCCGGCAGCGGTGCAGCCGACCACGGACCCAACCCCGCCAGCGCCCACAGCAGCCCGGCGGCCAGGGGCTTCAGCAGCATGCCCCGTCGCCGCCGGCCCCGGCTGTGGCAAACGGCAGGGCCCCGCCGCAACCGGGAAACAGGCCGAAATGACGCTGGAAATCCCCCACAAAGCTGAAATGGGGCGCCAGCCGGCTCTGCTGCAACATTCTGAAGGTGTTGCCGCAGACCGGGGCAGGCCGTCCGGTCTCGAAGTGGTGGTGGGCGTCGAGATCCAGGGCGTGGGGCTGGCCCGCCGCCGTGCCCAGATAGGTCACCGCCTGACCGTGGTCTTCGCAGGCATCCTCGAGCTGATCAATGTGAAACAGCCGGTAGGTGGCTGAGTAGAAGCGGGTCTCACCGGTGTGCGCCGCCAGCTCCGGATCGGTGATCGCCAACGGCCGGCTGCTCACCAGCCGCGGATCGGCAAAACCATTGGCGCGGGCCAGGCGCAGAAAATCGTTCCAGTAGAGCGCCCCCGCAAGGCACTCGCCATACAACACGGGATCCCCTCGGAGGCCGGGATCAAGACGGCGGTCGGCATAGACATCGGCGAAATAGAACTCACCGCCGGGTTTGAGCAGGTGCCGCACGCCGGCCAGCACCGCAGCCTTGTCGGTGGCCAGGTTGACGACGCAGTTGGAGACCACCACATCGAAGCTCGCGGGTTCCAGGCCAAGCTGATCCAACTGCTCGATCAGCCCCTCCACGAACCGCACGTTGGCGTAGCCGCACTGCTCGGCGTGCCAGGCCTGATGGGCTGTTGCCACCGCCAGCTGCTCGGCGGTCATGTCGACCCCCACCACGGCGCCGTCAGCACCCACCAGCTGCGACAGCAGATAGACATCGCGACCGCTGCCGCACCCCAGATCGAGCACGCGCGCCCCCTCCAGCAGGGGCGGGGCCACCAGGCCGCAGCCGTAGTAACGGGCGCTCACCTCGGGATGGATGCGGGCCAGCAGAGGCCTGAGCGACTCCGGCACACGGCTGGCATCGCAGCAGGCACTGGTGCGCAGATCGGCGCTGCTGCTGAGGGTGCTGCCGTAGTACTGGCGCACGCCCTGCTGCACGGCTTCGGCAGTGGTGGTGGCTGGCATGGCTTCGACTCGCAGTGATTTCAGGATGATCCCAGTTCAGGGATCAACGCAGGGCCCCACCACAGCTCGATCCGCTCCCGGCAGTGCAGCCAAAGCAATGACTGTCGACTGCGATCGGCGCCTCGGCAGGGTCCCACTGCAGCAGGTGAGCCAGATGCAGCGGCGGCTGACCAGCCAGAGTCAACCGCAGCATCTGGTTGAAATCACAGTCGTAGAGCCATCCCTGCCAGTCGACACTGATCAGGGAGCGACACATCACCTGGCTGTGGTTGACGGGGTTGTGGTTCAGTTCCAGCAACAGCTGGTAAGCCTCGAGCTCACCACTGCGGTGCAGCTGATCGGCAAAGCGTGCGATCGGCATGTTGGCAAGGGCCAGCAGCCGGTTGAAGACGATGCCGTAGGCCCGGTCCAGATGCCGGCGGTAGGCCTCTTCCAGCTGCAGCTGAGGTGGCGGCAGGGTCGACCCCTGGGGATTGAACACGAGATCGAGGGATAGCCCCCGGCCCGTCTGGCCATAGCCCAGGGCGTTGAGCTGCTGCAGGCCGGCGATGCTGCGTTCGAACACCCCCGCACCGCGTTGCCGATCGACGTTGTCCTGCAGGTAACAGGGCAACGACGCCACCACAGAGACACCCTGGTCAGCCAGGAACGCCGCTAGATCCTCCTGGCCGGACTCGCTGAGGATCGTGAGATTGCAGCGGTCGATCACCCTGACTCCCAAGGCCCGTGCCTGGCGCACCAGCTCACGAAAACCCGGATGGAGCTCAGGGGCCCCGCCGGTGAGATCCAGGGTCGCGATGCCGCGGGCTGAAAGCACCAGTGGAATCAGCGCCAGCGTGGCGGACTCCATCATCTCGGTGCGGTTGGGCCCCGCATCGACATGGCAGTGGCTGCAGGCCTGGTTGCAGCGGTAGCCCAGGTTCACCTGCAGGGTGGTGAGGGCGCCGCGCTGGAGTGGCGGAAACAGGGTCATCGGCACCGCTGCGATGGCGCTGATGGCCGGACATCCATCGGGACGGCTGGTGCAGCAGCCCACGACAGGCTGAACATGGGCAGAACCGCAGTGCGCCCATCCTGGCGCCCCGGAACCCAGCGTGACCGCAATGACCGACCTGTTCACTCCCCTGCAGCTGGGTTCACTCGCGCTGCCCAACCGCATCTGGATGGCGCCGCTGACCCGCTGCCGCGCCGAAGAGGGCCATGTGCCCGGAACGCTGATGGCCGAGCACTATGCCCAGCGGGCCAGCGCCGGCCTGATCGTGGCCGAAGCCACGGTGGTGATGGAGGGCCATTCGGCCTTCTGGCATGAACCGGGGATCTACAACGACGCCCAGATCGCCGGTTGGCGGCTCACCACCGACGCGGTGCATCGCGCCGGCGGCTGCATCGTGCTGCAGATCTGGCATGGCGGCAGGGCCTGCCACCCGCTGCTTAACGGCGGCCGTCAGCCGGTGGCGCCCAGCCCCATCGCGATCACGGGCGACATGGTGCACACTCCGGAAGGCAAGCAGCCCTATGTGATGCCGCGAGAACTGGGCGACGACGAGCTGCCCGGCATCGTCGAGGGCTTTCGGCTGGCGGCACAGCGTGCCATGGCCGCCGGCTTTGACGGGGTCGAGGTGCATGGCGCCAACGGCTACCTACTGGATACCTTTCTGCGCGATGGCAGCAACCGGCGCAGCGGCCCCTATGGCGGGCCGATCGAACACCGGGCACGGCTGCTGCTGGAGGTGCTCGAAGCGGTGGCGCTGGAGACGCCGCTGCTGGGGCTGCGCCTGTCACCGCTCAACGGCTTCAACGCCATGGTCGATACGGACCCGATCGGCCTGATCACCTGGCTGGCCCGACGGCTCAACGACCTGCCGCTGTCCTACCTGCATCTGATGCGGGGCGACTTTCTGGGGCAGCAGCAGGGCGATGTGCTCGGCCCGGTGCGCGAGTGTTACAGCGGCCTACTGGTCGGCAACATGGGCTACACCGCTGCGGAGGCCCATGCCGCCATCGCCGCCGGGGGGCTCGATGCTGTGGCCTTCGGCACCAGCTTCCTGGCCAACCCCGACCTGCCGGAGCGGTTCCGCCAGGGGGCACCGCTCAACCCGGCGGACCCCACCAGCTTTTACAGCCCCGGGCCTGCGGGCTACACCGATTACCCAACCCTCAACGCCAACCGATGAACCCCCAACCATCCACCGACGTGTTGGTGATCGCCGCCAGCAACGGCGAGAACCTCAAGCTTGCGGAACGCTTCGCCGAAGACGCCAGGGGCCAGGGTCAGTCAGCCGAGGTGCTGGATCTGACCATGGTGGCGTTGCCGTTGTTCAGCCCCAGAGCCCTGAGCAACGGCACCCCTGACGCGCTGGCGGGCCTGCAGGCCATGCTGCAGGCTGCGCCGCGCTGGGTGATCTGCGCGCCCGAATACAACGGCTCGATCCCGCCGGTGCTGACCAGCGCCATCGCCTGGCTGTCGGTGCAGGGTGACGACTTCAGGGCGCTGTTCAACGGCCGGCCGATCGCCATGGCCACCCACTCGGGAAGTGGTGGCCACACGATGATGGCCGCCCTACGCCTGCAGCTGGCCCACCTGGGGGCCCACGTAGTGGGGCGCCAGCTGGTCAGCAACAACGCCAGCCCCGCCAAGGACACCTCGATTGCCGACCTGGTGGCTCGCCTGCTGCGCCTGCCCCCCGCTGACACCTGAGGTTCCCCCCATGACCCCTGGCATTCAGACGCCACAGCTGCCGCATGGCCTGGTCTGGCGAAAGGCCAGCGAACGCTTCCACAGCCGCAACGACTGGCTCGACAGCTGGCACACCTTTTCGTTCGGCGGCCACCATGACCCGCGATGGATGGGCTTCGGCCCCCTGCGGGTGATCAATGACGACATCATCGCCGCCGGTCAGGGCTTCGGCATGCACCCCCACCGCGACATGGAGATCGTCACGGTGATGGTCGCGGGCCAGCTCAACCACCGCGATTCGATGGGCCACAGCGCCGTGCTCCAGGAGGGAGAGGTGCAGCGCATGAGTGCCGGAACAGGCATCGTGCACAGCGAGATCAACCAGGGCGCAGGGCCCTGCCGCCTGCTTCAGATCTGGATCGAACCGAGCCTCACGGGGCTCACGCCCGCCTACGAACAGAAACCCTTCGTCGTCGCCGGGGACTGGACACCCCTGCTTGATCCCCGGGGTGAGGGTGGAGCCATGGCGATCAACAGACCCGTGCGGCTGTGGCGGGTCCGGCCCGCGATCGGCGCGCCACTGCAGCTGCCGCTGGAGTCTGCGCCACGGACAGGACCCCATTCAGCACCACTGTTATGGCTGCAACTGATCGCGGGCCAGGCCCAGCTCAACCTGGCCGGCGGGTCCGCGCCGCTGACCCTGTCAGAGGGCGACGGAGTGGGCCTCCCTGCGGGTGCAGCCACGCTCACCAGCCGTGCCAAAGGAACCGACGTGCTGCTGTTTGCGATGGCCTGACAGGGGCGGGCCTGCCCAAGCAGGCGGGCCAGCGTCGGAATGGTGCCTCCGGACCAGCGCATACATTGAGACCGCCCAAGGGGATGGCAACGCCCCGCCAGCTGCCGATGTTGAATCCACCCCGCGGCTACAGAACCCTCGCCATCGCGGGCCTGGTCAGCAACATCCTGGCCCTGCCCCTGGGGATGGCCGCCATCGTGGTCGACCCCACCTGGCGGACCACCAACATCGCCGTGGTCGCCGGTGCCGTGCTGCCAACCGCGGTGCTGGGCATCGTCGCGTCAACGGCTCTGCTGCGGTGGCGACGCTGGGGACAGGTGCTCGCCATCGTGACGCTGGCGATGGCCCTCACAGCGGGGGTCCCCTACGCCATCGTGCGATTGGTGCTGGTGGACCAGAACAGACTGCTGACGGCGTTGCTGGCCGCTCTGCTGACAGTCGCCAGCACCACAGCCCTGGTGTTCTGGTGCAGGCCTGCGGTCCGCCGTTACCTCAGCTGAACCGAGCAGGCAAGGGGGCTGCAGCCGGCGATTCCGGAAGATGTTGTGAAGACGACAGACTGATGGCATCAGCGGATTAATCATGACGACAGTGCGTTGGCTGCGTTGTGGAACACGTCCTGACCGCAGGAATCTCCGGCGTACGGCAGTACCGCCTGGTCGACCAGCGGGGATGCCCCCATCCGGTGCTTGACGATCTCTATGAATCCCTGGATGCCGCCTGGGACGAGGCCAGGGACTGGTGGCAGGAGCAGTTCGGCGGCGACCAGGGTCCCGTCGGCATCGGCATCGAGGTGAGCACGGGTTGCGGCAGCTGGCGCACCCTGCGCTATCCGGGCTGCTGAGCGGCCGTCAGATCCGGCGGTGGCAGCAGGGGTGGCAGATGGGGTGTGGGGTCATGGGCTTGGGCGCCCTGCTCCCCACTGCGCAGCTCAAAATGAAGGTGGGGACCGGTGGCGGAGCCGGTGATGCCCACGGTGCCGAGCGCATCACCCTGACCCACCTCAGCCCCCACGGCCACATCGATCCGGTCGAGATGGGCGTAGAGGGTCTGGATCCCGCCCGGATGCCCAAGCATCACGGTGAGGCCATAGCCACCCAGTGACTCGGCCAGCACCACCCGCCCCGCCAGTGCTGCCAGCACAGGGGTGCCCTGCGGTGCGGCGAAATCGACGCCGGTGTGCATGCGCCAGGCCGAGCGGCGTTCCGAGTAGCGCCAGCCCCAGGGATCGATCTGCAGGGCAACCTGGGCCAGCGGATAGGCCAGGGCTGGCAACCCAGCGGTGACGGTGCTGCCACCAAAGGCGACCAGGGGGGCGACGGAGACCGTCAGCGGCACCGCCAACGGCATCTGCACCGGTTGCTCGACCCCTTGCACCGCCCCGTGCCCAACCCCCAACGCCAGCAGCAGACCGGCGCCGATCAGACCGATCCGGCGCGGCAACCTAGCTCTGACCATGGGGTTCACCACCGATCGGGCATGTAGATGCGCAATGTGCCGTATCCAAGTGGTGCTGGCGAGGGGTCTGGACCACTGGGGAAGGCCGTGACCTGGAACATGTAGGTATCGGCCATGGAGGGGTTGCTCCACGGTTTGAGCATCAGCGTGACCGAGTTACCGGGTTGCACAGGCTGCGGGAACACGACCCTGAAGGTGCGCTCGGCCTGGTCGAAGCGCACCCGCACCGGCACGGCGGTGCCCTCCTGGCGCGGTCGCCCCAGGAAGGCGCGACTGGCCTCGACGTTGAAGGGGAACCAACGATCCACGCCCCTGGTTTGGGTGATCACCAATTCACCCAGGGAGGCGCCGGCAGCCGGATCGAGTTCAACCGTGAAGTAGTACTCGGCAAACGGTTGCCAGACCGTGGTGTAGTAACTGATCAGATCAACCGACCAGGGTGGCCGGCTGAAGTAGGTCCTGCCGTTGAGTTCCAGGGCCTGACCCTCGATGCTGAGCACCAGGGCCCCCAGCACAGCGGCGGCGAGCTCATGCTGCAACCGGCGCAGCAACGGTCCCGGGCGGAATCGAGCCATCAGCATGACGCAGCTGTCGCTGAAACTAGTCAGATAAGATCGATTAGACAGAACCAATAAAACCGATCGGATCTTGATCACGGCGGTGCTGGCGTGTCAGAGCCGGCCCCTGGGCGTCAGGATCACTGCGGTCAAGGCGGGCTGTGGCCTCCAGAGCCCCACGCAGCAGACGTGCTGCATGCAGACCCATGTCGCGTGGAACGCTGACGCGGTCACGCAGGTAGCGCAGGGCTGCGGCCGTTCCCTCTGGCGGTTTGCAGACGGCCTGCTCAGGAACCAGCAGGGCCAGAGCAGCCCGAAGGGCGGCGTCGACCGGCGGGCTCTCAAGGGCTGTGGCTGCTGCCATGCGCCTGATCAGGGTGGGGGCATGGCGCAGCACCCGCCCCAGGGCCTCCTGAGCCGCCGCCGCCTGCGGACCCGACCATGTGGTTTCGGGGTCAGGCTCCCGCACGGGCCAGGGCCCGACGTCGATGGCAGCAGCCAACTGGCGCTGTTGGGGCGTGCCGCTGGCATGGCAGCCGCCCATCTGGGGCGGCAGATCATGGGCGTGGGTGTGAAAGTCGCTCTGGGTGCCCCGGTAGGTGGAGCGCAGCTCCAGCGCGGCAAACCAGGCGTGGATGACGGGGTGCTCCTGGCGCAGGAGAAAACCCTTGTAGTAGGCAAGGCTGGCGCCCATGCGCTCGAGATAGGGCACAAACACCAGATCTGCGGTGACGGGTTCCTCACCCAGCAGAAACGGTCCGGGGGTTGAAACCAGCGCGTCCTCCATCGCCGCGGCCAGGCGCTGAAACTGCTGGCGGCAGTGCTGCTCGTCAGAGGCACTCAGCCCCGGGGTGCACAACCACTGGCACCAGGCCCGAAACAGCAACCGTTCCAGCTGCCGCAGCTGCAGCACGGTCGAATCCTCAAAACCGAGCGGACCGAGCGGACCGAAGCTCTGCTCCAGCGCGGCCAGGATGCGGTCGCTTTCCGTGATGAGGCGGCCGTCGAGCTCAAGGGCGGGCAGCATGCCCGAGGGCACCAACCGCGTGAACCAGGCTTCTTTCTGCCCATAGCAGAACATCGTCACCTTGCGGATCCGATAGGGAATCCGGCGCTCCTCAAGCCAGAACCAGATTTTCTGGCAATACGGACACCAGGCGTGGTGATCCCGGTAGAGGGTGACCCGCACCGCTGATTCACTCTGACCAAACAGCCGCAGGGTCGCCTGGGCACTGGTGGGGCCGTGACAACGCTGGTGAGCCAACTCCTCGGCTTCCAGGGGTTCGGCCCACTGCCGCAGCGAATCCCAGCTCGGAACTTGCATGCCTGGGCAGGGGGCTGGACGGACCCTAACGGGATGGAGCCAAACTGGAGCCGTTTGTACCAAAGGGGGTTCACTGTACCGCTGCGACGATCCTTAGCATCGTCAAGACTTTTTCGCTCCAGCGATGTTTGACGCCTTCACCAAGGTCGTTGCCCAGGCTGATGCCCGCGGCGAATTCATCAATGCCGGTCAGATCGACGCTCTGGCTGCCATGGTTGCTGACAGCAACAAGCGCATGGATTCTGTCAATCGCATCACCTCCAACGCTTCCTCCATCGTCACCAACGCCGCTCGCGAACTCTTCGCTCAACAGCCCGCTCTGATCGCACCCGGCGGCAACGCCTACACCCATCGCCGCATGGCTGCCTGCCTGCGCGACATGGAGATCGTTCTCCGCTACATCACCTACGCCGCCTTCACCGGTGATGCTTCGGTGCTGGAAGACCGTTGCCTCAATGGCCTGCGTGAGACCTACCTCGCCCTCGGCGTTCCTGGCGCTTCGGTGGCAGAAGGCATCAGCAAAATGAAGGACGCCGCCATCTCCATCGCCAATGATCGAGGCGGCATCACCCCCGGTGACTGCTCCGCTCTGATGAGCGAAATCGGCACCTACTTCGATCGCGCTGCCGCTGCTGTGGCCTGAGCCCATCGCCTGAGTTCAATTTGATCAGCAAAGCCCCCGGAGCAATGTTGAACCTGTCCGGGGGCGTTTTCGTCTCTGCGGTGGCTGGCCTTGGAGGATTCACACGCCCAGAGGCGTTGCCAGACAGCTGAGCTGCAGTCCTGCAGCCTGGGCATCGCGGCAGAGATCCTGGCGGGTTGCGGCACTCAACCGCAGGGAACCTGCGGCGATGCGATCCCAGGCGGTCGGCTCAAAGTGGGTCTGCAACCACAGCAAGCCCAGGATCGAGCGGGGCTGTAGCAGATAGGCACCATCCAGTTCAAGCAGCACCAGATCCACAGAGGGGCAACAAAAAGCTCCCCCCATTGGAGTGGGGGGAGCGATCGGCTGGTGTCGCCGTTGCAACCGATTGCCCGGTTGATCGGTATGGGGCGATCAGGCCTGGTTGACCTGATCGGCAGCATTGGCCGCCTGGTGGTGGTACACGTGACCGCGGTAGTGGAGCTCCTGGCTGGGATCCACCGGAGCGGCTTCATGGTTCAGGGGTGCCTCAAAGTGCTGACCCCTATAGGTGTGCTCCACAGGGGTGGAAGCGAGGTGCTCGTGGGTGGCGTTGTCGTAGCTGACGCCGCGGTACTGGAGTTTGGTCATGGAATCGGGCCTCGAAGAGTCGGGTTTGTGGGTCCGCTTCGTGGGAAGGAGCGTTGCTTCGCCTTGCGGTGGGCTACTTCCGATGAGCCAGGGCCCGGTAGGCGGCTCACCCAACGTTTTGTCCTTCGATGCAAAAGTAGCGCAAGAAAAATGTTCACTGCGAACATATCGCTTTTTTCATTACACATTGAAAAGGAGTTGTGTATCATTACAAACTTTGCCTGTCCAAAGAGCAAGCCAGGCTGGCCCGATGCCAGGAGGAACTTTTTGGTTTCGTATCAACGGCAACCGCATCCGGTTCCAATGTCACAAATCATCAGTTGATCGGCGGATCCTGCCGCCGGCCACACAAACGCTCGACATGACCGTTGCCTCCCCGCTTCCGCGGCGGCGCCAGCCGAGGGGTCTTCAGCAGGCCAGCCTGCTTGAAGCCCCTGCGCTGCTGATGCGCAAAATCCGTGGACTCACCTCGTCCAGAACCCTCGCCTGGCTCGCGTGCGTGCCGATCGCCCTGTTCGGCCTGGGGCTGTTCAACCTGGCTGCCCATGCTGCTGAGCTTCCGGAACTGACACCGGCCTTCTTGGCCAACAACCTGTTCCTGTTCATCTGCGCCATTCTGGTGATCTTCATGAATGCCGGCTTCGCCATGGTCGAAGCGGGTATGTGTCGTCAGAAGAACGCTGTCAACATTCTGGCCAAGAACCTGATCGTGTTTGCCCTTGCGGCGACGGCCTACTGGTTCATTGGTTACAAGATTATGTACAACGCCAGCTGGGTGATTCCTGGCTGGTTCAAATTCGGTGGCCTGTTCTTTGACCCGACCGTGACCCCTGAGATGGTGACCGAGGGCTCGTTGGTGCCTAGTCTTGACTTCCTTTTCCAATTGGCCTTTGCTGGCACCGCCGCCACCATCGTCTCGGGCCTGGTGGCCGAGCGCATCAAGTTCGGCGAGTTCATCATCTTCTCGCTGATCCTTGTCGGTGTCCTCTACCCGATCTCAGGCTCCTGGCAGTGGAATGTCGGCGAGGGCTGGCTCAACAAACTGGGCTTCATTGACTTTGCTGGATCCACCGTGGTGCACTCCTTCGGTGCCTGGGCGGGTCTTGTGGGAGCCATGCTGCTTGGGCCCCGTCTCGGCAAGTTTGTCGACGGCAAGCCGCAGGCCATTCCCGGACACAATCTCGCCATCGCCACCCTGGGCTGCCTGATCCTGTGGATCGGCTGGTATGGCTTCAACCCCGGCTCCTGGCTGTCCCTGGCCCCCGAGGTTCCTTACATCGCCGTGACCACCACACTCGGCGCTGCCGGCGGTGGCATCGCGGCCACGCTGTTGAGCCAGTTCACCGGTGGCAAGCCCGACCTGACCATGACCATCAACGGCATCCTGGCGGGCCTGGTCGGGGTCACTGCCGGTTGCGATGCCTTCTCGATGCCGTCGTCATGGGTGGTCGGCTTCATCGCCGGAATCCTGGTGGTGTTCTCGGTGGCCATTGTCGACAAGCTCGGCATCGATGATCCCGTCGGCGCTTTCTCGGTGCACGGCACCTGTGGCATCTGGGGCACCCTGGCCGTGGGCCTGTTCAACATCGATAAGGGTCTGTTCACCGGCCACGGTTTTGCCCAGCTGGGCTTCCAGATCGTGGGTGCGGTGGCCTTCGCCATCTTCGCGATCGTGACCAGCTGGATCGCCTGGTCGATCATCGGCGCCATCTTCGGAGGCATCCGTGTCACGGAAGCCGAAGAGAAAGAAGGCCTCGACATCGGCGAGCACGGCATGGAGGCCTATCCCGATTTCGCCTCTGCGAAGTAGGCCCTCGTCGTCAACCTTCAGGCACCCACTCCCCGAGTGGGTGCCTTTTGCATGGGAGCGAACTGACCTACGGTCCTTGCTGCCAAAGGTTTGTACCCAAGCTGAGGGGCTGTTTCTAAACTGAACAACCGACGGTCGAGCTCCCTGGTGCCACGACGAATCCGGCGGATGCACGCGCCGATCCTTATGCTGGCGGCACCGTTGCTCGGTGCAGGGCTGGCCTGGGCCAACGGCAACGAACCACCCCAGGCCCAGCTGGCGCCAGAACCCCTGAGGCCAGAGCCGCAGCAGCTGCACCATCAGCCTCCCCGCAGTTTTGATGCCTCGCTCGACGACCTTGTGCGCCAGGGGGTGGTGACACCGCAGGAGCGCGCGCGGTTTCGCAACGGCTCGATCAACACCCCCTTCGATGTTCCGGCGCACCGACAGGCCTGCCGCAGCGGGGCCCTGTCGGCGCAGGAATGCCGCACCGGCGTGGTGCTGCGCTGGCGCGGCCGCTATGGCGGCGGCGAAGGCGTTGCCAGCACTGTGGTGGAACGACTGGGACGGGATGGGCGGCCCTTGCCGCCGCTCACGGTTCCGGTGTCAGCCCTGTTGGCCGGTGCTGGCGGCAACTTCAGGCTCAGTGACGTGTTTGCCGTGACACCACGGCCTGCACCGATTCTGGGAAATGGCAACCGCAGCCTGCTGTTTCCCCTGATCGGATCCGCCACCACCAGCAGCAGTTTCGGCTGGCGGCTGCATCCGATCCTGGGCAACTGGCTGCTGCATGCCGGCAAGGACCTGGCTGCTCCTGAGGGAACCCCCGTTGTGGCCGCCCTGGCCGGCCGGGTGATCAGCAGCGGCCTGGCCGGTGGCTACGGCCTGGCGATCGAGCTGGAACACGATCGCCCCCGCCGCCGCACCCTCTATGGCCACCTCAGTGAGCTCTATGTGAAAGCGGGCGAACGGGTGCGCCAGGGCGAGGTGCTCGGGCGCGTCGGCAGCACGGGGCTCAGCACAGGCCCGCACCTGCACTTTGAGCTGCGGCTGCCGGGCAGCGGCGGCTGGGTCGCCGTCGACCCCGGCGATCTGGATCCCGGCAGCGGCGGGCGCGGCGGGGATGCGATCGCCCTGCTCATGGGTGAGTTACTGCGGGTGTTGCAGCGGCCGGCCCAAAGCTGAGCCGGCAGTCAAGGGGCTCGAGCTCTACGGGGAGCTGTGCAGCCGGATGCTGGCCAAGGCCCACGCCCGCTCGGGCGATCGCATCGCCATCGCCGGCTTTCTGGACGCGGGGAAAGCCCTTGACCAGGCGATGGAGCGCGATGCCGTGGCCTACGCCGCCCAGGCCGAGCAGAACCACCAGCTGTTCCTGAACACGATCAGGGAAGGTCGGCTTGAAGCCAGCCTGCTCTCAAAAGCAGGTTCGTTGAATCTTGATCAGTGCTGAGGCACTCAGTTGCTGGCGATGCGGCCGTCACGAAAGTGAATCACCTGCCGGGCACGGGCCGCCACCTCGTCTTCGTGGGTGACCATGACCACGGTCATGCCGCTGCGGTGCAGGTCGTCGAAGATGTCGAGGACCTCGGCGGTCGTGCGTGAATCGAGGGCACCGGTGGGTTCATCGGCCAGCAGCAGGGCCGGATTGTTGATGATGGCCCTGGCGATGGCAACCCGCTGCTGCTGGCCGCCCGAAAGCTGATTGGGTCTGTTGCCCAGGCGCTGCCCCAGACCCACCCGCGTCAGAGCGCTGCGGGCACGCTCCTGACGTTCCTGATGGGGAATGCCGGCATAGATCATCGGCAGCACCACATTCTCGAGGGCAGTGAGATGGGGCAGCAGATGAAATTGCTGAAACACAAAACCCAGCTCGCGGTTGCGTAGATCGGCGAGCTGGTCATCGTCGAGGGTTTCCACCTCGACGCCGTTCAGCTGGTAGCTGCCGGAGGTGGGCCGGTCCAGACAGCCCAGAATGTTCATGGCCGTGCTCTTGCCCGAACCCGAAGCGCCCATCACCGCGATGTAGTCGCCCTGGGCGACTGACAGGCTCAGATGATCAAGGGCACGCACCTCGGCATCGCCGCTGCCGTAGGTCTTGCAGACGTCTTCGAGGCCAGCGACGCGGGCCATGGTCAACCCAATGGGGGCAGGCCGGTCGCCGCTGCGGCGATGGAACGCTGCAGCATGGGGGTGCCTGTCACAGCCTCACCGGCCCACGAAAACAGGGGATTGGAAAGGATTCCGCCGACGGCGGTGACCACGACGCAACCCACCAGGGCAGCGCGCAGGGCAGGCATGCCCCGCAGGTTCCAGCGCAAAGCCGGGTAAGCCTTCACCACATCGGAGGCATCCTGGGGCTCTTTCACCACCATCATCTTGATTACCGAGATGTAGTAGTAAATCGAGACCACCGAGGTCACCAGACCGACGACCACCAACAGATATTGGTGATCGGCCCAACCTGCGAAAAACAGATAGATTTTGCCGAAGAAGCCCAGCATCGGCGGAATACCGCCCAACGACAGCAGACACAGGCTCAGGCCCAGGGTGATCAGAGGATCCTTCTGATAGAGGCCAGCGTAATCGGAGATGCGGTCGGAACCGGTGCGCAATGAGAACAGAATGATGCAGGCAAACGCTCCAAGATTCATGAACAAATAGGCCGCCATGTAGAGCACCATGGCCGCGTAGCCATCTTCGGTGCCACACACCAGACCGATCATCACGAACCCTGCCTGGCCGATCGAGCTATAGGCCAGCATGCGCTTCATCGAGGTCTGGGCCAGGGCGACCACGTTGCCCAGCACCATGCTGAGCACCGCCAGCACGGTAAAGAGCAGCTTCCATTGCACTGAGAAGCTGTCGAAGCAACCCACCAGAATCCGCAGGGCCAGAGCAAAGCCAGCGGCCTTGGAGCCGACCGACAGGAACGCCACCACAGGTGTGGGCGAACCCTCATAAACATCGGGCGTCCACTGGTGAAAGGGCACCGCGGCGATCTTGAAGGCCACAGTCGCCAGCACGAAGACGAGGGCCAGGGCCGCCACCGGGGTGGCGCTGCTCTGCAGCGCCAGGGCCACGGCATCGAGGCCCGTCGAACCACCGGTGAGCCCGTAGAGCAAGGAGGCGCCGTACAGGAACACCGCGGCCGCTGCCGAACCGACCAGCAGATATTTGAGCGCGGCTTCCGAGCTTCGGGCGTCACGCTTCATGTACCCCGCAAGCAGGTAGCTGGAAACCGAGAGGGTTTCCAGAGACACGAAGATGCCCACCAGGTCGGTGGAGCCGCACAGGAGCATGGCGCCCAGGGTGGCGGCCAGAAGAATCGCCGCGTATTCGCCGATCGGCGTGCCGCTGCGCTCCACATAGCGCCAGCTCAACATCAGGGAGATCAGGGTCGACGCCGCCACCACCGCCCGGAAGGCGATGGCCAGGTTGTCGGCAAGGAACGACCCCAGAAAGGCGGGTTCTGCAGGGTTGTTCCATTGCAGGGCAAGCAGCACCAGGGCACCACCCAGGCCGCCGTAGCAGATCGGCGGAACCCAGCGGGCCGCGGCCTGTTCGCCGGCCAGATCAACCAGCAGGCTCAGCAGCAGCGCCAGCAGCACAGCCGCTTCGGGTGCGATGGCATCCGCATGGAGCTGCAGCGACAGGGTGCTGAAATTCACCGGAAGAGTTGCCAGCATTGCTCGCCGCGACTGTAGCTGCGCTGCCAGGCACTTCAGTCATCGGGACCCGGGCTCGCGCACAGGGCACGCCGATGCGATAAAGAGGGAAGCGGTTCACCGCCTCAGCTGTGGGTCATACCCTCGTCATCGTCGAAAGCCCCACCAAGGCGCGCACCATCCGCGGCTTTCTGCCCAAGGACTTCCGGGTAGAGGCATCGATGGGGCATGTGCGCGATTTGCCCAACAACGCCAGTGAGATTCCAGCGGCGTTCAAAGGGGAGAAATGGGCCAACCTGGGCGTCAACACCACCAACGGCTTCGAACCCCTCTACGTGGTGCCGAAGGACAAGAAAAAGGTGGTCAAGGAGCTCAAGGATGCCCTCAAGGGTGCCGACCAGCTGCTGCTCGCCACAGACGAGGACCGCGAAGGCGAATCGATCAGCTGGCACCTGCTGCAGTTGCTCGCCCCCAAGGTGCCGGCCAAGCGCATGGTGTTCCACGAGATCACCAAGGAAGCCATCAGCAGGGCCCTCGAACAGACCCGCGAGCTCGACATGGAACTCGTGCACGCCCAGGAGACCCGGCGCATCCTTGATCGCCTGGTGGGCTATACCCTTTCGCCCCTGCTGTGGAAGAAAGTGGCGTGGGGTCTGAGCGCCGGCCGCGTGCAGTCGGTGGCGGTGCGCCTGCTCGTGCAGCGTGAGCGGGCGCGCCGGGCCTTCCGCAGTGGCAGCTACTGGGATCTGAAGGCCCGGCTCGAGCAGGCGGGCGGCGGCTTTGAGGCCAAGCTCAGCCACCTGGCCGGCGAGCGGATCGCCGGCGGCAGCGACTTTGACGAGAGCACCGGCGCCCTCAAGGCCGGCAGCAAGGTGCGGCTGCTGGCCGAGGCTGAGGCCAGGGCCCTGCAGCAGGCTGTTGAAACGGCCCCCTGGCGGGTGGCGGCGGTCGAGGAGAAACCAACGGTGCGCAAACCGGTCGCACCGTTCACCACCAGCACCCTGCAGCAGGAGGCCAACCGCAAGCTGCGCCTCTCGGCCCGCGAAACCATGCGCACAGCTCAGGGGCTCTACGAACGCAGCTTCATCACCTACATGCGCACCGACTCGGTGCACCTGAGCGAGCAGGCGATCGGTGCCGCCCGCAGCTGCGTGGAGGCCAAGTACGGCAAGGATTATCTGAGCCCGGCCCCCCGCCAGTTTTCGACCAAGGCCCGCAACGCCCAGGAGGCCCATGAAGCGATCAGGCCCGCCGGCGAGAGCTTTCGCGACCCTGCGGGCACCGGCCTCGACGGCCGCGACCTGGCCCTCTATGAGCTGATCTGGAAGCGCACCGTGGCCAGCCAGATGGCCGATGCCCACCTCACGATGCTGAGCGTCGATCTCGAAGTTGCCGGCGGCGCCCTGGGAACCGCCAGCTTCCGGGCTAGCGGCAAGCGCATCGATTTCGCGGGCTTCTTTCGTGCCTACGTGGAAGGCAGCGACGATCCTGATGCGGCCCTGGAGGGACAGGAGGTGCTGCTGCCCGGCCTCAAGGCCGGCGACAGCCCGGCCTGCAAAGGCGTTGAGGCCCTGGGCCACCAGACCCAGCCACCCGCCCGGTACAGCGAGGCAGCCCTGGTCAAGATGCTCGAGAAGGAAGGCATCGGTCGGCCCTCGACCTACGCCTCGATCATCGGCACGATCGTGGACCGGGGCTACGCCACCCTGCAGAACAACAGCCTCACCCCCAGCTTCACGGCGTTTGCCGTCACGGCCCTGCTCGAGGAGCACTTTCCTGATTTGGTGGACACCAGCTTCACCGCCCGGATGGAGAACAGCCTCGACGAGATCTCCCATGGGCAGGTGCAGTGGCTGCCCTACCTGGAGGGCTTCTACAAAGGCGAACAAGGTCTCGAGACCCATGTGGCCCAGCGCGAGGGCGACATCGACCCAGGCGCCTCGCGCACGGTCGAGCTCGAGGGCCTGCCCTGCGTCGTGCGCATCGGCCGCTTCGGCGCCTACCTCGAGACCAAGCGGTTGGCCGACGATGGCACAGAGGAACTGCTCAAGGCCAACCTGCCCACCGAGATCACCCCGGCCGATCTCGATGCCGAGCGCGCTGAGCTGATCCTCAGGCAAAAGGTCGACGGACCCGAGTCGCTCGGCGAAGACCCCGAAACCGGCGAGCAGGTCTACCTGCTGTTTGGCCAGTACGGCCCCTACGTGCAGAAGGGCCAGGTCAGCGACGAAAACCCCAAGCCCAAGCGCGCCTCGCTGCCCAAGGGCGCCAAGCCCGAGGAGCTGAGCCTCGAGGACGCCCTGGGGCTGCTGCGGCTGCCACGGCAGCTGGGCGAACACCCCGATGGCGGCAAGGTGCAGGCGGGCCTGGGCCGGTTCGGCCCCTATGTGGTGCACGACAAGGGCAAGGGCGAGAAGGACTACCGCTCGCTCAAGACCGAAGACGACGTGCTGGCCATCGGCCTGAGCCGCGCCCTCGAGCTGCTGGCGATGCCCAAGAAAGGTCGCAGTGGCCGCACCGCCCTCAAAGACCTCGGCACCCCTGAGGGGGCCGACGAGGCGGTCCAACTGTTCGATGGCCCCTACGGCCTTTACGTCAAACAGGGCAAGGTCAACGCTTCGCTGCCCGAGGGCACCACCGCCGAGACCATCAACCTGGAGCAGGCCGTCGAACTGCTGGCCGCCAAGGCCGCCACCGGCAAGGGCAAAGGCCGTGCCAAGGCCGCCGGCAGCAAAGCCCCGGCCAAGCCCGCCGCCAAGAAGCCACCAACCACCACCAAGAGCGGCCGCCTCAGGGCGAGTGCGGTGCGGATCGTCCGAGCCGCCGACAGCCCATGATTCGCCAGCGCCCAACCCGTGCTGCGGCGGCGGTTGCGGTCCTGCTGCTGGGAGGCTGCAGCGGCACTCCCCTGGGAGACCGTCTCGCCAGCAGCTTTTCGAGCGCACCCCAGATTGCGGACCAGCCTGCAGACCAGCCCACACGCCAACCCGGCACGCCGGCAGCAGCGGCCAGCCGGGCCAAGCCGACGGCCGCACAGCCCCCAAGTCCCGTGGGGGCTCGGGTCGAGGCGGCGCGGCCGGCAGCAGCCCCCAGCCGCACCATGACACCAGCCCCCTACCGGATCACCATCCGGCTGCCGAGCGGAGACCCTGCGGCGCCGGCCGAAGTGGTCACCCAGGCCCTGCGGGCCGCGGGGGTTCCGTTTGAAGTCGAGATGATCGAGCGGATCACACCCGGAGCCGCCGCTGCCCCTGGCGCCCCTGCAGCGGCGCCGCTGCCGGCACCGGCTCCAGCACCGCGCAGCCGCTGACGCGATGGTTCACCAGCCCTTGAGCCAGCGCCAGGCGCGCCAGCTGACCGAAACGGCTTATCTGGCCGCGGCCACGGCCATGCTGTGGATCGCCCTGTATTACCTGCCGGTGGGCAGTCCCCTGTTTCGGCTGGCGCTGCCCCTGCCCCTGGCCCTGTTGCAGCTGCGCCACGGCGGGCGCCAGGCCCTCGAGGGTCTGGCGGTGACCGGCCTGCTACTGCTGGCCCTGATGGGCCCCATCCGCGGACCGCTGGTGGTATTTCCCTATGGAGCCCTGGCCCTCTGGCTCGGCTGGTGCTGGCAGCGGCGCATCAGCTGGTGGTGGAGCTGGGGCGTCGGCAGCGTGATCGGCGCTGCGGGCTTTCTGGTGCGGGTGGCGGTGCTCTCGGTGTTGGTGGGCGAAAATCTCTGGGTGGTGATCACCGGTGCCGCAGCAGGGCTGCTCGAGCGGGTGCTGGGTCTGGTCGGGCTCGCCAGCGGCATCGAACTGGCCCAAGTGCAGCTGGCCGCCGTGCTGCTGGTGTGGCTGCAGAACGCCATCGTGGTGCTGGCGCTGCACGCCGTGGCCTACTGGATCTTTCCGCGACTGCGCAGCCCGATCAGCGAACCGCCGGCGGCGCTGCGGGCGCTGGTGGCCCTCGACCCCCTATGACCGAGCTGGCCGGGCGCTGGCAGCAGGTTCGCCCCCTGCTGCTGCTGGCGGCCACGGCCACGGCCGACGTGCACGGCATCTCGGCGGCCGGTGCCACGGCCGCCTCCCGGCGCCAGACCGCAGCCGCCGATGCCGAACTGCTACTGCTGGGGCCCCAGGCGCCGCGGTCCCAGGCCCTACCGCCCCTGCCTGCTGGCGTCAGCCCTGCCCTGATCAGCCATGTGGGACTGCGGGAGCTGGGCCTGCTGCCGCGCACCCTGGTGGTCGACCTGGGTTGCCCTGTGGCACCCCGGATACCCCATGTACGCCTGCCTGCCCCCGAAGCCGGTGGGACGGCCGCCTGTGTGAGCACGGGTGCCGCCATGCCGATGGCACAGGTGCGTGCTCTCGTGGAGCGGGGACGTCGCTGGGGCCGCAGCTGGCCCGCCGGTGACCCCCTGCTGCTGGCTGAATGCGTCCCGGGTGGTACCACCACGGCCCTGGGCGTGCTGGAGGGCTTGGGGATCGCCGCCACCGGGCTGGTGAGCGGCAGCCTGCGGCAGCCGGTCCATGGACTCAAGGCCACCCTGGTCAACCGCGGCCTGGCGGCAGCCGGCCTGGGGCCGACCCCCGATCCGGGGGAGGAGGCGCACCGGGACCCCATCAGGGTGCTGGCGGCCGTGGGCGATCCGATGCAGGCGTTGGCGGCCGGCCTGGTGCTCGAGCTAGCCGGACGGGGTGCACCGGTGCTGCTGGCCGGTGGCAGCCAGATGGCGGCGGTGCTGGCCCTGACCCTGGCCCTGGCACCTGCCGAGCGGCGCAGCACCATCGCGGCGGCGGCCCTGGTGGCCACCACCGCCTGGGTGGCCAGGGAGCCCGGCAGCGATCTGTCGCTGCTGCTCGTGCGCATCGGTGCGCGGCTTGGGGTGCGTGCCCGACTGGCGGTGACCGGGCTGCGATTCGACCGATGTCACAACCGCGCGCTGCGCGATTACGAATGCGGCTACGTCAAAGAAGGGGTGGGTGCCGGCGGCGTGGCTGTGCTCTGGGAGCTCAGCGGCCGCCCGGCCCTGGCCCTGGCCCAGGCCTGCGACGAGGCCTGCAGCCTGCTGGCCTGAGCGCTCAGACACCCTAGGGTCAACCTTTGCCTTGGCCGCCGTGCTCAGCCGCCGCCAGTTGCTGGGCCAGGGTGCGGCTCTGCTGCCGCTGGCGCTGCTCGGTGGTTGCGCACGCGGCGCCGGCCCAAGGCTGCTGGCCTGCAAGGGGGCGTTGCCCAAGGCCTGGCTGGCCAGCCTGCCCAGCCCCTGGAGCCTGCAGGACGTCGAGCGGTGTCAGGAGATCGTGGCGGCCGCCCGTGATGCCGACCTGCTGCAACTCAGTGACGGCTGGGCTTCGAGCCTCCCTCCAGCGGCGCTGAAACCGCTGGGAGCCCCGGCCTTGCTGGCCCGTCTGGCCGCAGCTGCCGGGCCGGTCAGCCGCCTTTACGGCCCGCCCCAGAGCCAGGCGCTGGCCTTTCCCTGGGCATTCAGCCCCTGGGTTCTGGCCTTGCGCAACCGCCAGGACCTGCTCGATCGGGCCCGCCGGAGCTGGGATGTGCTGCTGGATCCGAGCCTGAAAGGGCGCCTGGTGCTGCCTTCCAGCCCCCGCATCAGCATCGAGCTGATGGGGGCCGATGCTGATCGGCTGCGGCGGCTGCGCCAGGCGGCCCTGGCCTACGACGAGGCCGATGGCCTCAACCTGCTGCTACTGGGCAAGGCCAGCGCTGCCGTGTTGCCGCAGCAACGGCTGATCCCGCTGTTGCGCCAGGACCCCCGCCTCCAGGTGGTGCTGCCCGCCACGGGGGCGCCCTTGAGCTGGCAGGTGATGCTGAGGCCCGCCCGGGCGACCGCACCGCTGCCGCTGGCCTGGCTGGCCCGGGTGCTGGAGCCGCCCCTGCTGCCACGGCTGCTGGCCGCGGGCTGGGTGCCGCCCCTGCCCGCGGACGAACTGCAGCAGGCCCTGCGGACGCTGCCGGGGCCCCTAGCAACGCTGCTGCTGCCGCCGGAAGCCGTGCTGCAACGCTGCTGGAGCCAGCCGCCCATGCCCGCAGCCCAGCGACTCGCCTGGCAGACCCTGTGGGATGCGGCTGCCCCCTGAGGCCTGATCGACAGCGGCCTAGTCATCCCACAAACGGCGCCCGGGGCGAGCAACCAGGCGCCGGTGGGTGTCGGCCAGCAGCTGGGGAATCGGCAACTGATGCGGGCAACGGGGCAGGCAGGCACCACAGGCGGCGCAGGCCTCGGCATCAACCGTTTCCCACCAATGCCCGGCCCGGTTGATCAGGTTGTAGCGCTCCTGGGCAAACCCCTGCAGACCATGGCCCACCGCCAGGTTGCGCAGCCGCAACAGCGCCGGGATCGGCACGTCATTGGGGCAGGGCAGACAGGCGCGGCACTGGCCGCAGCGCTCGGCACCAAGTCGCCCACGGCCGGCCGCCTCCAGACGCGCCAGGGCCTGGTGCTGGGCAGGACTGAGCCAGGGCTGCCGGGGGCTGGTCGCAGCGGCGATGGCGTTGGCCATGGCTAGATCACTGGGCTGGGACGCCCCCAGGGTGAGGGTCGAGATCCCCTGATCAAGCAAAAAGCGATAGGCCAGCTCAAGCGGATGGAAGGGGGCGCAGTCGGCGAGCAGCGCGGCCGGCGGGTCGAAGAGGCGGCCGCCCTTGTCGGCCGGAGAGATCGCCATCACACCGATGCCCTGGGCCAGGGCGGCGCGGGCCAGCGGCAGCCGCTCCTGGTCAAACCAATGCAGGTGCAGGCTGCAGAAGGCAAAGCGGCCACTGGCCAGGGCCCGCTCGATCAGGGGCGTGCTGCCGTGGCTGCTAAAACCGATCTGGCCGACCAGACCTTCGCCGGTGGCCCAGGCCAGAAAGGCCGCACCTGGGCCGACCAAGGCCCAGTCGAGGTGCTCGCTTCGGTTGATGCCGTGCACCGCCAGCCCGTCGAGACGGGCCACACCCAGCCGCCTGAGCATGGCCCGCAGCTGGTCCTGGGCCGTGGGCAGGTCAGGCCCTGGCAACAGCTTGCTGGTGATCAACCAGCCGCCTGCCGGAACCACCTCCTCGCGCTGCAGCCGGATCAAGCCCTGGCCGAGAAAGGTCTCGGCGGGTCCATAGGCGGCGGCGGTCTCGATGTGGTTGAGGCCGGCGGCCACGGCAGCACGCAGCACACCCTCCATCTGGGCGGCGCTGTCGATGGCGCGCATGGTGCCCAGCGAAAAGGGTGAGACCGCCGGCAGGCTGCCGAAACGGCGCCAGAGCAACTCAGCCACCAGGGTCGCCGGGGGTTGCGGGCGGGGTGGGCGGTTCGCCCTCATCGGCCTGCGGTGCAGGCTGGGGCTCGGGCTGGGCCTTGCTCAGGTGCCGTACCAGCTCAGCGGGCGAGGTGCTGTCGAGAAAACGACGAAAATCTTCGCGGTCTTCGGCATCGGCCTCGGCATCGACCGGGATCGACGCATCGGCCACCACCTCCTCGAGCATCCAGATGCCGCTGCCGGTGCGCAGGGCCAGGGCGATCGCATCACTAGGACGGGCATCAAGCTCCTGCTGCTGGTCGTCACCCGGGCCGATGAGCTTGAGCACGGCCCGGAAGGTGCTGTCTTCGATGGTGTGCACGATCACCCGTTCGAGGGTGAGCCCGCCGGCGGCCAACAGGCTGGCCATGAGGTCATGGCTCAGGGGCCTGGGGGGCATCTGCCCACTCATGCCTGCCAGGATGTTTTGCGCCTGGGCCTGGTCGATCCAGATCGGCACCTGGCGACGGCCCGCAGGATCCCGCAGCAGCACGATCGGGCTGCGGCTGGCCGCATCGAGGGCGATGCCGGCGACGCTCATCTCGACCATGGCCGTGGTGCGTCTGCTGCTTGATTATGGCCAGCAGTGGAACGGAGCGCCGCAGCCATGTTCACCGGTCTGGTGCAGGCCATCGGCACCCTGCAGCGCTGCGGCAGTGGTGTGCAGGTGATGTGGCCACCCCACGAAGGACTCAACACACCGCTAAACCTGGGAGACAGCGTCGCCGTCGACGGGGTCTGCCTGACCGTGGCCGACCTGCTGCCCCATGGCTTCAGAGCCGACGTCAGTGACGAGACCCTGGCTCGCAGCACCCTGGGCGCCAGGGCACTGCGCGGCGAACCGGTGAATCTGGAGCCGGCCCTGCGGCTGGCCGATCGCCTAGGCGGCCATCTGGTGAGTGGCCATGTCGATGGTCTGGGACGGGTGGATGCCATCGCCAAAACCGGTGAATCCTGGCGGCTCGAACTCAGCTGGATCGACCGGCACTACGGCCGCTACGTGTGCGACAAGGCCAG
>Ga0172372_10003138_pt1 | contig 24582 bp, 19 predicted proteins | sample LakKiv5m_2_FD_114544 | JGI IMG/M metagenome (GOLD analysis project Ga0172372, IMG submission 114544) | Freshwater microbial communities from Kabuno Bay, South-Kivu, Congo - kab_092012_9.5m | ecosystem: Environmental > Aquatic > Freshwater > Lake | place: Democratic Republic of the Congo...
AATTATAATTTTAATTAGAATTACATAACGTATAAAATATTAATATAATAATTAACTATACATATGATATTTTTTTATAATAATACTTTACATATTATTACGATTGATAATCTTTATATAATAGTAATCAAATTATTATATAATTTAAATAATCATTCTTAAAATTATATTCCCTTCGGTCGCGGTGGGTGGGATTTGTAGTGCCGAAGGCAACTATAAAATTATGCCCACTAAATACAATTCAAATAAAAATTATTCATTTGAAAAACCTTAAAAAAAATAAAAATAAAAATTACATCTAGAATATAATTCTAAAAAATAATTCTAAAAAATAATTCTAAAAAATAATTCTAAAAAATAATTCTAAAAAATAATTCTAAAAAATAATTCTAAAAAAATAATTCTAAAAAATAATTCTAGAATAAAATTCAGTGCCGGAGGCAACTGTGAAAATGTTTTTGCCGATACTTTTTTCTAAAAAGTATTTCTGAGACATTTGAAACATGTATCCACATCAACAGATTTAACATTTTCATATTCATCTTCATCTCGATGAATAAAGAAATATTTCATACATATTTTACAAAAACTTGATACACCATCAATTATTTTATTTGGACTTTCTATAATATTTATATTTGATACATATCCATCTAGATTTAAATTAAATTTATAGTATTCATATGTAAATGTATTTCTATTTTTGAATGTTAAAATTAATTGTGATTTATATTTTTTATTTATTTCATCAATTGGTAATATTTCCATATTATATTTACTTTTAAATGAATTAACTTCTTCATCATTTGAAACAGCTAAAAAACGTTGATACGCATATAAACTACATATTATTAGTTTATTTGTTAATATATCGACAACTGGATTTAATTTTAATGAACGTAAAATATGTGGAGCAGTTATAACATATGGAATATCTATAACATTAATCTGATTTATATTTGTTATTAATTCAATTCCATTCCCATGACCATCAAATCCGAATTCATCTTCAAAATCATCATAAATCCGTTTGAATTCATCTGAATCACGTTCATAATCTAAATTATATAAGTAAATATAAATTTTAATATCATCTGGTATTGTAGATAATTTTTCATCAAGTTTTTTATAAAACTTATCCAGAGTATCTTTATTATCTTTGAAATTACCTCTTCCAACAAAACCTATACAAGCATTTGGAACAATAAACTTAAAAAATAATTTGTCAAATCGTGGAATATTATTATTCACATAAATATATGGAATATTATTATCATTCAAATATTTTTCGCTTTCTTCTATTTTTTCATGTAATATATCTGTCATTTTACTAATAAATTATTTAATTATTTATCAAATATGCCTATATTTAACTTCAATTTTTATACTAAGATTATCCATCTGATTTAAGAAAATTTAACATATTATAAATTATTATATTTACTTACATTCTTACTTATTTAATATATGTCATCAGAAAAGTCATCAGAAAAGTCATATAATAAAGAAAAAAATGGTAAAAAAAAATTATTAACAGATATATATCTTGATGAATTAGAAGATTATCAAAATAAATATGGACAAAAAACATGTATATACATTCAAGTTGGTGATTTTTGGGAAATTTATGGTTATCAATCTTCTGATGGAAAAAGAAGAGGTGTTTTATGGGAAGTTTCCGAATTATGTAATATTAATGTAAGTCTTAAAAAAGTTTGTTCTGGTTCATCTGATTCCGAAGAAGGTAATATTTATATGGCTGGTTTTCCATTTCATGTTCTTGATAAATTTCTTAATATATTAGTTCAGAAACATGGCTGGACAGTAATAGTTATTAAACAAGATGAACAAAAAGCGGGAACTAGTCGTTCAGTCATGACAATTGCGACCCCCGGAATCAATATGCGTTCTAATAATGACTCAAATAATTTAGTTTCTATCTATTTGGAAAAATCATCCTCCTTTTTTGATAAGAAAAAATCATATATTTATTCTGGGATAAGTTCGATGGATTGTTTAACAGGTGAAAATACAATATATGAAACTTATAATACTATTGATGATACATCATTAATTTTTGACGAATTACATAAATTTATTAGTGTTAAAAATCCAAGTGAAGTTTTAATACAAATTGATTCAAGTTTGGGTTTTTTTAATAAACATGATTCAACTGATACAGATAATAATACAGATAATAATACAGATAACAATCTAGATAATACAAAAGAAGGAAATATTATCAAAGAAGAAAATTTAAAAAATGCTTTAGGATTACATGATAGACATTATAAAATTAATTATTTTAAAATTTCAGAAAAAGAGAAAAAAATTAGTTTTCAAGAAAAGTTTTTTGAAAAAATATTTCCAAACAATTTACAAATTTCAATTCTAGACCAATTGGGTTTGAATATGAAAGAATATGGTCGATTCAGTTATTATTTATTATTATTATATATTAATGAACATAGTGATAATATTCTTCAACAAATTGATAAACCGGAAATATGGGAAAATAATAATCAATTTATCTTAGCAAATAATTCCCTCGAACAATTAAATGTAATTGACAATCAATTTAATTATGGAAGAACAACAAATTTATTAAATTTATTAAATGAAACATCTACAGTTATAGGAAAACGAGCATTCAAAAAAAGATTATTAAATCCAATTCGTGATATTAATATTATTAATAATCGATATCAACAAATTGAAGAAATGACAGATTTAATAAATGGTATTCCAAATAAAAATTTCTATATGAATTTTGAAAAATCATTAAAAGGTATTTGTGATTTAGAAAAATTACATCGCAAATTTGCGATGGGACAATTTACACCATATGATTTAAATAATATTGATAATTCTTATAAGTCATTATATGAATTAGTTGATATTATTGAAAAATTAGATATAAATAAAAAACCAATGCTTAAAAGTCTTCAATTAGATAAAACAACTCTAAACATATTAAATAATTTTATTACCGATTATAAAAATACATTTGATATAAATAAATGTTATTATTCGACAATTGAAAAAATTGATAAAAATATTTTCCATTTTGGACATTGTCTAGAATTAGACCAAATCCAAAATAAAATTAATTATAATCATCAAATTATTGAAACTATCGCAAATGAATTATCAAACTTAATTAATGAACGTGAGAAAAAAACAAGTACAATGTTAGAAACTGTTCGTGTTGATCATAGTGATAAAAAAGGATATTATATTTATACAACTTCTAGACGTTTTGAAGCTTTAATTAATAAAATAGCTTTATTAAGTAATAAAACATTGGAAATTATAGTTCCAAAAAATGAAATTATTAATGGGAAAAATATAAATAAAAAAATTAAAATTACGATTGATTTAACTAAATTAAAAAATACTGATAAATCAACTGGTTCAACAAATAAAGACCAAATTATAAATATTCCTAAAATTGACGAAATTTCAAAAGAATTAGATCATTTATATGGACAAATTAAACAAATTATTCCAAATTCATTTATTAATAAAATCAAAGAATACAGTATAAAATACATTCAATTTCTCGGAAAAATTATTAATTTTATTGGTGAAATTGATGTTATTAAAAGTTGTGCTAAAACCGCTATTAATAATGGTTATGTCCGACCAATAATAAAACCATTAGATACAAATAATAATAAAAGTTATATTGATATTAAAGGTTTAAGACATCCAATTGTTGAACGTATTCAAAAACGTATTCCATATATACCTAATGATATACAATTGTCTAAAAATAATATTGATGGTCTTCTGTTATTCGGTGTAAATGCTAGTGGAAAATCAACAAATATGAAAGCTATTGGCTTAAATTTAATTATGGCACAATCTGGAATGTATGTATCAGCATCAGAATTTGTTTATTATCCATATGAATATTTATTTACTCGTATTTGGAACAATGATAATATTTATAAAGGACAATCAACATTTGCGGTTGAAGTAAGTGAATTGAAATCAATATTATCAAATGCTAATCAAAAAAGTATTGTTTTAGGTGATGAATTATGTTCTGGAACAGAAACTATTTCAGCGAGTGCTATCGTATCAGCAGGTATTATAACTTTAGCAAAAAGACAAGCTAGTTTTATTTTCGCAACACATTTACATTTCTTATCTAGTAATACTCATATTAATAATTTATCAAATGTAAAAAAATATCATTTATCTGTTAGATATGACCAAGAAAGAGATATTTTAATATATGACCGTATTTTAAAAGAAGGTAGTGGTCCCTCAACATATGGTCTAGAAGTATGTAAATCAATGGGTTTGGAATCAGAATTTATGAATTTAGCAAATCAAATTCGAAAGGAAATCACAAATGATAATTTAGAATCATTTCTAGGTAAATCATCAATATATAATTCTAATAAATTTGTTTCAAATTGTGAAATATGTCAAAAACGAGCCGAAGATGTTCATCATATAAAATTTCAATGTACAGCAGATCTAAATGGAATGATTGGACAAAATCATATGAATTTAGAATCCAATTTAGTTTCTTTATGTAAGGAATGTCATAATGATGTTCATAATGGAAAATTACAAATTAATGGTTATATTATGACAAATCAAGGCATAATATTAGATTTTAAAATTTTAAATGATACTGAAATATCTCAAAAGAAAAATAAAAAGAAAAAATTATCCGAATCCGAAGTCAGAGAAATTCAACAAATATTATTTGAAAATAAACAATTTGGTCAAAAAGCACGACAACTTACAATTCGTGAATGGAAAAATCGAACCAATTCAGATATAAGTCCCCAAATTATCAAAAAAATTGAAGATGGAAATTATTTTTAATATACAATCATTAATATACATTTTATAAAACTTATATTGGCAATTTTAGTACAAAAAAAAATATTAATAAAAAATTGATTTTATTTATTATTATATTTATTTTTTATTCAAAAATACATTACATCATAAACTTTTCAAGTTTCCTTTACAAACATGTCATTTGAAGAATTCACACATGAAATTAGAAATCATCTTTCAAATATGAGTTCTCACGATTTAGAAGAGATAACAAGGATGTCCGTCAAAGAATTACTACAATCAAATACAATTCAAAGACAACTACCTGACTCGACTTATGGACATACAATTTCACCACCGAATGAACAAAAAAAAGAAATACAACTACCTGATTTGACTGTTAGAGGTTATGCTAAGTTTAAAATGTATGAACATACAATTTCACCATCGGATAAACAAAAATCAGACATTGAAATTAAACTTATTAATAAGACATTTTGTACTGACGTTGAAATTTACCTTAATGGAAAGTTAGTTGATACAAATTATTGTTTCGATACTAGAGGTAATCGTATTCTAGATCAACCAGCGATTATTAAAAAATACAATCTTTCATCACCATTGACACAACTTGGTATATCATATTTCTCAAGAATTGATTGTCGTAAATGTGATCCAGATTCTCCTAAAAATTATGAAAATATATTTTATATTTCCGATAATATTTATTCCTTTAGAACTTCTGTTTTTAAACCATTTTATGATAAGAATGATGACGGAACAGTAATACGTATTACTACAATTATTCCAGATGATATGATGAGTTTTACAATTTCAAATAATATTTCTGAAATTTATGAAATATTTGAAAGAGAAAATGATCAGAAAAGATATTATAATCTTGTACCTGAATATAATAAGTTTGGAGCACAATTATGGGATAGACAATATGAAGAATTACTTGTTAGAAATATTACAAAATATATTGAATTTATCAATTTTATAAAATCAGAAATAAATAAACTTTCAAAAATTCCAACATGTGAATTCCAGACAGCTAAAAATTTTATATCTAATTTTTGCGAAACATCAAATCAAATTATGGATACTATTGAACCTATAACCCCACCAGAAAATAATTATAATGATTTTACAAACTATAATGATATCAAAACAAATATTTGTGAAAATTTAAAAATTACACATGATATATTTCAAGATTTAACCGAAGAAGAAATTAAAGAAATTATCCAAGATTCACAAGAATTTATATACTATTATATGTTTTATGATATGTTTAACCATTTTATTAACCAATCCATAAAATACATTAAAGATAGAAAATATAAGATTCATCATATTGATATTAGTTATCTAAAAATTGAAAACATCAATCAATATTATTAAATTATCCAATCTATCATAATATTATAATCAGAAAAATTGATTTTTTATAATATATATATTTATATCATGCTTTTCATTATAATAATTTTTTCAAAATGAATATCAACGATGATAAACTATTGTGTAAGATATGTTTCAATTGTGCTTTTACAAAGACAAATCCGAAATTTATCATTTGTGGAAATTGTCATATGTTATATTGTGAATTATGTTTCTCTTTAATTAAAGAAAAATGTTCGTCATGTAAATCAACACAATATTATAAATTGGATTCATTGAAAACAGAATTACAATCACTTCTTTCAATATATCAAAATAAAGAAAATCAAAATTTAGATAATCTTCAATATATATTAAAGACAATTTTATTTGATACAACATGTTTTGATGAAACATCTCAACAAAAACACAATAAAATATATACCAAATTACGAAAAACAATTGTAAAGAAACAAAACAGATTATTCAAATCAAGTGATACAAAATTATATAATGTTTGTCAAGAAATTCAATCCACATTAATAACATTATCACAAATTTATACTGAAATACAAACATGTTATCATAAATCACATAATTATAAAGAAATTGATAAATTAATTGAATTCGAAAATACTCTTAATCAGAGAGAAAAATTTTTGAAAGAGCGTGAAAGTATTTTAGAACAACAAAAAAATGAATTCGAACAACAAAAAAATGAATTCGAACAAAGGAAAAATGAATTCGAACAAAGGAAAAATGAATTCGAACAAAGGAAAAATGAATTCGAACAAAGGAAAAATGAATTCGAACAAAGGAAAAATGAATTCGATATTTTAAATAAACAAATACATATCGAAATTGATTCTGAAATTAAACGTCTAGATAATTTAGAATCTGAACAAAAAAAGATATTACAACATAGAGAATACAATCTTCAAAAGAAAGAATATGAATTAAGAGTTTATGAAAATAAATTATTAGAAATGGAAACAATGATATTTGATGATATGAAAATAATTTCAAAGGAAAATAATACATATAATGATATAAATTTTACATATTATAAAATCAACAATTTTCTCATTTTTACAAATTGTCTTGAAACATGTGAAACAGTATCAATCGATAATATAAACCAAAGTATTTCTGAACTTGAAACATTATTAAAGTCATATATATTAAATTTTAAAAAGAGTAAATTAACTAAACTTATTCCAGATATAAATTTACAAGAAACATATTTAATTACAGCATTGGCAATTAGAAAATTTATCGGAATATCTAAAAATTTTTATATTAATAAATATCTAGAAAATCAAGCAAATATAAATTACAATTTATCGAATTATCATAAAATTACAGAATCTTTTGGTACTTAGAATAACCATTTTTTTATAATCTAATCTTATATAATTTAGATAAAATTGATTTATAATAATCAATATATTATTATTTTATTACACAAATGAATCTAGATGATGATAAATCAATATGTAAAATATGTTTCAATACAGCTTTTTCAATTTCAGAACCATTTTTAATTATGTGTTCGACATGTTATATGATATATTGTAAATCATGTTTTTCTATGATTAGAGAAAAATGTTCATCATGTAAATCAAAAAAATATTATCAATTAGATACACGTAAAACAGAATTACGATCTCTCCTATCAATAAATGAAAATAAAAATGATGATGAAAATAATCAAGCAAAAAAAAATCGTGTGTATATACTTATTGATATGTTAAATTCATTATTGTTAAATGATAATATTGTTAGTGAAAAACATAAAAATGAATACATAAATGTATATAATAATCTAAAAACCACAATTGTAAATAAACAAAAAAAAATATTCAAATCTAAGGATAAAAAATTACATAGTGTTTGTCGAAAAATTTACAAATCATTAAAATCTCTATCTAAAATTTATCTAGATATACAAACATCTTATCACCAAAAACATAATCATAAAGAAATTAATCAATTATTTCAATATGAAAATGAACTAAATAACAAAGAAAATGCTTTGAAACAAAAAGAATATGAATTGAACCAAAAAGAAAATGATTTGAACCAAAAAGAATTTACATATAAACAAAAAGAAAATGATTTTAATAATATAACTTATTGTCGAAGTATCGACCTAAATAATTATAAAAATAATTTAATAGAAAAAGAACGATTTTTACACAATTTTGAAAAAATATTAACAAATCAAGAACACAATTTGAAAAATATTGAAAAAAACATTGAAAAAATTATTGAAAATAGCCTTATAATTCGGGAATCTTCATATAAATTTGAAGCATATAAATATTACTATGATGATATTAATAATCTTCTTTATTCTTCAAATAATTTTAACTCAATCGATGATATAAAAATTTGTAAATCAAAATTAATAAATTTAATCAAAGCATATGACGCAAATTTTACATATATTATTAAAAAATTAATACCAAATCTAGACAATCAACTATATCATAAGATTAAAATTATCATTTATACATCATTTATTAAAGTCTCTAGACATAAATTATTAAATGATTATATTGACGAACATATACAGCAATCCACATATCAAATTGATTTTGAAACAAATCATGAATTAACACATTGGAATTATAATAATTAATTTTCTTCATCATCCTCAATAACCATTCTTAAATTTGTTTTTTGTTTCTTCCCTTTATTCCCTCCAATTACATAAATATCACTTAAATCATCATCCGATATAGATACTTTTTTATTATTTGAAACTGGATTATTATTTGAAACTGGATTATTATTTGAAACTGGATTATTATTTGAAACTGGATTATTATTTGAAACTGGATTATTATTGAAAACTTGTTCTTGAACAGAATTTAAAAATGATTCTTGATTATTAATTTGTTGTAATACTGAAGGATTTAACATTTGTTTTTGTGTAAAATATTGAACAGCTTTAGCAAGAATTGAAGCCTCATTTAAATTAAATGCTCCTCTAGATTGTGCTTTATAAATTCCTAATATAACAACATCTAAGGGTGTAATTTGTGTGTTATTATTTTCTCCAGACATATGAAAGTTTTTAATTATAATAACTCAATATAATTTATACTTAAATTAAAAAAAACAATTAAAAAAACAATAATGGGTCTTTTTTACAAACAAAAAAATATATCTAATTATTAAATAGAGACTTTTAAATTTAATAAAATAATATAACATCTAAAATAAATGGGAGGAGGATTAATACAAATCGCAACCTACGGTGAACAAGACGTTTATTTAATTGGAAATCCATCAATAACATTTTTTAAAGTTGTTTATCGAAGACATACCAATTTTTCAATAGAATCAATTGAACAACCTTTTAAAGGTGATCCTGATTTTGGTAAAAAAGTAGAAGCAGTTATTGCTCGAGGAAATGGTGATCTTTTAAGTTCAATATATCTTGAAGTAGTTTTACCAGCTTTAAATCAATCACAAAATAGTTCTACATGGCATGGATGGGTCAATTCGATAGGTCATTGTTTAATGGAATATGTTAAAATAGAAATTGGAGGTCAAGAAATCGAAAGACATTATCCTGAATGGATGGAGATTTGGTCAGAATTAACAATGAAAAATGACAAAAGAGAATTATATAATGATATGATTGGTAAATATGATAGTGATGTTAGTTTAGAAACTAATGCTATTACATCTAAACGATTATATATACCACTTCAATTTTGGTTTTGTCGTAATACGGGCTTAGCAATTCCATTAGTAGCATTACATAATCATGAAGTTAAAATTACATTCCAATTTAGACAATTATCTGAATTAACACGTTCAGATGTTGAAATAACAACACCCCAAGATTCATCGGGAAATACAGCATCTTTTACATCAGCAACACTTTATTGTAATTATATTACATTAGATGATGATGAAAGAAGACGTTTTAGTCAAAATCACCATGAATATTTAATTGAACAAGTTCAATTCCTTGGAAATAAAGAAGTTGATGCTTCTATTGCTTCACAACGTGTTAAAATAAGTTTCGAACATCCAGTTAAAGAATTAATGTGGGCTTTATCTACTAATGCTAAACGAACAATTAACACATCAACAGGAAATCAAATGATGAATTTCTCTTCAACGTCATCATCTGATACATTTTCGTCATTAAAATTACAATTTAATGGACAAGATCGCTTTAGTGAAAGGAACGCTACTTATTTTAGAAAAGTTCAACCATATGAATCACATAGTGGAAGTCCTAGAAAACATTGTTATTGTTATAGTTTCGGTTTAAAACCAGAAGAACATCAACCAACAGGACAAGCTAATATGTCTCGTTTAGATTCTATTAATATGATGTTTTCATATACTTCTTCAGATGTTGTAGCTTCAATATGGAAAATATACGCTATAAATTATAATATCCTTCGAATTATTTCTGGAAGTGGAGGATTAGCTTTCTAATATAAAAATCTCATTTCCGCAATCATAACTATGTGATATAATTTTAAATCCTGATTTTTCAAACAATGATTTAATTTCTTCAATTCTAAAAATATAATAATATCTATTAATTATTTTTGTTTTTGTTTTCCATGGGACTATTTGGTCACCATAATTTTCAAAAATTCTTTTTGTTTTTTGTGGTTGTTCCTTTGACCATACAGATAATAATATCTTCCCTTTCGGTTTAATAACACGTTTCATTTCAATTAATGCTTTCATTCGTCTTTCTTCAGAATCCAAATGATGAAATGAAGCGATTGAAATTATACCATTCGCACTATTATCTTCAAATGGTAATTCTGTTAAATCTCCATAAACTACATTCAATCCTTTTTCTTTACATATTTCAATAAAATTTATACAATTATCTAAACCAATCATTGATTCTCTCATATTACGACCACTTCCACATCCTAAATCATATATTCTATCTTTTGATAAATCGTACTGTTGTAAAAAATTTTCAATCCAATCCCATTTACATATTCTAGTTTGATTAAATTCATTTGCTATTTCTTGATATGCTTTCTCAACATATTCTTTTTCTAGAGATATCATTTATACTTTTTCCTATTGAAAATAAAACCTTTAGTGAATAAATTTTCAGAATAAAAAAATCTAAAAATATTAATTTATAAACAATTTTTATTACTAATCATCCCATCCAACTTTCAATCTAAAATTATTATTTTGTTCGAATCGCTAATTTTTCTGTTATTTTCCCTAAACGACATGTTAATTTATCAATGACCATATCAATACGTGATTTAATCGCTTCATCATATTCATATGTTTTCTTAAGATTATTCAGTCCTTGAATTGCGTCAGCCATATTTTTAGAAAATTTAATAAAATATTGTGATTTATTTGTTTCAAATGAACGCAATAATGTTTCTTTTTCATTAAAAGTTTTATTACTATCATCATATTCAGCTTCAAGTAATTGATTTGTAATTTGAATTGTTAAATTAGCTATTTCTTCAATTCTTGTTAATGTATTACATCTACTATCACCACTAAACCATCGTCTTAATGATTGTCCCATTCTAGTATCAATTTCTAGAATCTTATCTTGATTCGATAATTTATCATGTTCTTTAATTCTAGAAAGTATCTCCAAATTTAAAAGAATATTATCAATAATTTGTTCGGATGTATAATCTGGTTCATCCAATTCAACAACCTTTTCATTTTCTTGGGGTTTTTTTGATTGTTGTGTCTGTAGAAAATTTGCTAATGTTTTAAAAAGCATACTCCCACTAATTCCTGTATTTTCTGTATCCATTTTTTCTTCATTTACTTGTATTTCAGGTTGAAATGATAATGTTGTTTTTTCAATTGTATTTTCAGAATCATTTGATAATTCCATATCATTATCTGAATTGTCAAATGTTGGTGAAGACATTAATTTTGAACGTTCATCATGTGTTAATTTACGATTTGAAGTTTTCTTAGTTGAATCCATCAAAAATTATATTATATATCAATCTATGTATTATATGAATTATATGAATTATTAATATTTTGATTATAATAATTATTTCAAATCAATTTTTTTTTATTGCCTCCCTAAAAAATTGATTATATATAAACATATTAACTCGTATTAATGACCAATTAGGATGAATGACCAATTTTTATGTAAAATATGTTATAATGAATCTTTTGATGATATATCATACTCTCTAAATATATGTTCTATTTGTTATTGTGTTTATTGTCAATACTGTAAAAAGTCAATTAATTGTGTATGTCAATATTGTAAAAATACTAATTTTATCATATTAGATACACGTAAAAGTGAATTCAAATCCTTATTTGGAATCAAAAATAACAATAATAATTTTAATAATAATTTTAATAATAATTTATTTGAAAATAAAATAAATGAACGATAATATAAATTATCACATTGATATAATAGAATCAAAATTGGATCTGTTTATTATATTATTAATTATTTTATTAATATCTATTTTCATCGGATTTATAATTTATATAAAACAATAAAAAACAATAAAAAACCGCTCAAAAAAAACCTAATAACAAAATAATAAGAACAATGTTAATAACAATCGATATTTTTATAATTATAATTATATCAATTATTTTTTATTATATATATTCATATGTCTATAACGTTTTAACATATTCTAATAATCCACATAGTGATTTATTGCTTAAAATGTTATTAATTGGTATTGTAATTAACATATTTGTATATTTAATTATTACATTATATCATTATTATAAAATCGATATCCAAATGATTGGTAAAAGTGGTAATCGAGGAGCAATTGGTAAAACTGGGGAAACTGGTGATAGTGGATGTTTACCTTCTCAGAAAATATCAAGTAGTAATAATATGTTCTCTAATTTATTTAATCATAAATTATCAATTACCACATTTGATGATGGTCTTAGTCTAAATTATAACAATAATTATACTGGTCTATTTTCTTATAAAAACTTACATTCAAATAAATCATTATATTTAGAAAAAGATAGTTCAGTTTCTGGTACATACAAATTATTATTACATGATTTAGATAATAACCGTAAATTATATCTTTCTGTTTCAAGACAACCTCTAAATCAACTTACAGAGGATTATTTTCCACCATCCGATTATATGGGTTTATTTACTGAAAATAGTGGTATCCCTCTAATCATAAGTGGAACACCTCAAAAATGTTTAATTGAAATTGATTTTCAAGGAACTCGTTATGCTTTAGTTAAAGAACAACGTGATGGAATTGGACAATCAATCGAAGATGGACAATATGCTTTAATATTTAGACGAAATGGTATTCCAACACCATTACAAATTCAAAAAATAAATAAATATCAATCGAATAATAATATTTCAGATACAGATATTTCAGATATAGATATTTCAGATATAGATATTTCAGATATAGATATTTCTAATAATACTATTCTAGACATAGCTAATAATAAAAAAAAACCAATTTATCAATATCATAACTCTAGAAAAGATGATTATTTATATACAAATGATGTCAAAGAAGTTCCATCCGGATATAATTATCAAGGTTTATCATTTAAAATTAGTGATAAATATCATAATGATTCAATACCACTATATCTTTGTCATAATAAGGAATATGATAAACATTTTTTAAGTAATGATTCTAAATGTATTGACGGTTATAATGGTCATAAAAATAATAGACTTATTAAACGACTTGGTTATTTACATCAAACCTCTGGATCTTCAAAAGATAATCAAGGATTAAAAAGATGTTATAATCAAGGATTAAAAACTTATATGACTTATCCAGAAACAATGATTCGTAATTGTCAAAACCTTGGATTTGATTTAGATAAACATTTAGGATTTATAGAATAATTGGATAAATATATATCTAAAAAATTGATTTAAATTTTATATATTAATATGTTTTACATTCTCATTAGGTGTAGATATAATGTCTACCCAGCTGTACAATTATATCAAATATTACAATAATGATAAAAAATATCCATTCAGATCATTAAAAAAAATTTATCGATATAATAATATTATTGCGATATATTATACTGAAAATACATATACAAACGATTTATTTAAATTAAACAAACTACCCAAACTACCGAATTTACTTCAAATACTTGTTTGTTATAATAATAATTTAGATTCATTACCTCAACTTCCAGAATCACTTATAAAACTTAATTGTTCTGGTAATAATTTAATAGTATTACCTCAACTTCCAGAATTACTTCAAGAACTTGTTTGTTGTTATACTTTAATAAGTATATTACCTGACCTTCCAAATGGACTTCAACAACTGATATGTGGTCATACTAATTTAAGTGAATTACCCAATCTTCCGGATTCACTTACATATCTTGATTGTGAATATTGTGAAATAACTTTATTACGAGAACTTCCTAATCTACTTGAAAAACTTCATTGTTCTATGAATCACTTGACAGTATTACCACCACTACCATTTAATCTTCAAATTCTTAATTGTAGTCATAATAAATTAACAGAATTACCAGAACTTCCAGAAGGACTTATCGAACTTAAATGTTCTAATAATCAATTGCGTAAATTACCATATCTTCCCAATTCACTCAAAATACTTGATTGTGATTTTAATCAATTGATTGTATTACCACCACTTCCGAATTCACTTAAAAAACTTCATTGTGGAAATAATCAATTGATTGTATTACCGAAACTTTCGGATTCACTTACAGAACTTTATTGTCATAATAATCAATTACCTGTATTACCACAGATTCCAGATTCACTTGTATATCTTTTATGTTCAAAAAGTAATATGATCAATAAACACACACATACACATAATTATTTACAACGAATAATTTATTATTAATTATATTAATTTATGTTAGTTATATTTTTTATTATATTGTAATATAACATTTGTACCATCTAATACAATTTAATATATAAAATGTCTTTTACTAATGTTATTACGAAATTAAATATGTAGTCAGTAAGTGGAAAACACAATTAAAAATAAAAATTGATTTACACAACAATAACAAAGTATTTATAATTTAATAAACATAAATGTCATTAAATGATAGATTATTATGTAAAATATGTTATAATGATGCCTTCACAAAAAAATCATATAATTTAATTATGTGTTCTGTATGTTATTATCTTTATTGTGATACATGTTCATCATTTTGTAAAAATAAATGTCAATATTGTAGTTCTGTGGGTTTTATAAAATTAGATACTCGTAAATCAGAATTACAATCTATTTTATTACTTACAAATAACAATAACAATATCAATAACAATAACAATAACAATAACAATAACAATAACAATAACAATGAAATGGATAAAATAAATACTTTTTTACATAATTTACATAATATTTTACTGTATGATTCATATAATAATAATAATAACATTAAAGAAACAATTAACACATATAATACTATAAAAACATACATAATAAAAAATTTTAAAGATCTAAGTAAAATTAAAAAATTAATGAATCTTATAAACGAAATAAATAATAAATGTGATGATATTAATAACAATGTCAAAATTATAAACAATAAAATTAATATTTCTCTAACACATCAAAGAGAATATCAAGATGAATCAAAATCAATTTTAATAGGAATATTTGTTATAATATTACTTTTAGCTATTCCATATATGTTTATTACAAAAATTATTAGTTTTTAATTATTCTAAAAAATTGATTTAAATTTTTTAACTTATAAAATTTGTGAAAATGTCAATTAAATATAAATACAAAGATATTAATTACGAAGATAAAAAAAACGAACATATTTATTCAAAATATATTAGTCAATTTGATGATATTCCCAATTATAATGATATTATCGAACTAAATTTTGTTTATAATCATTATGGTAAAGCACAGTTAATTAATCTACCAACTAATCTACAAAAACTTATATGTCATTATAATGATTTGTCTTTATTACCAGAACTTCCAGAAACGATTGAACATATTGAATGTATAAATAATAAATTATCTATATTACCAGAACTTCCATTTGGACTTCAAAAACTTATGTGTTGTGGTAATAAATTGACTATATTGCCCGAACTTCCAAATACACTTTTATATATAGATTGTAGTTTTAATCAATTAACTATATTACCTGAACTTCCATTTGGACTTCAAAAACTTATCTATAAGAATAATAGATTTATTGAACAAAAAAATCACAAATATAAATATTTATACATATTTATTTATTAGGTGATCGGAATTTATTTTTTATTTTTTCTATAATTATTATTAAAATTACATTAAAATATAACTAAACAAATATATTTTTTTTTTATAAAAAGTAGGCGAATTTCATTTATTTATAAAAAGAAAAACTAAAATTTTAAAGAATTTTGTTATATTATTTTTTCATTGATTTTAATTAAAAAATGTCTAAAATTATAAATTATTTAAAAAACATTCTAGAATATGTTAAAATTATTTTTATTAAATAAAATGAAACATATATAAAAATAAAAAATAAATTCCGATTACCTTTTATTAATATTTTTTTATTTTAATATTTTCTAAAAAAAATTGATTAAATCAAAATAGTTAGATTCTAGATATAAAAAATAATAAAAATTACATATATATAAGAATAATAGATTTATTGAACAAAAAAATCACAAATATAAATATTTTATACAAATTGCTTTAATTCAGTTGGTATTTCTTGACCACTACTTGCCAAATCACCTATTAACTCAGCTACAACATGTTCGATACATCCATAACATCCAGATAAATCCTTTAATTTTACTAAACCTTCCATATCTGGTGCGGGACACATAGGACAATCATCACAAATTGGAGTTTCTGGAGTTGATGATTCTTTATTAACTAATATATTAAGTAATTTTTTTAATTTACTTAATCCTTCAGGCGAAACAATATCAACTTTAATGCCTTTTTCATTTAATAATTTATCAACTAATTTATCATGTAATAAACGTTGTTCTTCAACAGTATTTTTAAAATGAAATCTATTATGAGATTTGGTTAATTCTTGATATAATTCCTCTTCTCTTAAAATCTTTTTAATACGTTCAACTAAATCTTTTAGATATGTTTTCCTTTCATTTACTAAATCTTGTAATTGTTTTGTTTCTTCCCAATCAGACTGATTATAATTATTTTGAATACCATAACCCCCATTAATTTTTTTATGTGCTTTACATAGATTTTTTGACTTCTTTTCACTATCAATTAATTTATCAACATAATCACATTCTTTAATACAAGGAATTATATCATAACATAACCATTGTGATTGATTATTTGAAACAGGGATTTGGTCTGGTAATTTATCACCAACTGAAACAATAATTGTCCCCAAATATGGATTTCTCCAAAATGAATATTTAACGTTATTTATAATAACTTCCCAGACTTTATCATCTGGAATCCATTTTCTCCGATTAAATGCCTTAACACAATTTTTAGGTAAACATACAATTGATGTATTTTTAGGTTTTTCCTCACTATTTGTGGCTATATATCCGAGTGCAACATATCCATCGGGTGCTTGTGGTTGCCATATTGTAATCATATAATATTGTCCGATTTTTTCTTTTTCATCAATTACTTTTGCTTTATTAACGAGGTCATTAAGTGTTTTAAATCGTGTATCCAACATGTATTTAAAATAATCTGGATGAATACGATATGTCATACTTTTAAATCCTAAATTTCCAGTAATAAAATAATCTTTTGAATCAACCAAACCAATAATTGATTGTGATGTTTGATGATTAATTTGACATTGAAACCCCTTTGGACATTCAATTAAGTAAAATCTATTTTTAAAATGTTTTTCCATAATATTTTTTAAATCATTATTATTTTCTGGAACTCCTGTTAAAAATCCATTTATTCTAAGTTTTTTTACAATTTCCTTTCTTTCATCAATCGTATATATATTTAATATATTTTGATTTTTACTTAACATATTATTATTAATGTTTTTCAATATATTGAAATCATCAATATATTTTCCCAATTCTAAATTATATAATTTATATGGAAAATCATTATCTTTATAATATCGCCCATATTGTTGAAGATTTGTAAGAGTTTGTCCATCTTTAACTGTATAAATTGCATTAATTTTAACTCGTTCCATAAAATATTTTTTAAGTTGTTCCATTTGTTGACTTATAATTTGTCCATTTTCCATATCATATTTTGAAAATACTTCTATTAAAGCAGGATAATAATCTTTGAAATTAATTTTTTTCTCAATTTTACGTAATGTCTCGCGATTTTCTAATCTATTTGACATAGACCCATTACCAAAAGATATAACTTTTTTAAAATCAAGTGGATGTTTAAGACTATTTCCAAATACAGTAATTGCTTTTAAATTTGTGGTATTATCTATTTCAGATATTTTAGGTTGTCTTGGGTCTAGAACATTTTCAAAACGTGGATTATTATGACTCTTAGTAATTATTTGACCAATTGAAAGATATCCATTTTCTAGATATGGTTCATAAATACTAATTGGACAATTATTTCGAAAATCAAATTGAGAACATTTAGGAACACTACCTAGAAAACTAAAATTATCCCAAACTAAATCTCCGAATTGGTCAGATGATTTTGTTTGTATTAATTTTTTCAATTTATATTGTTCATTATCTCCAAGTATTTGATTTAATTTATCTGAATTGGTGAAATTTTCAAGATTTTTATTAATTACAATTTTATAAATATATATTAATTTTAACCCAATAAAAAATACCATTGTGATTAAAAATACTAATAATAATAAAATTTTTACTGGCATTTATATAATTATATTTTATTATATTTTATTGAGAAAATAGAAAAAATAAAAATATATGCTTGAATCTTTATTTATCTAGAGTTTTACGATACATTTTATTTCTAAAAGATAATTGTGAAGATTTACCATCTAGAATTTCATCTTCATAAAATAATTGAGGACGATTTAATTCATAATTACGCATAAAATTATGTTTTGTTTCTGAATAATTTGTAAATGATTCTTTTACTGGTTCTTTAATATTTAAATTTACTTTGAATTTCTTTTGATTTTCTAGACGTTCTTCAGCTAATTTTCGAAGTTTCATTTCCATTTCATCTTGAACTTTCTTTTGTTCCAATAATTGATTATCATCTAAATTTGTTCGATGTTTTCTAAAATTAGTTAAGTCTTTCATTAATTCTTCTAATTTTTTTATTTGTTTATCTTGTTCTTCCATTTGTAAATGATATTTTTTATTTCTTTCAATCTTCATTTTATTTTCTCTTATTTTTTCTTGTTGTTCAAGAGCATCACATAATGTTATAATATCACTTTGCTTACTAACTAAATCACTTACTGAACCACATTGTTGATCCGATTCAGATGAACATTTTTCTTCTTTTTTCTTATCAACTAACATTTTTTCTTGTATTTGATTGACATTTTCACCAAATACCTCAAAACACATTTCAGGATCAATATGTCGCGATAATCTCTTTGTTGGTTTAATTATTAATGATGTTGCTAATATTGGTTTTTCAAAATAATATGTAAATGTATTATTTGAATTATTACTTGTATTTCCCTTAATATTATTTACAGTCTCAATTGTGTTTGATGGTTCATGAAGATATGTTATTGAAAACTCTTGAACATATTGATCTTCTTTATTCTTTGAAGTAAAATTAACAGAATATATAACCTTTGGAACTGTTAAATTATTTTCACTAAAAACAATCTTAATTTGTTGGTCTTGATTATCCTTTTCTCCTCTCCAACATCCCCCATTAATTTGTTTTCCATTTTCATCCAATACTTTTGCTTGTCCTGTTAATGGTTCTCCTCCAGTTGAAGGTACAGCTTCTGGTGCTATCGCAAATATTTCTATTTTTAATCCTTGTTTTGGATTAATTACATAATCTATTTTTGTGTTTGAATCTACAAATGAAGATGTTAATTCACTTGGATGTAAAGGAATTAATTTTATATATCTAGCAAATACTGGTTCTTTTTGTTCAGTTTCCAAATCCTTAACCAAAAATATTAAATCTGTATTATTTGTTTCAAATTGAAGTTCTGAACGTCCATCTCCAACTCTAAGAATTGGTTCATATAATGTAGGATGATCTTTATGACGACTATATAATAATTTATAACCTAAAATTCCACTTGTAGCAATAGCATTTACTTTCATTAATTTTTTTAAATCTACAATTAAATAAGGCATTTCATCTGTTTTTTTAGTTGGTATTGGTGGATTCCATCCAATTAATTTATTAAGACTTCCGATTAATAAATTATTTGATAAATTAGTCGCAGGATTTGCTATAACATTATTACCTCTTCTGTCAATTTGAGGATTACTTCCAATATTTTTTAATGTTTCAGTTGAAATACTTGTATTATTATTAATTGTAAATTTTTCAATTGATTTATTCCTTTGATAATTATATATATTTATCAAAATAATTATTATTAATATCGTAAATACAATTATTATTAAATATTTATTTTCGTTCATAATATAAAATCTACTTTGAATTATACATAGAAAAAATATTACAATTTTGACTATATCTTCATTATTTCTATATTTTATTCAGTTTTTTATTATTTATGTATTTTATATAATCTTCAATATATTTAATATTTTTACATATTCAATTTTGACATAAAAAATTGATTTGAATTACTTTTTATTTTAACTTTAACAATTATTGTATTTTATTTACATATTATCTATTAATTTATATCTGATATGTCTAATAGGTCTAAAAAATTAAACTTTATTCAAAAAATATTTAATTCTGTAAAAAATGTTAATATGAAAAATAAAGATGGAAAAACACCTCTTATGATTGCTTGTGAATCTTCAAACAATAGTAATTCTTTAAAAACAGTGAAACAACTTATTAGTGATGGTGCTAATTTAGATTTACAAGATAATAATGGAATGACAGCTTTAATGATTGCTTCTAGATATTCAAATAAAGACAGTTCCCAAGAAACAGTTAAAGAACTTATTAAAAGTGGAGCTAATTTAGATTTACAAGATAATAATGGAATGACAGCTTTAATGATAGCTTCTAGATATTCAAATAAAGACAGTTCTCAAGAAACAGTTACAGAACTTATTAAAAGTGGAGCTAATTTAGATTTACAAGATAATAATGGTCGGACAGCTTTAATGTATGCTTCTAGATATTCAAATACAACATCATCTCTAGAAACAGTTAAAGAACTTATTAAAAGTGGAGCTAATTTAGATTTACAAGATAATAATGGAATAACAGCTTTAATGGTAGCTTCATCTAATTCAAATAAAGACAGTTCGCTTGAAACAGTAAAAGAACTTATTAAAAGTGGAGCTAATTTAGATTTACAAGAAATAAACGGATGGACAGTTTTAATGTTAGCTTCTAGATATTCAAATACTGATTCATCTCTAGAAACAGTAAAAGAACTTATTAAAAGTAGAGCTAATTTAGATTTACAAAATAATAATGGCTATACAGCTTTAATGATGGCTTCTAGTTATTCAAATACTGATTCATCTCTAAAAACAGTAAAAGAACTTATTAAAGCAGGGGCTAATTTAGATTTACAAACTAATGGATGGTCAGCTTTGATGATGGCTTCTAGATATTCAAATACTTATTCATCTATAGAAACAGTAAAAGAACTTATTAAAGCAGGTGCTAATCTAAATTTACAATATAATAATGGGCTATTTACAACTTTAATGTTAGCTTCAAAATATTCAAATACTGATTCATCTCTAGAAACAGTTAAAGAACTTATTAAAGCCGGAGCTAATTTAGATTTACAAAATAAATATAGTGATACATGTTTATCTTTTTTGGTTAGATATTCAAATTCATTAGAAATTATTAAAGAAGTCATTTCTAGAGGTGTTTCATTAACACATTTAACAAAAAATATAGAGAAAGGAAATGAAGAATACAAATATAATGGAAATAGTTTATTACATTGGTGTGCGATTGGTTTTAAAGAAAATACATCTTCATATGAAATTTTAGAATATCTAGAAACATTGGAAATTGATAAATCATTAAAAAATCAAGAAGGTAAAACATATAAAGAATATTTAATAAATTATAAACATTGTCATGTAGTTTCAGAATGTGAAATTTGTTATAATAAAATAGATTGTAATAAAATTACAATTTTACAATGTGAATGTAATTGTGGTAGAGTGTGTTATAATTGTTCTCAAGTATTGAAAGGAAATCAATGTCCATATTGTAGAAAAACATTCAAAGATGTTTATATTTTTAAATTTATTAATTAAATTTATTAATTAAATTTATTAATTGTTTTATTAATTCTTTTTTATAAAAAAATTGATTTAATAAAGATTATTTTATATTTTTTATTATTTTTTGAATTTATAATATCTCAGTTAATATTCAATTTAATAATCAATCTTTTACAAAAAAAATTTTAATTTTAGATATTCAAATTCATTAGAAATTATCCAAAATGTTATTTCTAGAGGTATTTCAATTAATAATTTAACTAAAAATATAGAAAAAGAAGATTTTGAACACAAATATAATGGAAATAGTTTATTACATTGATGTGTGATTGGTATTATAGAAAATACATCTTTATATAAATTGTTTAATTTAGTTATTATGTTTCAATACATTTAACACTATCAAGTGATGGTTTCCATTGTTGATTTTTATTTATATTACACACTTCAAAACTAACATATCCATCATGATTTGTTAGACAATTACCACTTGAAACGGATTTAGTTATTACAAATGGATATTTATTATTATCAATTGAATCTGGTTCAATTTCTCCAGTTTCAACAACTGAATTATAATCTTTACGACTTGAAATTTCTTGTAATTCAAAATATTGATTAATATTATTTTGATTACATGGAATTATATCAGTCATTCCAGTTGATGTATTAGATAAACACCCACCATTAGCAATAATTTGATATCCATCAATATTTTGATTTTTATTTAATATTGGAATTAAATTTAATGGTTGACTATTAGTAAGACTTTTGATACTTTTATATCCATCTAATATATTATTACCTCTAGAATTGATATTGTCTATAAATTTATGTTCAGATATATAATCACTAATATCTTTGATTCGTTTATCTTGTTCTCTTTGTTCGCTTTCAAAATTAATTTTTTGTAAATTATAATCTTCATGATCGAGTGTTTTTAATAATTTATCACTAATTCTATCAATATTTGGTTGATAATTATGTTTAATATTATCAAGTCTATTTATTAATTCTGTTTGTTTTCTAGTAATGGGATTATCTAGAATAATATCATTAAAATTTTCAATTTCTTTTTTTCGATAATATCCATCAAAAAGACAGTAAAATGTTAATAAAATTAATATTACCAAAATGATTCTCATTATTGTTTTTGTAAGAAAATAAAAAAAATAATAAATTATTGACATCGTGGGGATGTTGTTTCAGGTTTCCATTTTTGTATATTTTTCAAATCTGTAAATATATTTTGACATTCTTGAAGACTAATACCATCATTTTCATCGGTTAAACATAAACCAGATATTTTTGAATATATAATATTAAATGGCTCTACACTTTCTGGAACTGGATTAATATTTGGATATACTTTCATAAGAGAGGGAACATCATAAATTGTATGATTCATAAATCTTTGATTTGGATTATTTAAAGAACATGGTTCTAAATTATAATTTTCGGTGCTATTTACAGTCAAACATTTATTATTTAATCGAATTAAAAAATCTTTATCATTTGTTGGTGTAATTGATATTAATCTACTTGGGTTTGTAAATGAACTAAAACTTCTAATATTTTTAGAATTACGATAATAATTTTGTTCATTTATTTTAAAATTTGTAATTTGTTCTTGTAAATTTTGAATTTGTTTATTTTGAATTTTTTGAGATTCAATAAAATTACGTTTTTCAATTTCTGATTCTCTAGATTGTTCTATATCAAGTGAATCTTTGAATTTCTGATAATCATTTTTGTGTTTATTTTCAATCATCTGTAATTCATCATTTTTTTGATTATGTTTTTTATTTATTTCAGCTTTTTTATTTTCAATATCTTTCGCTAGTTCTTGGAATATTAGATTTCCAAGAGGATTATTACTATTATTATTATTATTAAATTGTGGTGCGTAAAACATTATTTAATCTAGATTGAGATAATTTCTAATTTTTTCCACAATCATTATAATAAAATCTATCTTCTAAATCTTTAATTTGTTGCTTAAGTTCTTCTGGCATATATTCATCTTTTCTAAGATTTTCAAAAGGATTTGGATTAAATTC
>Ga0172372_10003144_pt1 | contig 24565 bp, 19 predicted proteins | sample LakKiv5m_2_FD_114544 | JGI IMG/M metagenome (GOLD analysis project Ga0172372, IMG submission 114544) | Freshwater microbial communities from Kabuno Bay, South-Kivu, Congo - kab_092012_9.5m | ecosystem: Environmental > Aquatic > Freshwater > Lake | place: Democratic Republic of the Congo...
ATGAGCGGCTGGGCGGGAGCCCCCGGCTGTGTTTCGCACCGGAGGTGCGCGCGCTGGGGGGGTTGCGTTGTTGGATCGTTTGCAGTGTTTGTTTGCCCGCAGGCTGCCGCCATGCGGCTGAATTTATGAGCGGTTGGGCGGGAGCCCCCGGCTATGTTTCGCACCGGAGGTGCGCGCGCTGCCAAATTCTCAGCCGCCGGTCGCCTTTTAATCCGGCAGGACTTCCATGAAGAAACGCAGCCAGTTGCCGTGCATGATGCCGCTGATGTCTGCGTCTGAGTACCCGCGGCGGCTGAGCATATCGGGCAGCCGCTGCAGATCGCGGAAGCGGTCGAAGTCGCTGGGTGTCTGTTCAACGCCATAGCCACCGTCGAGATCAGTGCCGATGGCGGCGTGGCGAGTATTTCCGGCGAGCTGGCAGACGATGTCGATATTTTCAACCACGCGGTCCATGGCGACCAGTCGCTGGCTTTGGCGACGAACGTAGCCTGGCTGAAGCATGATGATGTCGAAGGCGATCCCGATGACGCCATCACGTTCGATCACGGCTTTGTACTGTTCGTCGGAAAACTGGCGTTGCCATGGAGCAAGGCGGCGGGAGTTCTGGTGGCTGGCGTGAATTCGGCCACTGAAGTATTCGAGCACCTGCCAGAAGGCCACGTCGGAGAGATGGGTGACGTCAACTGTCATGCCGAGATCTTCGATTTTTCGAAGGAGCGGAATGGCATCAACGGCGAGCCCGACTTCACAGGAGGTGCCGCCACCATAGCGGTTGGCTCCATAGTGTGTCAGCCCGATGGCTCGGAGGCCGTGTTCGTGAAATTCTTCCACGGTATCCGGCACAAGCAGCGGGTCTGCGCCTTCCATGGTCTGGATGAAGCCCAGCGGCGCTGTCTGGGGATGTTGTTTCCAGGCATCGAGGTGGTGTCGGAGGTCGGATTTGGTGCGGATACCCCGCAGGAATCCGGCTCGTTCCATGGCCCGGTGCCACGCGAGGTGGGCATGGGCCATGGCGTAGCAGGTCTGTGGGGACGTCCAGCCGAAGGAGTGACTGATTTCCTTTTCCTGGCGGGCGAGGAGAGTGGAGAGGCAGACGCCCAGCTCGGCGGCGCGGAGTTCGGGGAAGCTGAGCGTTGCGCCACCGCGACCGGGGTCGGTCATTCCCAGTGCGCGTTCCTGAGCGCGAAGGTCGTCCACGGTGCACCGCATATCACGGTTCCAGTCGACTCCGTTGAGCGCCAGATCGAGGTGTCCGTCGAAAAGCAGCACGGGAGGATCTCCGAAGAAACTCAGTTACCGGAACGGAAGCGATAGAGGCTTCCGAAGGGGGTTGAAAAGTACATGTCGCCGGCTTCGTCCGAACCGAACGACATGACTGGCAGGTTCTCCCCTGTCAGCGAGTAGTTGGCTTTGACGGCCTTGTTTTTGACGTCGTAGTCGAGTGCCCAGAGGCGGCCGCTGACGTAGTCAGCATAGACGTATTTGCCGACCAGCTCGGGAACCCGTTTGCCACGGTACACACCGCCACCGGTGATGGATTTGCCGATATCATGAGCGTACTCGTGGATCGGATCAATCAGTTCCGGACGAGTCGCATCATTGCCGTCGGGGCGGAACCAGTGGCGACCTTCGCGAACGTTCCAGCCGTAGTTGCCGCCGGCTTCGATCAGGTTGATTTCCTCCCAGAGGTTCTGGCCGACGTCGGCGGCCCAGAACAGTCCTGTTTCAGAATCGAACGACATCCGCCAGACGTTGCGAAGACCGTAGGCGTAGATTTCGCCGCGAGCCGGTGCGGTTTGGCCACGGGGGCCTGAAGGGACGATTTTGCCAACAAACGGGTTGTCAGCAGGAATTGCGTAGTTCTTTCCGTCTTCCTGACGGTCGATGTCAATTCGCAGAATGGACCCAAGGAGCGTGGTCAGATTCTGCCCGTGTCCCATCGGGTCATTGCCGCTGCCGCCATCGCCGAGACCGACGTACAGACAGCCATCGGGGCCGAACGCAATGGTGCCGCCGTTGTGATTCCAGAACGGCTGAGGAATTCGCAGGATTTCGACCTCAGATTTCGGGTCGGCCACATTGGGGTTGTCCTTCGACACCGTGAACCGCGAGACAACCGACAGGTGCTCACCCGCGGCCGAGGTGTAGTAGACAAAGAACTGACCGTTTTCACGATACTTCGGGTGGAAGGCAAATCCCAGCAGCCCTTCTTCGTTCTGATTGTCGGCGTAGACGCAGCGTTCGTCGATGTCGAGAAATACGGTGGCCTCTTCGCATTCCTGATTGTTTGGGAAGACCTTAATAATGCCTTCCTGCTCGGCCACGAAAACACGATTGGTGCCATCGCCGGCATGAGTGATCACGATCGGGCGGTTGAAGTCGAGGTTTGGAAAGGCGCGTTCTGCGGAGACCGCAAGAGGCTTGTCCTGAGCGGCAGCAGGCAGGGCGCAGAGGCCGGCAGCCAGAAGAACGTTGAGAAAAACGCTGAGGGAACGCATCTTGAACTCCGTAAGAAAACAGGTTGCTGAAGGTCAGAACAATAATGCGTCGTCGTCGCTGGAACCAGTCCGGGAGGACGCGATTGGTTCCGTCGGGAAAGTGGCTCGGCCGTCGAATGGCTGTGTTTCCGGAGCACCCGCTGCACCAACGCGAGTGACAATCTCAATCCGCTGGGCGGCGTGATCCAGCTGCTGGTGGCAGATTCTCAGCAGCTGCATCCCGCGTTCAAAGCGGGCCAGTGACTGATCCAGTGGCTCCTGCCCGGATTCGAGCCTGCCAGCGATCTCAGCGAGTTCGGCCATCGCTGCTTCGAGCGAGACTGGCGAGGCAACTTCAGACACGGAGTCTGTGCTGGTGGCTGGGTCTTCTGCGGTTTTCCGACGTGCCATGGGAGGGTGTGATAGAAGGTGGCGGAATGGTTCCGGTGAATCACCGCGGTGGATTGTCACGATTGGCAGCAGTTCTGGCAAGCGCACACACCCCCGCTGTGACGGCTGAACGCGGAACTGTTGTTGACCATGGCGACAGGAATCCAGAGTTTTCAGGCATCACCAGCACCGTTAGCCATCCGGGTGAACCCCCAATGACTCAGAATCCATGAATGGCAGCCACGATTTTCAAAATCTCTGCTGGATTCCCAAGTTTGAGTATTGCAAAAGTCTCTCCAGTTATCCAGATTTCCGCTGGATTCCTGGTCTTTTCCCTTTTTGCTTGCAGGGTATACGAATGAATACAGTAAGACGTCGTTTGCGTGGATTCACATTGATTGAACTGCTTGTTGTGATCGCGATCATCGCGATCCTCGTGGCACTTCTTCTGCCTGCCGTTCAGCAGGCCCGCGAAGCTGCTCGCCGAACACAGTGCAAAAACAACCTGAAACAAATTGGCCTCGCACTTCACAACTATCACGATATTTTCAACGTCTTCCCACCCGGTCGCATTCGCAACACCTACTCCGGCATCACGGACGCCTGGTACACCGGTAATATTGCCTGGCAACCCCGCATTCTGCCGCAAATGGAACAGACGAACATTTATAACACAATCGACTGGAATCTTGGCCAGGGAACCAGTGGGACTGACGGTCACAGTGGCGTGAATGGCGCTAACCCAGGTGGAGCTCGACGCCAGATCATTCCCGGATTCCGTTGTCCTTCCGACCCTGGTACAGGCGGTGTTCCGTGGATTCGTCCTGACGGTGTACCGGTGACAGGTTCTACCGCCAACACTGGCTATGCTCCGACCAACTATGCGGCCGCTGTCGGCGTGACAACTCGTCTCACCGCCAGTCCCCCCGGCCTGTTTGGCCAGAATACTCGCAAATCCATGAGAGATGTGACGGATGGCACTTCCAACACTGTTTGTGTTTCAGAAATTGTCATTGGCTTCTACCGCGTCAACCAGAACGACAGCGGCAACAACACTCCCTGCAACGACGGAGCCAAGTACACAGCTTCGACAGCACAGGCGGGAATGTCATGGTTCTATTCCTACTTCCCCCAGTCTGCATTCTTCTCCTCCTACCTGCCCCCGAACGGTAAGGTGCTCGACTGTGGCGTTAACTCCGACCGCGTCAACGCTGCTTCTCGAAGCGTGCACACTGGTGGCGTCCAGTGCCTGCTGACAGATGGGAGCGTGCGGTTCGCCAGCGAGAACATTGATATCTCTACCTGGGCGCGACTTGGTGACGTTGCTGACGGCCAGGTGATTGGTGAATTCTAGGCCAGCCGACCGGCCATAATGTTTTCCTCCCCGCAAATCTCCCTGCCGACAGTTCAACCAGGCAGGGAGCTTCTTTTTCGTTGCCGACTCAAATGGAGATCCTGAAAATGACACATTACCGCTGGTTCATGATGTTGTGTGTAATGCTGGTGGTCGCTGGTTGCGGCGGAGGCGTATCTCCCGGAGTCGCCAGTGGTCCGGACACCGCCGAACCTGCTCAGACAGAGGAGGTAATTGCCAACGAAGCAGAGTCTGCAAAGAACGCTGCCTCGCAAAACGAATAGGTCCGGCAGTCGGATCGAATTGCGGTTTCTTTCTCCATCAGAGTCTTCAAAACGTGGCTTCGTCGCCCCATCTGGTTCCGGCACAACACGATCCACGCGGCCTGCTGTTGTGGCCCTCGTGCTGCCTTCTCCTGCTGGGTCTGCGACCGCTTGATCACCCCGACCTCTGGTGGACTCTCGCACGCGGCCGTGCCTCAATGGCGGGGCCTTTTTCAGTTGAAGGGCTGCTGCACCTTCCGGGTGCAGCAGCTTCCTTCTGGGCGGACGGCCTCCCCTGGATACTCATCTGGAATGCTGGAGGCTTACTGCTGCTGCAGTGGACACCGATCGTCTCGGGAATGCTCATCTTCCGTCGCCTCGGTCTGTTCTCAGTTCACCTGCCACCTCTGCATGGTGTGTTGCTGCCGGGACTGTTAATGATTCTGCTGCGACCTGCTCTGCAGCCCTGCCCGCTGCTCAACACCGTCACATGTCTGTTGTTGCTGGACGCTGTCGTCCAGACGCGTTCATCTCTGCTGCGTCGTTGTATCGCTGTCGGGTCGGTTGTGCTTCTTTGGGCGAACATCGCCCCACTGCCATCATGGGGCTTGTGCTGGCTGCTGACGCATCCGCCGCAAAGCCCAGTCCTTCAACCCCGGGCAGCCCCCGGGCAGTTCAGCCGCTCCCGGCTGTCAGTGTTTGCTGTCGCCTTTGTTGCGCTCTGCCTGAATCCTCAGGGACCACTTGTCATTCTCACGGACATGCGCCAGCTCACTGCCACTTCCTGGCCTTTCTGCCCCGACTGGCTGGCAGCAGCAGACAGCGATGGTCCTGCAATCGCTTCATTATCTGCGGGCACTCACCACGCCCCCTTTCTGCTGACGTTCAGCTGCTTCGCCGTTATCTCCGGCTTGTTGCAGCACGACCGTCTGCGCAGATTGCTGCTGATTCTGCTGCCGCTGACTCTTCTGGCATTCATCAACCTCGAACTTCTGCCGCTGTTTGCGGTGAGTGTTCTGCTGAGCGCGGGACCTCTCTCCGTGAAATCCCCTGCCGCAAGGCCGAATCTCGGTTGGAATCTGCCTGAGTTGCCAGTGTTGCCGCGAACGGCGATCACTGCACTGCTGAGCTTTTGTATGCTGACAGATGCCGCCGGGATCGGTCCGTTGTCTGCCTCACGAATTGGCTGGGGACTTTGTCACACGCTGGACTCGCGCCTGCTGGATCTGCCCACGGCTTCCGCTTCCCATCGTCCTGTCATCTGGGCGGCCGACCGACGCTCGGCCGGGCTTGCCGCATGGAGAAGCGATGCTGTCCTGCTGCTGGATCATCCGCTCACAGCCTTTCAGCAGGGGCGACAGACCGAGCATCTGCGGGTGCTTGACGATCTGCAGAACAGTCGTCGGGCAGCATACCGTCTGCCTGACGGTACAACGGGAGGCTGGTACAGAAAACTGCAGCAGTGGCAGGTTACCATGCTGATCACACCGGTCGAATGTGGCACGCTGAACGCCGCTCTGCAGCGCTCCACGTGGAAGCTTGCCGACCTGGATTCTCCCAACCTGCCATGGCTGACTTCCGAATCGGAATCTGCTTCAGCTCTGATTCAGGACCTTGCAGCACAGCAGAATTTCGTTCAGTGGGGGGCGTGGAATCCGGATGCAGGCGTGTATGATTCTGCAGGAATTCGAGTGGACCTTCCGGAGCTGGCAGGGTTTGGCATGGATCCACGGCCTGCATTTCGCCAGGCGGCTCTTTTTCGTTCACAACGATTGCCACTGGCCGCAATACGAGCACTCGGCCCGGTGCGGACTCCGCAAAGCCTGCTTTTCCCTCGTGTTCGGCATCTGCGTGCCGCCGTTTATCAATGCCAACGGGATCTGGCGGAAATGGAGTGGGATAACTTCGGAATTCCGGGACTCTGGCGGCGTGCTCTGCTGGAGCAGCTATCCGCGGCGGTCCATGATCGTTGTCCTCCGTTCCCCTGGGATGCTGATTTGGCTGCTGTTGACGGCCTGGCAAACAATCAAATCTCTGAGCTCGCGACGATCGCGGCGGCCTGCGCTGCCGGTCAACTCCAGGAGGCCCTGCAACTCGCCTCCAGCGGCAAGCCAGAAACTCTTGCCGATCGTCGCTATGCAACCGCCATGATCCTGCTCGAGATCGGCAAAGTTTCACAGGCCAGAGAAGAACTCAATCAGCTTCTGAACGAATGTTCCTTCACTCCCGCGAATGCCCGGAATTCAGCCCTGCAGACAGCGTCACGGGGCTGGCTTGCGCTGATTGCCGAATCTGCAGGACAGCAGCCATGAACAACACCGGCGGATTGCGAAGATCAGCGACGGAAATTGAGGTGCTGGTGTCGGCGGCCTTCCTGATCGCCGCAAGCGCAGCGACCTGGTGGATTTCTGGCGAACGGCGTCAGCTGTCCGCTGATTTCACTTCAGTTCCCCTCTATGACGCGGTTGCCCCCGCTCCCTCTGAGGTGCTCACTGGATCCTCCTGTGTCCATTGCCATGCCGACATCAGCGAATCCCACGCCTCTTCGCCACACGGCCGTACCCTCATGCGCCTCGACAGCACTGCTCAGAAAAATCTGCTCGCCGGTCGTTCCCGCAAACGGCCCGACACCGCAGTGCAGTTTGAGTATCAGCTGGAGGGTGACCGCCTGCTGCTCAAGTCCTCAGCAACCGCGCGTGCCCGCGAAATTACCTGGCTCTTCGGCTCCGGTCGTCACGCACAAACCCCGCTGCTGACGTGGCTGGATGCCGCGGGCCGCACCGCATCGCTCGAACACATCGTTAGCCTGTACCCAGACGGAAGCCTTGACACCACGCTGGAAATGGAAGCCGTGACCGACACACTCGGACTTCCCGCTCTCGGCAATTATCGATCCTGCGGAGAAACTGCTCACTGCTTCGGCTGCCACAGCACCTGGGTGCCAGTTGACAATAATCAGATTCAGGAGCAATCAGTTGTGCCAGGTGTCGGCTGTCTCCGCTGCCACTCAGATGCCGCCGCACATGCCGCCGCCATGGAACAGGGTATTGATCGCTCTGTCGAACGCCTCAATCAACTGTCGCCTCGCGAATCGGTGGACCGCTGCGGTGAATGTCATCGCCGTGCTGACGAAATGGGAGCACCTCTGCTGCCCGATAACCCCACGCTCGCACGATTTGCATCGGTCGGTCTCGTTCAGAGCCGCTGTTTTCTGATGCAACCCCACGGAGCAGATCAGCCCGGTGCCGGTCAGGAAGGACGTTTTGACTGCCTCAGCTGTCACAGTCCCCACGCCGCTGCATCAGCTTCCTGGCAGACGCACACTGCCGTCTGCCTGAAGTGTCATCAGCCACCTGCCGCCGGTCAGAACTTCGCCTGCCCAGAAGCCAGTTCCACCGCTGACTGTCTCGAATGCCACATGCCCAAAATCCGCAATGGCAACCGTCTGCAGTTCACTGATCACTGGATTCGAGTCCGCTGAAGACAGCTTGTCGGACAGTCAGGTTGGTGAGCGTATTGGGGGGCTTGAAAGGGGCGTTCCTGCTTTCGCACTTCGCCAGCATTTGGCGTGAGTGAACGCATAACTCACGACTGCGTCCGGTGCCATGCAACCTGAAGACGATACCCGGAATTCTTCATGCAGAATTCATGGGCTGAGCTTCGCTCGACGGCTTGCCTCGCCCGCCACAACGCCACGATGCATTGTAACCCTGTGCCCATCGCCAGACGATGTGGTGGTGATCGTCATGGTTTCTGCCTTTTGAGACTGAAACGCTTGCCGTACCGCTGGGAAGAACGATCCGCCGGGTTCGTCGGAGGATCCTGGCTCATCTTGCAGAAATTGCCGAAGTTCAGCTACATTTCAGCGGGTCTGCAGCGCCGTGGATGCTGAAGAACCCGCCGTTGCTGTGCATGGATAAGGGGGATGGATTCCTGCATGTTTTCCTGGTTGCGCCGACATTTATGTGCTGATCTGGCGATCGATCTGGGGACATCCTCGACTCAGATTGGCCTGCCCGGAGAGGGCATTCGTCTGGACGAGCCGTCGGTGGTGGCGGTTGCTCGCGGCGATAGTCGCGTCGTGGGTCGGGGAACGGCGGTTGGAAAGCTTGCATGGCAGATGCTGGGGCGGACGCCCGAGGGCATTCAGGCGGTGCGGCCCCTGAAGCATGGGGTGATCCAGGACTTTCGGCTCTGTGAAACCATGCTGCGGTATTTCCTGAAGAAGGCGTCCGGCGGCCGTGGCGGTCTGCGTCCGCGGGTACTGATCACGGTCCCGGGTGGAATATCGGCCGTCGAGCGTCGAGCGGTGTTTAACAGTGCCGAGCGAGCGGGTGCGGGGCGGATCTGGCTGATCGATCAGTCTCGAGCGGCTGCCGTGGGTGCCGGTTTGCCGATTTCTGAACCGCTGGCCAGCATGATCTGTGACATTGGCGGGGGCACAACGGAGACTGCGGTGTTCAGTCTGGCTGATACGGCTGCCGCGTGTTCGATTCGCACGGCAGGTGATGCGATGGATGAGGCGATTGTTCGCTGGATGCGTCGCCGGTATTCGCTGCGTATCGGCGAGCAGTCAGCTGAACAGCTGAAGCTGAGCATCGGCAGTGCTGCAGTGCTGGAACAGGAGTTGACGACTGAGGTCAGCGGTCTGGATACGGCTGGCGGCATTCCGCGGCGGGCATTGGTGACCAGTGAAGACATCCGCGAGGCTCTCGCTGATCCACTCGCCGAAATTGTGGATGCGATTCGCCGTACCATTGAACGTTGCCAGCCCGAATTGATTGCTGATCTTGCTGACACGGGTTTGGTGCTCACGGGCGGCGGAGCACTGCTGAGGGGAATCGACCGGTATCTGCATCAGCAGCTGGGGATTCCGGTGCGAATCGCTGAAACGCCCCGGACCTCGGTCACTCGCGGCGCCATGATCTGCCTTGATCACCTCGATCGCTGGAAAGCCGCACTCGATGACGGCCTGCGAGCGGCCTGATAGCTCTCGGTTTTATTTTCCACAACCTTCGTCGATAGTCTTATTCATGCGTGCATTGCCTGATCAATCCCGGAAATGGCTGGCCTCTGCGGCACTGATCGGTCTGACGATCGCAGCCGCTGGCGCTGAGCATCTGGGAGCATTCAGCAGTGTGCGGCCCTGGCTGCTGGATCTGTGCAGTCCCGGTCGTCTGATGGTACTGGCATTGTCACCATTTGAGACTGTTGAGGCACCTCAGAAAATCACATCAGAAGCGTCTCTGCCCAATTCCGTCGCTGCATCATCCGGCAGCGGTTCGTCCGCCCGTGAACTGCTGCTGCGACAGCTGCTCATCGAAAACGCGCGGCTGCGTCGGGATTTGCAGCGGGAGCGTCAGCGATCGGGGCCGTTGCTGCCGGGTGTTGAGAGCAGTGAAATGGAGTCCCGACCGCCGCTGATGGATTTGCGAGTCATCCCCGCACGAGTGCTCACGCGGCAGGACGAGTTTCCGGAAGTGCTGCGGGAACTGGCGATTGATGCCGGCAGAGCTCAGGGGCTCAATCGTGCCGAGCTTGTGGTGCAGGGGGCTGGGCGAGTGATTGATGCGGGGCGTGAGCAGCGGGTGCAGGCTGGCGATCGGGTACTGGATGGTCTGACAGTGGTGGGGCGGATTGATCGTTCTGCGCGGTGGATCAGTCTGGTTCAGCCGGTCACGGCGGAAGCATTTCGCGCTCGAGTGCAGCTGCTGCGGATTTCAGAGGGGGAACGATATCCGGGAGCCACGGGGCTGCTGGAGGGGACGGGAACGAGGGAATGTCGTCTGACAGGTCTGGGACCGACCGATGCTGTTGCAGTGGGGGATGATGTGGTGGCGGCAGGTGTCGAAGGGCTCGCTGGTCCCCCGTTGTATTTTGGTCGGGTGGTGAAGGCGGATTTTCTGGCGGGGGGCAAATGGGACGTGGCGGTTGCTCCGGCCGTGCAGCTGGATGATCTGGAATCCGTGCAGGTACTTCGCTGGGAATGGTTGAAGACGGGAGCATCGCGATGATTTTTCGTGGACTATTTGCCGCGTTGCTGCTGGTGTGGTTTGCCGAGGTGATGGAGCAGACGTTTGTGGGCTTCCTGCCACGTGGCGGAGTGGTGATTCCGGCCATCTGTGTGGTGGTTCTCTGGAATCTTTCGGCTGCTGGTTTGTTCCTTGGTGGCGGACTGCTGCTGCTGGACTGGATCGCCCGGCCAACATGTTTTCCTGCAGCTCCTCTGCTGCTGCCGCTGCTGGTGACAACATTCGTTGTGTCTGCTCACAGCGACTTGCATCTGCAGCGCGGCGGACTGCGAATCCCCCGGCCGCTGCTGCTGCCGCTTCTTGCGGTGATTCTGCTGGTCGCGCAGTCAGCAAGCGGCGAGTCGATGGCGGCCTGGAGCAATCCGCAGAACGCTGTTCAGGAATCACTGTCGCGCCTGCGACCTGCCTTGCTGGTACTGCTGCCGACCAGTGGTGTGCTTGCACTGCTGCTGCAGTTGAGTGAGGAGCTGGGTTTGCGGCGGACGGCAGCGGCTGGCTGGCGGAGGTCGTGATGCGGAATTCGCTGTTGCCCGCATTATTCTCGGGACCCGAATCTTCGCCGCGGATGCTGGGTTCGGGCAGTTCATGGCGGCTGGTTGTCCCTGGCGCAGTGTTTGTGGTGGCAACGGTGCTCATTCTGTACCGCACCGCGCAGATTCAGGCGGGATATTCCGGGGCATGGCTGAATTCTCTGCGAGCGACCAGTGTGGAAGAAGAACTGTTGCCGGCGCGGGACGGGCGCATCCTTGCAGATTCGCAGGTGCTTGCGGAAGATCTCGATCTGGCAGCCGTTCAGGTGCATTATCGCTGGCTGCAGGCGGAAGCCGATCCGAACTGGGTGAAACTGCAGCTGCGGCAGCGGCTCACGCGCGACGAACGCCGCGACTCAGCGCGTCTGCAGGTCGCTGAACAGAGACTCAGGGAAGAACGCCGCGAACTGCTGCAAAGACTTGCCGAAGCCACTCGTACACCGCTCAGCGAACTCATCGCTCGCCGCGATCGCATTGACACAAGGGTACAGCGGGTGGCTGAGTCCGTGAATTCGCGGGCGGCACAGCGAAGCCGATCCAGTGAGCAAAACGGGGACGACGGAGAGCTGGCAGAACTGGAATACGCACCGGGCCTGGGCCTGCTGCTGGAATGGGCCGCCACCGTCCGCGCGGCACTCACCACACCGCCACGGCGCGACGACGATGCCCGAATTGTTGTTCGTGAGGAAGAGTCGTGGCACACGCTGCTGGAAGAAGTGGATCCGCAGACGGCTGCCATCATCAGCGAACAGCCGGAGCGGTTTCCGGGCGTGCGGATTCTGCAGACGACGCGGCGAAACTACCCGCATCCGGACACTGCGGTGCACCTCACAGGAGCCAGGACTTTGGTTCCTCGCAGTCAGGTGTCGGGCGGTGCGACCGCTGTTCTGGCAGTCGCCGGTGGACGCGTCGGGCGGTTTGGTGTCGAGAAGAGCTACGATTCGCAGCTGGCCGGAGTCCCCGGGCTTCGCCGCATCACCCGAGATCGTCGGCAGCGAGTGATTCGAACGGAAGTGGTACGTGAACCCGTGAGTGGCCGTGATGTGCTGCTGACAATCAACTGGAAGCTGCAGCTGACGGCGGAACAGCTGCTTGCTGAGGCGCTCGGAGATGCCGAGCCTGTGCTTTTGCGACGCAGCGAGGAGTCAGTGGCTGAAAGCGATCGCCCGACACCCCCCGAGCCGAATCATATTCCCGTCGGTGGTGCTGTGGTGGTGATGGAAGCAGCCACGGGGCGAATTGCGGCGCTCGCCAGCGCCCCGGAATTTGATCTGTCGCTGTTCAGTCACGGGACTGAAGAGCAGTGGCTGGCGGTAAACAGCGATGTGCGCCGCCCGTTCGTGTCGCGATTCCTTGCCATGTCCCTCCCACCTGGATCGACGTGGAAGGTGGTGACGGCTCTTGCCGGTATGGACAGCGGTGTGATCGTGCCATCGGAGCGATTCGAGTGCCAGGGCTATCTGCGGACGCCCGAAGAGCACCGCTGCCTCACCTATCGGCTCTTTGGTCACGGCCACGGCCCCGTCACGCTGTCAGCAGCGCTCTCACAATCGTGTAACGTCTATTTCTTCGATGCTGCGGCACGGATGGGCATGGAACCTCAGGTGATCTGGGCGGAACGCCTGGGGTTTGGGAGTCCGACAGGGATTGATCTGCCGTGGGAGTCAGCAGGTCAGGTGCCGGGACTTCACAACGGTGTTCGTGCGAATGGTGACGGAGCCAGTGGTGAGTTGACGGAGCGGGAGTGGCGGCGGTTCGAACGCGAAGCGCTGGGGTTTTCGATTGGTCAGTCGCGTCTGACGGTGACTCCGCTGCAGCTGGCGCGGCTGATGGCCTGCATTGCAAATGGTGGCTGGCTGGTGACTCCGCATATTGCCAGTGACGATGGTCAATCGATACTGCTGGACGACGCCGATGGGGTTTCTTTACCACAGAATCGACGAGTGGAAGGCATTGATGAGGCGAGTATCGAGGCTGTTCGGGAGGGGCTGACGGCAGCGGTGAATGACCCCACGGGCACTGGTTATCAGTCGGTGAGGCTTCGCGACCTGAGAATTGCAGGGAAGACGGGCACAGCGGAAGCAGCGCCCGGCAGGCCTGATCACGCGTGGTTTGCCGGCTGGTTTCCGGCGGAAGACCCGGAATACGTGGTGGTAACGGTTCTGGAGCACGGTGGTTCGGGCGGCAGAGCGGCAGGACCGGTGGCGCGTGAGTTAGCGCGGAGTGTGATGGCGCGAGCGGGTGATCAGCCGTAGATTCTTGGATTTGCCCCTTCACCGCCGCCGGAGGAATTGCAGCGGTTGTTTTTCGTTGCGGCGCGTTCGAGTGCTTTCTGGTACAGGTGAGTCCCGGCTGCAGTTGGATACTCGCCGCAGACGCAGGCCTGGCAGAGTGAAGCGGAAGGAAGCCCGACGCAGGTGGCGAGGGATTCGACGGGGAGGTAGCGAAGGCTGTCCGCGCCAACTTCCTGAGCCATTGCCTGTTCTTCTTCCGGAGTAATGCGACGTCCCTGCATGAAGCCGGGAGCGAAGAGTTCGCTGACGGTGGACATGTCGATGCCGTAGAAGCAGGGCGCGATGATTGGCGGGCAGGCGATGCGCACATGGATTTCCTTTGCGCGACCACGGGCGCGAAGGAGTGCGAGGAGTTCGCGGAGGGTGGTGGCGCGGACGATGGAGTCATCGACGAGCAGCACACGTTTGCCTTCCATGATTTCCGGGAGCGGTGTGTATTTCATGCGGACTTTATCCGCGCGGTTATTGCCTTCGATGAACGTACGCCCGATGTAGCGGTTTCGAATGAGTCCTTCGAGTGAAGGAACTCCGAGTCGGAATGCCATGCTGTCAGCAGCGGCTTTGGCGGTATCCGGGACGGGGACGACGATGACATCATCGGCAATGGGAATCGTTTCGCGGGCAGCCAGCTCTTCGCCGAGTTTCTTTCGGGAGAGGTAAACGCCGGCACCATCGAAGGTGCTGCCGGCGTTGGCAAAGTAAATCCATTCGAAAAAACAGTGCGCCTGACTGGGGCTTTCGGCATATTTGTGAAGCGTGACGCTGTTGCCATCGATAACAAGCACGTGTCCCGGCGGCAGACTGTGCACGCTTTCGTCGGCAAAGCCCAGATGAGTGAGCGCAACGCTCTCGCTGGCTGCGGCGAAGAGTGAGCCTTCGCGGGCCCAGCAGAGCGGTCGCATGCCAAGCGGATCACGCGACACAAACATCTGCCCACGGGCATTGAGGTACACAATATTCCATGATCCGTCGACACGGGCTGCAACTTTCTGCAGCAGAGCAACGGGAGAGATCTCCGGATCCACGGACAGTTCGTGAGAAATCAGGTGATTGAGGACCTCGGTGTCGGTCTCACGAGTGAGATGAAAATCGGTGGTTTTCAGGATTTCTTCGCGGAGTTCGAGATAGTTTGCCAGTTGCCCGTTGAATGCGAAACTGAACCATTTTGAACGCGCGATGTGGTGACGTTCAAAGGGCTGAGCATACGTGGGATCGTCCTTGCCGCAGGTGGCGTAGCGAACATGTCCGATGGCCGCCTGTCCGGCATGTTCGGCCATCAGCTGCTTGTAGCGGTCTTCGTGATTCATCCGAAAGACCTCTGCCACACCCCCGACATCCTTGTGGGTCTGAATGAGCTGCAGACGACGAGCGTTGAAGCTGGTGATTCCTGCTGCCAGTTGCCCGCGATTCTGCATGTCAAGCAGCATTCCCGGGACAAGCCTTGAAGCGCGGTTGCGAACGTCCGAAGGTTCTTCGGTCGCCGGATCGATCACCGTGCGATCAGGACCACGCAGCGTGGGAATCAGCGGGCTGAGGCCTTCGGAATTGAGATGATAGACAGCAGCAATACCGCATTCGTGTTGCAGTTCGTCCATAACGGCGAAGTTCAGCCTGCGGAAGGAGAGCGACGGACGGAGTTGGCAAACCACACCAGACCGACGCGAATTGTGAAGATGCTGCGAATCATACAGACAGGCGGATGAGGAACCAACCCAGCCGGAAGGTCGGGAATGACAATCCGCCGCGAACCTCGACAAACTTTCCGGTTTGGAGCACTCCCCGGTAAAAAGTGCTGCTGATTACCCGGTTGCTTTTTTTCACCCGCTCGGCAAATTCCGATTTTCCGCTGACCATGGGCGTGAAATCTCCACAGCTCTCCTCGCGGTTCCTCCGCGCAGACTGTAAACTCCCATATTCGCGAAATTAACCGTGATTGTTCCGCTACACATCCTGACATCTGCTGCACAGGAGCGTTCTTCGTGTCCATCCGCATTCGCTGCAACTGCACGTGGGAGGGCAACATCAATGACAGTCTGGCAGGAAAAAAAGTGCGCTGCCCGGACTGCCGCGGGACAATTCAGGTGCCACGCAGCGAAGAGCAGTTCACAAGCCGCCCCTCAGTAACGGCTGCTCCTGCCACATCGCCGCCGCCAGCAACCCCGCCCCGCGCCCCGGCCGCCCCATCGCCGCCGCCAGCCCCCCCGCCCCTCGCCCCTGCCGCCGCACCGCCGCCGCCAGCCGCCCCGCCCCGCGTCCCGGCCGCCGCATCGCCGCCGCCAGCGACTCCGCCCCGTGTCCCGGTGGCCGCATCGCCGCCGCCAGTCGCTCCGCCGCGTGTCCCGGCTGCCGCATCGCCGCCGCCAGCGACTCCGCCCCGCGTTCCGGTCGCCGCATCGCCGCCGCCGGTCGTGGTCATGTCGTCTGCTAAGCCTTTAAGTGCCGCAGCGGCACTGGGCGCGGCCCTTGCCGCCCCATTCAACGCTCCCGCCAGCAATTCACCGACTGCAGCACATTACTCCGGAACACCATCCCCGCAGACACGGCCTGTCCCGCCACCCAATAAGATCTTCGACACATGGGATGCAGAGATTCCCGTCGAAGAGGACATCGAGGGCAGTAAGGCAGAAAACCCGTTTGGCACACAGCTGCCTGGCAACAAAGCCGTCGGAAAAAACAGAGGTGCTCTGCCGGAACCGTTTGATCCGTGGCGCCCAGGTACTGCGCCCAGGCAAAATCGCCTCTTCCAGACAACTGTGGAGGCCACTGCAGGACGCTTCACCAGACTGGCGACAAAGGCAGTTGAACTGCTGGTCCTGCTGGCGTTCATGCTCCCTGGCTACCTGTTGTTTGCGAACACGACATGGGCTCCCGAGTACGATATCGTTCGCCGTTCCGCCTACGGTCTGTTCATTGCCGCCTTTGTGATTCACATCGTGGTCACTCTGATTCTCTGCTGCAGCGGAAAAACCATTGGAAAGAAGATTTTTCGGCTGACCGTCCACGACCGATCCACAGGAATGCCGGCCGGAGCCCTGCGGACATCCTCGCGAGAAATCCTCTACGAGGTCGCGTTTCTGATGGTTTTTTTCCTTGTGGATCACCGTCTCGCCATTTTGATTCGATTAATCGACGTGCTGTTCATCTTCAGCTCCGACCGCCGTCGGCTCACCGACAGAATCTGCAACACCGTGGTGGTTGCCGACTGAACTCAACCCAGCATCATGCCCTGACGTGCCTGCTGACTTGTGGCCAGGGCCGTCTCACCCGATAATCCAGACGACGTCTGTTCCACGCAGGCTCCGGGACCTTCCCGGGCCGCAGACGGTGCTCGTTCTATCAGGGCAAACAAAACCATGCGAATTCTGAATGGATTGCTCACAGGAGTCTTGCTGATGACATCTGCGGTGACTGCCGCCCATGCCGGTGCGGATAACTTCGGAAAAACAAAGGACGGTGTCCCCGTCGAACTGCATACGATCGGAAACAAATCCGGCTTTTCCGCGAAAATCATGACCCGAGGGGCCACACTGGTCAGCCTGATGGTCCCAGACGCCAATGGAAAACTCGCCGATGTCCTGCTCGGTTTCGACAGCGTCACCGGCTACGAATCTGACGGCAACCAGTACTTCGGATGCACCACCGGCCGCGTCTGCAATCGCATCGCCAAAGGTCGCTTCAAACTCGATGGCCGCGAATACTCACTTGCCATCAACAACGAACCCAATCACCTCCACGGCGGACTCGATAAAGCCCTCGATAAACTCGTCTGGAAAGCCGAACCCGTGTCCTCCACCGACGGCGAGGGCGTGAAATTCAGCGTCGTCAGCCCCGATGGAGATGAAGGCTACCCAGGTAAGCTGGAAGTCACCGTGACCTATTTCATTCCCGCCAACTCAAATCGCATCACCATCAGCTACACCGCGGTCACCGACAAAGCCACTCCGGTGAACCTCACCAATCACGCCTACTTTAATCTCGGCGGCGAAGGCAGCCCCACAGTACTCAATCACGAACTCCTGCTCCACGCAGAATCCTACACTCCCACAGATGATACCCTGATCCCCACTGGAAAAATCGCTCCAGTTGCCGGTACGGATCTTGATTTCACCAAACGCACTCGCATCGGCGCCCGCATTGAGGCCGTTGCCAAAACCCCCGCACTTGGTTACGACCACAACTTCGTCATCAAACGCGCCGCCGGCGATGAACTCGCACTCGCCGCAGAACTCCTCGATCCCGCCTCGAAACGCCGCATGCGAGTCTACACCTCGGAACCCGGGATCCAGTTCTATTCCGGTAACTTCCTCAAGGATCAGGCCGGCAAAGGTGGCAAAACCTACGCCCATCGCAGTGCCCTCTGTCTGGAAACTCAGCACTACCCCGATTCGGTCAATCACCCCGAATTCCCATCCACGATTCTTAAACCCGGCGCGAAGTACCAGTCCACCACCGCCTACGCTTTTGACGTTGAAAAGTAATCCAGCCGTCGTAAAACCAAAGACAGCTCTCGGCATCGCGGACTCCGCGGCGACCCCGTGAGCAATATTCTCTGCTGCCCTCAATGGCGTGCGGGGGACGGCAGTCCCCCGTTATCGCCCCTTCTGCCCCCCCCCATGAAAGCCCTGCCCCCATGTGGCCCGAATCCGAAAAAACCCTGGACCTGCTCCGGGATGTGGCCGATGGGGACGCCGCCGCCGTCAACCGCCTGATGGATCGTCATCGCGATGCCGTACGGCGGATGATTCAAATGCGACTCGACCAGGCAGTTGCTCGTCGTGTCGATGCCAGTGACGTTGTTCAGGATGTCATGCTCGAAGCCTCACAGCGACTGAATGGGTACCTCCAGAATCCCTCAATGCCCTTTCATCTCTGGCTCCGACAACTGGCCAAAGATCGCATCATTGACATGCATCGACGACATCGAGCCGCTCGGCGCCGGTCAGTCGATCGCGAACAAAATTTCTCCGGACTGGGCTCCGATGACCAATCCGCCGCCGACCTCGCCGCACTCCTGCAGGATGCTGAACTCACACCCGCTGCTGCTGCTCTCCGCAAGGAACTCCAGGACCGCTTTCTTGCCGCTATCGGGCAGATGGATGATACCGATCGAGAAATCATAATGATGCGGCACTTCGAACATCTGGGTAACAGCGAAGTCGCCGCTGCTCTCGGGCTGAGCCCGCCTGCCGCCGGCATGCGTTACCTTCGTGCCATCCGCCGACTCCGTGAACTTCTTGATGCGGATGGCCAGTCGCTTCCAGGATTCTGACCGTGCAGTTCCGCTCTGACACGGCCATCATGCAGCACGCACTCCTGCTGGCCACCCGCGGCTTCGGCTCTGTCGAACCCAACCCCCAGGTGGGGGCCGTGATCGTGTCGTCCGATCGACACCTCATCGCCGAAGGCTGGCATGCTCAGTTCGGCGGACCGCACGCCGAAATCAACGCCATCACAGCCGCCGCGGGAAACACTGCGGGAAACGATCTCTTCGTCACTCTTGAACCCTGCAGTCACCACGGCAAAACACCTCCCTGCGTTGACGCACTGCTCCACGCCGGATTCCGCCGCGTCGTTGTCGGCTGCCCCGACCCCGCTCCACACGCCGCCGGCCGTGGCCTGCAACTCCTCAGCAATGCCGGCGTTGTCGTGGAAACCGGGCTCTGCCAGGAAGCCGCAGAAGCCCTGATCGCTCCCTTCCGTCGACAGATGCTGCAACGTCTTCCCTGGGTCCACGCGAAGTGGGCCATGAGCCTTGATGGACGAATTGCCTGCGATTCCGGGCATTCCCAGTGGATCTCATCCCCCGTCTCACGCGCCGCTGTGCACAGCCTCCGCGGCCGCGTCGATGCCATTCTTACCGGTGCCGGAACCGTCCGCGCCGATAACCCCCTGCTGACCGCTCGCCCACCAGGTCCCCGAACTCCGCTGCGAGTGATTTTTGATTCGAGCGGCACCGCTGTCACCGCAGATTCCCGCCTTGCACAGTCACTCAGCGATGCTCCCGTACTGGTGTGCGTCTCAAACCGCTGCAGCGAAAGCAATCGTCTGAAGTTGCGGAATCTGGGCGTGGATGTCTTCGCCGTTGACAGCCCCAACTCCGTTCCACCCCGCACTGTCCTTGCAGAACTGGGCCGCCGCGGCCTCACTCATGTGCTGATCGAAGCCGGCCCCGCTCTGCTTGGAGCCTTCTTCGATCAGCAGGCCATCGATGAAGTCCACATCTTCGTCGCCCCGAAAATCCTCGGCGGCACCCACGCTTGCTCCGCCGTCGCAGGTTTCGGTCAAAACTGCGTTCCCGCCACAGCCCAGCTCCAGCACATGCACGTCCGGCAGCTCGATACTGACGTGCTCATCGAAGGCCGCTGGATCCGACACGAGTGATCGCGTCCGCAGCCGGAGACGCAGACCACTGCCAAACCGCAAAGGATCCAGCCCCCAGGGCATTCGCCCAATGGCCTTGAAGTTCTCTTCATCCGGGCGAAAATCGGCCCCAATCCCCCCTCTCCCCTTCGAGGGGAGAGGGGACGGGGGTGAGGGGTCAAAGAACACCGCCAGTCCCCTCGCCAACACTTCCAGGACACTGTGAATCCAGCATCCTCCTGCACTGTCCGTGCTGCGCGTGGCAGGCGCGTTTCACCCCTCACCCCCGACCCCGCTCCCCGGTCCGGGGAGAGGGGAGCCAGATGCTTTTTATGCCAGAACTTCAAGGCCATTGGGCATTCGCCCCCGCCGTCTGCCCGCCGTCTGCCGAGCCGCAACCGTCAGGGAGCGGAATCCCCACCCCCACCCCCACCCACAAAAACACCGCCACACCCTCGGATGGTGAAACGGTGGTAAGGGCACTTGCGATCGTCTCTCGGATTTCATGCAGACGCGCCGGCGGGCATCTTGCTGTACCGACTCTTACCTCACGCAAAGGCGCCAAGGCGCACAGCTGGACTGGTTGAAAATTTGAACCTTCTGTCCTTCCTTTGCGCCTTTGTGCCTTTGCGTGAGACCAACAGTTCTGACAACAACCGGCAGCGGAAGAGACGTCAACTGACGTTCCTTGCGATCACAACTACCGAATGGACCTCAGATTTGGGCGTTCCTTCGCAGATTGAATTCTGCTGATCGCCTCTCGGACTGCCCTCGCCTTCTGCTTACTCAGATTCTTTGGAAAGTTCTGTTCGCCACCGTCAAACATTGCCGCGGTCTGTTCCAGCAGCGGAACAACAACCTGGGCTTCGGCGCCGTATGCGTCCAGCACTTTCAGAATCTCAGGGGTGCGGTGTTCGCTGGCCCACGGATTCTGAGTGCGCAGGTAGTCGGCAGTGGCCTGCAATCCTTCTTCGATCTGATGGGACGCCAGCACTTTCAGGCCGTTCAGACGCACCCCGTCGGCAAACATTTCGCCGCTGGGAGCGGGAGTCTTCACGGCCTCCAGGATCATGGGAAGCAAAGGGCGGATCTGCTGGTAGCCAAGACGCGCATAGACCTCGCTGATTTCCCCGCGGGCACGGCCGTCCTGATTTTTCAGTCCCTGCGCGATCGCTTTAAGGAGCTGATCCTCATCAACCTCGTCAAGGGACTGGAGTCGTGGCAGCAGGGTGCTGAAGACAGCCATCGCAATGAACCGCTGCTCCATGCCACGAGGATCAGCGGGAGCCGGGCTCCGGGAAATCAACTCCAGAAGCTCCGGCACTGCGGAGACAGCTGGCTTGCCGATCGCTGCCAGCGCGGATGCGGCGCGGATACGAAGCCAGAGATCATCCTGCCGAAGAATGCCGCGCAGCTGTGGAACGGCAGGTGCCGCGTCACCTCGCAGCTTTTCCAGCGCCTGGCAGGCACCGATTCGAGCGTCCATGGTGCCTGAATCCAGCAGCGCGATAACGCTGGTTAACGAAGGATCCTTCCGCGAGGAGATCGCCATCGCAGCGCGTTCACGCACGACGGGGGACCACGATCCGAGACGCTCAACAAGTTCCGCGTCCTGAAGACCATCATAGAAGCTCCTGCGATCCTTGTTGTTCCAGCCGCGACCGTCGGACACGATCGACTGAGCCGTCTCTGCAGAAAGATGATCGACGACGCCCGGCACGCTGCCCGTCAGACGGATTTTTCGGAGCGGCAGGGCGTAGCCGAGCAGATAAGCGCCGGTCGCGTCCCAGTCATGATAGCTGTCATGATCCGGCTCCGGGGGGCCCTGATGTGCGAATGACCCGTCCGACCGTCGTGCCAGGTCATGATACCAGCCACCGAATTCCTGCATCCATGCTCCTGTTGCCTGAGGCCCCGCAAGAGCGATGGCGGGAAGGGACCACAACAGGTTGAAGTAGTTGCCCGTATGTCCGCAATCTCGCTCATTACCGTGGGACGCGAGTGCCATTCGAGTGAAGTAGCTGGCACTTGCTGATTCTTTAAGAGCACTGAACAGCACTGCTGCCATGCCACACTTGCCGTTGTCTTCATGCGTCTCGATCCAGGCCTCATGGTCACCATAGGGAACGGCTCCCTTTCCGGTGTAGAATCGCAGAAGCGTTGAGCTGAGTTCGACAGCGCGGGTGATTTCGGGATCCTCAACCCCGGCGTCACGGGCCAGCACCAGCCCGATCGTGAGCGGCAGGCCTGGTGAATTCATCATGCCATAACCCTGAAGTCGGCCATCGGGCAACGCAAATGTATGCCCCCACGAGCCAACCGCACTCTGGCCCCTCGCTGCTTCCAGGGCCAGTCGACGAAGTCCAGGCAAAACGGACTCGTCATCGGTCGCAATCACGTACTCAGCCAGAAAAATCATCACGTAGCCGTAGTACCATGTGCGAAAGTCAGTCGTCGAAAAGTCCGCCGCCCAGAGAGCTTCCTGCCGCACCAGCGGCAGATGTGACGGATCTCCGCCGGCAAGCAGCGCAAGTGCATTGAGACACCGCGGAATCGGATCCGTTTGTGTCGCGTAATCAGCCTGCGACAGACGCTCAGAAAGTGTCTGCAGACCCTGCTCAAGGATCCGCTCAGACTTCGCACAGTCATAAGGGGCCGTACCGCTGAACATTCCTCGGATCGGCAATTTCAGTGTCACATCTTCCGTTTTTCCCGCACGCCAGCGAGTCAGGACAAGCCGACCACCGCCGGCGTCTGTTTCAGCCGCTGTCACGGCCTTGCCAAACTCCGTCCGCGGATCATATGAAAATGACTGACCACCCACACCAAGGATCACGTCTCCGACGACAATCAGCCCATCCGCCGGCGAACCCGGCGCCACCGCTGTGATCGCGATTTGACGCGCGTCGGTTGTTACCAGCCTGTCACTGTACATCCAGCCACGCAGGCCGGTTGGCCCAAGATTCCAGTCGTGCTTTGCCTTCCGAGGAATGACATCCCCTCGGGTGAAGTCGGGGATCCGGGGCGTCTTTTCATCCGCCGCAGCAGCAGGCATTGCAGAAATGCTCAGCCACACCGTTGCGGACAGGACGAATACCAGAGCGGCGTTCATGGTGTTCTTTCACGACAGCAGACAGCGCCGGTCGCAGCAGTACCGGGCTGCTCCTGCCGACGAAAAGTGAATGCGTTATCCCAGCGGGCGCTGGGGACGAACCATCCTCAATCGCCCCGTAAAGTGCAAGGCCGTCCTGCAAGGAATGCCTGGCGGACCAGCTTCGCGTGGTTCAGATTGGCATCGGTCAGCGGCTGAGCGATCTCAGAGTGGCTTCAAATGGTACTGTCAAGCGTCTGCTCAAGCAGACGAAGGTGGGCCGGCAGCCAGCGAATACTGGTGGCCACGCCGTGCCCCATCACCGCTGATTCGATCGGTATCCCGGGAAATGTTCGGTCACCGGAAGCGGTGTAGTCCACCAGCAGATTCTCTCCGTCGGCGTGACAGCGAGTCCCCTGCATCCAGCGACCGCAGAGGTCTCGAATACGAGCGACCGGAGTCAGCCGAAGTGTCATCGGAAGCGTGGAGGGATCGACTGGCACAAGTCCCGATTCCAGAACCTCCGCAAGCGACGAATTGGCTTTCGCCGCAGGAATCGAAGTTGTATCCGTCCCTGCGATCGCAAATGCCTGCACCCAGTCCCCCGATGCACCCGAGAGGATGTCCGCCACATTCCATGGTGGATACACTGGACGAGCACGCGATGGTTTGTTGCGATCATGCACACGGTGGAAATTCACATGCAGCAGACGAACATAGCCGGCTGTGTCCCAGCCGTAGCGGACAGGAGTCCCAAAGGTCGCGAAAAGCACCTGGCGAGCCAGCGGATGAGGTGATGCGGAGCGTTTCAGAGCAGCATGGACCGATTGCCAGCGGGCATCCGCTCGTCGACCGGCTGCAGCGAAGAAACGATCCACGGCTCCAGGGTGATTCGCCAGCAGATTGCTGAGGATCGCGAAGGCGTTGCCGGCGTGCGAATGTCCCCAGAAGAGCACACGCTGGTCCTCGGCCAACGGCCGCGACAACAATTGCTCCAGCAGCATCACCGCCAGCTCCGCTCGCGCCAAATGGTGGTTCTCACTCGACCACGGCGTCTGCGGAAACTCAACTTGCGGATCATCTCCCACAAGCTCCTGAAACAACAATCGAAAGTCCTCCGTGTAGTTGCCAAGATCCCGAGCCAGACGCGTGACCAGAGGCTGCGTACGCTCCCGTAACTGTCCCGCCAGCAATCGCAGTGGGGCACCACCCAGAGACAGATTGTCGGCCAGAGCATTCAGGGTGCTTGAAATCCCAAACGGATCCTCACCCATGAACGTTCCATGCACCAGCACGATGCGGGCAATCCGATGCCGCACATGCAGGCCCGCCAGCGCACCTGCTGACGGATCCACCACCGATAACCGATGAAACTCCACCGCGCCGCTCGGTGCTGTGGGATAAGACTGATGTCGAAAATGATTGTCCTGAGGCATCGCCGAAGGTCACTTGATCAAAAGGTGATAAAACAGATGACCCCGAAAAACACCGCAGATTCCTCGATCTCGCCCGGAAGTTCAAGAGCCAGACCTCACAATGCCACCCCCCAATCGCTCAGTGCAGAGCCGCATGGCGGCAGCCTGCGGGCAAACGTCCCTGGCACCGCCCCGACAAGGCCCTCGCCAGCGCGGGCACCTTCGGTGCGAAACACAGCCGGGGGCTTCCGCCCAACCGCTATTACACCGCAATTCCAGCCGCATGGCGGCAGCCTGCGGGCAAACGGCCCTGGCACCGCCCCGACAAGGCCCTCGCCAGCGCGCGCACCTTCGGTGCG
>Ga0172372_10003147_pt1 | contig 24551 bp, 24 predicted proteins | sample LakKiv5m_2_FD_114544 | JGI IMG/M metagenome (GOLD analysis project Ga0172372, IMG submission 114544) | Freshwater microbial communities from Kabuno Bay, South-Kivu, Congo - kab_092012_9.5m | ecosystem: Environmental > Aquatic > Freshwater > Lake | place: Democratic Republic of the Congo...
CTCGTGATCTTTAATGGCCTTGATAATCTGGCTTTCGGAGAATTTTGATTTTTTCATAACGGTTGTTTAAAGTTAGTGATTTCGTCTAATTTTAAGCCGTTTGATTTTCAGGGGTGCTTACACCTCAGCTTATTGTTGGGCGTTACAATTTGGCTTCTTGCTAAAAATGTGATTTCAAAATTCAAATTAGAAAATGAAATCAATGCAAAGATTCAACACGCCATTATCACCTCGCAAGAAGCCGAGCGAGAGGCGCTGGCTAATAATCTTCACGACGACTTTGGTCCGCAATTGAGTATTCTGTACCGACAATTGCAAAACGATGTCGATCCTGGAAGTGCTATCACACTCTCGGCGCAAGAACGACAAGAGATTTACTCGAAGCTAAACGGACTCATTGCCGATATTCGGAAATACTCGACCGAAATTTATCCGACACATTTGCAAAAACTCGGACTCATTGCTTCCTTACAAGCCAATATGCAAGCCATTCAAGGCGATGTTGAAACCGATTTTTTCGACGGGACTTCTCGTCCGCTTTCTTTCGACCTTGCGCAAGAATTAACCGTTTATCGGATAGCAAGCGAAATCCTTCACAACATCCTTAAACACGCCAAGGCCACTCGCCTTTCTTGTCAATTAACAACAACCGACACGAAATTTGAAATCTTGTTTTGTCACAACGGAAAACCTTTCGTGCAATCCGACTTCCTAGCTCAAGCACAAAGCGGCAGCGGGAAAGGCTGCTCTTCCATTCTCAATAGAACGCTTCAGCTGAATGGAACAATATCGTACTTCGTGAAGGAAGAACTGGTTTGCGTGAAGCTTGTTACGGGGTGAGGGGGGTACTGCGCGGAGCGCAATTACTGTCATAGACAATTACTGCAATACTTGCAATTACTGTGTGATACACAATTACTGCTGAAAGCAATTGCTGTGCGGAGCACAATTATAGCTCGCACGTCTTCAATTAAGTTCTTATTCCTACTAAAACATAAACAGGTCTTGTACTTCAAGACTGATTACACTTGTTATTCCCATATCGAAAGCTTGGTTCACTTTAGTGGTAACAATAGGTTTGAAAAAAAATCAAAATAATTAACCTAACATGTTACCTTATTAGCTAACTTTGCCATGCAAACACAATTAGTATCAAATCAGAAATTTAGACAAGTCCTCTACTATGAAGACTACTACCTTTCTTTCTTTGAAACGCTTTCATTAGACGAAAAACAAAAATTTAACTGGACCCTTAAACTGATAGAATCTGTTCAACGAGTTCCTGAAAAATATTTCAAATCACTGACAAACTCAGAAGGAATATTTGAAATACGTGTAGAAGTGAATTCAAACATCTATCGAGTATTTAGCTTTTTCGATGAGGGAAACCTTATCATACTGATGAATGGTTTTAAGAAGAAAACTCAAAAAACACCTAGGTCTGAAATTAAAAAGGCAGAGCTAATTAAAAATAACTACTTCTATGAAAAACAAATCACCTAAACTCACTTCCCTTGATGATCATATTGTTGCACAATATGGAAAACGCGGGACTAAAAAGCGAGAACAATTCGAAGCTGAATTTGAAGCGTTTAAAATTGGAGTAATGATTCAAGAGTTAAGAAAAACGAAAGGGCTCACCCAAGAAGCGTTGGCTTTGAAGTGTGGTACTACAAAAACCTATATTTCTCGAATCGAAAATAACGCCAGCGATATTAGACTCTCGACCCTTATTCGGATTATTCAGGAGGGTCTAGATGGTTCTCTTAAATTTAGAGTAGTCTGAACTATTTTTGTCGCTATGACTCTTTCTTCACAACGCATTGCAGTTATCGGTGGCGGTGCCGCAGGGATGTTCGGTGCTATTCGGTTAGCGGAACTTCTGCCCCATGCCGATATCGTTGTTTTTGAAAAAAGTAAACACCTGCTTAGCAAAGTGAAAATTAGCGGAGGCGGTAGATGCAATGTCACACATGCCTGCTTCGATCCCAAAGAACTCGTCAAATTCTACCCACGCGGTGGGAAGGAACTGCTTTCCCCCTTCTTCCTGTTCAATCCGTCGAACATGATCTACTGGCTCGCCGACCGTGGCGTGGAAACACATACCGAGGAAGATGGACGGATGTTTCCGACTACTAATAATTCGCAAACGATTATCGATTGCTTCACCTCCCAAGCACAACAACTGGGCGTAAAAATTCGGACCGAATGCGCAGGCTCTCTCGACCTGCTCAACTCGTTCGATGCTGTTCTGCATACCGCCGGAGCTTCTGAACTGGTCTGGAAAGAACTCGAGGCCTTCGGAGTGCCCTGCGTGCCTCGCGTTCCTTCGCTGTTCACTTTCAATATCGACGATACTGTTCTGCAAGCACTCTCTGGTATCTCCGTTCCGTTCGCTCAGATTGAAATCGTTGATACGAAAATAAAATCTTCCGGCCCCCTGCTTATCACCCATTGGGGAATCAGCGGTCCCGCCGTTCTTAAGGCCTCGTCCTTCGGTGCCCTTGCGCTTGCCGAAAAAAAATACAACGCCACCGTTAAGGTCAATTGGATAAATCAAAGCTTCGCAGAAACCTTGGAAGAATTAACCGACCTGCGCTCTTCTTCTCCTAAAAAGAAATGCGCGTCTGCCAATCCCTTCCAACTGCCTAGTCGCTTGTGGAATTATTTCCTCACCCTCGCTCATCTAGAAGAAAAAGAATGGGCACATGCTTCCAATAAAAATATAGAAGACTTAACCGACCTGCTGGTGAGACAACGCTTAACCATGAACGGAAAGTCAACGTTCAAAGATGAATTTGTTACAGCTGGTGGAGTGGATTTGAAATATGTGAATTTTCAAACCATGGGACACCAAAACATTCCGCGTCTCTACTTTGCTGGAGAAGTGCTGAATATAGATGCGGTGACTGGTGGATTTAATTTTCAGGCGGCATGGACAACAGCCTGGATAGCCGCAGAAGGTATAGCTAATCAATTGAACGCATGAACCACGAACACTACATGAACTTGGCTTTGCTAGAAGCTAAAAAAGGCATGGGACACGTGGCTCCCAATCCCATGGTTGGATGCATCATCGTTCACAACAACCAAATCATAGGACGCGGTTACCACACCGCCTACGGTTTGCCCCATGCCGAAGTAGAAGCCATTCGCTCAGTGACCCAACCCGAACTTCTTCGCGAAGCCACTCTCTACGTTACGCTAGAACCTTGCGCGCACGTTGGCAAAACACCCCCGTGCGCAAATCTGATTGTAGAAAAAGAAATCCCACGCGTGGTTATTGGAACCCGCGATTCGTTCAGCCTCGTGAATGGAAAAGGAATTGAATTGTTAAAAAGCAACGGGATAGAAGTAATCGAAGATGTTCTTCACACCGAATGCCGCGAACTGAATAAACGCTTCTTCACCTTCCACGAGAAAAAACGTCCGTACGTGATTTTGAAATGGGCGCAAACCGCCGACGGATATATGGACAAAATTCGGGAGGAAGATGAACGCGGCTCCTTCCCTATTTCGTCGCTCGCTTCACGCACCCTCGTGCATCAATGGCGGACAGAAGAACAAGGTATTCTAGTTGGACCAACAACAGCGTTGAACGACGATCCGAACTTAACCGTGCGCTTGGTAGAAGGACGAAATCCGCTTCGCATAGTGGTTGATGAAAAAGGAGCTTTGCCACTGGAATTGAATCTTTTCAATAACGACGCTAAGACCCTTGCTTTAATAGGCAATGGCGTTGAACCGCGCTATGCATGCGAGCTTGCGAGACTAGACACATCGGGACCAATAGCCTGGATGAAGGCCTTGTATGAAGCAAACGTGCAATCGGTTTTGGTGGAAGGCGGACAAGGAATTCTGCAAAGTTTAATCGATGCCAATCAATGGGACGAGATGCGTATTTTCGCGTCGCCGAATGAAATAACCCGCGGACTAAAAGCGCCGCAACCCAAAGGGAAATTAGTGAAGCAAGAAACTGTAGGGACCGACCAATTATTTTTCTATACCAACGCATGATTTTTCTTTTAAGTGTTTTAACCAATACGGGCATTTACTGGCTGTTCAAATACTACGAACGCATCAACGCCCGCATCTTCGAAACAATTGTATTCAACTACATCACCGCCTTCATTTGCGGTATCATTGTCGTTCCCGATTTTAAACAAGCCTCTTCTCACGCACTAGAGCTGCACACGTGGAGTGTTGCGGGAATGAGCATGGGCGCTTTGTTTATTGCCGTATTCTACTTCATGGCCATCACCGCAAAAAAAGCAGGTGTTTCTATTGCCACGCTCAGCTCGAAAATGTCGCTGGTACTTGCCGTAGTCTTATTTGCAATTCTGGGGAAAGATCCCATTACGTGGTTAGAAGGGTTGGCATTGGTGTTAGCCATGTTCGGCTTGTATTTATTTAGTGTGGAAGGAAATGCGAAATTCGCATGGAGCATGTTGCTGTATCCGTTGGTATTGATGCTAGGCAGCACTGGCGTAGATTTTAGCATTGCGTATTTTCAATCGTTCACCAATAACGACAATGACCGTGCGCTTTTTTCGTGTCTTCCATTTTTAGGTGCTGGCACAATTGGCATAACATTGCTCCTGTTCCGCATGATGAAAGGCAATTACGTGTTTCCGTTTAAAGAGATGTTAACCGGATTGGTATTGGGACTAGTGAACTACGGCAGCATTTATTTCTTGGTAGAACTGTACGCCACCAAGTGGATGCCCGAAAGCAGTATTCTTCCCATCAACAATTTGGGTGTGCTAGTGCTAAGTGCGGTAGGTGCCGTGTTTTTATTTAAAGAGCATTTGAACAAACGCAAAATACAGGGCTTGGTTCTGTGTGTTTTCGCGTTAGCACTTTTAATTTGGTAAGCTAGGCGTACTGCGTGAACTGTTGGCCACGAACAAAGGCCCACATAGAGATACCGAATTCTTTGCAATAATCAATAGCTAATGTTGTGGGGGCCGAAACCGCTATCAGGTTGGGTACTCCGGCTTTGAAACATTTAACCACAATTTCGTAGGAAATACGTCCGCTTACCACCAACGCATTTCCTTTCACCTCATTCAGTAACGCTTGTCCAACGGCTTTGTCCACCGCGTTGTGTCTGCCAATATCTTCCTTCACCGCGATTAATTCTCCCGCTTTATCGAACAGCGCCACACCGTGACATCCGCCTGTTTCTTTGAACAGCGATTGGTGTTCGTTCAGGGTTTTCATGAAGGAAGGAAATTGCGCTGTAAGTGCAGCGCTGCGTTCTGTGAGCTTTCCCGAAGGCGGTAAAAAATCTGTTTTACCACAAATACCACAGGCGCTAACGGAAAGCAGACTGCGTTTATTGGCTTGCACCGAACGGTCATTCGGTAGGGTAACGTGAACACTAATGCGTTCGTTTTCGAATTTCTCTTCGTAGGAAATTACATCTGACTTAGAAGCCAACAGACCCTCGGTTAACAATAAACCGAAGGTCCAGGCTTGAATATCTTGCGGCGAAGCCATGGTTACCGTGAGTGCTTCGTTGTTCACCCACAATTGCACAGGCATCTCCACCACCACCGAATCGGTGACTCCTGAATTGTTTTTCAGGGCATCGTATCGGCGAAAATTTTGCATTTATGAAAGTCCAGTTATTACACCGTTCGCGTCAATGTCCATATGCTCACTAGCAGGTACAGCAGGCAGTCCGGGCATACGCATCATATCTCCTAAAATAGGAATAATGAATCCGGCACCCACAGCGTATTCGAATTCACGAACTGTGATGGTGAATCCAGTAGGACGTCCAATCTTCGACTCATCGTCGCTGAATGATTTCTGTGTTTTCGCCATGCAAATAGGGAATCCTGAAAGACCTAAGCGTTCTATGGTTCGCAGATTTGCTTCAGCATCTTTGGTGTAATTTACACGATCGGCACCATAGATTTCTTTCGCTAAAATTTCAATTTTTTCTTTAACTGAAATTTCGTTGTTGTACAAGCGACGGAATTTATTTTTTCCTTCCTCCAATACATTCAACACCGCAGAAGCTAAATCGGTCATGCCGTCGCCACCGTTCGCGAATCCTTTGGCTACAACAGCTTTCACGCCTAGGTCGGCACAACGTTGTATTACGTAATCAATTTCTTCTTGCGAATCGGTTGGGAAATGGTTCACAGCAACCACAGGCGTAATGCCGAACTTCATGCAGTTCTCGATGTGTTTTTCTAGGTTAGCGAAACCGGTAGTAACGCGCTCCATGCTAGCTGTGTTGTATTCTTCTTTTTTCGCACCACCGTGGTGACGCAATGCACGAACTGTAGCAACTAAAACAATAGCGTGTGGTTCAATACCGGCAGCACCGCACTTGATGTGCATGAATTTTTCAGCACCCAAGTCAGCTCCGAATCCGGCTTCTGTTACTACGTAATCGGCCAAGGTCATTCCCATCTTGGTTGCCAAAATGGTGTTGGTTCCTTGTGCAATATTGGCGAAGGGTCCGCCGTGAAGAATAGCAGGATTGCCTTCTAAGGTTTGAACTAAGTTGGGTTTAATGGCATCTTTTAACAAGAGCGCCATAGCGCCTTCGGCTTTTAAATCACGAGCATAAATGGGCTTGCGATCGAAGGTGAATCCAACGAAAATATTTCCGAGTTTCTCTTTCAAATCGGTCATGTTCTTCGACATGCACAAAATGGCCATCACTTCCGAAGCAGGTGTAATGTTGAATCCGTCTTGTCGAGGAATACCGTTAGCCGTACCACCTAGACCAATGGTAATGTTACGAAGTGAACGGTCGTTCATGTCCATCACGCGCTTCCAATAAATAGAGCGCGGATCGAGGCCTAAGTTGTTTTGTTTGTTTTGAAGATTGTTGTCAATTAAAGCAGCCAACAAATTGTTTGCTTTCTCAATCGCAGCAAAGTCGCCCGTGAAGTGCAGGTTAATGTCTTCCATAGGTACCACTTGCGCGTAGCCACCGCCGGCAGCACCGCCCTTAATACCGAATACAGGACCCAGTGAAGGTTCGCGAAGCACCACAACAGCCTTCTTGCCCAGCTTGTTTAGTCCTTCGTTTAGTCCAATAGACGTTGTTGTTTTACCTTCACCCGCAGGCGTTGGTGTAATCGCAGTAACTAAGATTAGTTTCGCTTGTTTAACTTTTGAATCATCGATAAGGTTAAGCGGAAGTTTGGCTTTGTACTTCCCGTATTGCTCTAGATCGTCGGCACTTACATTCAAACGCGCAGCAATATCGTTGATGTGTTTCATCTTGCAACTTTGTGCAATTTCTAAATCGGTAGGAAAACTCATTTTTTTCTTGATTTTACGCAATAATGCGAACAAAATTTACTTAATTCGCGGGTACAATTTTACACATATGAACATCACACTTTTGAATTCTGTGAAACATTCTTTTAAAAGAACGGCAGCGGTTGCATTCTTCGCTACGTCGTCTTTATTTGTTTTTTCGCAAAATGCAGACATCGCCACACAATGGCAGCACGCAGACATGGCTACTGACGGCATGCCTGGCGTTAGCGCAGTTAAAGCGCACCAATACATGAAGCAACAAGGAAAATCTCCGGTTGGAGTTGTCGTTGCCATCATTGATAGCGGTAGCGAAACATGGCACAACGACTTAAAAGGAAACATTTGGACCAATCCGAAAGAGATTCCTGGCAACAACATCGACGATGATAACAACGGGTATGTAGATGACATTCACGGATGGAGCTTCATTGGTGGCAAGAACGGCGATGTGACTCAAGATAATTTAGAGTTCACGCGTATCTATCGCGATTTAAAGAAGAAATTCGAAGGGAAAACCGCTGAAACTATTGCTCCGGCTGACAAAGCTGAGTTTGCAAAATATCAGAAGTTCAAAGAAGATTACGACGCTCGTGTGAACGAAGCCAAGCAAGGCAACGAACAATTCCAAGCGTTCTTGTTGGTGTACAACAACGCCAAACAAACCTTAGAAGGTGTATTGGGCAAAGACTTCACCGTTGAGCAATTGACTGCTTTAGAGTCACAAGACGAAAAAGTAAAAGCGGCGAAAGACCGTGTATTGGGTATTATGATGTTGGGATTGGATTTGGAAGAGTATGCAAACTACTACACCAACCAATTGAAATATTCTTACAACTTAGAATTTGATCCACGTTACTTGGTGGGTGACGATTACAGCAATGCCCGTCAACACAACTACGGTAACAACCACATTGACGGACCAGAGGCCCTTCACGGAACACACGTTGCAGGTATTGTAGGTGCTACCAACGGCAATGCCTTGGGTATGGACGGAATTTGCACCACTGCACAATTGATGATTATTCGTTGTGTACCAGACGGTGACGAGCGCGATAAAGACGTAGCAAACGCTATTCGTTATGCAGCAGACAACGGTGCACGTGTAATTAACATGAGCTTCGGTAAAGGCTATTCACCGAACAAAGACGTAGTAGATGAAGCGGTTAAATACGCTGAATCGAAAGGAGTATTATTGGTACACGCTGCTGGTAATGATTCAAAAGATGTGGATGTGAAAGACAATTTCCCAACGCCACGTTACATCGGTGGTAAGTCATGTTCAACTTGGATTGAAGTAGGTGCGTCAGATAAGACGGTTGCTCACTTAGCAGCTGATTTCTCTAACTATGGCGACAAGACCGTTGACATTTTTGCGCCGGGTGTAGATGTTTATGCAACAGTATTGAACAACGAATACGGTCCACTTTCTGGAACCAGTATGGCTTCTCCGGTAACTGCTGGTGTTGCTGCAGCATTGTTGTCTTACTTCCCTAACTTAACTGCACAAGAAGTAAAAGAGATTTTAATTGCTTCGGGTGTTAGCTACAAGAAAGAAAAAGTAGTAATGCCGGGTAACGAAGACAAGACCATTAAGTTCAAGAAACTTTCTAAGTCTGGTAAAGTCGTTAACCTTTATGAAGCCGTTAAATTGGCTGAGAAGAAGGCAGCGAAATAATATTTCTCTTAGAGAATGAGTAAGGGCCGCGAATGCGGCCCTTATTGTTTTACTTCATGTCTATCACCGAAGTGAATTTATAGGTCTTGTGCGCTCCGTTCTTCACTCCTACCTCTTTGAATCGCGGTGCCAAGAGTAATTCGCGATGGCCGTATCCCGGCACGTTATAATCTACCAAGAGCTGCATCACAATGTCTATCCCCTTTTGAAATCCGTAACTGCAACATTCACCGTTGTAACTAGGCGGACATTTAACGCGGTTGTGTCCGACTTTACCCAGGGTTCCGGATTCTTTGGCCCAACATACCGCCAAATCTTGCAGGTCTTGCGCAAAGGTTAACGGGGCCATGGGGTTGGTTTCGTTCAATCGTTTTATCAATGCAGCTCTATCCGTTTCGTAGGCTTTCCCGTAATCAAATCCGGTGGCTTTAATGTCGTACTTCGCTACATAGACCTTCGCGAATTGTTTCGGATACATACGAGCGAGGTTGATATAAAGCACCACATTTTTTTCTTCTTTGGTCATAGCCGCATTGCTTAAACAGGTATTCGCAGAATCTAATTGCGCCTTCGTAAATGCCTGTGCCTGCGAAGCCACGGTGAATGTTAAAGAAATGAGTAGAAGAAGAACGGTTTTCATATTGTTGTATCTTTCACGTATGAACTGGATCAAAGTAAGCTTTTTTGTGCTTGTTTTTTGCGTTGTCAAACATAATGCAAAAGCACAAACCGATACGCTTTTCATTGAACCTTGGAACAACGGACATGCCGTGTATCTATTGCCAGCAGGAGCCAAACTTCCCAGCGCATTGATTAACGATAACCCGAACAATCCTAAAATTTCGAATTACCGCAAATTCAAAACGAACTTCCCACATCGCTTTGTCCCCGCCTATTCATACAAAGGCGAATGGTTGATGTACGATCCGTGCGACGGTATATTTGAATTTCAATCGGGACTATCGGATTCTACCTGGATTAATTATTATTTCGACGATCCGTGGACCATGCCTTTGGAAGCCATTGAAGAGCAGGATGACCACCACATTGAATTTCGTGCGTTGTATTATGATTGGGAAGATCCGACCATGAGTATTGAGCATAGCATTCGCATTGATCGCGATTCGCTGCCCGGATTGTATTTCGTAACGTTTACCAATTTAGTCACCCGTGTTACCCTCACCAATGCGTACATCGATTTCGACCAAGCCCATCGGTTTCGCTACTTGGTGAATCACTGCACCTACCGCAAGGAATTGGAATTTGCAGGATTTGACGAATAATTTTCTATATTCGTTTCAACCTTCCTTAACCAAAACTCCTGAAAATGAGGATTTCAAACCTCCTCTTTCTTATCGCGTCGTGCATTTTTCCTGCCTTGGCACATGGTCAAATAACCATTGCTCCAGGGGGAACTAGCACCACTATAATCAACAATTTAATAGGAAGCGGAATCACCATTAACAACGTAGTCATCAACTGCGGTGGCACGTCGTATGGGGTTTACACAGGAAATTTACAAGCCGGTGGCTCTACCCTTTCGAATGGAGGAATCATTCTTTCAACAGGAAATGCCTCTACTGCTGTTGGTCCAAACAGCTCTGGAAGTACCTCAGGCGTGATTGCCGGATATGACTTCAGTGATCCTGATTTAACAACACAACCGGGTGCTGGTTCACCAGCGCCCAATCTAGATAATTGCGTATTGGAATTTGACATGGTACCCGTTTGTACCAACCTCAATGTAAGCTTTGTCTTTGGCAGTGAAGAATATCCCGAGTTCGTTAATTCGACCTATAACGACGGATTCGGAATCTTCGTGAGTGGTCCAAATCCGACAGGTGGATTCTATACCGCCTACAACATGGCGCGTTTACCCAACGGACAGTTGGTGAGCATTGATAATGTAAACGTCAATGCAAATTCACAATACTACAATACCAATACAAATAACGTCACGAGCTTCGATGCTTATACCGACGGACTTACTGCGACAATAGATGTAGTGCCCTGCAATATCTACCACGTTAAAATTATTATTGCCGACGCGGGCGACCAAAGTTGGGACAGTGCCTTATTCTTGGGTTACCACAGCTTTACTTGCACGGCTCCGGCCTTCACACTTAATTCATCTTTTGTGGCTGCCACTTGCGCCCAAGCGGGTTCAGCCACGGTTACTGTGAGCGGCGGTGTAGGTCCCTTTATATACACTTGGCTCAACGATCCGTTTGAAACCTCAAACACCCTAAGCAACCTCAGCGGCGGTTCCTATACCGTTACCGTTACCGACCAAGGAAATTGCAATACCCAACAAACTGTTACCATAGATGTACCCGGTGTGGTGGTACCCACTATATCAGGAAATGGCGCTGTTATTTGTCAAGGTGAAACCGTTACACTTACCGCCAATTCACCAAATACAGGTGGAAATTTTCAATGGTCAGATGGCAGCACATTAGCAACCTTTACATTTAGTCCGAATGCAGACACAACTGTTTTTGTTAACTACCTATTGAACGGATGTGCCAGCGATACCCTGTTTCTTTTTGTTCAAGTGGACCAAGCCATTCAAGGTAATCCTTCTGTGAATATGCCTCTGTGCGAAGGGGATTTAATGCAACTGACTGTCGCGAATTTTCCTGGGGCGACGTATCAATGGACAGGTCCAAACGGATTTTTCAGTGCGGTGCAAAATCCGTCCCTTCCCGCTATAACCACCAATGCTACTGGGACTTACGACGTATTCATTCAGCTAGGAGTGTGTAGCAATACCCTATCGGTTGATGTGGTTATTGATGCACAAACGCCTTCGGTTATCGATGCCGCAGGACCATTCTGTTCATACGACAGTGCTGTTGATTTGCAGAGTAATACGGAACCCGGCGTTTGGAGTGGGATGGGTATTGTGGACAATACCACCGGTCTTTTCGATCCAACACAAGCCAATATCGGAAACAACGTGGTGACCTTTAACAGCGATGCCTATTGCACCAGCTCGTACAGCATTTCTATCAATGTCATTGCTCCTTTAGTTCCAACAATAAATCCGATTGCTTCGTATTGCGACGATGCCAATGACCAACAGCTTACTGCAGTTACCCCGGGTGGCAACTGGAGCAGCACCAACGCCAACATTACTGCAAGTGGAATTATTTCACCCTCGGCCTTGGTTCCGGGCAATTACACGGTGAACTACCAACTGAATAACCAAGGATGTCTAAGTGAAGATTCTGCAAGCTTTACCATCTTGCCTCTTCCTACATTGAGTTTCGATGTTGTGCCTACAGAAGGATGTGTGCCTTTTACAGCCACCTTTACCAATACTTCTATTAGTTCAACCACGTCTTGCGAATGGTTTGTTGATGGTGTGCCGATAGGAAGTGATTGCACCTCGCACGATTTTGAAATGACCAACGTGGGCTGCGTCGATGTGCTTTTAGTGAGTACAGACGGACAAGGCTGCACCAACAGTGTAAGCCTCACCGATGCCACGTGTGGAACAGCCCAGCCTACAGCATCGTTCACGTGGTTTCCTACAACCCCGTCTTCTGCCAATCCGCAAATTCAATTGAGCAACCTATCGTTGGGTAATCTCACCAATTCTTGGTACATCAACGGCGAAACGTTTACCGATGAAAATCCGGTGTATCATCTTCCCCCCGATCTTCCTGAATATTTCGATGTTTGCTTAACCGTCACCGGAAATTTAGGCTGTCAAGATTCGGTGTGTTATGTAGTGCCTGTTGATTTAGAGGAATTTGTTTTTGTCCCGAACTGCTTCACACCCAATAATGACGGAGTGAACGATGTCTTTATGCCCGTGGTATCTGGCCTAGACGACAGCAATCCATCGTATGAATTTATTGTCGTGAATCGCTGGGGAGAAATTGTATTTCGTACAACAACTCCGAACGAAGCCTGGAACGGGAATGTGCGCAATGGCGCCTACTTCGCGGTGGACGGGGTGTACCAATGGTACGTTTCGGTTAAGCTACAAACAAATGCCCCCACAACAGAGTTGCAGGGGCACGTTACTCTTTCACGATAACCAAACTACTAAAACGGTATTCTAAGTGCTACTGAGAAACTTTGAAGCTCAGGAGCTTTGTCTTTTTGGAACAACGGATTTAGACCGTAGGTACCCACCAGGGTGTAGTTCCCGAATCCGATTTCAGCAACAGCATTGACTTGGAACGGATTCAAATTGTAATTGCCTTCAGCCTTTTCTTTTTGTGTCTTTCCGTTCTCGTCCCATTTGTAGAAGAAATTAGAACTCAATAGATACCCGCCCATAACTCCAGCGCTTACGTGGAAGGCTTCTTCTAAATTGCGTTTGGTGTTGAATTGAAGCACCAACGGAACGGTTAGGTAGTTCGCATTAAGACTGTTGCGCTTGTAGTTGCGAACGTTATCAAGTGTTCCGTACAATGAATCGGGACTATCGACCATGCGGTAGTTATTTTTCATACCGAAAGTTTGCAATTGGAATCCCAATCCTGTCACCAACGCCAATCGATTTGGAATCAATTCTACACGCTTGTCAAGCAGGTTAATGGCGCAGTACACGCTTTGTTTGTAGTCGAGTTCCAGGTCTTTTCTTCCATCGACTTGAATGGCATTGGTTGGTGTAAACCATCCGCTTACCCCCACGTCAATCCCGTCCCATCCGCTCCAGGCGTAGTCTTCCACCTTTTTAGGAGCTTCTTTTTTAGCTGAAGAAGAATCTGCTTTAGCACCATTTTCATCGGTACCAATGATCCAAACTTGTCCCGTACCAAATTTCAATTTCACGGTGTCTTGATTTCCGGTAATGGTGGTGTCTTGGGTTAGTCCGGCAGAAAGCACCAATTTGGTTTTGTGTGATTGTCCTTGTGCACTGGCAACAACGGTTGCGGCTAGGACCAGCGAGGTTAAAATTATTTTTTTCATGATTTTTTTGTTTTTAGAAGGCAATGGCCAAATTCTTCCACTCGAGTTCGAAGATGTGGTCTCTGCCGTTTTTTCTATGTCTGTTTTTGAATAATACTATTTCGTGTTTGCCTTTTAACTGCGTAATACGCTCGTTGGCTTCTTCCTTCACCCACTCTGAAAGGGTGCGTGGTTCGTGGCTTTGCATGGCCTTCTCTTCCAAGGCTGCTATTTGCAAGCTATCTAACTTAATGGCGTTGCTCCATTGCGTTGAGTCTTGATTCAGCTGCGCTAAGTTGGGGGCGTTCTCTGGTGCAACTTGCGTTGAATCGCCGGGTATATAGGCTATGTTGTTTAATCCGTTTTGCTGATTCAAAAGCATATTCATCATGTACGTGTCCGGATAAATAACTCCACCACACGTCGGATACCATTGCTGGTTATTCCACTTAGGCAATTCCAATTGAATACTGGCCCAATTCACTTCAAATGGTGTAAATTCTTGCGGCTTTGCTATAGTATCAACAGGGTTCACTGCTGGCGCAATGGGCTGTTGTTGGGCTGTAACTTCTGCCGGATTTCCACCGTTATCTTTTAAAAGTGGCAACATTAGCAAGCCAGCGAAGACGGCAGCGGCGGCGGTGTAATAGAAAATCGGACGTTTGAAAAGAATTACTTTTTCGTCTTGTTTTAAATTACGCTTGAATCGTTTTGAAAGTACCTCGCTCGGTCTTCCTTCTTGAATAGCTACGATGAGTGCCGCTTCATCGATGCTGTATTTTTTCAGATCTTCTTTGTGTTCGAACACCACTGTTTCTTGGCTCACGTGATTTAGGGTGATATCGCTTTCCCAATCGATTCCCCATTCAGGATGCGCCTTCACCGCGGCTTCTAGCAGCAGCAGCTCACTGGCAGACAACACGCCATCGGCTGCGTCTAACATAAGGCATTCTATATTTTCTGCTGTTACCCTCATGACATCCAATGTTCTGTAATAAATTCTTTCAACTGTTTTCTACCTCGGAAGATGTACACCTTTACTTGCGCCTCGCTTAAGTCGGTCATCTCTCCTATTTCATCGTACGAATACCCTTCGTAGTCGCGAAGCAAGATGAGTTGGCGTTGTTGGTCGCTCAGTAAATTCAAACCTTTGTCGATGAGCTTTTGCAATTCTTCCGAATGATCTTGTTCTGATTTCTTTACTTCACTTAATTCGGCTTTTGCATGGTTGTGCTTCAACTTCTCTCTTCGGCTCCAATCTACCACCGCGTGGTAGGCTGAAGTAAATAGATACGACTTGGCTTTTTCATAACTCACCTCATCGACTTTCTTCCACAACTTTTCGTAAATGTCTTGCACGAAATCCTCAGCCATTTCGCGGTCCTTCAACAGTTTCAGCACGTAGGCGAAAACTCGGTCAGACCACTCATCCACTGTTTTATTGTATTCGTGTGTTGTCATATCGAAATTCACAAGCAAGACGCTTGCGACTTTGAAAAGTTACAACAATCTTAAAATAATGTGAGTCGTATCACCTAAAGCCCTTGTCTGCCAAAGTATTTTCGAATCATGAAAAAATTAATACTCTTACTTTTTATAGGACTTAGCCTTGGCACACATGCACAAGAATTCCCGTATTCGGTTGTAGTACATCCGAAATTCTCATCACCGAGCTTGGCCGTGCAAGCATTTGCTTATGCCCGCTACAACAATTACCTATTAATCATTGGCGGTAGAAAAGACGGATTGCATCGCAGACAGCCCTTTGCATCAATGGATTCAGCGGGGATGAATTCTTTCATTACTTTGTACAACACCGTTGACAACAGCATCTACTCGACCTCTATCAGCACCTTGCCTACCGCGGTTGCAGAGCAATTCACTTCAACCAATATGGAGTTCTCGCAAGAAGGCGATTACCTCTACCTCATTGGCGGCTATGGCTACAGTCCAACAATTCAAGATCACCAAACACATCCCATATTTACTTCGGTTTTCCTACCTGACTTTGTTCAAGCGGTTGTGAACAATTCCGATTTAAGTCCAAGTATATCCTACCTCTCTGACCCACTCTACGCCGTTACAGGTGGCGCCTTGGTGCATGTTGGAGACAGTTATTATTTGGTTTCTGGAAACCGTTTCGACGGTCGATATAATCCAATGGGAAATCCCACCTATACCCAAACCTACCACGAGAAAATAAAGAAATTAGCGATAGACCACAGCAATGGATTAGCGGTTTCTGTAGTCGATGAATTCAGTGATGCGAACTTATTGCATCGTCGCGATTTGAACGTGGTAACGGGTTTCGATGAGAATGGAAATGAACAAGGAATACTTCTCTCAGGCGTGTTTCAACCTACTGTTGACCTGCCTTGGCAAACCTCTGCAACCTTTAACAGCAGTGGTGTTCAGGAAATACCCAACTTCGTTCATCGCATGAATCAATACCACTGCGGACATGTGGGATTATACAATACCTCGAATCACAAACAGCACTACCTGCTTATGGGGGGCATTGCCGAGTACTACCTAAACGGCACTTCTTTGGTACAAAGCAACGATGTGCCCTTTGTAAAAACCATTGGAGTGGTTACGCACACAGCGGCCAATGAATGGATTGAAGAAATTACTCCCTACCAAATGCCAGATTTCCTCGGAGCCAGCGCAGAATTTGTAGTTGCAAACAACGCCATTTTAGCATCTGAGCACAATTTAGATTTGCTTGCAATGTGGAATGCCAATTCCAATACAGACAGCTTACTTATCGGTTATTTTGTCGGTGGCATTCGTAGTTCCGCATCGAATATTTTTTGGGTTAACACCGGAGTAGAAAGCGTTCCAAACAACACCATTTATGAAGTGTGGTTAAAAAATAACGGAAGCAATGCTGTGACCACTCCTGTGAATCCGCTGGTATGTGCCTTCAGTGTTTATCCCAATCCGACTTTCGATCATTTCAAAATCGACTTTCAATGCACAGAAGCTTCTATGGTATCGTTCACGATTTACAGCAGCGATGGAAAGAAAGTGATGCATGAAAATTTGGGGCATTATAGCGTGGGTAAACACACCTATGAAGACAAAGGAAAATTCATTCGTCAAGCAGGTGTGTACACCATTCAATTAGAAATCAATGGTAAAATCATTGAACAAAAATTAGTGGTTACCGAATAATTCCAACTGAGCCGAATCAGTGAATTACAGGCAACTCAAGCCCTACCTTCGCAACATGAAAAATTGGACTCTGGTTGGTTTTTTATTGTTTCATCTTGCTTCCTTTGCGCAAGAATTCCCCTACAACGTACACGTACGTCCAGGCTATACGCATGAGGCCCTGGGTGTGCAAGCCTTTGCCTATGCGCAAGTAGATGATGAAATTCTAATTATCGGAGGAAGGAAAGACGGACTGCATCGCAGACAGCCGTTCGCCTCTATGGATTCAGCGGGAATGAATCAATTCATTACGCTGTATAACTTGAACGACCATTCCATCCTTCAAGCGTCTATTGCCTCGTTGCCAACTGAAGTTGCCGAACAGTTCACCTCTACCAATATGGAGTTTTGTCAGTATGGCGATTACCTCTATCTGGTAGGCGGCTATGGCTATAGCCCTAGCAAACAAGACCACATTACGCATCCGATAATAACCTCGATTCAGCTTCCTAATTTCATTCAATCGATGAAAGAAGGCCTGCCCTTAGCAGGAATACAATTTATTAGCAGTCCCGATTTTGCCATTACCGGCGGAGCGTTGATGCATATTCACGACCGATATTATTTAGTAGGTGGAAACCGTTTCGACGGAAGGTACAATCCGATGGGAGGTCCAAGCTATACGCAGACCTATACCGAGAAAATTTCGCAATGGCTTCTCACTCATGAATACGGAGTTTTTAAAGCAAAAGAAATTCAAAATCACACTAGCAAAGAATTGTTGCATCGCAGAGACCTCAACGTCTTGCCCTACTTAAATGCAGAAGGCAAAGAAATGGGCGTGGCGTTCAGTGGTGTATTTCAGCCCGATATTGATTTACCGTGGCAAAACTCTATCACATTCAATGAGAGTGGCTATCGCGAAATCCCACAATTCGTACATCATTTAAATCAATACCATTGCGCGCACTTTTCAGCGTACAGTGCATCTAACCACAGCAATTACTTTGTCTTCTTAGGCGGGATGGGTGAATTTTATTTAGATGGAAACATCGTTACACAAAGCAACGATGTGCCCTTTGTAAAAAACATTGGAGCTGTAACGCTCAACGGCAACAACCAATTTTCTGAATATTTACTTCCCACCAAACTCCCCTACTACTTAGGTTCCAGTGCCGAGTTTATCCCGAACGCATTATTGCCTTATTCAGCCGAGCATGTGTTAGATATGGACAAGCTTTTTTCAGGCACGCAAGACAGCGTATTAGTCGGATATTTATTGGGCGGTATTCAAAGCAATGCTCCGAATATTTTTTGGATTAACGACGGCACGCAAAGTTTTCCGAACGAAACGCTTTATGAAATTTGGTTAACTAAAACCCAAGTCGCCGCCAGCAAACCCGTGGGTGATGTCTTTCGCGTTTATCCGAACAACACCTTCAATCGGATGAAAATAGATTTTTCATGTAGCGAGCCGTCGAAGGTAAAAGTGTTGGTATATGATTACCACGGCCGCAGAATCATGAACAAACGTCTCGGAGGATTTCCCGCAGGAAATCATACCGTAACACGTCGCGGAAATTTCTTGAACAAAGAACACTTCTACACCATTCAATTGGTGCGCAACGGCGTAGTGACAGAGCAGCGCTTAGTTGTTACCGAATAATTAGAGCGAAGCGCCAATCAACGAACCAATGCCATAGGTGATGGCAGCGGCGATAAGTCCGAAGAACACCTGACGTGTTCCGCTAAACCATACCGATTTTCCTGTGAACAGGGTAATGGCTGCACCAATACCAAACAAGCCACAGGCGCTAGCCGCAGCGCTTAGCACAATAGCCGTGAATCCGGTTGTAAAGAAAAACGGAATCACCGGAATAATGGCTCCCATGATGAATAAGAAGAACGACGAATAGGCCGCTTCCATAGCAGAGCCTTTCAATTCATCGGCATTGATACCCAATTCTTCTTTCACTAAAATATCGAGGGCCTGGTCTTTATTTTCCATGATTGCATCGGCCATTTGACGCGCTTGTTCTTCCGGAATGCCCTTGGCCATATAGATGAGTGCAATTTCTTGTTTTTCGCCTTCAGGATTAATTTCTAATTCTTCGGCTTCTAATTGCATTTGATTTTCAGAAAGTTCTTGCGAAGACTTTACGCTAATCCATTCGCCTAGCGCCATAGACAGCGCGCCAGCAAGCATACCCGCAAGGCCAGTCATCAAGACAGGTCCACTGCCCGCGCTAGCCCCAGCCACACCCATCACCAAACTGAAGTTAGAAACGAGTCCGTCATTCCCCCCTAACACGGCGGCACGTATGGCGTTTCCACCCACGTTGCGGTGACGCTTTTCGAAGCGAGCCAATGAAGCACCCGCAATATTTTTATTGGAGTGAAGAATATTTCGAAGGATTGAAACGTGCGCTGTATCTGAAATGGAATTCTTCATGCCTTGTTGTTTGCGGGCGTTAAGCACACCAGCAGACAAGGCTTTTTCAGTATCGAGTAGAACACCTAAGACATAGTCGTAACCGAAAATTCTTCCAATGCGACGAAGGGTCTTGGCTCTGCCAGAAGGTGCGGGCATAGCGGAATCTGGAAGGCCTTTGCTTTTTAGAAAGGCGCGGGCGTGTCCCATTTCAATTTCGCTCATCTCGCGAAACACCTTGGCTACCTGTTCATCTTCTTCGTGTTCGGCAAGTAAAGCGTATAGAAAAGACGCATCGACTTCAGTTTGAATACTGCTTAAATTTTCCATGATTTTGGCAATTGGCCGCAAGGTCGGAGAAAATTGGGGGAATTGCAAATGACGTTCTATTCTTTGGCGCGCATTAATTCATTAAATTGCTGAACTATAAATAAAAATGAATTCCTTTTCACGAATGAAATACCTAGCTATTTTTTTTGGACTCCTTTTATCTTCTACCAGTTGGGCAAATATTCATTTCATAGACATTCATCGCATAACCAAGGACGAGAAGAAGTTGCTTGTATTTAATGAAATTAAAGAGAAGTCGATTTACTGCGACCATTTCACTTTTGAATGGAATTATGAAATCACGCGAGAAGACCTTCACAAGACCTTGAGTTCGGCGTATGAGCTATTCCTAACCCATTCACCGAAGAACGAAGAGAATCAATTGTTGCTTGGCACATTGGCGCATTACCTATACAATTTAGATTACACCGATTTTCATGCGAAGGCCGTAGCGCATTTCAAACAAGCACAAAAACTCAAAAAATCCGATTACCGTGCCTATTGGTTTTTAGGTGTTCAATATTCCAATGCGACTTTGGTACAAGAGGGAATGCATCAATACGAGCTAGCAGAGAATTTTCTACCCAAGCCTGTTTCCTATGAATTTTGGGAGAGTTACGCTTATGCTGCAGCCCTGGCAGCAATGCCCTCGCACACCTGCTATGCCATGGACCAATCGAAAGCCATTACCGGAAGGCCCGGCAATTTCGAACAAACCCTGGGTGAGTTCACACGTGGATTATTTCATCCCACTCCTATTTCTTCGACCATAGAAGCAAAAGAATTATGGAAAGGAGAATGGCGCGACAGTTTAGTAGTTACAAGCAGACCCTTGGGGATTCAGTTAAAAGTGGATACCATGTGGGATGTTCAACCATACCCATACGAAAATAACGGATCGGCATTGTTGCTTTTTCCTCCTAAAATTAAAAGTCCCAAGGGCGACAGTATCTCATACACCATAGCATTGATAGTCAATGCCGGTAAACCTTACCATTCACTTGACGAATTTGCTGATCAATTTTTGAAAGGAGAATACGCTAAAACAAAGAAAATTACTTTGTTAAAAAAATATGAGAAAAGCCTTTGTTTTGCGGTTTCAGATCCGAGTACCTACTCTCACATGGGAGGAGCGCGGTTTTATATGTGCGCGGTAGAGCGCGACATGCCCTTCTACCCCGGCTTTGAATTAGAAACGACATCGAATGTAAAATTGAAAGCCGACAGTCAACTGAGTTTTTTCACGCCCTCGGAGGTTCAAAATCGGATGGAAGGAAAAATCTATTATTTAATATTGCTAGACACGTGTAATGACATACATGATGAGTCTTACGCTTACTTTTTGCACTTATTACAAAAAGACCTCATCATTGAGTGATTAATTTAACAACCCATACTAACACCATAAAACCTAACTATGTTACGAAACACCTTAATCCTTGCCTTAAGTTTATTAATTAATATTTATGCCTATTCACAAGTTGAAGTGCTAGGAATCCACTGGCCAGAAGAATATCATTGGAAGGTTGCAGAGCAAGCGGAAGATGAAACCCAGGAGATTATGATACTTGTTCCGGGCAATGAATCTATGGAAAAATGGACCATTCAAGGAACAATGATTTCTATGAAAGGAACTCGCTTTGACAATTTAGATGTGTTTTATGATTTGGTGGTTGAGCAGATTAAGGCAGAGGCGATCAAGCCAAAAGTTACCATTGTCGAGAAAAATTATTCGGTGAAAAATCCATATATCCTCTTCAAACTCGAGGCAAAATCGTTCAAGTCTGATCCCAATCCTGAGTCAACATTGTTCTATTTAATCCAAGGCGACACTTCACTCTTTTTAACTGTGGTCAGTATCCACGAACCCAAGCTTTCAAAGGATTTCCTAAAAACTTGGAAGACCATCTTTTTGAGTTCTACGTTTCAAATGATGTAAAAGAGTTTTTCGAAAAACATGCATCGTTCTATCTTTACCCCATGAACCCCCAAGTAGATACCATTCTGGCTGAAGGCTGTGGCCGTTGCAAACTCGTTGGAACCCCCCAATGCAAAATGATGCGTTGGCAAAAAGAAATGACGCTACTTCGTAAAATTGCCCTCTCTTCCGGATTGGAAGAAGAAGTAAAATGGGGACAACCCACCTACACCTACAAAGGGAAAAACGTCATTCTTATTCATTCATTCAAAGAGTATTGCGGGATGCTCTTTTTCAAAGGTGCTCTGATGCAAGATTCAGAAAAAATTCTGATTCAACAAACCGAGAATGTGCAAGCCGGCCGACAAGCACGCTTCACTGATGTGAAAGAAGTAAAGCGCCTAGAAGCCACACTTAAAGCCTATATCTTCGAAGCCATTGAAGTCGAAAAATCTGGCGTTAAACTAGAAGCCAAGAAGACCAAAGACTTTCCAGTTCCTGATGAATTGAAAGCGAAGTTTAAAGAAATGCCTGCCTTCAAGAAAGCCTTTGAAAGCCTCACCCCTGGCCGACAACGCGCCTATCTTTTGTTCTTTAACGGAGCCAAACAATCCGCAACGCGTACCGCACGCATTGAAAAATACCTAGAGACCATTTTTTCTGGAAAAGGATTGAACGATTAAACATCACGTGTGTACAGCAACAAAAAAAACAGCATGTACACCCGTTTAATCGCCCTTAGTGTTATTATTACAATATCTCACTCAACTTTAGCTCAGCTGTCGCTTCCCTATTTGATTGAGCATTCAACCATAGTGAAAGACCTGGAATTAAGAAATCAAATCTTTACTCCACTATCCTCCCTAGAAACGGTAGGATTTCACTTTGATCCATACATAGAAAACACATCAAGCTATGTGGAGCGCGCTGCTCAGGATAGAGTGGTAAAATGGACTCATGACTTAGACACCACCGCCAACTATGTGTATGTTGGAGCGCATTTATTCGGTTGGGAAAGTGTGATTTATGGCGGAGGAACACGAAGTTCAAATTACAATGACTACTACCTACCCCAAGATGATTTACCCATTTTCACCTTCCCATTGCTGAAAACAATTATCAAAGATTATTATTCTTATTCGCAGCTCTCAGAGACTACAATTATCAATGTCATTTTTACTTCATCCGACAAAACCTACATTGCCATAGTAACGGGACACAGCTATCCTTACGGCAATCAAACCAGTTGGGATAAACATGAGTATTATTATTTCAAGAAAATGTAGATCTTATTCAATTGTGATTTTTACTTTCTTACCCAAACCTACCTCAACCAACTCAAGTAAGGTTTTTAAGGTGATGTTTCCGCCGTCGTTTTCGATGCGAGAAATATAACTTCTCTTCTTGTTTACTTTCTGCGCAAATTCTTCTTGAGTAAGATTGGCTTGTTCCCGGTATTGGCGTAGCTGCATACCAATAAGGAATGCGGTGGATTCTCTTTCTACTTCATCTCTTTGCTTTGTTCCTATTGGACCAAACACCTCATCTTTAAATTCACTCCAACTAGTTAATTTTCCTGCCATTTTCTTCATTTTGCTAATGTAACTTATAAATGTCATTAAATTTTATACTTTTAATTATTTCTCAAATAATCATAGGATCCAAATACATCTAGCTTTTGCTATTCGGAAATTATTCTTAATACGAACCCGCACGAGGCCCTTACTGGCCTCGCTTGTCAAAGGCCGCTCGCTTCGCGAGCTCAACAGCAACGCATAAAGCGTGAATATCAATTCTTTCAAATCAAACATCGATGTAAGAAACTTTGTAAGAAAAAATGTCAAAATCTATTTCTCATGTTGTTGTCCATTTGGTTTTTGTTACCAAATTCAGACAGCCATTTATCCTTCCTCAAATAGAGGGAGAGTTATACTCCTATATAATATCTGTATGCGCAAACTTGCAATGCGAGGTAATTGCAATAGGTGGTTACTACGAACATGTCCATATACTTTGTTTTCTTTCTCGAAAAATAGCCATCATGAAATTAGCTGAAAAAGTTAAATCGAATTCCTCGAGATGGATTAAGAGCAAGGCTGACTTTCTAAACGATTTTGAATGGCAACCTGGCTATGCTGTTTTTAGTGCCAATGTCAAAGACATACCTCGTTTGAAAAATTACATTCTCACTCAAAAGACACATCACAAAGAAATGAAATTCACCAAAAACAAGGAGAACTTTATTCGCATACATTCCAGCGAGCCCCTTCGGGGCGACATTTGATGTACAACCACTGTAAGGTGGTTGAGATAAAAGCAGCCGGGTTTTTATGTAGAGCCACTGTAAGGTGGTTGAGGTAAAAGCAGCCGCGTTCGGATGTACAACCACGGTAAGGTGGTTGAGATAAAAGCAGCCGCGTTTTGTTTTAGAACCTCAACAGGCTGGTCGAGACTTGGACAAACGACTTAGAAGGCTGAATATTCTTAAATTAGCCTCAAACCTCTCGCAATGTCTTTTCAATCGATTTGCTTTAAAACCTTTAGCCTTTTTCTACTTTTAGGCATTTCATTCATCGGTTTAACTCAATCAACCTATGAACTCCCTAAATTACTGAAGGACGAAACCCTCATTCATCATTCCGGATTCGCGCTGGTCTATGATGAACCGTATGAACAAGCTAAATGGGTCGCCTACGAATTAACTTCTAAAGAAACGCAAAGCCTCTACGAACGAACCAACCACTTCCTCGCTGATCCGAAAATCGCAACTAGTTCTGCCAACGATGCCGACTATGCCGGTTCGGGTTATGACCGCGGGCACCTCGCTCCTGCAGCCGATA
>Ga0172372_10003148_pt1 | contig 24551 bp, 16 predicted proteins | sample LakKiv5m_2_FD_114544 | JGI IMG/M metagenome (GOLD analysis project Ga0172372, IMG submission 114544) | Freshwater microbial communities from Kabuno Bay, South-Kivu, Congo - kab_092012_9.5m | ecosystem: Environmental > Aquatic > Freshwater > Lake | place: Democratic Republic of the Congo...
ACTCGCCCAGCAGGCGCGAGGCCTCGAAGGCGATGGCAGGTGCCTCGTCCAGGCGTCGCAGCGCGTCGCCCAGGCGCACCTGGAAGGCCATGCGCGCCTCGCGCTCGCGCAGCGCCTGCAGATGCCGGCGCCGTGCGCTGACGTCGAGCACCACGGCCTGCACGCACAGCGCCCGGCCCTGTGCGTCGCGCACGACCTGGCCCGCCAGCTCCACCCACACCACGCTGCCGTCCTTGCGCTGCAGCGGCCGCTCGCGCAGCCCGTCGCCATCGCCGCGCGCCACGGCGGCGAAGCGTACCGGGTCGAAGCGGTCCTGCGGCGGGTTGAGGTGGTCGATGTCCATCCCCACCAGCTCGTCCACGGCATAGCCGCAGAGGGCGCAGAAACACGCGTTGGCCGACAGGATGCGGCGCGTGACCGGGTCGAGCTGCACCAGGCCGATGCCGTCCGGCGCAGGCTCGGGCAACAGCGACAGGGTCGCGCCCGAGGCGCGGGGACCGGCGGCGGGTGCGCCGGGGTCAGGGTCCGTGCACGTGCCCGTGCCCCGGTCGGGTTCGGGTTCGGGTTCCGTCGGGCGGTCACCCCGGTCCATCCCGTCCGCGGCGCTGGCCTCGCCCTGCGGCGCCGCAGCCACCCGATCCTTGCCCGAACTTGTCATCGTCTCCACGATCGCGTCTCCTCCGGGCTGTCGACGGCCCGTTCGCGCAGGTGTGCCCGACCGCTGCCGTGGCGGCCCTGGGCATGTGCAGTTTCGTGAAATATGCGAACGTATGCAAGATTTCGTGGTGGGTTTCGGGGGGGGCGTAAGGCGCGAAGAGTTCGAACGTCGGCGCGAGGTCCCCGGAACCGTTTCCTACTGGGCCGCGCGCGAGGGCCGGCGTGTCATCGACTGGGCGAATGGCATGAGCTCGTCCCCGGCTCGTCCTGCGCCCGGTTGAATCGGTGACCCAGCGGGCGGGTGGGACCTCACCGCGCCGTGGGGGCAGACCCAGGCGCCGTCAGGGTGGCAAACTCGGCTGGCGTCCTCATCTTCCCCTGACGCGCTGAGGCGCTGAGGCGGGGCGATGAGCCCCGGCCTGCCCGACGTTCCACACAAGATCCAGATGCACGCCGCCCCCGCCGCGCAAGCCCCCGTCACGCTGCGCCTGCCCATTGCGGGCATGACCTGCGTGTCCTGCGTCGGGCGGGTCGAGCGTGCCCTTCGGGCGGTGCCGGGGGTGCGGCGGGCGGACGTCCACCTCGGCCAGGAGCAGGCACTGGTCGAGGCCGATGCCACGGTCGGCCTGGCCGCGCTGATCGCGGCGGTGGAGCGCGCGGGCTACGAGGTGCCGGTGCGCCAGACCTCGTTGCCCATCGAGGGCATGACCTGTGCCTCGTGCGTGGGCCGTGTCGAGCGCGCGCTGCAGCGTGTGGACGGCGTGGTCGAGGCCTCGGTGAACCTGGCCACCGAACGCGCCAGCCTGACGGTGCTGCCGTCGACTTCGGACGCGGCGCTGGAGGTGGCGGTGGAGAAGGCCGGTTACGCGGTGGCGCACGGCGGGGCCGACGCCCTGGCGTGGGCGCGGGGGGGTGCCGCGCCGTCGGCCGAACTGTCGTCCGCCCGCACGCCCCGCGCCACGGGCGGGTGGGAGCAGGTGGGCGATGGGATGCGCGCGCTGATCCGCGGCACCGATGCCTGGGGCCCCGTCTTCCTGGCACTGGCGCTGGCCTTCCCGCTGGTGGCGCCGATGGCCCTGGCGCCGCTGGGCATCGACGCGATGCCGCCGGCCTGGGTGCAGTGGCTGCTTGCCACGCCGGTGCAGTTCGTGCTGGGGGCCCGGTTCTACCGCGCCGGCTGGAAGGCGCTGCGGGCCGGGGCCGGCAACATGGATTTGCTGGTGGCCATCGGCACCTCGGCCGCGTACGGCCTGTCGGTCTATCTGATGCTGCGGCATGCCGACCACGGCGGGGCGCCGCACCTGTACTTCGAGGCCTCGGCGGCGGTGATCGCGCTGGTGCTGCTGGGCAAGGCGCTGGAGGCGCGGGCCAAGCGGCGCACCGCCGACGCCATCCGCGCCCTGAACGCGCTGCGGCCCGACACCGCGCGCGTGCTGCGCGACGGCGCGGAGGTGGAACTGCCGCTCGAGCGTGTGCGCCCCGGCGACATCGTGTGCGTGCGCCCGGGCGAGCGCATCGCCGTCGACGGCGTGGTGACCGAAGGCCGCAGCCACGTCGACGAGTCGCTGCTGACCGGCGAGAGCATGCCGGTGGCGCGCGGGCCCGGCGAGCGCGTGACGGGCGGGGCGATCAATGCCGAAGGCGCGCTGCGCGTGCGCACGACGGCCGTCGGCGGCGAGTCGACGCTGGCGCGCGTGATCCGGCTGGTGGAGTCGGCGCAGGCGGCCAAGGCGCCGATCCAGCGCACCGTCGACCGCGTCAGCGCGGTCTTCGTGCCGGTGGTCATGGGTGTGGCGCTGCTGACGCTGGTCGGCTGGTCGGTCGCCGGGGTGGGCTGGGAGGAAGCACTCGTCCATGCGGTATCGGTGCTGGTGATCGCCTGCCCCTGCGCGCTGGGCCTGGCCACGCCCACTGCCATCATGGCCGGCACCGGCGTGGCGGCGCAGCGCGGCATCCTGATCAAGGACGCGCAGGCGCTGGAGCTCGCCCACGCGGTGGCGGTGGTGGCCTTCGACAAGACCGGCACGCTGACCGAGGGCCGCCCGCAGGTGGTGGCCCTGCACCCTGCGCCCGGCCACACCGAGGACGACCTGCTGCGCCTGGCCGCGGCGCTGCAGCAGGGCAGCGAGCACCCGTTGGCGCGTGCCGTGGACCGGCACGCGGCCCAGGCCGGCATCGCCGTGCCACCGGCGCAGGCGCTGCAGGCGCTGCCCGGGCGCGGCGTGCGTGGGCAGGTGCAAGGCCGCACGCTGTGGCTGGGCAGCGCGCGCCTGCTGGCCGAGCACGGCCTGGACGCCGGGCCGCTGGCCGACGCCGCGCAGGCGCTGCAGGCCCAGGGCCGCACGGTGTCTTGGCTGCTCGACGCGTCACCCGGCGCTGCCGCCGAGTGCATCGGCCTGCTGGCCTTCGGGGACGCCATCAAGCCTTCGGCGCGCCAGGCGGTGGCGCGGCTGCACGCGCTGGGCGTGCGCACGGTGATGCTGACCGGCGACAACCTCGGCAGCGCGCAGGCCGTGGCGCGCGAACTCGGCATCGACGACCTGCGCGCCGAGGTGCTGCCCGGCGACAAGGCCGCGGCGGTCGCCGCGCTGCGCGCCGGTGGCGCCGTGGTGGCGATGGTGGGTGACGGCATCAACGACGCCCCAGCGCTGGCGGCGGCCGATGTGGGCATCGCGATGTCCACCGGCACCGATGTGGCGATGCAGACCGCCGGGGTCACGCTGATGCGCGGCGACCCCGGGCTGGTGGCCGACGCGATCGACGTCTCGCGCCGCACCTACGCCACCATCCGCCGCGGCCTGTTCTGGGCCTTCGCCTACAACGTGGTGGGCATCCCGCTGGCCGCGGCCGGCCAGTTGAGCCCCGTGGTCGCCGGCGCCGCGATGGCCTTGAGCAGCGTCAGCGTCGTGACCAATGCGCTGTGGCTGACGCGCTGGCGTGGGACGGCTTTGCCGTTCGAGAAAACGCCCGGCCGCCCCAGGTTTTCTTGACCCCCTCGGGGGGCAGGGCTGGGCACTGCCCAGCCCTGGGGGGCGCTCTCAGGACCCGTTCGCGGCAGGTGGGGACGGCTGAACCGGCTCGGCGCCCAGCGGGCGGGTGAGTCCTTCCAGGCCGGCGTCTAGGCTCATCCCCAGGTCTGCGCCGAGCTTCTTGAGCGCGGGCAGTTGCACGGCCATCGACAGGATCGAATCGAGTGCCTGGTTGACCGGAGGCCGGGTGTCACCGCCGGCGTGGGTCGGGCCACCGCCGGCCGCCGCGCCTGAGAGAGGCAGACCCCCGACCTGGTGGATACGGATGGAGTCGATGCGCTCGGCCGGCTTGACAACCTCGGCCATGACCTTGGGCAGGGACTCGACCTTGGCGAGCTCGACACGCATGGCCACCACTTGCGGGCTCAGCACGTTCTGGGCCTCGGCCAGGGCGCGCTGGCCATCGGCCTGGGCCTGCAGTTCCTGGCGCAGGCTGGCGCTGCGCAGGGTGGCGGCCTCGGCATCCGCCCGGGCAGCGTGCAGGCGGGCGGCGGCGCGGTCGGGCGCGGTTTCGGCCTCCGTCTTGGCGGCCAGGCGGGCACGGGTGCCCTGCACCTCGGCCTCCTGTTGGGCAGACAGCAGTGCGACGGCCCGGCGTCGCTCGGCCTCGGCGATCTGGCGCGCCGTGGTCACGGCCTCGGTGGCGCGCACGGCCTGGGCGCGCGCGGCGTCGGCCTCGGCGCGGGCCTGGCTCTCGGCACGGCTGCGGTCGGCCACGGCGATCTGGCGTTGCTGATCGGCCAACGCCAGGTCGCGCTCACGGGCGATCTCGGCCTCGCGCAGCGCTTTCTGGCGCGCGATCTCGGCCGCCTCCAGCGCCAGCGCCTGGGCGATCTCGGCTTCGCGCACGCTGCGCTCGCGCGCCAGGTCGGCGGCACGGATGCGCTGCTCCATCTCGATGCGCGACTGCGCGGCGCTCAACTCGCTGTCGGTCTTGCGCTTGACGACCTCGGCCATCTGCGCTGCCTTCAGCGTCTCGATCTGCTGCACCTGGGCGATCTGCGCGGCCTGCTCCTCCAGGTCGATCTGGAGCTTCAGGCGGCTGGCCTCCATGGCTGCTCGGCGCACCGCCACCTCGGCTGCGGCCTGGATCTCGGCGCGTTCCTTCTTGCTGGTGGCGATCACCTCGGCCAGCTTGCGCATGCCCACGGCGTTGAAGGCGTTGTTCTCGTCCAGCGCCTTGAAGGGCGTCTGGTCGAGCGCCGTCAGCGACACCGCGTCCAGCTCCAGGCCGTTGCGCGCCAGCGATTCGAGCAGGCTGTCGCGCACCTCGCCGACGAAGCGGCCGCGGTTCTCGTGCAGCTCGTCCATGGTGAAGCGCGCGGCCACGGCGCGCAGGGCGTCCACCAGCTTGCCCTCGATCAGCTCGCGCAGACGCGCGGCGTCGAAGGTGCGGCCGCCCAGGGTCTGCGCGGCGCGCGCGATGCCGTCCTCGCTGGCGATGACGCTGACATGGAATTCGGCGCCCACGTCCACCCGCAGGCGGTCCTTGGTGATGAGCGCCGCCTCGCCCGTGCGGGCGAGTTCCAGCCGCAGGCTCTGCATGTTCACGCGTGCGATCTGGTGGAACCAGGGCAGGGCGACGACGCCGCCGTCCATGACGATGCGGCGGCCACCCACGCCGGTCTTGACGAGGCTGATCTCACGCGTGGCGCGCTCGTAGAAGCGGGCCAGCAGGGCCACGACGACGATGGCGATGACGACGAGGACCACCAGGGTCCAGGCGATGGCGCTGTTCATGGCAGGGTTTCCATGGCGTGGGGGCAGGGGTGGACGGGCAGGATCTGCGGGGCTATCGGGGCCATCGGGGCCATCGGGGCTTTCAGGGCACTCGGGCCAATCGAGCCTGTCGGGCGTTTCGGGGCGCGCGGATCTTGCATGTCGGCAAGGAGCATCGGCCGGTCATCAGATCCCGTGCAACTGGCAAAGCAGGTGCGAGGACATGCCGCCGTCCACGGGGATGTTGGCACCGCGGATCCAGGCGCTGGCGTCCGACAGCAGGAAGGCGATCACGGGCGCGATGTCGCGTGGCGTGCCAGGGCGGTCCATAGTGCGGGCGTCCTCCTCGGCGCGCGCCCCCAGGGTCTGCAGGAAGTCCTTCAGGATGGGCGTGTCCACCGGCCCGGGGCTGACGGCGTTCATGCGGATGCCGCGCTGGCGCCAGGTCCAGCGGTTCTGCAGTGTCCAGGCCACCAACGCCTCCTTGCTGAAGAAGTAGCTGCGGCCCTCGGCATCACCGGCATCGTGGTGGCGGATGAAGTCGTCCACGTCCTCGAACCGCACCCGCTCGCTCTCCAGGATGTCGCCGACGTGGTGGTGCCAGAAGAAACCCGCCAGCGAAGCCACGTTGACGATGCTGGCGCCGTCGGCCAGGCGTGGCACCAGCGCCTCGGTCAGCCGCTTCAGGCCGAACAGGTTGACCTTGAGCACGCGCTCGGCCGGGTGGGTGGGCGGCAGGCCGGCGCAGTTGACCAGACCGTGGGCACCGGCCGGCAGCGCCTGCGCCAGTTCGTCGATGATGCGCTCGTCGGACAGGTCGGCGCGGTAGAGCTCGTCCACGTGCTCGTGCGTCATGGTGCGGTCCACGCCGATGACGCGCGCGCCCTGCTGGCGCACCAGGCGGGCCGTCTCCAGCCCGATGCCGCTGGCGCAGCCGGTGACGATGACAGTCTTGCCTTTGAGCATGGGCGTCGTCCTTGCGTCCTTGTGCGCGTGATCCAGGCCCGGCCTCAGAACATCGGCGGGTAGGGGCGCCCGCCGCGGTCCAGCGTGATCCAGCGCGTCTCGGTGAAGGTCTCGTGCGACCAGCGCCCGCCGTGACGGCCCAGGCCCGAGGCCTTGGATCCACCGAAGGGGACGTGCGGCTCGTCGTTGACGCTGCTGCAGTTGATGTGGCACATGCCGGTGTCCAGCCGCGCCGCGATCGCCAGGCCGCGCGCCTCGTCGCGCGTGATGACGCCGCTGGACAGCCCGTACTCGGTGTCGTTGGCGATTGCCACGGCCTCCTCGTCGGTGCGGAAGGGGATGACCGGCACCACCGGGCCGAAGGTCTCCTCCTGGTAGACCTTCATGCGCGGCGTCACGCCCAGCAGGATGGTGGGCTCGACGTAGCGCCCGCGCACGCCGCCGCCCAAGGCCACGCGGGCCCCCTGGGCCACGGCGTCCTCGATCTGCTCACGCACCTTGGCCGCCTGCTTGTCGTTGATGAGCGGGCCGATGATGTGGGACGGATCCTTCGTCGGGTCGCCCACCTTGAGCTTTGCGGCGCGCTCGACGAAGCGGCGCAGGAAGGGCTCGAAGATGCCTTCCTGCACCAGCACCTTCTCCACCGACATGCAGATCTGGCCCTGGTGCATGAAGCTGCCGAAGTTGGCGGCGGCGGTGGCGCGCTCCAGGTCGGCGTCGTCGCAGACGATCAGGGCATCCTTGCCGCCCAGTTCGACACAGGCCTTCTTCAGGTGCGCCCCGGCGCGCGCGGCGATCATGCGGCCCACGGGGGTGCTGCCGGTGAAGCTGATGCCCTTGATGCGCGGGTGGTCGATCAGCTCGTCACCGACCGAGGCCACCTGCTCGCGCGAGCAGGTCAGCACGTTGAGCACGCCGGGAGGCACGCCGGCCTCCTCGAACACTTCCGCGAAGATGAGGCCGCCGGTGTAGGGCGTTTCCTCCGAGGGCTTGAGCACCACGGTGTTGCCGGCGGCCAGGGCGAAGGCGATGCCGCGCGCCGTCAGCAGCGACGGGAAGTTCCAGGGGCTGATGCAGGTGATGACGCCCATGGGCCGGCGCAGGGCCAGGGAGAGCTTGCCGTTCTCGGAGGGCAGCACCTCGCCGATGGCGGCGTAGTTGCTGGCGGCCGCGGCGTGGAAGACCTCGGGCACGTAGCCCGACTCGAACATGCCCTTGCCGATCCAGCCGCCACCCTCGTAGCGCAGCGCCTCGATCAGATCGGCCTTGCGCTTCTCGAACACCTCGGCCACCTTGATCATCAGGTGCGAGCGCTCCTGGAAGGGACGAGCCGCCCAGGCCGGGAAGGCGGCCTGCGCGGCATCGATGGCGGCGCGGGTCTCGGCCAGGCCGCCATCGGGTACCCGCGCCCAGACGCTGCCGTCTGCGGGGTTGAGATCGTCGAAGGTGCGGCCGGGGTGCCACCAGCGGCCGCCGATGTACAGGCCCTTGAACTCGCGCGTCATCGTGGGGTGGCTCCTTCGGGGACGGTCATGGCCATCACTTCACCCGCTCCATCGTGCCGTCGCTGCCGCGGCGGTGGATTTCCAGGCCGGGGCGGCGCCAGATTTCGATGCGCGGGGGTTCTGGGGGGGTGGCGGACGAGTCGGCACCCTTCGTGCCGGAGCGGTCGCCGACCTTGTCGTCTGGGGCAGAGGGCGCAAGACGCGCCCGCCGGGCGGCGCGCTCGATGTCGGCCAGCAGGGTGTCCAGCGTGGCTTCCGGGCGCACGCCGGCGACACCGCCGCCGGGGTTGAAGGCCGGCTGCGGCGCGCGCTGCTGCACCACGTCGTCAGCTTGCCGCTGGGTGGCCAGCCGCACCAGGTCGGTGATGCGGGTGGGCACGAGGGTGTCGGCGGCGACGCTGGAGGAGGGCGGTGGCGCGACCCGCGGCCTCGGCCCGGGATCGGTCGGGGTGGTGGGCATGGGCGCCGCGGCAGGCGCTCCCGAGCCCGCCGTCGCAGGCGCCGCCGACGCCGCGCCACCCAGGTAAGCCGCCTGCACCGCCGGGTCGTCCAGCATGGCGCGGGCGGGGCCCTGGCCGACGATGCGGCCGTTTTCCAACAGGTAGGCGCGATCGGCAATGGCCAGGCTCAGGCGGGCGTTCTGCTCCACCAGCAGGATGCCGACCCCGCTGGCGCGCACCGCCTGCAGGTTGCGGAACAGCTCGCCGCACAGCCGCGGCGACAGCCCCAGCGAGGGCTCGTCCAGCATCAGGATGGTCGGTGCGGACATGAGTGCGCGGCCGATGGCGACCATCTGCTGCTCGCCGCCGCTCATGGTGCGGGCGATCTGCCCCTGACGTTCGGCCAGCCTGGGGAACAGCGCCAGCACGCGCTGCAGCGTCTGCGCCTGCGCGTCACGGGCGCGGCGGGCGAAGGCGCCCAGGGCCAGGTTCTCCTTGACGGACAGGTCGCCGAAGATGCCCCGTCCCTCGGGCACGAGGGCCAGACCCGCCTCGACGATGCGGTGCGGCGCCAACCCCGACAGTGCCTTCTCGCCCAGCGTGACGGCGCCGCTGCAGGCATCGCCCAGCATGCCTGCCAGCGCCTTCAACAGCGAGGACTTGCCCGCGCCGTTGGCGCCGAGGATGACGACGATCTCGCCCGGCGCCACGGTCAGGTCCACGCCCTTGAGGGCCGGGTGCTGGCCGTAGCGCACCGCCAGGGACCGCACCTCAAGCATGACCGGCTCCCCTGCCCGAAGGGGGGCTTGCGACGCCGAGACCCGGCCCGCCGGCAGTGGTGTCGTCCCCGAGATAGGCGCGCACCACCTCGGGGTCGGCCAGCGCCTGGGCGGGTGTGCCCTCGGCGATCTTGCGCCCGCTGTTCATGACCACGCAGCGGTCGCACAGGCTGCGGATGGCGTCCATGACATGCTCCACCAGCACGATGGTGCGGCCTTCGTCGCGCAGGCTGCGAATGAGCTCGATGCCGGTTTGGAGCTCGGTGGGGTTGAGGCCGGCCAGCCACTCATCCAGCAGCAGCAGCGTGGGGTCGCCGGCCAGGGCCCGGGCGAGTTCCACGCGCTTCTCGTCGATATAGGTCAGCGCCGAGACCGGCAGCCCCACGGCGTGCGCCAGGCCTACGCGCTCGAGCAGCCGCTCGGCCATCTTGCGTGCTTCGCGCCCCCACAGGCGGCGGTGACCGAAGACCGCGCCGGCCATGACGTTCTCCACCACGCTCAGGCCCGGCAGCACCCGTACCAACTGGAAGGTACGCGCCACCCCGGCGCGGGCGATCTCGCGTGCCGGGCGGCCGGAGATCATGTGGTCCCCGAGGAAGATGTCACCCGCGGTGGGCGCGAGGGCGCCGGAGATCAGGTTCAGCATCGTCGTCTTGCCCGAGCCGTTCGGCCCGATCAGACCCATCACCTCATGCTCGCGCACGCTGAACGTCACGCCGTCGACGGCGCGCAGGCCGCCGAAATGGCGCGAGGCCTGATGCACATCGAGTACGACGCGCTCACGCATCCCAGGCCCCCAGGTCGCTGGCACCGGCGCCGCCGCGGCGGGCCCGCCGTGAGCGATCGACGGCACGCTCGATCAGCCCGACGATGCCCCGCGGGATGAAGTAGACGATCAGCAGGAAGGCCAGCCCCAGCAGCAGCACCGTCTGCGTCGGCACGGTGGCCGAGATCAGCTCCCACAGCAGGGTGAAGGGGATCACGCCCACCAGCGGACCCCACAGCCGGTGCACACCGCCCAGCAGCGCCATGATGACGACCTGGAAGGACAGCTCGGGAGAGAACGCCATCGAGGGCTCTATGTAGGTGAAGCGCGGAGCCATGATCGCTCCGGTGACCGCGGCCACCGCGCCGGAGACGACGAACATCGCCACCTTCGCACGTGCCGCATGGATGCCGGAATGTGCGGCCACCAGTTCGTCGTCGCCGATGATTCGCAGCGCGAAGCCCAGTCGCGAGCGCTGCACCATCCAGCCCACCCAGGCCACGAGTGCACCCAGCGCAAGGAGCTGCCAGTAGATGTGGTGGTCCTTCAGGTCCGTCAGCACGTAAAGCCCGCGACTGCCGGTGAAGTTGTTCTGGATCCAGGTGATCACCTGGCGCACCATCTCGGCCAGACCCAGGGTGAAGATGACGAAGTACACGCCCGACAGGCGCAGGGTGGCAATGCCGACGCCCAGCGCGACCGCCGCCCCCGCGAGGCCAGCCAGCAGCACCAGCAGCGGGTAGGGCAGGTGCTCGATGCCCGAGGCCGTGAGGTAGGCGCCGATGCCGTAGAAGGCCGCCGTGGCGAGCGAGATGTAGTGGGTGGGCCCTGAGAACAGGGCCCAGGACGTGGCCAGCACGCCGTACATCGCCACCGAGATCGCCAGCGTCGTGAGGTAGGCGCTGTCCAGGGCCGGGACGAACGCCAGGGCGAGGAAGGCCAGCGCGGCCAGCGCCAGTGTCCAGCGGTCTCGGAGTGTCATGTCGCGGACTTTCGCGAGGCCCGCGGCCGAGGGCCGATGGGGATCAACGCACGCTCCGGCCGAACAGCCCCTGCGGCCGGAACAGCAGCACGAGCAGGAAGAGCAGGTAGGCGGCAGCCAGGGTGAGACCTGGGTCGACGAGCGTGGCCACCGCCGTCTCGGCCAATCCCAGGATCAGGGCGGCCACGACTGCACCGCGTACGTCACCCACTCCGCCCATGATCACGATGACGAGCGCCTTGAGCGTGAACATCACGCCGATGGAGGCGTCCAGCGTCAGGAAGGTGGACAGGATGGTGCCGGCCGCGGCACTGATGGCGCCGCCCAACGCGAAGGCGAAGGCACTCATGGTGGGTACATCGATGGCCACCAGGCCGGCAGAGCGCGGGTCCACCGCCAGTGCCCGCATCGCCATCCCCGTGCGCGTGCCGTGCAGCCCGATGTAGAGCAAGGCACACACCAGTGCCGCAGCCACGGCGGCCACCACGCGGTTCAGGCCGAAGGGACTGCCGAACAACTCCACCGGAACCGCCAGGAAGGAGTAGTTGAAGAACTCCCCGCCGAAGGCCCAGCGCATCAGACCCACCAGGGCGAAGCTCGCACCGAAGGTGGCCAGGATCGCGTCCACCTCGAGTTGTCCGCGCGACTTCGCGCGCCGCACCAGCGGGCGCAGCAGCCACCGATAGAGCAACCAGTTCGAGACGAAAGCCAGGGGCACCACGAAGAGCAATGCCAGCATCGGATTGAGCTGCTGCGCCGTGAACATCCAGAACGCCGCGAAGGCGCCGGCCACCAGCATCTCGCCACTGGCGAGATTCATGATGCGCGAGACGCCGTACTGCAGCGTCAAGCCCATGGCCAGCAAGGCGTAGGTCGCACCCAGCAACAAGCCGGTGACGAGGATGTCCGTCATGGAGGTGTCCGTTGGCTAGACCCGACGACTCGCGAGAAACCGATGCCCGCCGGCTCATACCGGCTCATCCCGGCGCATGCACGACGGGCCGGCGGCCAGCCGGTCGATGATGCCCGCGCCCGCAGTCGCAGCCCTGCGCGACCCCGGGATCGCGGGCGAGGCTACCAGCCCGTCTTGAGGATGGCAGGCTTCTCCCCTGCCTTGCCGGTGGAGGCCACGCCGACGAATCGGCCGCCCTGCCACTGGCCGACCGTCCAGAACTGATCGATCACCTGGTTGTTGAACTTCCAGTCGCCCATGACCGTCTTGAAGGTGGCGTTCTTGATGTGATCGGTGACGGCGGCGCGGTCGGGAGCACCGACGGCTTCGATGGCCTGTTCGAGCACCTGCAGGCTGGCGTAGGTCACCGGACCGGCCCAGTAGTCGGCATCGACCCCGGTGATCCGCTTGTGGCTCTCGTAGTAGCCCTGGATTTCCGGCGCGTCGAGGTTGATCCCTCCTGCGCCCAGGACGCCTTCGGTGGATTTGCCGTACCGGGCCAGGAAGGCCGGGAAGCAGGTGGCCACCGCAGAGTAGTAGGCCTTGACGTTCAGGCCCTCGATCTTCGCGAGCTCGGCCAGGGCGAAGGTGTCCGGCGGGTAGGACCAGGCGACGAAGGCGTCCGGGTTCACCGCCTTCGCCCCCTTGACGATGGGCGAGAGATCCTGCGTGCCCAGCGGGTAGGATCGATCGAACGCGATCTCCAGTCCCTTGGCCCTGAAGATCGGCCGTGCAGCCTCGGCCAGCTCGATGCCGAAGGCGTCCGCGACGTTGACCATGGCCACACGCTTGCCGATCCGGCCTTCGTCGACCATCTTCTTCAGCACGTCGGCCACCGAACTGGCGAAGGCCGTCGTGTTCCCGAGTGTGAAGAAGATCGTCGGGTAGCGCTTCGTCAACTCGGCTGTCTTGTCGGTGATGGCACTGACCGCAATCTGCGGATACCCGTACTTGGCGAAGACCGGGGCTGAGGCCAGGACCAGGCCGGTGGCGTAGGGGGAGATGATGAAATCGGCTTTGTCCTGCGTCGCCAGACGCTCGACCGCCTTGATGGTTTCCCCTGGGTTTGTCCGATCGTCGTACTCGACCAGATCGATCCGGCGGCGGCTGCCGTCGCGCATCCTCAGGCCACCCCGCTCGTTGACCTGGGCCACCCAGAGCTTGATGCTGGGCCACTGGGTGACTGCGGCTCCTCCGGCCAGACCGCCGGTCTTGGGTGCCACGGCGCCGATCTTGATGGGCGCGGCTTGCGCGAGCACGGCGGTGGGCACGGCCACCGAGGGAGACAGCGTGGCCGCAGCGGCCAGACGGAGAGCGGATCTGCGCTTCATGGGCATTCTCGGATGGGGGATGAATGGAGCGATCACCCGGCAGCCCGTCGCCACAGCCTCCTCACTCCGAGGAGTTGCAGGTCACCGGGCCCTGGCGCTTGCAAGTCGATACGCTTGCAAGTCTTTCATTGCAGCACAGTTTGTCGCGTCGGACGAGGTCGGGAAGGGGGACGTCGGGAAAACACCGATCGTGCGCCCGGCGTTCTCCCCATCCTCTACCCACGGGTTCCAGGATGCCCACGTCCCACAGCCTCCCAGACCCCCAGCAGCACCCGAGCGGCTTGCGCATAGCGTTCGGCGGTAGCCTGCACCACCTCCGCGGGCAGGGCCGGGGCGGGGGCCTGCTTGTCCCACGGGCGGCCGTCCACCTGGGCCTGCTCGAGCCAGTCGCGCAGGTACTGCTTGTCGAAGCTCGGCGGGTTGCGGCCTTCGCGCGCGGCCTCGGCCCAGCCGTCCAGCGGCCAGAAGCGCGAGGAGTCGGGCGTCAGCACCTCGTCCATCAGCACCAGGGTGCCGGCCTCGTCCAGGCCGAACTCGAACTTGGTGTCGGCGATGACGATGCCGCGCGCCAGGGCGTGGGCCGCCGCCTCGGTGTACAGGCGCAGCGAGACCTCACGCACGCGCTCGGCCAGGGCCGGGCCGATCAGCGCGGCGGCCTCGTCGAAGCGGATGTTCTCGTCGTGCGCGCCGGCCTCGGCCTTGGTGGCGGGGGTGAAGATCGGCTCGGGCAGGCGCGCGGCATTGCCCAGGCCTGAGGGCAGCGCCACGCCGCACACCGTGCCGGTCTGGCCGTACTCCTTCCAGCCCGAACCCGCCAGGTAGCCGCGCACGACGGCCTCGATGGGCAGCGGCCGCAGACGCCGCACCAGCATCGAGCGGCCCTGCACCTGGGCCACCTCGTCGGCGGCGACCACGCTCTCCGGGGCCTGGCCAGTCAGGTGGTTCGGCACGATGTGGGCCAGGCGGGCGAACCAGAACAGCGCCATGCGGGTCAGCAGCGCGCCCTTGCCGGGGATGGGTTCGCCCATCACGACGTCGAAGGCCGAGATGCGGTCGCTGGCGACCATCAGCAGCCGGTCGTCGCCGACTGCGTAGTTGTCGCGCACCTTGCCGCGCGCCAGCAGGGGCAGCGAGTGCAGGGTCGAGTGCAGCAGGGCGGGCGGGTGCGGGGTGTCCATCGCTCGGGATTGTGCCCGGCGGGTGGGTCACGGCTCGCGATCTCGGTTCGTGACGGCTCCGGACGGCTCTTGACTGCGCTTGACGGATTGCCACAGCGCCGGCTGATCGCCTGCCAACCCGACGGCAACAGCCCGGGCCGATCGACTGCCGACCCGCCTGGACCGGGTCCGACCCTTTCCGCACGAGCGCCTCCGCTGTCGGTCTGCGATGCCATGCGCATGATCCTTGCTAGGTCTCAACAGTCCGCCGCAGGCAACGCGGCGCGGCGCTGCCTGGGCGGCGGCGCGGCGTGGCGAGTCTGGCGATACTGAGGCTGCGCCGCAGGCGCGAGGCGCCGTCGTCGGCGCGAGCGCCCGCCGCGCCCGCCGTCGGCCTCCTCGGGTCGGCGGCGCCATGACCGAGGATGGCCGATGCCGAACCACAAGACCCCCAGAACCCCGCGTCGCGAGACAGACCCGGCCGCGGCACCGGCACCGGCGCCGGCGCCGTCCGCCGCAGCGCCACCGGCGCCGGCCGTGCCGGTGGCCCGGGCCAGCCGCAAGACGGCACTCGCCGGTGCGCCGGCCACAGCGCCGGCCGACACACCGGTCACAGCATCTGCCGGCGCTGTCGGCACCGCATCCGGCGGCATGACGACGGCCGAGCGCAGCGAGTTCCTGCGCGCCTGGACCCGTGAACTGTCCCAGCGCAGCGACCCGCACAGCGCCAGCGCGCAGTCCCACGCCGCCGCCGTGGCCGCGCGCACGGTGCTGGCCGACCGCTGGGCGCTGACGCAGGCCGCCGACGCCCGTCGCCAGGGGCGCCGCCGCGTCCACTACCTGTCGATGGAGTTCCTGATGGGCCGGGCCCTGCGCAATGCGATGGCCGCGCTGCGCATCGATCACCATCTGTCGGAGTGGCTCGGCCCGCAGGCACCGAGCCTGGGCGAACTGGTCGAGCACGAGCCCGACGCCGCGCTCGGCAACGGTGGCCTGGGCCGGCTGGCGGCCTGCTTTCTCGACAGCTTCGCCACGCGCGAACTGCCGTCGTTCGGCTACGGCCTGCGCTACGAGCACGGTATGTTCATGCAGGTGATCCAGGACGGGCGGCAGGTCGAGCAGCCCGACGAGTGGCTGCGCCACGGCAGCCCCTGGGAGCTGATGCGCCCCGAACTGCGTTATTGCGTGGGCTTCGGCGGCATGGTGCAGACCAGCGGGCGCCATCGCCGCTGGGTGCCCGGCGAGACCCTCATCGCGCAGGCCTACGACTTCATCGTCCCCGGCCACGGCACGGCGCACGTCTCGACGCTGCGGCAGTGGAACGCCCAGGCCTCGCGCCCGATCGACTTCGAGGCCTTCTCGCGCGGCGAGCATGCGGCCTCCGCGCGCCACCTGCATGACGCCGACGCGCTGAACTGGGTGCTGTACCCCGACGACAGCACGCCGGCCGGGCGCGAACTGCGTCTGCGACAGGAGTTCTTCCTCGTCAGCGCCTCGCTGCAGGACATGCTGGCGCGCCACGATCGCGAGCGTGGCAGCCTGCACGATTTCGGCCGGCTCAATGCCGTGCACCTCAACGATACCCATCCCGCGTTGGTGCCGGCCGAACTGATGCGCCTGCTCATCGACGAGCACGGCTTGGAGTGGGACGAGGCCTGGACGATCACGCGCGAGGCGGTCAGCTACACCAACCACACGCTGATGCCCGAAGCGCTCGAGACCTGGAGCCTGCCGCTGTTCGAGCGCATGCTGCCGCGCCACCTGGAGATCGTCTACGAGATCAACGCCCGCTTCCTCGCCGAGGTGCGCCGACGCTTCCCGGCCGACGAGGCGCGCGTGGCGCGGATGTCGCTGATCGACGAGCATGCCGAGCGCCGGGTGCGCATGGGCGCGCTGGCGGTGGTGGCCTCGCGCCGCATCAACGGGGTGTCGGCGCTGCACTCGCAGCTGATGGTCGACACGCTGTTCCGCGACTTCGCGCAGATGTGGCCCGAGCGTTTCCTCAACGTTACCAACGGCGTGACGCCGCGGCGCTGGCTGCAGCAGGCCAACCCGGGGCTGTCGGCCTTGCTGGACCGCCAGATCGGCGAGGGCTGGCGCCGCGACCTCATGGGCCTGGCCGCCCTGGCGGACAAGGCCGGCGGCAAGCGCCTGGGGCAGGAGTTCCTGCGCGTCAAGCGCGACGCCAAGGAGCGTCTGGCCGCGCACATCCGGCGCGAGCTGGGGTTGGCCGTCGACCCGGCCAGCCTGTTCGACGTGCAGATCAAGCGCATCCACGAATACAAGCGCCAGTTGCTCAACCTGCTGCACGTGGTCGCGCGCTGGCAGGCCATCGTGGCCGACCCGGCGGCGCCGTGGCAGCCGCGCACCGTGATCTTTGCCGGCAAGGCCGCCAGCGCCTACGTCGCGGCCAAGGAGGTGATCCGCCTGATCCACGATGTCGCCCGCGTGGTCAACAGCGACCCGCGCGCGGGCGATCGGCTCAAGGTGGCCTTCCTGCCCAACTACGGCGTCAGCCTGGCCGAGGTCATCATCCCCGCGGCCGACCTGTCGGAGCAGATCTCCACCGCCGGCACCGAGGCCTCGGGCACGGGCAACATGAAGTTTGCGCTCAACGGCGCCTGCACCATCGGCACCTGGGACGGGGCCAACATCGAGATGGCGCAGGCCATCGGCGAGTCGCAGCTCTTCATCTTCGGCCTGCGCGCCGATCAGGTGGCGCAGATGAAGGCGCAGGGCTGGGAGCCACGCGCCTTCGTCGACGCCAACCCGGCACTGGCGGCAGTGCTCAAGGCCATCGGCGGGGGTGATTTCTCATACCACGAGCCCGATCGCTACCGAGGCCTGGTGCAGGACCTGCTGCGCCGCGACCCCTACTTCCTGTGCGCCGACTTCGCCAGCTACGTCGCCGCGCAGCGCGAAGTCGACGCCGTCTACGCCCAGCCCGCCGCCTGGGCCGAGCGCGCGCTGCGCAACATCGCCGGCATGGGCCGCTTCAGCGTGGACCGCACGATCGCCGAATACGAGGAGCAGGTCTGGGCGCCGCCGCCCGCGGGTTGACTTCTTGCGCAAGGCTCTGTTCCGTAAGGCTCTGTTCCGTACACCCCATCGCTACACTCGCTCGCATGGTGCATCCCGTCATTGCCGCCCATCGCGACGAGATCGCCGCGCTTTGTCGGCGTTTTCGTGTGCGGCGGCTCGACGTTTTCGGGTCTGCGGCGCGGGGCGCTGATTTCGATCCCGGCCGCAGTGACGTCGATCTCATCTGCGAGTTCGAGCCGGATGCCCGTTGCGACCTGATCGACTTCTTCGATCTCAAGGCAGCCTTCGAAGCCCTGCTCGGGCGTGAGGTGGACCTCCTGGAGCGGGGGGCGTTGCGCAATCCCTACTTGATCCGCGAGATCGAGGCTCAACGCGAACTCGTCTATGGCGCGTGATCCCAGGGCCTATCTCTGGGACGTCCGGGAGGCGGGGCGGGCCATCCAGGCGTTCACCCGGGGAATGGATCGCGAGGCCTTCCTGGCACATCCGATGGCTCAGGCTTCGGTGGAGCGCAAATTCGAGATCATCGGCGAGGCCCTCAACCAGCTCTCCCATCGCGATCCTGCGATGGCCGCCCGTATTCCGGATCTCCCGAAGATCGTGGCCTTTCGAAATCTGTTGATCCACGGCTACGCCTCGGTTCAGGCCGCAACCGTCTGGAACACGATCGAATCTTCTTTGCCGGGCTTGCTTGCGAGGGTGGACGCCCTCCTGGATGGACTCGGGTGAATCCTCGCCTGCACCCGACCACGGTCCGACGCTTGCGCCCCTGCGCCCCGCCACATGCTGCCTGACCACGATCTCCAGGCCCTGCTGCAGGCGCGGCATGCCGACCCGTTCTCGGTGCTGGGCCTGCACGCCGATGCGCAGGGGCGGCTGTGGGTGCGGGCGCTGTTGCCGGGGGCGGTGCAGGCGGAAGTCGTCGATGCGGTGACGCGGCGGCGCGTGGCGGCGCTGGCGATGCGCGACGCGGCGGGGTTCTTCGAAGGGGTGCTGCCCGGACGGCGGCGGCGGTTCGACTACCGGCTGCGCGTGCGTTGGGGCGCGGGCGAGCCGGTCGTGCTGGACGACCCGTACCGCCATGGCCCGCTGCTGGCCGACGCCGACCTGCACTACCTGGCCGAGGGCACGCACCTGCGGCCCTTCGAGGTGCTGGGCGCGCATCCGCTGCGGTTGGGCGAGGGCGATCATGCGGTGGAAGGCGTGCGCTTTGCCGTCTGGGCGCCCAACGCCAGCCGGGTGGCCGTCGTCGGGGACTTCAACGCTTGGGACGGCCGCCGCCACCCGATGCGCCACCGCGGCGCCAGCGGCGTGTGGGAACTGTTCGTGCCGCATGCCGCGCGCGGCGACCACTACCGCTACGAGATCCGCGCCGCCGACGGCCGCGTGCTGCCGCTGAAATCCGACCCCTACGCCCGCGCCGCGCAGGTGCGCCCGGAAAGCGCCAGCGTCGTCGCCGGCCCGCTGCCGCGGCCTCGGCCGCTGCCCCCCGGTCGGGCGCAGGCCAACGCGCGTGACGCGCCGGTGTCGATCTACGAGGTCCACGCCGGCTCCTGGCGGCGTGGCGCCGACGGCGGCTTCCTCGACTGGGACGCGCTGGCCGCGACGCTGCCGGCCTACGCCGCGGACCTGGGTTTCACCCACATCGAACTGCTGCCGGTGACCGAGCACCCCTTCGACGGCTCCTGGGGCTACCAGACGCTGGGGATGTACGCGCCGAGCGCGCGCTTCGGCCCGCCCGAGGGTTTTACGCGCTTCGTCGACGCCTGCCACGCGCAGGGCCTGGGCGTGATCGTGGACTGGGTGCCGGCGCACTTCCCGACCGATGCGCACGGCCTGGCGCAGTTCGACGGCACGGCGCTGTACGAGTACGCCGACCCGAAGGAGGGCGTGCACCAGGACTGGCGCACGCTGATCTACAACTTCGCCCGTCACGAGGTGCGCAATTTCCTTGTCGGCAGCGCGCTGTACTGGGTCGAGCGCCAGGGCGTGGACGGGTTGCGCGTGGACGCGGTGGCCTCGATGCTGTACCGCGACTACTCGCGCGCCGAGGGTCAGTGGGTGCCCAACGTGCACGGCGGGCGCGAGAACCTGGAGGCCATCGCGCTGCTGCGCCGCACCAACGAGGTGATCGGCACCCAGTGCCCGGGCGCCATCACGCTGGCCGAGGAGTCGACCGCCTTCCCCGGCGTGTCGGCGCCCACCTGGACCGGGGGCCTGGGCTTCCACTACAAGTGGAACATGGGCTGGATGAACGACACGCTGCGTTACATGCAGGAAGACCCGGTGCACCGGCGCTGGCACCACGAGCGCATGAGCTTCGGCCTGATGTACGCCTTCAGCGAGAACTTCGTGCTGCCGCTGTCGCACGACGAGGTCGTGCACGGCAAGCGCTCGCTGCTCGGGCGCATGCCCGGGGACGACTGGCAGCGCTTTGCGAATCTGCGCGCCTATTACGGCTTCATGTGGGGCCACCCCGGCAAGAAGCTGCTGTTCATGGGGCAGGAGTTCGCCCAGCCCGACGAGTGGAACCACGACCATGCCTTGGCCTGGCATCTGCTGCAGCAGGCGCCGCACGCCGGCGTGCGGGCGCTGGTGCGGGACCTGAACGGGCTGTACCGCCGCCGCCCCGCGCTGCACCGCCTGGATGGCGAGGCCGGCGGTTTCGAGTGGATCTGCGTCGACGACCGCGAGCACTCGGTGTTTGCCTGGCTGCGCCGGGACGGGCAGGGCGATCTGGCCATCGTCGTGTGCAACATGACGCCCGTGCCGCGGCACGGCTTGCGCCTGGGCGTGCCGGCCCCCGACGCCGGCGCGCCGACGGCTTGGCAGGAGGCGCTGAACACCGACTCGGCGCACTACGGCGGCGCCGACCTCGGCAATGCGGGCGCGCCGCTGGTGGTCGAGGGCCTTCCCGCTCACGGCCGGCCCGCGTCCATCGTGCTGACGCTGCCGCCCCTGGCGACGCTGTTCCTGGTGCCGGCTGCATGAGCGCGAGCGCACCGGGCGCCTTGCAGGCGCTCTCGCCCGAGCCGGACGTGCGTTGCGCAGGCCGGCGCGCTGCGGCGCGACCCCGTGCCGCGGAGACTGCGCGTGCGTCCGCCGCGTGGCGTGCCCAGGATCGTCGGGGTCCGAGATGAACGACGCAGGGCCGGTGGACCGATCGGCGGCCGGGATGCCGCCGGGCCACGACGCCCCGATGGGTGCGACGGTGCGCGACGGCGGCGTGAACTTCGCGGTGTTCTCCGAGCATGCGCAGGCGATCGAGTTGTGCCTGTTCGACGCCGAGGGCCGGCAGGAGGTGCGCCGCCTGGCGCTGCACGGCCCGCATGCCGGCGTGTGGAGCGGCTTCCTGCCGGGCGCCGGGCCGGGGCTGGTTTACGGGCTGCGCGCCCACGGGCCCTGGGCGCCCGAGCAGGGGCACCGCTTCAACCCGCACAAGCTGCTGCTCGACCCCTGGGCGCGCGAGATCGTCGGGCGCTTCGCCTGGGACGATGCGCACTTCGACCATGTGCGCGACGCCCCCGGCCCCCTGCTGGCCGATGTGCGCGACAACGCCCCGATCGCGCTGAAGGCGCGTGTGCCGCAGCCGCAGGCCGCGGCCGAACGGCCTTCGGCGCCGCGCCGCGAGGCGCGCGATGTCGTGTTCTACGAGGTCCATGTCCGGGGCGCCACGATGCAGCTGCCCGGGGTGCCGCCGGAACTGCGCGGCAGTTACCTCGGCCTGTCGCACCCGGCCATGCGGGCCCACCTGCGCGCGCTGGGCGTGACCACGCTGTCGCTGCTGCCGGTGCACTTCCACCTCGACGAGGAGGGCCTGGCCGCGCGGGGGGCCGTCAACCATTGGGGCTACAACACGCTCGGCTTCTTCTGTGCCGATCCGCGGCTGGCCAGCGTGCCGGCGCGAGAGGCGGTGGACACCGCGGCGGCCAACGCCGAGTTCCGTGAGATGGTCGACGAGCTGCACGCCGACGGCTTCGAGGTGGTGATCGACGTCGTCTTCAACCACACGGCCGAGGCTGGCGAGACCGGGCCCACCTTGTCCTTCCGCGGCCTGGACCACGCCAGCTGGTACCGGCTGCTGCCCGACGACCCGTCGCGCTGCGAGAACCTCAGCGGCTGCGGCAACACGCTGAACGTCGCCCACCCGCGGGTCACGCAGTTCGTGCTGGATGCCTTGCGCCACTGGGTGCAGGTCATGGGGGTGGACGGCTTCCGCTTCGACCTGGCGCCGGTGCTCGGGCGGGGCGATCAGGGCTACGACCTGCGCGCGGCCTTCTTCACCGCCTTGCAGCAGGACCCGGTGCTGGCGCAGGTGCGGCTGATCGCCGAGCCCTGGGACGCCGGCCATGCGGGCTACCAGCTCGGCCGCTTCCCGGGGCGCTGGCTGGAATGGAACGACAAGTTCCGCGACGCCGCGCGCCGCTACTGGCTGGACCGCAGCGTCGGGCGCGGCGAGTTCGCGCGCCGCTTCACCGCCTCGAGCGACCTGTTCCACCACGGCCAGCGGCTGCCGCAGGCCAGCGTGAACTTCATCACCGCGCACGACGGCTTCACGCTGGCCGATCTGACGAGCTATCGCGCCAAGCGCAATCAGGCCAACGGCGAGGACAACCGCGACGGCCGCAACGACGAGCTCTGCGCCGATTTCGGCGTCGAGGGGCCGACGAGCGACCCTGCTGTCGTGCAGGCGCGCACACGGGCGCGGCGTGCGCTGCTCGCCACGCTGCTGCTGGCGCAGGGCACGCCCATGCTGTGCGCGGGCGACGAGATCGGCCGCACCCAGGGCGGCAACAACAACGCCTACTGCCAGGACAACCCGACCGGCTGGATCGACTGGGCCGCGGCCGACGCCGGCCTGCGCGACCTGGTCTCGGCCGTGCTGGACCTGCGTCGCCGCGAGCCCGCGCTGCGCCACGACCGCTGGTTCCACCCGCCGCCGGGCCGGCCGGGCGAGCGCACGCTGGCCTGGTTCCGCCCCGACGGCGCGCCGATGCGGGTCGACGACTGGCACGACGCGTCGAGCCACACGCTGGCCTGCTGCATCGATGCGCAGCCGGCGCAGCCCGGCGGCAGCGACGAGCGGCATCTGTGGATCGGCTTCAACCCGCTGCCGCAGCCCGCGCCCTTCGTGCTGCCTGCCGGCGACTGGCGCCTGCTGCTGGACGCCAGCGGCGAACTCGACGCCGCGGCTTCCATGGCGGTCGAAGCGCTGCTGTGGCTGCCGCCGTGCGCGTTGGTCGTGCTGGGGCGGCGCGCGGGCGTCGATGCCGTCGACGCCCGCGCGCCGGCATCGGGTGCGGACACCGTGGCACAGGCACAGGCACAGGCACAGGCACAGGCACAGGCACAGGCACAGGCACAGGCACGGACCGCCCCGCCTGCACTGGGCGCGTCAGGCGCGTCGGCGACCCCGCGTGTTCCGCCTGCACCGGATACGGCAACGCCAGCCGTCCCTGCGGCCGCGCCCGTGAGCGCGAACCCGTCGATGACGCCATGACCCAGATCCTGCAAGACCGCGCCAGCGGCGTGCTGCTGCACCCGACCTCGCTGCCCGGCCCGCACGGCATCGGCGACTTCGGGCCGGAGGCCTTCCACTTCGTCGACTGGCTGCAGTCCTGCGGGCAGCGGCTGTGGCAGTGGCTGCCGACCACGCCGGTCGGGCCGGGGGACTCTCCCTACCAGAGCGTCAGCGCCTTTGCCGGCAGCCCGCTGATGGTGGCGCTGGAGCCGCTGGCGCAGCGCGGCTGGCTGCCCTGGGAGGTGGTGCACGCGGCCGGCGCGCAGGGGTTCGACGCGAGGCGCGTGGACTTCGCCCGCGTCGCCCCCTGGCGCATGGCCTGCCTGCGGCGCGCGGCCCAGGGTTTTGCGACGCATGCCACGCTGGACGACCGTGAGGCCTTCGAGCGCTGGTGCGCGCGCGAGGCCGGCTGGCTGGACGACTACGCGCTGTTCATGGCGCTGGAGGTGGCCCACGGCGGCCGCGCCTGGTGGCTGTGGGAGCCCGCCCTCGCCGCGCGTCGCGTGACGGCGCTGAGGGCGGCCCGGCGCCAGTGGGCCGACGAGGTGGCGTTCTGGTGCTTCGTGCAGTGGTGCTTCGACGTCCAGTGCTCGGCGCTGCGGCGCTACGCCAACGACCGTGGCGTGTCGATCATGGGCGACCTGCCCATCTTCGTCGCCCATCACAGCGCCGACGTCTGGGCACGGCCCGACCTGTACCTGCTGGACCGCGAGCACCAGCCCACGGTCGTGGCCGGCGCGCCGCCCGACGACCTGGGCCCGCTCGGGCAGCGCTGGGGCAACCCGCTGTACCGCTGGGACCGCATGGCGCGTGAGGGCTACGCCTGGTGGACGGCACGCGTGCGCCGCATGCTGCACCAGACCGACCTGTTCCGCATCGACCACTTCCGCGGTTTCGCGGCCTACTGGGAGATCCCGGCCGACCGCCCCGACGCGCTCGAGGGCCGGTGGGTGACCGGGCCGGGGCAGGCCTTGTTCGACGCGCTGGCGCGTGAACTCGGGCCGCTGCCCATCGTCGCCGAGGACCTGGGCCACATCACGCCCGACGTCCACGCGCTGCGCGAGTCCTGTGGCTTCCCGGGGATGAAGGTGCTGCACTTCGCCTTCGGTGGCGACGGCCGCCACGAATACCTGCCGCACATGCACGAGCCCGGCTGCGTGGTCTACACCGGCACCCACGACAACGACACCACGCGCGGCTGGTGGGACGCGGCCGACACGCGCGAGCGCCACTTCGCCGGCACCTACCTGGCCTGCGAGGCGCGCGACGTGCACTGGGCGATGATCCGCGCGGCGCTGAACTCGGTGGCGCACACGGCGGTCTTCCCCTTCCAGGACGTGCTCGGCCTGCCCGGCGAGCACCGCATGAACACCCCCGGCACCATGGGCGCGCCCAACTGGACCTGGCGCTTCGACTGGGACCAGGTCGGCCCCGAGCCGGCGCGCGTGCTGGGCATGCTGACGGCGGCCAGTGGGCGCGGAGACTTCGGCTTGCTGGGGGGCTGAGCGCGCGTTGACGGCCCGCAGGGCTTCGACAGGCCCAGCCCGAACGGATGTCTCGCGCGCTCACATCTCCGTTCGCACTGAGCTTGTCTACAGGGACTTCCCCTCGCGTCAAGCGCCTTGCGTCAGTGTCAATCATTGGTCATCGCGGTTCCTTGCGTTCGTGCTGCTGGCCAGGGTCAAGGGCGGGCGAAGCCCGGCGA
>Ga0172372_10003149_pt1 | contig 24551 bp, 26 predicted proteins | sample LakKiv5m_2_FD_114544 | JGI IMG/M metagenome (GOLD analysis project Ga0172372, IMG submission 114544) | Freshwater microbial communities from Kabuno Bay, South-Kivu, Congo - kab_092012_9.5m | ecosystem: Environmental > Aquatic > Freshwater > Lake | place: Democratic Republic of the Congo...
AAAGAAAGGAGTGTGAGATGGCAGTCGAAAAAACGGAACGACTTGCGGTTCTAATTGATGCGGATAATACCCAGCCGGCAATTATTGAAGGTTTGCTTGCTGAGGTTGCCAAGTACGGAACGGCAAATGTCAAAAGAATATATGGTGACTGGACGACTACAGCACTGCGGGGATGGAAGGAGGTACTTCTTGAGTTTTCCATCCAGCCGATCCAGCAGTTCGGCTATACCAAAGGGAAAAATGCCACAGACAGTGCCATGATTATTGATGCCATGGATCTTTTGTATACCGGCAAATTTCAGGGGTTTTGCATTGTGTCAAGTGACAGTGATTTTACCAAACTGGCCTCGCGGATCAGGGAGTCCGGACTGACGGTCTACGGATTCGGAGAGAAAAAAACTCCGGGCCCTTTTGTTTCCGCTTGTGACAAGTTCATCTATACGGAGGTTCTTCGCCTGAAACTCAATGAAAACGAACCGATTGCACGCAAGTCGATGGCTGAGCTTAAACAGGATACCCGTCTGGTCCGGTTACTGAGAAATGCGGTTGAAGCCTCCTCTGATGAGAGCGGCTGGGCGCATCTTGCAACGACAGGCGGTAACATCGCAAAGCAGTCTCCGGAGTTTGATCCTCGAAACTACGGCTATATCAGGCTTGGAGAGTTGCTGGAAGCAACAAAGCTGTTTGATTTTGATGAGAGGGTTCTCGGAAACGGACAGTCGAGGGCTATCTATGTGCGTGACAAGCGCAAAAAAGGATGAGTATATCGAGCACAAAAAAAGGCCTCACCGGAGTGAAGCCTTTTTTTGTGTGTATCTGCGGAGCTGACGGGGCTCGAACCCGCGACCTCCTGCGTGACAGGCAGGCGCTCTAACCAAACTGAGCTACAGCTCCATTCAAAGAGTTGTAAATGTATAGAGCACGCCCCTAAAATCCAAAAAGTATTTTCGTTTTTTTTCTGTTTATATTGAGTTCGGAAAACGGAGAAATGTTTCTGCACTTCTTTGTTTTTTAACACTTTCAGCATGGTTTCTGATTTTTGTTACGTGTAATCTTAAATCAACAAGATTGGTATCAATATGGCCGTTACTGACCCAAGAAATTCCCTGACCGTTACTGATAACAGGACCGGAAAAACCTATGAACTTCCGGTTGAGAACGGTACCATCAATACCATGGATCTTCGTCAGATACAGGTTGCTGCCGAGGATTTCGGGCTGTTGGGCTATGACCCCGGTTTTTTAAATACAGCATCCTGCAAAAGCCGTATTACCTATATTGATGGTGATAAAGGTATTTTGCGTTATCGAGGTTATCCAATCGAGCAGCTTGCAGAGCACAGCCATTTTCTGGAAACCTCATACCTTCTTATCAAGGGTGAGCTTCCCGACAAGGAGAGGCTTGCGGTATGGACCTACAATATCCGCCATCATACCATGACCCATGCCAATCTGGTCAAGTTCATGGACGGCTTCCGCTACGATGCTCATCCGATGGGGATTCTTGTCGGCACAGTCGGCGCGCTCTCTACTTTTTATCGTGATGCGAAGGATATCGGCAATGAAGAGTCCCGTAAACTCCAGGTGCGGCGTCTTATAGGCAAGATACCCACACTGGCGGCGATGAGCTTCCGTCACAGTCTCGGGTTTCCCTATGTTCTGCCTGATAATGAGTTGAGCTATACCGGTAATTTTCTCTCCATGATGTTCAAGATGACGGAAATACACTACAAGCCCAATCCGGTGCTTGAACGTGCTCTCGATGTGCTCTTTATCCTTCATGCTGATCATGAACAGAACTGTTCCACCAATGCTGTTCGGGCTGTAGCCAGTTCCGGAGTCGATCCCTATACGGCAATTGCTGCCGGTTGCGCGGCACTTTACGGGCCATTGCATGGCGGAGCAAACGAGGCGGTAATCCATATGCTGCTGAAAATCGGATCGGTTGACAAGGTTCCGGACTTTATTGCATCGGTCAAGAGCGGGGAGGGCCGTCTTATGGGCTTTGGCCACAGGGTGTATAAAAATTATGATCCAAGGGCAAAAATTATCAAGGATATCGCATTCCAGGTTTTTGAAGAGACCGGTCGCAGCCCTCTGCTCGATATTGCTCTTGAGCTGGAGAGAATTGCGCTTGAGGATGAATATTTTATCAACCGGAAGCTCTATCCGAATGTGGATTTTTATTCCGGGCTGATCTACCAGGCGATGGGATTTCCGATGGATATGTTTCCGGTTCTCTTTGCTATCGGAAGGATACCCGGATGGCTTTCACAGTGGATCGAGCAGGTTAAGGATCCTGAACAGAAAATTGCGAGACCCCGTCAGATCTACCTCGGAGAGGACGCACGGGATTTTGTACCGATGGAGATGCGCCCGAAAAACAGACTGGATGAGCAGAAAATAGGGATCTGCAGACTGTAAAGGTTTTTTATCACATTTTCGACCAAATATATTATGTCGGTTACGTCCAAAGATGTTGCCTATATCGCCGATCTGGCACGCCTCAGATTCAATGAAGAGGAGACGATTGTCATGACCAGTGAGCTCAACAACATTCTTCACTATATCGAGAAGCTCAATGAAGTTAATACTGAAGGTGTTGAGCCGCTCAGCAGCATCCATGACCAGATAAACGTACTCCGTGAGGATGTTGAACTTCAGCCGCTCTCATCGGAGGCTATACTGAAGAATGCTCCTCAGAGACAGGATCGTTTTTTCAAAGTACCCAAGGTTATCGGGTAACCCTGCAATGGTTGAGCTTCGCGAAAAAAACGGAAGTGCGGTTTTTGTCGTCAAGGCACAGCCCCGGTCATCGAAAAGCAGGGTATGCGGTCTCTATAACGGAGGATTGAAGGTGAGTCTTAAAGCTGCTCCTGTGGATGATGCCGCCAACAGGGAGTGTTGTGACCTTTTTTCAAAAGTTTTCCATATTCCCCCCTCCCGGGTGCATATTATTGCCGGGAAGAGTTCCCGGACAAAAACCGTGATGCTGGATGGGGTCACAGTGGAAGCTGCGGCTTTGGCGTTCAACGCTTATGAGTAAAAGCTTAAAAAATATTGGCACCTGTTTTACTTGTTGTGAGCGATTCGATGTTCCAGCCCCGGAGGGGCGAAATATCGGTAGCGCAGTCCCGATGCTGGCGGGGCCGGGAAAGGATTTTGATCCCTACCTGTCGGGGCCACGTAATCATCGAACTACGGAACAGATTAAAAAAGGTGCTCTATGAGAGCTGTGGTTCAGAGAGTGCTTTCCGCAAGTGTCTCTGCAAGTGACGCTCGATACTCCGAAATCGGTCCGGGTATGCTTGTTCTGCTTGGTATTGCTCCCGGTGACGGTATGGCGGAGGTCGAATGGCTGAGCCGCAAGATTGCCGGTTTGCGGATTTTTAATGACGGTGATGGTAAAATGAATCTTTCGCTCACAGAGAGTGAAGGAGAGGTTCTGGTTGTTTCACAGTTTACCCTCTATGCCGATACAAGCCGGGGCAACCGGCCGGGTTTTTCAGGCTCAGCCCGATTTGACATTGCCCAGCCGCTCTACGAAAGTTTTATCCGGATGGTTGGCCTGCAGATTGCAAAGCCGGTCAGGAGCGGATGGTATGGGGCGGATATGCAGGTCGCTCTGGTCAATGACGGCCCCGTAACCTTGATTCTTGATACTCCACTCTCCACATGAAAGCTGTCATTCTTATTCCTGCCAGGCTTGATTCCAGCCGTCTTGAAAAAAAAATGCTTGCCGATCTTGAGGGGGAACCGCTCATTGTCCGTACCTGGCGGCAGGCGCTTAAATCCCGGCTTGCAGCGCGCGTTGTTGTTGCTACCGACAGCCTGGAGATCGCTTCTGTTCTGGAAGAGCGGGGAGCTGAAGTTGTTATGACTTCGCCCTCGGCACGCTGCGGCACAGAGCGGATTGCTGAAGCTGCAAGAGTGACCGGAGGAGATGTTTTTGTCAATCTGCAGGGTGATGAACCGCTTATCAGTCCTGAAAATATCGATCTTGCGCTTCAGCCGTTTTTTTCTGCAACCCCCCCGGATTGCTCTACCCTTGTTTTTCCCATGCAGCCCGATGAGCGGCGTCAGATTGAGGACCCTCATGTTGTGAAGGTCGTTATGGATCGCAAGGGGTTTGCGCTCTTTTTTTCACGCAGTCCGATACCATACACGAGAACAAAGATGCCGACGACAACCTTTTATCGTCATATAGGGCTCTATGCCTTCAGTGCGGATGTTCTTGAGCAATTTGCGGCACTTCAGCCATCGATGCTTGAAGAGGAGGAGTCGCTTGAGCAGCTCCGGCTGCTGGAGAACGGTTTTCGAATCCGGTGCATCACAACCAGCGTTGATAACCCCGGCGTCAATACACCGGAAGAGCTTGAACAGGTTCGTGCCATCATCAGGGGGTATCTGCCCGGGTGACCGCTGCAGAACGGATCGAGAAGGCGATCTGTTTTTTTAATAGAACGATATTGTTATTTTCAAAAACGGACAGATATGGTCTTTTCCTCTTCTTCATTATGAACCCAGCATGAGCATCTCACCAAAAACACTTTTCATACGATTATGGATCGTGTTTCTGATTTATTGTTTCGGTATGGTGATGGTGTCGGAGGTATCCCGGGCGGCTTCATACAGGATTGGTGACAAGTACGGAGGAGGGATCATCTTTTATCTTGATGTGACTGGCCAGCACGGCCTGATTGCTGCTCCTGAAGACATCGTTATCCGATATACTGATCTCTGGAATAAGTCACCATGGGCGGGGGTATATCGCTGGAGTACCGGTCAGGAAGAAACCGTGAATAAGAGTGATTATGCCATGCAGATACTCTCTGATACAAGACCCGAACTTGGTCAGGGCAGAGCTAATACCGCAAAGATCCTGGCGAAATATCCTGCAGCAACCTATCCGAGAAGCGCTGCCGCTATGGTACGGGCATATCGGGGTGGTGGTTTCAGTGACTGGTTTCTTCCGAGCAAGGATGAACTGAACCAGCTCTACATCAATAGAGCGCTATGCGGTTCCTTTGCCGGAGACTACTACTGGAGCTCCTCCGAGATGACCAGTGATACTGCCTGGTACCAGTACTTCAGCGATGGTTATCAGGGCGGAGGAACAAAGTCATACTACAGTCGTGTGCGTGCCGTGCGTGCTTTTTAGGCTATCAGGAAAAGGAGAACAAGGCGTTCACCGACTATAACGACGACGAGAAATTCCCCTCCTTTTCAAGAGGGCGAACACGCAGGATCGCCCCTACACACCAATTCGTAATTCAGAATCCCAAATCCGGAATCATTGCTGATCACTGCTTATTACAGCGGGCACCGTTCCTTCGTGAAAGAGCAGATCAACCCTATCGTCAGGGTGCAGTTCTGCTATACCGGTCATGAATTTCCCCTCTTTTCTGACAAGCGCATAGCCTCTTTGAAGCGTTTTTCTGTAATCGAGCAGTGCAAGCTGCTGAAGCAGGGATGCGTAGCGCTCCGCATTTTCACTGTACCGGTTCCTGATGGTTGTTGTCGTTCGGTCAAGAAGGGTGGTGATCCGCTCCTCAAACTGCTCCATCTGAAGCGGAGGGCGGTTGAAGGCATAGCTGCTGCAGATAGAGTAGATCTGACGTTCTGCTCCCTCAACTTTGTTCTGTACTGCCCGATCCTGTTTTGACTGCAGAGTCTCAATCCGGCGGAGAAGCTCCCCGGTATCAGGTACCGCCAGTTCTGCGGCAATCGAGGGAGTTCCGGCCCTGAGATCTGCGGTCATATCAGCAATGGTCAGATCGGTTTCGTGGCCGATGGCACTGATTACCGGAATAGATGAGTGGTAAAGGGCATTGGCCACAACCTCTCCGTTGAAAGCCTGCAGATCTTCAAGTGAACCGCCTCCCCGTGCGATAATGATAACATCCGGTCGGTGTGCAGGATTTTTTGTTTCATTGAACCAGGCGATACCTGCGGCTACTGATTCGGCGGCATCGGTTCCCTGAACCTTGACCGGATAGAGAAGGACTCTTGCTGCCGGAAATCTTCGTTCAAGCACCTTGCTCATATCCTCGATGACTGCTCCGGTGGAAGAGGTGATGAGCGCGATAGTTTCGGGTATGGCGGGAATCGGCTTTTTCCGCTCTGCGGCGAAATAGCCGGCTTTGGCGAGTTTTTGCAGGAGTTCGGCAAAAGCCTGCTGTAGAGCCCCCTCTCCGGCCGCAGTCATAGCAGTACAGATGATCTGATAGCGCCCGGACGGGGGATAGACCTCAAGACGACCTTCGGCCACAACATTGATGCCATCCCTGAGTTCAACGGCAAGCCTGGTTCCGGTGTTTTTCCAGATAACGGCCGGGATCTGGGCTCCGTCGTCTTTCAGTGTCAGATAACTGTGACCCGAACTGTGTCGCTTGTAGTTTGATATTTCACCCTTGACCTTGACAGCAGGAAAAGTCATTTCAAGTTCTGACTTTATCTGCTGAGTCAGCTCACTGACCGAAAGAATCTCTGTGCTCATGCCGGCAAACAGGATAGGTGACCGTAAAAATGTATGCTGTAATAAAGCAAATCATTCTCTAATACCCGCTGATTCTTTGCTCTTAATGGAGGAGAGTTCCGATGTGTCATTTCAAATCCCGAGGAACTCGGGTGAGAAATCTGATGGAGCGAGCGGTGAAGCACAGGAGATCCCTCACGTTGTTAGGGACGGCTGGGAAGCCGCGCAGCATGAAGCCATCAGATATGGAGGCGGTCGCGTATTTACAGCGGGAAGTGTTATATTCGTTTTTTATTCACAGCAAAGCGTTTACCGCTCAATTGCTTAAGGGCGACGTGTTATGACCAACCATGATTTTATTGAGGAGCTGGCGGGTCTGCTTGCTATGGAGAGTCAAGAGGCTCATGCTCTTCTGAACAGTTTTTCAGGTGCCATGGTTGCCGAGTTTCTTGCTTGCGGAAAGCTCACCGTGAAGGGTCTCGGCAGATTTGCGGTCAGGAAGCTTGCACCGGTTAAAAAGCTCACAGCTTCCGGTACGGTTTATACCCCCCCCTGTAACAGGATGATATTCGAGAGAGGTATTTCCGGAGGTGATGATACCGTGCGTATAGCTGTTTCGAGAGTGTCGATGAGTCCGGACGATGCCAACCGGTTTGGCCGGAATCTTGCCAAAGTTCTTGGCCGCGCATTCAAGGAGAAACGGGAGCTGGTTTTCAACGGGTTCGGCCGTTTCACGCTTCAGGAGGGAGGTTACGGGTTTGTTGCGGAGAGCTCTCTGGATGCACTGTTGAACAGGGAGTATCAGGATCTGGAGGAGGTTGTTGTTTTGCCGCAGGATCGGGTCCCGACCGGCAGCAGAGGTAAAGCAGCTCTTGTTTCGGTAGTGATAGCTGCCGGAGTGCTGCTTGTTTTTCTTTATGGCCGGCAGCTCATTGAAAGCGTTCCATTCTCTGTTGCGACTCTTTCACAATCCACAGCAGCAGTCAGTCCGAACAGCAATCCTCCGGTCAGTTCTGAAACGGTTGCACCCGCTCATGGCGGGGTTGCTGACTCTCTTGTTCTTGAAAAAGAGGACTATACGATCATACTGGCAACCTTTCGTTCCGGGAGTACCGCCCGTAAAGAGATCAGCCCTTTGCGTTCAAAGGGCATTGCGGCATTTGTCTGGCCTGCATTTTCCGGGGCAGTGAAATACCACAGGGTCGCGACGGGAAGGTTTTCAGGCAGAGAGGAAGCTTCAGCACAACTTAAAAGGCTGCCTGAAAAAACGGCTGGCAGCGCATATATCCAACATGTTATCAAGAGGGTTGTTCTTCATGCAGAAAAAGAGTTGTAGCACGTTGCACCCGCAGTCCATGTGTCCGGCTTTCGGCGGGCTGAGGGTATTGACAAGAATTGACGGTGTTCAGGTCTGTCTGGCTGCCGACCAGGGTTGTCTTTACGGGCTGACGTTTGTCTCCCATTTCTATGCGGCCCGCAAATCCATCATCTCTCCGGAGTTGATGAATGTGCAGATTTCCGGCGGAACCATGATTGATGATCTTCGTCGTACCATTGAAGAGATCGCCCGCGACCATGCGGTACGGTTTATTCCGGTTGTCAGTACCTGTGTTGCTGAAACGGCCGGGATTGCCGAGGAGCTGCTGCCCCGGAAGGCCGGAAATGCTGAAGTGCTGCTTGTCCGCCTCCCGGCATTTCAGATCAGGACCCATCCCGAGGCAAAGGATGTTGCTGTAGCTACACTGTTAAAGCGGTTCGGGAATTTCGCCGCCCCTAAAAAGCAGAAATCGCTGGTGGTACTGGGAGAGATTTTTCCGGTTGATGCCATGACCATTGGATCGGTGCTGCAGAAAATCGGTGTCGAATCGGTGATTGTGCTCCCCGGAACATCGCTTGAGGACTATATTGAGGCCGCAGAGGCAGAAGCTTGTGCCGTACTGCATCCCTTTTATGAAAAAACCGTTTCGCTGCTTGAAGAGCATGGCGTGACAATTGTCAAGGGAAACCCGATCGGAGCCAACGCTACAGCGCAGTGGATAGGCCGCATCGGTGAGGCGCTTGCTCTTGACCCCTCTACAGTTCAGGCTGTTGCTGAAGAGGAGGCCCGGAAATCAAGAGAGGTACTCAATCAGTTCAAGCACCTTAAAGGAAAGGTTATAGTGGCCGGTTATGAAGGCAATGAACTGCCGGTTGTGCGTCTTCTGCTGGAAGCCGGGCTTGAAGTCCCTTATGCATCAACCTCTATTTCGAGGATGGCGCTCGGCGAGGAGGATCACAAGGTGCTCTCCATGCTCGGAACCGAGATCCGATACCGCAAATATCTTGAAGAGGATATGCAGGCTGTAGAGGAGTACCATCCGGATCTGGTGATCGGTACCACCTCACTCGACAGCTTTGCCAAAGAGCGGGGAATTCCGGCAATCTACTATACCAACAATATTTCCGCCCGCCCGCTCTTTTTTGCAGCGGGAGCAGCAACGGTACTCGGTATGATCAGCGGACTTCTCGGAAAAAAAGAGGTGTTCATGAAGATGAAGGAGTATTTTGAAGAGTGAGTGGCGGTTGAGTCAATAAAAAAAGCCGGGGATTGCCCGGCTTTTTTTATGTTCAGTAAACTGTTTATGCAGCTTAAACCTCCATGATCTCTTTCTCTTTGGCTGACATTATCTCGGTAAGCTGTTTTTCGGATTTGTGCAGCAGCTCATCGGCTTCCTTTTTACCCCGATTTTTATCATCTTCGCTGATCGCTTTATCTTTTTCAAGTTTTTCAATCTCATGAATCATGTCGCGGCGAAGATTGCGGAGCGATATCTTTGAATCCTCTCCGAATTTCCTGGTGAGCTTTACAAACTCTTTACGGCGCTCTTCAGTAAGAGGAGGAATGCTTACCCGGATGTTCTGACCATCGGCGGAAGGATTGAGGCCGAGGTTTGCGTCACGGATGGCTTTTTCGGTTGCTGAAACCATTGATTTGTCCCAGACCTGTACCATGAGGGTATGAACATCAAGCACCCCTACATTCCCGACCTGTTTGAGCGGCATCTGCTGACCGTAGGCTTCCACCTTGACACGATCAAGCAGAGCTGTCGTTGCCTTGCCTGTTCTTATCGATGCGATCTCATGCTGAAACGCCTCAATGGTCTTTTTCATTTTCTGCTCAGTTTTCTGAGCAACATCCCTGACACTCATAACTGTTCCTAAGGGTTAGTGCTGGTTTGTCGACAAGTGCAACTCTGCCTTTACTTGGCGCTTGCCTGTGCTGCTGTGGATTTTGCGAAGCGTTTGTTGAAACGTTCAACGCGTCCGGCGGTGTCAACAAGGGTCTGCTTGCCGGTATAGAACGGATGGCAGTTGTTGCAGATATCAACTTTGATGGTCGGTCTGGTAGAACGGGTTTCAAAGCTGTTGCCGCAGTTTGCGCAGTTGACGGTGACGCTTGTATACTTTGGGTGAATATCTTGTTTCATGACTTTCGTTGACTTTATCGTACAATAAATGAAATGGCCTGCCATGTAAATAGTAAAGGTGCAAATATACAAGAAATCATCTCCAGATACAACCTTTTAATATGAGCGCTACTGCATCAATAATCTATCTGAAGGGTGTCGGCTCAAAAAAGGCTTCAATTCTTAAAGAGATCGGTATTTCGACAGTTGATGATCTCCTGAACTACTTTCCCCGACGATATCTCGACCGGAGTGCCATGAAATGCATCAGGGATCTTGCCGATGGTGAAACGGTGACGGTTGTGGGTACCGTACTGAAAACACAGCTTGAAGGCACTCATCCGGGACGGGCGCGCTTCAAGGTCTGGCTTGGTGATGCTACGGGTCAGCTTGAGCTTACCTGGTTCAGGGGAGTGCGCTTTTTCTCCAGGAGCATTGTTTCAGGAGATGCGCTTGCCGTGCACGGCAAGGTGAGTTATTTCGGACGTCAGGCACAGATGCAGCATCCCGATTATGACCGCCTGACCGCTTCTCCGCATGAGCCGGGAGAGGGGGAGATCAGTGATTTTGATCTCTACCATACAGGCAGGATCATTCCGATCTATCCGACAACTGACGCCATGAAGCAGGCCGGCCTTACCTCAAAGCAGTTGCGTACCCTTGTTGCCCGTGCGTTTGATGAGTACCGGGTGAGGAGTGAAGAGAATCTCAGCCAGGCCATCCTTTCAGATTATCATCTTCTTCCGCTTCGGGAGGCCTATCATGAAATTCATTTTCCCTCTTCGCATGAAGCTCTCGAACTTGCCCGTTACCGGATGAAGTGGAGTGAACTCTTCTATGTCCAGTTGATGTTTGCCCTCCGCCAGAGCGAGTTGAGAATCAGTAAACGAGCTGTGATCTTTACCCACTCAGGGGTTGTGACCGAACAGCTCTACCGGACTCTTCCCTACGAGTTGACGGACGCCCAGAAGCAGGCTGTTCGTGAAATATATCGCGATCTTAAAACCGGCAGCCCGATGAACCGGCTCTTGCAGGGTGATGTCGGTTCAGGCAAAACCATTGTTGCTATGTTTGCCATGGCGCTGGCCGCCGATAATGGCCTGCAGTCGGCATTTATGGCACCTACCGAGATTCTTGCCGTCCAGCACTATCTCAGCATGAAACGGTTATTTCAGCCACTCGGTTTGCGGGTTGGGCTTCTGACCGGAAAACAGCGGAAAAAGGAGCGCCAGGCGCTCCTTGAAGCCCTCGGCAGCGGAGAGCTGCATATCGCTGTCGGAACCCACGCCCTGATTGAAGGGGAGGTGAGCTATGCAGGGCTCGGGCTGGTTGTCATTGATGAACAGCACCGCTTCGGAGTGCTTCAGCGTAAAGCCCTGCGTGAAAAGGCCGTCAATCCCCATGTGCTGTTGATGACGGCTACACCGATTCCCCGAACCCTGAGCATGGGTGTGTTCGGTGATCTTGATGTATCGGTTATCCGCCAGATGCCCGCCGGACGTCGCCCGGTCAGGACATCTCTCTGCTACGAAAAAGAGCTTGCAAAGGTTTATGATTTTCTCCGCAGTGAGGTAGCGGAAGGACGGCAGGGCTATATTGTCTATCCTCTTGTTGAGGAGTCGGAAAAGATGGATCTGAAAGCTGCGGTGGAGAGTTTTGAGGAGCTGTCATCTTCGGTATTTCCTGATCTCAGTCTGGGATTGATTCATGGTCAGTTGACCCCCGACCGTAAAGAGATGGTGATGGATCAGTTCCGCCGGGGTGAACTTGATCTGCTTGTGGGGACAACGGTTATCGAGGTGGGTGTTGATGTTCCGAATGCCACGGTTATGGTTATCGAGCATGCGGAGCGTTTCGGGCTTGCACAACTCCATCAGCTCCGGGGCCGTGTCGGTCGTGGTGAGCACGGCTCCACCTGTTTTCTGATCTGTTCCATGCCGACAGCGGAGGCCCGTGGACGCCTTGAGGCAATGGTATCGACCAATGACGGCTTTATTATTTCAGAAATTGATGCAAGAATCCGGGGGGTTGGCAATGTTCTGGGAAAAGAGCAGTCGGGCACGTTAAACGGGCTGAAGATTGCTGATCTGACGAGAGATTTTGATATCATGCAGTCGGCCCGCATTGCTGCCTTCAGGGTTATCTCAGAGGATGCTCAGTTGAGGGCGGCAGAGCATGGTGTTATCAAGGCGCACTACCTCCGTTACTACCAGGATCGGGTTACGCTGGCTGATATCGGATAATGCACGGGAAACTGGCAATACGTTACGATGTTATTGTAATACGATATGGAACAGAAAAATGAGCAGCCCGGAATATGCAGCGGTCTGGTTACCGAAGCGACAGGATCAACCTATACGGTAGTTGCTGATGATGATAGCGTGTTCCGGAGCCGCACCTATCCCGGAACAAGGACGGAGAATGAGGAGAGCTCTCTTGTTGCTGTCGGCGACCGGGTTGAACTCAAGGTGACGGAGACCGGCAGAGAGCAGTTTGAAGCGGTTATTACACTGGTGAAGCAGCGCAGGAGCGCCCTGACAAGAAAAAGGGATATTCGCCGAAATCGCAGCAAGGAGAAAATTCAGGTTATCGCGGCCAATATTGATCAGCTGGTTGTTGTGGTTTCATCGTTTGATCCGCCCCTCAGCACCCGTCTGGTCGATCGTTATCTGGCGTTTGCAGAGTCCGAGCAGCTTGATGTGCTCATTGTTGTGAACAAGATGGATCTTGCAGACGCTGCACTTATTGCTGCCTTGATGGAGCCTTACCATCAACTCGGGTACTCTGTTTTTTATACCAGTGTCTGTGAGCAGGCATCACTCCAGCCGCTTCGGCAGGCCCTTGGCGGCAAACTTTCCGCATTCAGCGGTCATTCCGGAGTCGGAAAATCAACCCTGATTAATCTGCTTTTTGGACACAAACAGCTCAAAACGCGAAGAACCAACCTGAAGACCGGAAAAGGGGTCCACACCACCAGCAATTCGGTGATGCTTCCGCTTCCCGATGGCGGTTATGTGATTGATACTCCTGGAATCCGGGAGTTTAATCTTTCCGACATCACCAGGGAAAATCTGCGGTTTTATTTCAGGGAGTTTCTTGCCGTTATGCCTGATTGCTCCTTCTCTTCGTGTTCGCATACCGGGGAGCCGGGGTGTGGAGTTCAGAGGGCGGTTCATGCAGGAGGCATTGATCCGGCACGTTATGAGAGTTATCTTGCAATCTACTACAGCCTGGAGTGACTGCAACCGGTTCATCCGGTTCCTGTCGCTCCGGATCATCTTGTTTATCGAACAGCACCTTACCCATTTTGAACCCTTACGCTCCATGATCATTACCGTCAATCCCTCTACGGAAGAACCGATTGCCGAATATTCCGTGATGACATCCGCCCAGATTGAAGCCGTTATTACTTCTGCCGACCGGGAGTACCGTTTCTGGAAAAAAGAGTCACTCTTCAGGCGCGGTGAACTGATGAAGCGGCTGGCAACACTTCTTCGTGTTGAAAAAGAGAGGCATGCAGCACAGATAAGCCTCGAAATGGGCAAGCCGTTTTCACAGGCGGTTGCCGAAGTACAGAAATCAGCCCTGGTCTGTGACTACTATGCAGAGCATGCCGAGTCGTTTTTAAAGCCGGAACGCAGTGAGCTTGACGGCGGAGCAAAGGGTGTGGTTAAATTTGAGCCGATCGGTCTTGTGCTCGGTATCATGCCCTGGAATTTCCCCTTCTGGCAGGTCTTCCGGTTTGCCGTACCGGCAATCATGGCCGGCAACGGTGTTTTGCTTAAACATGCCCCCAATGTAACCGGTTCAGCGATTGCCATTGAACAGCTTTTCCGTGATGCAGGGTTTCCGGAACATCTCTACCGGGCAGTTCATACGGATCTTGAGGATGTTGACCGTCTGAGCGGTTTCATGATTGACCATCTTTCTGTGCAGGGGGTATCGCTCACCGGAAGCACCGCTGCCGGACGTGCTGTTGCCGCAAAGGCCGGGCGGGCGCTGAAAAGAACGGTTCTTGAGCTTGGCGGCAGTGATCCCTATATCGTGCTTGATGATGCCGATTTGAATCGGGCTGTTGCGCTCTGTGCAGCCTCCCGTCTTCTGAACAGCGGTCAAAGCTGTATTTCCGCCAAACGTTTTATTGTGCACTCCAGGGTGTTCAGTGAGTTTGAAAACCTTCTGCTGCAGAGGATGCACTCCTCCGTGATGGGCGATCCTTTCGATCCTGCAGTTGAGGTCGGTCCGCTTGCACGCGCGGATCTTCGCCTTCAGCTTCACCAGCAGGTTCTCCGGACTCTCTCCGGTGGTGCACGGCTTCTCTGCGGCGGAGAACTCCCTTCAGGGCGCGGATTTTTCTATCCTCCGACACTCCTCTCCGGAGTTTGCAAGGGGATGGTGACCTACAGTGAAGAGACATTCGGGCCGGTTGCAACCCTTATTGAGGCTCATGATGATCATGAAGCGGTTCGTATCGCCAATGACACTCCCTACGGACTGGGCTCAGCGGTTTTTTCCGCCAGTACCGACAGGGCGCTTGCGGTTGCTGATCAGCTTGATGCCGGGAACTGCTTTATCAACAGTATGGTGAAATCGGATCCGGCAATGCCGTTCGGGGGTATCAAGGAGTCCGGATACGGACGTGAGCTCGCTCTGTACGGGATTCGTGAGTTCGTAAACGTAAAAAGCTTCAGTGTGAGCTGAAGCTTTTTATGATACAACATGTCGATCAATCGCTTACAGGGCACCTCTATTTATTTGTTCCGAAACCTGATGACTGCGTTGGGCGGTGCTCGAAATCCTCATGTACTCCGTGTACACTCCGGTTTCTGCGCTCCGTCCGCCTTGTTCTCGGGCTTCTCACGACAATTAATAGAGTGCCCTACAGTGATACAGCGAAATCGGAGAGGTAGGTTTTTATTGACTGGTGTTTTCCAAGGGAAAGCTTTTTGTGCATTCTGTAGCGGATGCTTTCCATGCCTCTGGTCGTTATACCGACAGAACGGGCAATCTCCCTTGTGTCGTAGTTAAGTTTTACCAACAGGCTTATTCTCAGTTCACGCTGGTTGAGGTTGGGATGTTTTTTCTGAAGCCTGGATAAAAAGAAAGAGTCTGACTCGGTCAGTTCGATGTTCAGCCGTTTTTCAATAGTTTCAGTCTCGATCAGGCTCAGGCAAGAGTCGGTCATCTCCCTTTTGATATTGGTATCTATTTCCAGCGCGTATATCTGGTCGAGCAGATTACGGAGGGCTGTGGTTTTTTCTGCGATTGCGGTCGAGACTCTTGTGAGCTCCATATCCTGTGTGGCAATCCGGGTTTTAAGCTCTGCGATCTTTTTTTCGAATTCGAGAGTGGACTTTTTGTTCAGTTCTGCATGGGTAGTCATTGTAATACGTATCTGGTTTTTTTCGATGTTCGACTTGATCTGTCACGATAACGCTAAAAGATTCAAATCCCGGACCCAACCGGCTGCGTCTTTATTTATTTTACAGCCATTCGCCTTGACGTGTTGGTGAGTGTAATGTGTGTAATAAATTCATTAAAACGAACATATTTTACACTTTTTTTTAAAAAGTACTCTTCTTTATAAGATATTCACGCCATTAAGTATCACTTTAACCGGTATTTCCGTAAGAGCCGCGCTGGAGGCTATACGCCACTGATCGTCAATGTTGAGTGGATGGATGTTATGGTGCTGTAATCTCAAGAAGACAGTTCTTGATTGACTGGTGTTTTTTGATGCCCAGTTTTTTATGCATACGGTAACGGATACTTTCAGCACCGCGTTTTGATATGCCGAGTGTACGGGCAATCTGCGTATTGTTGTAATTCATTTTTACCAGCAGTGCGAGCCTCAGTTCCCGATGATTAAGGCCGGGGTATTTTTTCTGAAGTTGCAGAAGAAATTCTGAATCGGTTACGTCAATCGGCGGATTGACGTAACGTGTTTCAAATATTTCCGCTGCAATCAGTGCCCTGCAATGCGTTAACATCTTTTGTTTTACTTCAGGGTCAATGTCAAGGATATGAATGGTGCTGCACAGCTTCTCGGCCACCGTGCTGTTTTTATTGACAGCTGCGGATACCCTGTTGAGCTCAATCTCCTGAACGGCAATTTTTCCTTTCAGGGAGCTTTTTTCCTGTTCGAGATTACAGATCGTTTGTCTGTTCAGTTCGATCTCTGCGTTCAACCGGATATTTGTTTTGGATAGTTGTTCTTCATATTCGGTTTTCAACTGTTCCAGCTGCAGCTGATGTTCTTTGTTGAGGGCATGCAGATCACTTTGCAGGCTTTTAATTGCCCTGAAAAAAGGATGAAGGCTGTTTTCAGCAGGAGGTATATTGATCTGCTGGTTTGTCATCTGCAGGAGACTCATACGGACTGTAACGGCGAGAAACTCGTTTTTGAGCAGTTCATAGCTTTTGTCCTTGCTGCTTTCCACAGAGGCAGGGAAGGGTTTGCCGGATTTGAAGGAGAGCACGGTCTCTATGGCTTTTCTATAGTTTTCAGCACAGAGAAGTCTGGTTTTTTCAGAAGAAAGAGACTGGAAGGTTTCCATCTCAATTGCGATATCGGAATGTATGTTGTAGAGTACGACCAGCCGGATATTGCGGCCCCAATTGTAGATGAAGTTGAGCATATCTTTTTTGTACCTGTATGCTATGGCTCTTACATGTTCAAAGTCCGCAATGATATAGAGGGGTTTATCGGTCAGCTCAAGATCAGTGAGCACATCCTGAAACCGTTTGATTTTAATGCTGGCAAGAGTAATATCCCTGTTTGCATGGTGTGACATCTGCACAATATCGTGTCCGATGCACTTGAATATGGTGTTATAGCCATCTTCACTATGCGGAGAGATCCATTCAGGTTTTTCCTGTACGGGCAATTTTGATACCGGGCATTTTTTCATGTTTCAGTCCAAAACGCTTGTTATCAAAACTCCCCCTGAGGTTTTTTCATGCCGGTGATCTGCGCGCTGTTTGTTATAGACAGCACCCGTTTCATGTTGATATCGTAGAGCGGATCGCTTCATGAGCAGTGCCGGTATTTCCTGTTTTTGCAAGATATTGTATTCATACTTGCATGTAATGTTACCTGCAGCAGAGTGCTTGTTCTTCTTATTGCAAGAAATCATCTTGTCTGAATAATAAAACGAAAATATTATTAATAAAATCAGGGTTGTTTTTATCTGCTATGAAAACATCTGCCGTTCTCCAATGGCGGAAGGTGTTTTTTGTGATCTGCTTGATCGACATGATCTCCGGCACTTTTTTTCAGTCAGTTCCGCCGGTACGGTCAGTTACCGGGAGGGTTCCCCGCCTGATGATCGTGCCATAGCGGTGCTCCAGCCGCTTGGGATTGATATATCTTCAGTGCGGGCCCGTGGTGCCCGTGAGCTTGATTTGCATGAGTCTGACTGGATATTTACCATGGATCACGAGAATTATGAGGAGATCCTCACTTTTTTTCCGTCTCATGAGCAGCCCCGGATACACAGGGTTCTGGAGTTTGTTGAGGGCCGTTCCGGTGACGAGGTTGCAGACCCCTATTACGGTACCTTCAGGGAGTTTGAAGGTGTCGCAGAGGATCTCTCTACCGCATGTGAACAGATTCTTGAGCGGATGTTCGAGCATTACCCGTATCTTGCACAGCACTCCGGGAGGAGTTGAATTTCAGATGATTTTTTTATGTACTCAGGATGACGAACCGTTCCCGTTACCTTTTTATTTTCAATCCCGCTGCTGACAAGGGCCGGGCCTCCCGAAAGTCAGCATGGCTTGAAGCCCTTGTGACTGAAAGTCAGGAGTCCGTGATGGTCAGAACCACTCATGCAGGCCATGCAGGAGTGATTGCCCGTGCCGAACACCGTCAGCGTACCAGCATCATTTCCTGCGGTGGTGACGGTACCCTTCATGAAGTAGTCAATGCTGTTGCCGGCGAAGGGTGTACGGTCGGGGTATTGCCCTTCGGGTCGGGTAATGATTTTATCAAAACCCTGAATCCTGAGAGGAAGCAGCGGCGTGGCATCAGCCATTTTTTTAAATCCGGGAGCCGGGAGGTTGATCTCGGCAGGGTGGCATTCGCAAATTCCGATCACCGCTTTTTCATCAACTCCCTCGGTATCGGTTTTACCGGCAGGGTGGCCAAGAGTGTCAAGGGTGCGCCCTGGCTGAAAGGAGAGCTTGCCTACCTCTATGCGCTTTTGACAGTGCTTGCAGGCTATTCGGCACCGAAAATGAAGATTACCATCACGCTTGAAAACTCTGTTCTGGAGTTTGATGAGCCGGTTTTTGCTTTTTCGGTTTCGAATGGCAAAGTTGAGGGCGGGAAGTTCCGGATTGCACCGCATGCCGAAATCACGGATGGTTTGCTGGATGTCTGTATTCTCAAGGGGATCACGAAACTCGAGTTTTTCCCCTACGTGTTCAAATACCTCAACGGTACCCAGATCAACGATCCTAAAGTGATTTACTGCAAGGCGAAAGCTGTTGACGTCACCCTGACGGAGCCCGATGTCATGCATATGGACGGGGAGGTCTATGATGACATTCATGGCAGGGTTGCCATATCGGTCGTGCCAAATGGCATCACGATGCTCTGTGACCTTTCAGAGGACTCTGAGCCCAAAAAAGTGTAACGTCTTGCGTTCCTTTCGGCAGCTTCCGATGTGCTCGAATTGCAAAACTTTCTCTATTTGTCGTACCTTAGTCAATAGCCTCATTTTTGGCTTTCTGTTTACTTTACGGTTTGTTGAATTTCCCTTTACCATCAGCAGCCGTTTTTTCTTTCTCGAATTTTTGCCGCGTTCTTGTCACAGTTTTGTTACCTGCACACTATCGAGTAACACGAGCTGCTGTAAATATCCTGACGGTAAATAGTAAAATACGCCCTTTGCAGAATGCAGGTTATCATTTTTGAAGACACCAGGGTTCATGAACTGAAGCCGCTTGTCAATCTCAAGCCGGTTTACGGCCTCCATACCGGTTTTCGCTCTCTTCGCGAAAAGTTTGAGCACTTCACCCGGGGTGAGGTGACGCTTGGCTGGCATCTTCGCCGCTATCTTGCCCCGTTCTATGCTGAACAGCACCCCGAATGTGTTATCAACAGAGTGGTCGAGGATGATCTGCTTCTGGTCAACGGTCGGCTGGTCTGTGAGGAGACTGCTGCCGGGATAATTATTGATGGTGCCCTTGAATCGGGCAGGGGTTATATGCAGGGCAGTGATCTGCTCTTTGCCCGGGTGCAGAGGAGTCTCATTACCGATGAATCCGGTATGATGCCGGACCTCATCGACACCCGCCGGATTGCTGCCGAGCTTGTTACGGAGGCGGTTACGGGGTTCAGGCTGATCAGCAACATCTGGGATGTTATTGCCTATCATACCGATGAACTGCAGCGGGACGCCGCAACCCTCGAACTTGGTCGTATTGAAGGCGATGTTCACCCGGCGGCCGCTATTGTTAACCGTTCAAATATCTATGTTGGTCCCGGAGCGGTTGTCCGCGCCGGTGCGGTGCTTGATGCCGATGAAGGTTTTGTTGCCATCGGTGCCGGTGCGGTTGTGGATCCGCAGGCCGTGCTGATGCAGAATGTTTTTCTGTCCCCCTGGTCACGGGCTAAAATCGGCGCTAAAATATACAGCAATGTTTTTATCGGGACCGCCTCCCGAATCGGAGGAGAGGTTGAAGACTCCATTATCGAGCCGTTTGCCAACAAACAGCACGATGGTTTTCTCGGTCACTCCTATATCTCGTCATGGTGCAACCTCGGGGCGGGTACCAATACAAGCGATCTTAAAAATAATTACAGCCGGATCACCCTTCTGCTCAATGGCCGCGAACAGATGACCGGTTTGCAGTTTCTCGGACTGTTGATGGGGGATCACTGTAAAAGCTCCATCAACTCCATGTTCAACACCGGAACCGTTGTCGGAACCGGGGCAAATGTTTTTGATGGAGGGTTTCCCCCGAAAGAGGTGCCCTCTTTTTCCTGGGGTGGTCACAGGGGATTTGTCCCCTATGAGATTGAGCGGGCTGTTCAGACGGCAAGAAAGGTCATGGAGCGCCGCCAGGTTGTGATGAGCAGCGCTTATGAGGCCATGTTCCGTTTTGTCGCCGGAACGGAACGTACACTTCAGCTATTTGTATAACGTTTAAGCGGATATCCATGATTCTTGTTGTTGACAACTATGATTCATTTACCTATAACCTTGTTCAGTATATCGGAGAGTCCGGTGAAACGGTTGAGGTCTATCGCAATGATGAACTCTCTGTCGAGGAGATTATAGCAAGATCTCCGGCCAAGATTGTGATCTCTCCCGGACCGGGTACTCCTGATGACGCCGGCGTTTCAGTGCCTCTGATTCACGAAGTGAAGGGTCGCATTCCTCTTCTCGGAGTATGCCTCGGTCATCAGTCAATCGGTGCAGCGCTTGGCGGAAAGGTGGTGCGTGCGGCCAGTATCATGCATGGCAAGACCTCTCTGGTCTATCATGATAACCGGGGGATTTTTGCCGGGGTTGACAATCCTTTCGTTGCTACCAGGTACCACTCGCTTATTGTTGAACGGGAGACACTTCCTGATACCCTTGCCATCCGGGCCTGGACAGAGGATGGGGTCATTATGGGAATGGATTCGGAGCAGTTTCTGCTCTATGGCGTCCAGTTTCATCCCGAATCGATCATGACTGCCGAAGGGAAAAAGATCATCAGAAATTTTCTTGAACTGTAGTATCCGGCTGAAAGGAGTTGAAGCGTATGGCAGGTGCACCAGGTTCTTCAGAGGATGAAGGAAAAAAACGCGGGCTCTCTGTATCGAAACGACCAGGGTTTAGCCGTGAAAGCGATTTCATGGTTGACGGGTGGCGGGTCTTCAAAATTATGGCGGAATTTGTCAGCGGTTTTGAGACGATGTCCGATGCCGGTCCGGCTGTAACCGTTTTCGGCTCTACGAGGGTGGCTGAAGGCAGCCCTGAATACCTCCTGGCCGAGAAGCTCGGAACACTGCTTGCCGCCGAAGGGTTTGCGGTGATTACCGGCGGAGGGCCGGGGGTTATGGAGGCAGCGAACAGGGGCGCGCAGAGTGCCGGCGGCGTATCCATCGGCTTCAATATCAAGCTTCCCAACCAGCAGAATCCAAACCGCTATATCGATCAGGATAAACTGGTCAGCTTTCAATATTTTTTTGTCCGGAAAGTGATGTTTCTGAAATATGCGCAGGCCTTCATAGCCCTGCCGGGTGGTTTTGGAACCCTCGATGAAGTATCGGAAGCCATAACACTGATTCAGACCGGCAAAAGCGAACGGTTTCCGGTCATTCTGATGGGGAAGAGCTACTGGGATGGTTTTTACCGCTGGATCAAGGAGACCATGCTGCAGGAGAAAGGCTATATCAGCGAAGAGGATCTTGGATTTATCTATCTCGAAGAGAGTCCGGAAGCGGTGGTGGAGATCATCAAAGGGTTTTATCCTGATGGCTATGCGCTTAATTTTTAGTTCCGGGTTTCAGGCTCATCAGTACGATGAGTCAAGCCAGCTCACCACGGCAAGGCTCTCTTTCGGGTTTAATGCCTTTTCCGGTTTCAGGGTGTAGTAGAGGTTCTGATGATTCCGGCCATGAGAGAGGACGGTGATGATTTTTCTTTTCAGCCGGCCGGTTTCTTCAATTTTATTATTGTTCCAGAGTGAAAAATTCAGAACATTGCGTCCGGAGTTGACACTGCCGGATATAAGCCAGGAGGCAGGTGCGATATAGCCAAGAGCGGGCCAGGCGGTTTCGTTGGAGTGGCAGTCATAACAGCCCTTTTTCAGAGAGTTTTTTACCGCGTATGGTGCCTGAAGATCGCTCTGTACCGGAGGGTTGATGCGTCGTAACGGTATAAATTGTATTATCATGAGCAGAAGAACCGTCCAGCTGGCGATGGTTTTTATGGAGTAATTCATGGTTGAAAGCCGGTAAGCGGTTTCTCTGATCTCTTTTTAATTCTCAAGATTTTTTATCGTGATATTTCCCTGTGAAAAAGCTGTCTGGTACCATCTTCCGCAGATCAGGGCCGACCTTGCCATCGAGCTGGTGAAAAGCGGCATGACCCAGTCCCAGGCGGCAAAAAAACTTGGTGTGACTCCTGCTGCTGTTTCACAGTATATTCATAAAAAACGGGGGCAGCAATCACAAAAAAGCAGGCCATACCGTCAGGAGATCAAGGCCGCAGTGAACAGAATCTGTGAAGAGGCCGCCAATGAAGAGCTTCAGGTCATGGTTTGCAAATGCTGTCACATCCTGCAGAAAGAGGATCAGAAGGAGGGGTGAGCAGCTTTTGTTTTATGAACAGCGCTACAAGCTGTCATGCACGGTTTGAAGGCGAGGCGCACAGAGTCCCGCCGTGTCGGTATAATGCCCTTGCGTGAAGCCCTGCTGCCTACAGTTCGACAATAATATGTGACTCTGTTGAGTGCCCGCTCAGCAGATTTTTCAGGGTATCAATCAATTCCGTGCCGTATTTATTCAGATAGTAGAAAATATTGATCAACCGTTCCTGGGGTACTCCTTCCGGAAAGAGCGATGTCTCAGCTTTAAGGATCTGCTCAAGCAGCTCCTCATGCTTTCTTCGGCTTGCCTTCCAGGCTTTCTGTTCAATGACTTCGACAATTTTTTCTGACTGAACGGTTGATGCCGCAAGAAGCGGTTCAAGGGTCGGGTCAATCTTGGAGAGTATTGGCCTGAGGGCGGCAAATGTCCGGCGAATCTCCTCCTTGCTCTGTTCAAACAGGGCGTCAAGCTGAGGATTTTCAGCTATACCGACCGCATTTTTTTTCAGCTGCTGCAGGTCGCTGAAGACGGCATTGTATATCTGTTTTCGTGAGAATCCGGGTTTGCCGGTTACCTGAAGCAGCTTGTCCATAATGCGGCTGATTTTTGGCTCTACGAGCGTGAAGCTGCCTCTCGGAATGATAAAGGGCATGCTGATGCCGAAGTGCTCGTAATTTTTACGGTACTGTGCCAGATAGCTTATCTCCCCGGGGCCTGCAATGGTTGCAAATGTCGGCAGAACATAGTCCTGGACAATCGGCCGGAGAACCACATTGGGGCTGAACTGTTCCGGATGGTCCTGACAGAGCTCAAGCATCTGGTGTTTTGAGTAGCGCTGTCTGTCGGGGGTAATCGAGAAGGATTCGTCTGAGCCGTGCTCGATTTTTTGACGCTGACCGTGTGTGTTAAGAAAATAGAGGTTGACGCTTCTTGGTTTTGTCTGGGCTGCATAGCCGAGATTTTCAAGCCGGGAACTCTGGGCAACTACATTATAGGATGATGCCGGCGCCGTTGAGAGCTCCTTCAGGAAGATATTGGCGGAGAGCCTTTTGAAATCGGGATCCTGGGTGGAAAGCAGTATCAGGGGGTGATCGCTGAAGAGCAGCATCATGGTGGATGCAAAGCTCATCTCGAAGGTATTTCCGGGATAATAGCACTCCGTAAGAATTTTTGTAACACGCTCCTTGTGTGTGGAGTCCGGCAGGAGCAGGAGAAACTCCTCGACGGTGCGGCTGATATCCTCTCCAAAAGAGCTGTTGGCAACCATCTGGTCCGCCATCCGGCGCCAGGGCTCCTGGCGGAAATGAGTCACCCTGTTTTCCGAGAAAAGCGCGGTATGGGCAGACTCTTCGTAATCATGGTCTTCACCTTCGAGCCAGAAGATCGGTACAAAGTCATATTCGGGAAAGAGTACCTTCTGGCGTTCGGCAAACACAATGGCGGTGAGGGCTTTGTAGATGGTATAGAGCGGTCCGGTAAAGAGTCCGAGCTGCTGACCGGTTACAATGGCCATACATCGCGGTGAGCGGAGCTTTTCGATCTCCCTGAGGTGAAGCTCATTGCAGCCGAAGCGGGTATTCTGTCGCGAAAGCATGGCGGAAAGGGTATCCCGGTCAAACCTTCTCGATCCGAGCATGCCGAGCTGACGGTAGTAGTCCGACTCCTTCTGGTAGTCAAGGTGAAAGCAGTCGGCAATCAGGGCGGCACGTTCAGGGCCCTCTGAGGTATAGTCGCGGAAAAGCTTTGAAAATCCCTTCTTTGGTGTCAGGATATGGCGGTAGTCGAGAAGAAAGGTGTTCACATTGTTATTTTTGCAGGTTCCATTGTTCAAGGGTGCCGATAAGGCTGTGGTTGGTCATGTCACAGGAGATCGGTGTGATAGCCACATAGTTCTGCCGCACGGCAAATTCATCGTCGCGTATATCCTTATCAAGCAAGCGAAGGGTGCCATTCAGCCAGTAGTAAGGATTGCCGTACATGTCATTTCGTTCAATGGCACTCTCCTCCCATCGGGATCGACCCTGCCGGGTGATAACAGCCCCGGAAATCAGGGATTCCGGTACATTGGGAATATTGACAGAGAGAACGGTGTCCGGAGGAATGCCTTCAAGCAGCACTTTTTTTACCAGTTTGCGTGCAAATTTTCCGGAATAGGTGAAATCGGCATGCTCATAGGTTGCCAGTGAAAAAGCCAGAGAGGTTATTCCCTGAATTGCCCCTTCAAGTGCCGCGGCTACCGTGCCGGAGTAGAGGGTATTGGTTGCCGTATTGCTGCCGTAGTTGATGCCGGAGACGATCAGGTCAGGTTTTTCAGGCAG
>Ga0172372_10003151_pt1 | contig 24529 bp, 20 predicted proteins | sample LakKiv5m_2_FD_114544 | JGI IMG/M metagenome (GOLD analysis project Ga0172372, IMG submission 114544) | Freshwater microbial communities from Kabuno Bay, South-Kivu, Congo - kab_092012_9.5m | ecosystem: Environmental > Aquatic > Freshwater > Lake | place: Democratic Republic of the Congo...
AATTCATATTACCCCCAAAATCGTATGGTTATTTTAAGGTCTGGCTTAGTATTTGATAGGCTTTTCAAAGATTCCAGACAAAAGTCTGGGAGTTTACCTTTGCAATCACTTAAGTCCAAAACCGTCAGGGACAAGCTATCAATTTCTTTTAAAGCGCACAGAATTTTATTAAGTTGACCATAATAATTGTGGTTCATGACTTCTAAATTCAGGTACGTAAGGCATGAATTATTCTGAAGCATTGTTATTAGGTTCTTCCTATCTTCTTTAAGTTGAGAATCATCCAATTGTACTTTCAATTGTTGAATCGTTTTATGAGAGCCCAGCCCTTCCATGATTGGTTTTATCCAGTTCCTAGAGAAATTGCTGTTGATATCTTTACTTATGTTGCTTAAGTCTAAAGACTTAACGTTTGTTTCGCAAACAATTTGCCGAATAAGGTTTTGGTTTTTTGTTGGGTTCAAACCTGCATTCTCAAAAGCAAGCTTAATGTTTTTTTCAGGGGAGCCTATTATCCCTTCCCAAGTGAGGGTAAACCAAGGAGCCCTTCTGTAAGAGGCGTCATCTTGACTTTCCATTAAATATCCCATGACAGAGATCATTTGCTCGTTTGATAGAGATAGTGCTTCAAGAGTTGTATTGGCTTTAAGGCCTTCTGCGAGATATGCTTCTTTTTGGTTGTCGGGATATTTAGCTTTGAGATTCAAAGACTTAAGCTTTGTATTTGTTTTGAGCGCATTCGCAAGCATGCCTATACAAGTCGGAGATATGAGCATCCCACTTAAATTCAGCCAAAAATAAGGTTCATCTTGCGAAAGTTCTTGTACCAGAGTATTAAACCAAATTCCAAAGGAGTGAAAGTGCTTGCTTAACTCTATCTCTTCATGGGCATTCTTAAGGATGGCCGATATGGCGCGATCATTGTTATTATATGCAGCCTCCTCAAGATATTTGCCGGGGTTTTTAAGAGCTTCTTGCCAAGTATTACAAAACCAGGGTGCTTTTGTGAAAGGGCCTTCTGGGGAAGAAATAAGTTGCATCATAATTTCCGGCAGCTGCCAATCCTCTGGCAAGATTAAGGTGCATAGGGTTGCATTGTCCTTGAGTCCTTCTAAGAGCGGGGACATCCATTCGTTAACCATATAATGAAGATTAAGCTGTGTAAAATCTAAGTGCTCAATTGTTGATTTCTTGACCCAATCCGTAAGAAGAGACCAATTCTTGTTCGTTATTGCAGCTTGAAGGGTGTCAAGAGAGGTGTAAGATGCTGATTGAACTTTTTGAAACCAAGGCGCAGCCTGGAAGGCACCTTGCTGGCATTGGGCGAGCGTGCCCATTACTTCAAACATTTCTTTTGTTGGAAGAATTAACTCTTCAAGGGTTGCATTTTTTTTCAACCCTTCTGCGAGGAGCTTGGTTTGCGATGAAGGGAGTAATTGTTCGCCTATCTTCAAGCTTCTAAGTGTTTTATGGGATTTCACTACATCCGTAAGGGCGGTTAAGCCATCTGGGTATAAATAAGAAGCTATTTTTAGGTTTGGTTCTTTATCAAGAAGGGATAAAGTTAAATTGAAACATTGTGCGTTCAACAATTTCGCAAAATCACATTGTGCTTCTTTTTCTACGATATTCCGCATAACATTAAACCAGGCTTGCAAGTCTCCTTTTAGATCCTGCGGATAAAGAATAAGTTCATTCAAAATTTTGTATGAAAGATCCTCATTAAGTCCCCATTGAATTTTATTGACGCCCTTCTCTATGAGCATTTTGACGATATCAGAGAAATTAGGAGTTTTTTTGTCTATCACGTTGAAAATTGGAATTTTTATATTATGAAAACTTTGACAATAATTTATATTTGGAAAATCTTTGTTTAAATCAACTTCAGGGTACTTCTTTAATATTTTACTAAATAAACTGGGATTTCCATGTTTTACAAGTGCCGGAAGAAAGTTTAAAACCATAGGAAGGGGGAGTATTTCCTTTTTACTTTCAAAAATATCCATACAGGTCACGATAAACCCTTCAACAGTCTCTTTATTGGAATTTTGTGCTAAATATATAAATCCATCTATAGGTAGGGATTCTTCTGGCTTTTCACCCGTTATTTTTTCATATGCCATAGCGTAAATTGTTTTGATCATGGGTATTTCTGTAAAGCTTCCGGGAATACCTTGCGTGTGCTCAGCCAACCAATCTGCAACAATATGCACCGTTGTTTTCCGCATTTCGGCATCATAGGCTTGCTTTTCACGCTCGCTTAAGGGGAACCGGTCAAAGGCACAAGTTCTGACAAAGTTAAGGTTAAGAAATGTGTCAGGTTGGAGAAATCGCCGATTTTCCGGCATCATGGATTTTTTCTGTGTGGTATCATTCTTAAATGAATCAAACCGAACGCGGCTCGCTTGGGCTTTTGGCTTAGCGTGGCTATATTTTCCCGTACTTTCATGATCCAAAGGATGTTCAAATTCCCATTGCAGTTTTTGTTCACGTTGCCATTGGTGCTCCAATTCGCTCTGAATCGCATGAACAAACTGAGAGGTGGATTGCCTTGTTTGATGCTGATAATCTGTAAAAATAAAGCTTCCTCCACCAGGTGTTGGGTAATTATAGTCATCGAGAGTTTCTGGATTTTGACTGACGGCAATGAGTACGCTATTTTCAAAGGTGGGGTGTTGATATTTATAGAACTGTTCAAACAGAGAATGGAAATAGGAATAGTCTGGTTTAGAAAATCCGCACAAGGCCATGGCCTCTTGAAAACGAGCACTCATGTCCTGTGGGTTAACGCTATGGTTACCTGTAAAATATTCAACAGAAGATGAGGTGCTAACCGTTGTCGTGTGGGTGGCGAAAAGAACAAAATTGAAAAACATCATCGCATTACGTGTCTCGTTGTCTTCAACGGGACCGGTTCGATTGATCATATCCCATATGGTTTTGTCTTTTTTGAAATAAATATCCGTTCCGCGGGTGGCGACAAGCTGGTTTAAAGAGCGAATCCCAATGAGTTCCCTTAAATAGGTAAATGCTTTAAATAAATTATTCAGGTTATCGCTTGCGCCATGGATAAATGTAGGCCATTCCCTATTGTGCTCATCCCAGTCCAGTATATCTGCAAGTACGTCATAATCGCTTTCTTGGACCACAATTCCTCTGTTTTGATTTTTTTTCTGCCAGTACTCGACATCATTATTCTGGTTAATAAAAGTCTTAATATTTGCAATATTGGCGGCCCTGCGTGGATTTGGGCTTCCTTTAAAATCTTCCGGCTCTTTATATTGGTCTCCTAGAACCATGGCAAAATGGATTTGGCTGAGAGTTTTTTCACATTTTGGATTCCAAAAGGCCGGTTTAATGGCTGTGGGGGCCTCAATTTCCTGAAATTTCCGCTTGAGCTGAACCACGGCCATGCCATGGGCTGCCACAGCATTGGCAAGTGTTTTATTGTTATCTGTTGGTTCGCTGGACGTGGGCAGATAAAATTCCTTTTGAATTTGGAAGAACGCTTCAGTAGTCCACGTATTGCCAATTTGATAGCATTGGTTAAAGGAATCTTGAATATTAAAGTAAGCATCAGATAGTGTTACATGGAGTTTTTTATCCAACCATAGCTTACAAAGCATGGATTCCCCAGATTGTGTAGATAGGCTTTGGAATAGGGGTGCATAAAGTTGAATGCTGTCGCCTTCTACTTGCAAAGTGTGATTGCCACTGGCAACAGCTCTCCACAAGTCAAGGGCTTTTACCCATTTGAAATCTGTATATTCCCTGTTGTGCCCCTCTGTTGTGTTTAAGAGCTTTTTCTTGAAAACATCAGAGGAAAGGTACTTGATGTTGTGGAAATACATGCGATAGAAAAAGGGGCTATTGTTTTTTTCCGTGATGGTATCAATAAACGGCTGATGGCTTAAAAGGTCGGGATGAGGCGCATAGATGCCATTTGATTCTTCCTTACTTTCTCGTGAGGCTGTTTCATGAGGTGTTTCTCCATCTTCACTTTCGCCTCCCAAATTACACCAACCTCCATTGTCATTTCGCTGGCCAAGAAGAATATGGATTTCATCCTCAAACAAAGCATAATGAAGGATACCGGCAGCTGTTTTATCCTTTTTCCCAATGACGCGCTTGGAAAGTTTGTGGCGGTTAGCGCTCACTACAGAAGGTTCTATGTAGACCGCACTTCCTCGCTCTTCATCTTTGAGCAGCTCTAGGGGAACGGTGGAGAAAGAACAACTTGGGTCATCTTTAAGGAGCTCATAAGCCGTGAAAACATCCTCATTAAACAGAATCCAATCCAGAGGCTGGACAACAACACCTGCTATGTCAGGGTGCGATAGATAACGGCGCAACCCTTCCGTTACAAGCCCCCGCTCTTGGTGAGCTTCTGGGCTCATGTCGTTATGAAGTTTCGTGGTGGTGGCTTGCTTCTTTGAAAGAATCTCTTCTTTCTCCATCGCAAAAGCTGGAAGGATAGATTGAGACACCAGGGTGGTCATCAATAGAATTGAGGTAATTTTCTTTAAAATCATTTCATAAATCCATTTTTTCAAATAATGAGAATGCGAGAAACTTTGTAAAATATATTTTTAACTTTAATAGAGGAGATGTAGGTATTCTTAATTTAGATTTCAAGAGTTTAATATAAAGAATTAATATTCAAGGAAATATTTGCAAATAGCATGAGGGGTTGTGTCCATAAAGTTAACGAAAAATAAAACATTTCCATTCTAACATGGCTTAGGGAAATGACGATGAAAGGGATGACAAATGGGAGATTATAGATTCTCATGGAAAAGCAGGAAGCTCTACGTGGACATTCTTGCCAGCTTTTTCTTCATTACCTTTGGCACAACCCTTGCAACAACATGGTACACGTACCAATCAAATTCTGAGTCACTAATTCATGTATCTGAGGACCTTTTGACCCATGTAAGCAAATTCTCCGTTGATAAGGTTATTTCTTATTTAAATCAAGCCCAACTTATTACCCACTTAGGCGCGAACATTGTTAAAGAGAAATCACCCATTAGTAATGAAAACCAACCCCTCATTGCCTTTATGGAAGGAATTTTACAAGCTTATCCTTATTTGTCTTCTATTTATATTGGAACGGAGGACGGTAAATTTCTACAGGTGAAGAGTTTAGATTCTACTTCAACATATAGAACTGACCCTTCGCGCACGCTTCCAGGGGGTAGTATAGCTTCGATTCGATTCATCGATCGGGAAAATGGGAATGTTTCAGAAGTTTGGGAATATCAAGATATTGAAGGCAAAATTCTCGATCAGGAGAGTATCCCAAAAGTGATGTATAACCACAAAATTCGGGATTGGTATGTGGGCGTTTCTCAAAGCCGAAGCCCCCAGTGGAGTGATGTCTATGTTTTTAGCTCAACGAAAAAACCTGGAATTACAACAGGATACCCACTTTTTGATTCAAAAGGTGTATTTATTGGTGTGATTGCGATTGATATTGAAATGGGAGCTATTTCAGAGTTTCTCAATGAAACGCGCATTTCTAAAGAATATGCCGCTTTTATTCTAACGGAAAAAGAAGAGGTTATTGCAAGTACGGACAAAACACAAATGGTTAAAGTCGAGGGTGAGAAGGTTCGGGCTATTAATTTGAATGAGCTGACTGATAAGCGCGTTATTTTAGGGTATCAGAAGTTTAGAAATGATCAAAAAGACAACTTTACATTCGAAAAAGATGGTGTTGAGTATATTTCAAGTTTTTCCTTCTTTCCAAAAACGTTTGAGAAGAAATGGTCGATTGGTCTTATCGTCCCTTTAGATACCTTTATTGGCAGTATCAAAGACACTCAGCGGAAAATTTTACTCATTACCTTTTTAATTTTCTTGGTATCTGTCGCGCTCATTGGCTTCATTGCGCGGCGGATCGCACGCCCCATTATTTCATTGTCTGAAGAAGCAACACGCATTAAGAATTTTGAGCTGGATAATAATGAGGAAGTTAGTACAGATATTTATGAGCTTCAGCTTCTCAACAATTCCATCTCTTCTATGCGCATGAGCATGCGAGCGTTCTCTAAGTTTATTCCCAAAGTGTTGGTGGCTAAATTACTGAGAACAAACCAAACTGTGAAAATTGGAGGAAAACTACGCCGTGTGACCTTGCTGTTCTCTGATGTTGTTAACTTTACAACAGTTTCTGAGAGTTTCCCGCCTGAAAAACTTGTCCTCCATTTGTCAGAATATTTTGAAGAAGTCACCCAGATTATCATGAAGGTCAATGGCACCATTGATAAGTATATTGGCGATGCTGTTATGGCGTTTTGGGGAGCTCCTATTGTCGATAAGGACCAAGCTTTGAATGCTTGTCGGGCCGCGCTTACACTCCAAAACCGTTTGGGACATTTAAATCGGCAATGGGCGATAGAGGGTAAGCCCGTTCTAGAGACGCGGATTGGTATCCATACAGGGGATGTGATTGTTGGGAATATGGGGTCTTCTGACCGGATGAACTATACAGCCCTGGGAGATACCGTGAACCTAGCGGCTCGCCTAGAAGGCACTAATAAAATGTATCACACTCATGTTATTATTAGTGAAGAAGTTCATCAAGAAGTCAAAGATTATTGTTTGGTTCGTCCCATTGATCTTGTTGCTGTTAAAGGCAAAACGAAGGGCGTGAAAATATATGAATTAATTGGTCTCTTCCATGATGATCCAGCCCTTCTTCCCAGTGAAATGCAAGTCAACTATTGCAAACTCTTTACGAAAGCATTTCAGCTTTATCTCGAGCGGCGTTGGGACGCAGCAATTAGTTTATTGGAAGATATGAAAAGCCACTTTGGCGATGACTATACAACCACCCTATACCTGGAACGATGCGTTAATTTTAAAGAGAACCCCCCTCCTGAGGATTGGGATGGTGTTGTTCATCTGACAGAGAAGTGAGTTTAATTTTGAGAAAGGGTGCTTCATAAAGGCAATTTTAAACCTTAAGGACGCCTTGAGGCAATCGCGTAAGTTATTGAAAGTGCTTCATCGACAGATGTGTCCGATGTCGGGTAATAATCACACGTTTCAATTTTGAAACCTGCTTGCATGAGGCCTTTCTTTAGAGAATCCGCGTCAATGAGTTGGATGGTGTCAGGTAGATTTCCTTTTTGTTCTGGCATCAAGCCCCATAAATTTTCAATCCTGCCTGGCCATGGTTCATTATTTAATTTTTGTTGGTCATAGATGGGCCTGAGGGGTTTCCATTTTTTTCTTAATGGGCAAGGGGAGGTAATATATACAATTCCTCCATCTTTGAGGGCTGTGTAAACCTTAGATAAAGCCAAAAAGATTTCATTTGGAGTCAAAAATATCAGTATGCGGGAAAGTAAAATGCCATCGTAAGTATTTGAAGGTAAGTTAATTGTACCCGGAAAGTGGCCACAATGCACTTCAAGTCGAGATTCATAACTTTTAGGGCAATTTTCTAAAAGAATATCCAGGTGGCGTTGATCAAGATCGACAGCCGTAACTTGCCCGCCTCTTTTAAGGGCTTCAAAGGTAGAATACCCAAAGGCAGCTCCGATATCTGTGAAATGGCCTTGCGTCCTTTCAACATGATGTAAAAAGGCCAAGAAAGCAGGATCTGACCTTAAAAACATGTATCCCATAGCATTGAGAGTTTTTATTTTGTCGCTGGGTTCTATAGCTACCATAGTTAACACTTAAGGGAACTTTGACAAGGAAGGCAAGCCTTAATTCAGAAGACAAAAAGTCATCCTGCTAAAAAAGTATTAATTCTTGATCAACGCCCCTTGTTCCTTCGCGGCTTTGCGGTAGGAGACGATGCTGAAGGGGAATGTGCTCACATACCCAACAGCGATGAGGGTAAGCGTTAACCATGGCTTGCTGAATAAGGCAGCCGTTGAAACAGCAATAATCAACATAAAGGGAAGAACATATTCGTGAGGAATGTGGATTTTCTTTAACGAAAATGTTGGCATTGCGCTGACCATCAAAACGGCGACAGCAGAGAGGATTGTGCTACAGAAAAAGGGGCTGGTGATGAAAGAAGAATCAGGCCATTCAAAAGACATGACAAGAGGGCTAATTGCTAATGCGGCGGCGGCGGGGGCTGGTGTTCCGGTAAAGTAAGCTGTTGACCAGGCAGGCGTGATTCCTTCAATGCTGCGGGTATTGAAGCGTGCCAGGCGTAAAGCCATACAGACGCTGAATAAGAGGACGAAAGCCCATCCAAAGCCACCCCATTCATGCAATGTGAAGAAATACATGACCAATCCTGGAGAGACCCCAAAGCTAATAAAATCTGAAAGGGAGTCAAGCTCTGCACCAAAGCGACTTGTACTGCCTAAAAACCGGGCAAGACGACCATCTACGGCGTCGAGAATTCCAGCAATAATAATGGCAAACACGCACCATTCCCACCGTTCCAATAAGGCAAAGCGGACGGCGCTTAATCCTGTACAGAGCGCTAGAACGGTTGCAATATTCGGAAGCATCCCAAGCAAAGAGTAGCCTTGAAGAGGATGTTTTGTGAGGCGCCCGCGTAAACGGGGGGTGAGCTTGCGGCGTTTGGGTTTGCCATCGGCCTTATGGCTTGCTGCCATGGCTGTTTTTCGTTTCCAGGCCATTAGTGGCAAATTCCTTCAGGGAGGAGTTTTTTTGACGTTTCTTTTGTGGTTAAATCAGCGATAACCGTTTCTCCTCCAATCATGCGTTGCCCTTCAATGATAAGGGGATAAGCCCCTTCCGGCAAGTAAATATCCGTACGGCTGCCAAAGCGGATGAGGCCGAATACAGCTCCCGTCCCAACCGTGTCTCCTTGTTTGACATCACATAAGATGCGCCGTGCAATCAGGCCCGCGATTTGGACAATAGCAACTTTGGTGTGGTCTTTCATCTCAATAACGAGGGTTTGCCGTTCATTATGGTCACTGGCGTCATCAAGGGCAGCATTCAGGAATTTACCAGGGTGATAAATGGACTTGATTATTTTTCCCCCAATGGGGATTCGGTTGACATGGACATCAAAAACATTCAGGAAAATGCTAGCTCGAAGGCGCGGGGCAGTGCCCATTTCAAATTCGACCGGGGGTGAGACCTTCTTAATAGCGCAAACAATACCATCTGCTGGGCTAACAATTAAACCATCCTTCTTTGGCGTAATACGTTTAGGATTCCGGAAGAAGTAGGCGCACCATCCAGTGAGGGCCATTCCTAAAAATCCGAGAGGCTGGGCTACGAAAAATAACGCGAAGGTAAGAGCTGCAAAAATACCAATAAACCGCCATCCTTCTGGATGAATCTGAAGAGGAAAAAATAGGGACATTATACTTTTTGACTCCTTGGGTCTCAATTATTTTCCCACACTGCCTTGAAGCTATAAAAATATCAAGAGGGATCAAGACTCAGAAGCCATGAAATATATATTAAAAGGTGTGTTACCCCTTACTCTATGATTCGGTGTTTTTAACGGCGTAGGTCTCGTGTCAGTAAGCTCGTCCAAAAACCTTCAAGATTGGTAAGTAAGGTGTCCAATTGGGCAGCTTTTGCTGCATCAACACCTTCCTGAGCAAGGGCTTTTGCGTGCATTGTGAACAATTCGTCCAGTCTGTCATGAAGCTTCACTCCCTTATCTGAGAGTTTGACATGGCTGGAGCGTCGGTCATGGGTACTTGGTTCTTGTACCAAATAGCCATTTTGAACCATCTTGCGCAAATTATAAGAAACATTAGATCCAAGATAATATCCACGATTGGTCAACTCTCCAACAGTCACTTGTCCGCGCCCCACATTATAGAGGACGAGACATTGAACGTTGTTGATATCCCGGATCTTCATTCGATCCAACTCAACCTTCACAACCTCTAAAAAAAGGCGGTGGAGGCGTTCGATCATCACAACCGATTTAAAATAATTTTCTTTCATAATACACCTCTTAAAAAATTTGCAGTTTCAATTTAAATTTACCGCTAATTGGTTAAAATTCTTTTAAGCTTTTAAAAATAAAAAATATATAAACCTTGTATATGAAGCAACCAACCATACTAAAGGCGCCTTTATTTATGGAGTTTGCCAGGACTACCGCTGTAACCCCCCAAGTACAGTTTTATAGAAAATACAACTTTATTGAATATAGTGCCGTCATCCTGATTGTTTGACTTTATCATCTCTCGTGAACGAAGGCCCCTGGGCGATGTGCAAACTATTATTCTTTCTATGCCAGTGAAGACGCTATGTTATCATCCCAAGCTTGGCCTGGAAACCTCATGACAACCCAATAGTTCCCTATTGACGCTTATATATTTATACCTTTCCTTAAGGTTTTTCAATACTATAGATACGAAAAAGAAAAATAAAAATTTATTTCTCTCAATTTTTAAGGGGTTATGAAGGAGCTAACCTGAGAATGGATTTCATTTTTTCTCAAGAAAATCCAGGCCTTCGAATGAAAAAATGTCAACTCTTGAAAAGAAACCAAAAATGCCGGATGATATCTTAATAAAAATGAATATAAATGAAAATCCTAAGTTAATGATTGTTGCAAAGAAAAGAGAGAATTTTGACCCTTTGAACGTCGCAGCAGGAATTGCAGATAATTCTTTGTGGAATTGGGAGAGATTACACCCTGATGAATTGGCAATTGATATTCCCGGTCAGTGGGGCGAGTACCGATTTCATCTTTGCTGGCAAGCGGAATCTAACCTATTTTACCTGGCTTGCTTCCTAGATTTGAAGATCTCTGACCCCTTGCCCGTTGGCATCTATGAATTATTAGCATTGGTCAATCGGCGGCTATGGATGGGGCATTTTGATCTCGTTGATAATCAATGGGTTGTTTTTCGCTATGCCCTTCCCCTTTCAGGTAAGAAACCTAAAGAAGTGAGCCCTCAGATAGAAGAACTGATGGATACTATTATTGGAGAATGCGAAACATTCTATCCAGTCTTTGGTACCTTGCTAACGCATGGTGTTTTGCCTCAAGATGCGTTACAGATGGGACTTATAGACACATTTGGAGAAGCTTGAAGCGGCTCTTTAATCCTAAGTATATCCATGACTAAGAAAGGAAAGCTAATATGAAACGGGCTAAATTTCTTCTGGTAGGTTGCGGAATGATGGGCGGAGCCCTAAAGCAAGGGTGGGAGCATACAAAGGCTCCCTTTGAGGTTGTGGTGATTGAACCATCTAATTCTACATATCTACCTCACATAAGGTCTCTACCTCAAGACTATGTCCCTGATCTGATTATTTTTGCCGTTAAGCCTCAAACACTTCCTGAAATTTTACCGCTTTATAAACACTTCTCAACAAAAGGTTGCCTGTTTTTATCAATTGCTGCAGGCGTTAATCTTGACCATTATCACAGTATCCTGGGAGAAGAAACCTATATGATTCGAGCCATGCCGAACCTTCCTGTAACCGTTGGGCAAGGAATGACGGCTTTAGTGACTCGCAGCCCCTTAAGCGAACAGCAACGCGCTTTAGGTGCAGCTGTTTTTGGCGTTTCTGGAAGGGTTATTTGGCTTGAGAAGGAAAGCTTGATGGATGTGGTAACAGCGATATCTGGCAGCGGCCCTGCTTATTTCTTTCGAATGGTAGAGTGCTTGGCAGCAGCCGGAGTTGCAAATGGATTACCAGCAGAAATGGCTATGTTTTTGGCGCGGCAAACAGCCGTAGGGGCAGGAGCGATGCTCGACCAAATACCTGACACTGCCATGGACTTGCGTCTGCGTGTTACAAGCCCTGGAGGAACAACAGCAGCTGCTTTGAGTGCTTTTGATGAAAAGGGAAATTTAGCGAAATTAACGCTTACAGCCGTGAGAGCAGCCATTCATAGAGGACAGGAATTGTCTCAATGAACGAACAGGCAATTTGGAAGTTGGCAACTGAGGGAGGCATGGCAGCCTTAACAATTAATCGACTGGCTGAAGAAACAGGGGAAAACCCCTTTAAATTGGGTCGCCTTTACCCAGAACCAGCCTTCATGGTTTTGGTCTTGGTTGAAGCAATTCACAATCGAACAATGGCAACGCCGCCGCCATCAGCCTCCTCTACTCAAGACTACCTCACAGACATGGTCATGAGTCATTTGGATGCCAGCTTTACTCATCGTGACTCCATCCGACGCTTATGGAGTGACTTGGTGACAATGCCCAAAACCTTGTTAACTCTTCGTCCCTACTTGATGAAGATGGTTGCGCGCATCCTTAAAGAAAGCGGTATTGAGTCGAATGACCTGTGGGGCCCCATTCGTTTGCGGGCTTATTTTGGCCTCTTCCTTTATGTTCTCTATGTTTGGCTTTATGATGATACCCCCCAGCAAGAACACACCCTTGTGACCTTAGACAAGGGTCTAAAACAATTGGAGGCATTGCCATGGTAAACCCCTCCAGGGTTGATGTTGTGGTTATTGGTGGTGGCCTGGTTGGTGGCACACTGGCCATAGCCCTTGCCCAGCAAGGCTTTAGGGTTGCGGTTATCGATCGGGAATCTCCTGAAGAACTTTTAAAGCCGGATGTGGATGGGCGAACAACGGCAGTGTCTTATGGGTCAAAACTCATTTTTGACCAGCTTGGCATTTGGAATAAGGTTGACCATGCAGCAGAGCCTATTTTGAATATCCGTGCATTTGAACGTGATTCACCGTGGGCAATCTATTACGACCATCGGGATGTAGGAAACGTTCCCATGGGCTATATCGTTGAGAATAGGATTCTGCGTCAAGGGATTTTCCATCGAGCGGCAGAATTGTCAGATAGTTTGAATTGGATAGCGCCGGCAAGTGTTACACGTACAGAGCGGACCTTTGAGCGGGTTATCGTTGAATTGGCCGATGGGTATACCCTAAGCGCTTCTCTTTTGGTGGGAGCGGAAGGTCGCCTTTCTCCGACGCGGGATGAAGCAGGTTTCAAGACCTTCCAGTGGCGTTATGAGAAGCTGGCCCTCATTGCCCATGTCAGCCATGAAAAGCCCCACCAAGGATCAGCTTGGGAAATTTTTCAGCCGCAAGGGCCATTTGCCATTCTTCCCTTAAAAACTTGTCCTGTAACGGGGGCCTACCGGTCTGGCATTGTATGGACAGGTTCTCCCAATGATATTAACCGGTTACTGGCGTTGGACGATGGGGCTATTTCAACTGAATTGCAAGAGATTTTTCCCTATTTTGGCGCCATTCAATTATCAGGAAAGCGGTGGTCATATCCCTTAAGTGCCATGATCGCAAAAAGAACAGTTGATCATCGCCTGGCAATTGTGGGAGATGCGGCTCATACGGTCCATCCAGTAGCTGGACAAGGGGTAAACTTAGGGTGGCGCGATGCTCAAACATTGGCGGAAGTGATTGGAAAAGCAAAGCGCCTTGGTATTGACATTGGCTCCAAAAGTATTTTGCAAGATTATCAGCGGCAGCGCCGCATCGACACAGCATCCATCTTGGCGATGAGCGATGGTATGGTTCGCTTGTTTTCTAATCAGTCCAGCATCTTATCTTTTTTACGTAACACAGGCCTTGGGATTGTGAATCAGATTCCTCCTTTGAAGAGGCGCTTGATGCGCCATGCCATGGGGATTTAAATTTTTGAATTTTAGGTTGTAAGCATCTCATTAAATTTGAAAGGTTAAGTATTAATAGCAATTTAGAAAAAATAAAAACAAATTAAAAAATTCAATAGTTTAATCGCCAAATCTGCGTGGCAATTTATTCTGCAATATCTATTTGACATCTTGAATAGAATAGCTTTGCTTTCGGCGGTTGGCTGGGTACCAGGAGAGGTGCCATTCGAGCATGTTCTGTCACATAGAGGATTCCTTCAGGGTAATAAAGTGTGAATAATGCCGGAGCACCATCTAGAATACCAGAAAAACTCAAGCGCTCATCAGTAACCTGAAGAATAATGCCTTCTACGCTAAGTGCTCTTTCTAAAGCATCTTTATTCACATAGGTCACAGTCTTTTTATAAGAATTGAAAACAATGGTCGGGGAGGAATTGGTAATTCTATCTTCTCTTATACCAAAATCTTTACCATTGTAATCAATTCTAACCCCATTCAATCCATTACATACAGCGGTTAATATTTGCGCCTTAAGCTGAGGGATGCTAAGAAAAAAAAGAGTTATATAAATAATTTTTCGCACCTTAAATTCTCCTTGCCTCCTAAATTCTTCTTACCTCTTGATATACCCATAATCGTAAAATTTAAGTTGTTTATATTTTCTTAAAATCAGCATATTAATAAAAAAGTACCAAATGCTTCCCACTTTAATAATAACTTATAGTGAGACCCCTAGTCTCTAAGCCTCTCCCTTGCTCTCTCTTTACAGAGTTTCTATAGTATGATTATGAAGATCAATTTTGACCATTTCCCTCTCATGGGGGATTCCACAACTCAGCACCTTTTCCAGCTCTTTGCGGATCGGGGCATTCAAGCCCGTTTTGTGGGAGGGTGTGTGCGTGATGCCATTCTTGGTATTGCAGCCCAGGATATTGACGTTGCGGTTCCCCTTCTGCCAGACGAGATTATTTATACTCTCACAACAGCAGATATCCATATTATTCCAACAGGCTATGACTTTGGCACAATAACAGCTGTTATGGAGAAGCGTCCATTTCAAATTACATCCCTTCGGGTTGATTGGGAGACGAATGGTCGGCACCCCCGCGTCACGTATGGTACGGATTGGGAAGAGGATGCAGCACGGCGTGACTTTACCATGAACGCCCTCTACGCTGATAAAGACGGGGTGGTGTATGATTATTTTGGGGGCGTCGATGACCTGAAAGCTGGTGTTGTCCGCTTTGTGGGGGACGCTCCCCAACGCATTCAGGAAGATTATTTGCGTATCTTGCGCTATTTTCGTTTTCTAGCCTGGTATGGCCATGGTCCCCTTGATGAGGGAGCGGTTGAGGCATGTACGGCCCTGGCTCATGGGCTTAAGGAGCTGTCTCGGGAACGTATAGGGCATGAATTTCTAAAGTTGCTAGGAGCACCACAGCCATTACCAAGTTTAAAGCTCATGAATCAATGTGAGGCAACACCTTTTATTTTGCCTCATCCCATAAACCTTCAGGCCCTGGAGGCTCTTCTAAATTTTGGGGAAACATCAACAGCGCTCTGTCGTCTAGCGGCTCTTTCATTGCCCCAAATTGATGATAAAGGACTTGCGAAAGCCTTGCGCCTATCTCGGGAGCAGAAGCGCTATCTTCATGAATGTGCTCATCGCCTGGAAGAATATCCCAGTTCTGAACGGACAATTTACCGGAACCTTTACCAAGATGGGGTGGCGTTTTTCAGAGATTTGACCATGTTAAGCTTGGCTTTGCGCCCTTTAAGCTCGACGCCATCCATTCTCCAAGCAGCCTTCAAAATTGCAGCATCCTGGAAAGCACCGACATTTCCTCTTAAAGGCCAAGACCTGGTTGATATGGGTATCAAAAAGGGACCCGAATTGGGAGCTTTATTAAAACGTTGCGAAACCTGGTGGATTAACGAAGCTTTCCAGCCCAACCGAGAAGCCTGCCTATCTTGGGTGAAGAATAATGGGATGTGAGGTTATTCTCCGCTATTTCCGTACTTTCCCTATTTTATATCTAGACATCTTCTGCCAGATTTATTATGTCTTGAGGACTCGGTATAAAAAATGAGAACGCCCAGATAGCTCAGTTGGTAGAGCAAGGGACTGAAAATCCCTGTGTCGCTGGTTCGATTCCGGCTCTGGGCACCATGGTTTAAAACGTTGGGTTGTGTGTAACAAAACAGCAAAAAAGACGCGACCTCAAATCAACCACTCCCAGTCAACTTTAAACGTCCTTAGCGTTGCTTCCATATGAGGCGGCAGCGGCGCCATAAAGGTCAGTGGTGATCCTGTCACACGATCAGGAAAGGTAATCGCCCGAGCGTGAAGATGCAATTGACGGCTAACAGCTGTAGCAGCTTGCCCACCATATTTTCCATCTCCAAGGACTGGGCAACCTATATGTGCGGCATGTACCCGCAACTGATGCGTCCTCCCCGTTTCAGGAGAGAGTTCTAACCATGAAAATTCAGTAACTCCCCGCTTTTGCAGACCTTTGAGCGTACGATAATTCGTAACAGCAGGCTTTCCACCTTTTATTACGGAGACTTTTTCATAATTCCCCCCTCCCCCCTTCAATAGAGGTGCATTAATCACACCTTGACCAGGTTTGGGTTGGCCAATAACAATGGCCCAGTATATTTTTTTGATATCCCCCTGGCGGAATGCTTGCCCAAGGTAAGCTGCCATATCGCTGGCTTTGGCAACCAGAAACACCCCACTGGTATCTTTATCTAAGCGATGGACCAGATGGTAGCGCACGCCTTTTTGGACACCATAAGCCGTCAATAACCCATCCAAATGACGGAACGTTTTGCTCCCCCCTTGGGTGGCAAGACCAGAAGATTTATTGAGAACCAGAATTTCTTCATCTTCCCACAAAATCATCGATGCAAGGAGAGCCTCATCCTCTTTGGTAAGGGTTATGGGAATCGTCCTATGTCTAGGTTCAGCAGGTTTGTGAATAGCCGCATCAATAGTATCAGGAACATCAACCACTTGACCAACCGCAACACGAGTGTTAGCGGTAACTTTCTTCCCATCAAGCCGGATCTTACCTAGCCTCAGCAGTTTCTCAATAATCCCTTGATTCAACGTCGGATAATGCTTTCGCAACCAGCGATCAAGGCGCATACCGCCATTATCTTCAACCGTTAAAGAAGTGATAAAAGGTTTAGCCATAGGATAATGTGCCTTTTTTCATGAGAGGATGCCCAACCTGGCAAGAATAACAGATTGGGCATTTGGATAAGAAAGAATTTTTCTAGCTTAACTTTACTCAGCAGCTAAAGCTTCTGAGCTTTCTGCTGACTTTGTGCTTGCTTTGATTTTTGATTTTTTAGGAGCTATCCCCCCTTCTTTCGTAGAAGCTGCTTTCTGAGAAGCAGCATCTTCTTTTTCACCAAAAGCTGCTTCAGCCGCTCTAGTAGGGGTTTCTTCACCTTTTGTCTTAGCAAGGGCTTGAACGGCTGCCTCTTCTTCAGACTGTGCCACATTCACATGAATGTTAACAGAAACCTCCGGATGTAATAAAACACGCACTTGATGCATGCCTAAGAACTTAATTGGCACATCAATTTGAATTTGTCCTCGTCCAACTTTGAAACCCAACTCTTCCAAACCTTGAACAACATCCCCTGACCGAACAGACCCATACAGATGCCCCATTTCACTGGCTTGGCGAATCAGATTGATCATCGTGCCTCCCATTTTCCCAGCTACAACCTCAGCTTCTGATTTGCGCTTCAAGTTTGTTGCTTCAAATTCAACCCGTTTATGCTCGAAGAAATCTAGATTTTGCTTGGTAGCCCGTAATGCCTTCTTCTTGGGTAATAAAAAATTGCGCGCATATCCCGCCTTAACATTAACAACCTGGCCCATTTGGCCTAATTTCTCAACTCTTTCCAGCAAGATCACTTGCATCTTAAATCTCCCCTACTTTATATATCCAACTTTTACTTCTCAATTTTCTTATTGGGCGCCCACCTTTGCTGAAGATGCAATGTTGGTTCTAAAACCCCAAATATTACTATAATTATCCCAGGCCACACAAGGAAAATCGACATAAAGACAATAACGATCATCCACCATTTTGAATTATCAAATTGCTTAAGCCATTCATAAGCAGCCTTCAACCCCACTAAAAATAGAGGAATACAACTCATTAGAGCTATGTTTTTACCTATAAAAGCAAACAAGGGGACCCCTGTCAATATCAGCAATAAGCTTAAAGCTAAAACAATATCCCAAGTTTCATAAAGTTGGGTATCTTCCGGCATTGGATAAGGGCGTTGGGCAAGTTGGGCGCGTGCAACTAACCGCGCCGCAAAAGAGGCATTCACCAGGCACATCATAATCCAAGAAATTGAAGAAATGCCGGGGAGGAGGAAGATAATTTGACTGCTCATTCCTTTTATGGAAGATTCGTCTGCGAATAGAGAGAACCAAGAGTGCAAAACATCCATAACATTGATAGATTGAGAAGATAAGACAAGTATAGTCCCCAGGAAAGTTGTCATAGATAATCCCGTAACCCATGATACAATATACCCGGCTGGGTCACCTTTTTGGGCCCGGAATATAATAAGAAGAGCCGGCACGAAAGTGGTGATAATAAAGGCAAAGCTAGCATGGGCACCTGCTCCGATAGCCACAATTCCAATAGCAATCACCCCTGAAAGGGCGAGCCTAGAAATCCCCCAACTCAAGCCCACAAAATATAAAGGAAGAGCCGCAAAATAAGTCAACAGGAATGAAATAATACTGAAATTTAAAGGGAAAAGGGCCAAAAGCGCACTTAAGGCTCCCCCACAAATAGCCAAAAAAGTCGGCTCAACGTGGCGAATACGCTCCGTGCTCATGTAACTCCCACCCTACTTATATGTTGATCTCTTCCGAGAAAAGTTTCATTAACTTTTACTATACTATGAGACACAGGCCAGGTCTCCCCCTTTATTTTTCTTTATGAGAAAAGGGAAGGGGTTAAACCATGCGTACACCCAACCAACAGAGAGCTGATGATGCGGATAGATAACGTAACTTAAGAGCGGTATTTTAATCCGCCACAAAAGGCATCAAAGCCAAGAAACGGGCCCGTTTGATAGCAACCGTCAACTCACGCTGCTTCTTCATGGACACAGCACTGATGCGGCTGGGAATAATTTTTCCACGTTCAGAAACAAAGCGCCCTAATAACCGAACATCTTTGTAATCGATGGCAAGGGCATTTTCACCAGAAAAAGGGCAAGTTTTACGGCGACGGAAGAATTGGCGCCGAACAGCGCCACCCATATCTTCATTACCGGATTCGTGATTCGAACTCATACGATTTCTCCTTCATCATCTGCTGTTTGGTCTACTTGGAACCTTGGGCGAGACGGCCGATCCGTCACATGACGTTCATTGATTAAAGAACGATCATCTCCAAGGATGTCATCTTGATCATCATCTAAACCGCGATATCGGTCATCATTATAGGCTCGTTGCATCAATTTGGATGGATTCGGGTCGAGCGTTTCCACGCGCACCGTTAAGTGGCGCAAGATATCTTCACTTAACTTCATTTGACGTTCCATTTCTGTAATACCCGCAGCAGGTGAAGAAATGTTCATCAGGACATAGTGACCTTTTTTGTTTTTCTTTATTTTGTAGGCAAGGTTCCGTAAGCCACAAAATTCGGTTTTACTGACCTCACCCTTATGGGCTTTAATCACTTGGGTAAAGGTATTGGCCATCGTCTCAACTTGAGCATTCGTCAAATCCTGACGGGCAATAAAGATGGTTTCGTAATTGTTCATCATGTCTCCTTATGGTTGATGGTTTGAATACCAAAACATTTGGCAAACCACAGCTCACGTCCTGTGAGCAAGGGGACTCATCAATTTTTATGAGTTCGCCATTACTATAGGTTAGGTCTTTAACAAAATCAAGATCTTAATAGTTCAGTACTTTCCCAAAAAACACCCCAAAAATAAAAATATTAGTCTCAACAAAACCCGCTCTTTTACAAAAAGAGATGGCACCTAAGCTGAGGCTGCCCAACCTCTCAATTTACCAGCCCTACTCTATTTTAAAACGCTTAAGAAGGATTTGATACGTAAACGCTTGAATATTTTATTAACAGAAGTTATAGTGCAACCCATAAATATATCATAGATCTTAAGTTTTGTCGGTTTGAAGTACCCCAGTGCTTTGCAAAAGTGTGCGGGGAGACATTAACGGATCTGGCGATAGGATAAGAAATAATAGGATAAGAAATGAGTAACTCTCCAAAAGGATTTACATTTATAACACCTGTGTGGGGCGAGTCTCATATAGGAACATTTTTAGAAATAGGGCTAAGGTCTCTTTTATCCAACAATAATTTACCTGCACTTAAAAATCTTTCAAATTCAAGCTATATGATATTTACGAGTAAAAATGAAATAAAAAGACTTAAATCTCATTTTCTTTTTAAGCGTCTTCAAACACTTATGAAAGTAGAAGTTGAAGTGATTAACCCGGCTGTGTCAAACCCTCACGATATCATGTCTCGATGTCATAGAGTGGGGTTGAAAAGAGCTTATCAACAAGATCTGGGAGCTGTCCTTGTACCCCCCGATTGTGTGTGGTCGGACGGTTCCATGAAGAATATGGAACAAATTGTTTCTTCCAGGCAAGTGTCCGTTATCCATATGTCGGGGTTACGTCTTATTAAAGAAACAGTTGTTCCTGTTTTAAAGACCTATATTAATGCAGACGACCTACTTTCTCTCTCTAGCCGTTTTCTTGCTAAAACCGCATTATCTCATTTACACCCTATCACCGAATCCCATTTTTTTGAGGGAGAAGGCTATCTAATGCCTGCTAATTTATTGTGGAATGTAGGGGATGAGGGTATATTAGCTCATTGCTTTCATTTGCACCCCCTTTATATCTCTCCCAGTGATAAGAATCATCGATTTAAGGTCACAGTTGATGATGATCTGACTCTTTATAGAGAAAATCAAATAAATTATATCGTTTCTGTCACTGATGAAATACTTGCCTTTGAGGTTAGTTAACTAACTCACAATGTTCTGGCTACTTATCAAAAAGGATCCATTGACGATATTGTCCTTTGGGCCCAGATTGGTACAAATTCCACACACCGCCAACTTATTAAAACTCCCATTAGAATACATACAAATGAGACGAGTAAAAAAGGATGGAAGAGAACAGAAAAATCCGCCCAGAAGGTTGTAGAAACTATTTTGACTGGAATAGAGAATCCATCAAGCACGCATCTAAAAAATAATAATCTTATTTTTCAATATATAAGAACTCGACCATTCGTAAAATTTATTCATCGCCATATTGTGAAAATTCTTTTTATTCTTGATACATTAATAGAGAAAAGATCTCTGCAAGCGCGGCTTAAAGGAAAATTTTATAGATTACTAGAGAAAGAAAATGTAAACAGCCCAGGGAAAAAGATTCTTTATATTGATGGGGAGATGAAGGGGGTTTATAAAAATATCCAACCCTCTAAAGATGAAGATCTTGAGATAACTCATATACGAAAAGAACATTTATTAGAATTATGTAAGAATTTTGGGTCAGAAAAAAAAATATTAAACTTGGAAGAAGTATATGATTATGTCGTACTCAGGCTGGCAGAAATTTCTACGCTAGAACCTTCGGAAGTACTTCTGATAGATAAGCTTCTCAAAAAAGATGGGATTTTTTTAATAACATTCAGGACGCCTAATTTAAAAGAAAATCTTACAAAGAAACTTCCATCTCGTTACAAGATCATCAAAGAATTCAGATATGGAACTTTTGGCTATGTGTTGGCTATTAACATTATTCGTACTTTAAACCGTATTAGAAACAAAATGTTTCCTCGCACACAAAATCAAGGAAACAATTTTTACAAAAGGAAATACCGCCTAAACATTTTATACAAGAATCCCTTTTTTAAAATCTTAATTAAACTTTATTTTGCCTTTATTTGTATAACCATATATCCTATTCTATGTCCCTTACTTAATATTATCGGCCATAGAAAGGTGGACAAAGAACTAGACGTGGCTATATGGTTCCAAAAATAACTATACTATATGGAGTGATTTTTGCTTTCTTTTAATCTTGTTTTATATGATATCTACGAATGCTTTAAAAAAAGAAAAATATGGACTACTCTCTCGTACTGGGATATAAAAACACGGTACCGAAGAACTGTCATTGGTCCATTTTGGTTAACCTTGGGAATGGCAATTACTGTATTAGGATTAGGCCTTGTATCAAGTTCAATTTTTAAAATAAGCATCCAAGAATTTCTTCCCTATATTTCTGTAGGGATCGTTATGTGGACCTATATATCGACGGTTATTGTCGAAGCATGCAGCGTTTTTACCTCACAAGCATCAATTATTCATAATGTGAAAATGTCTTATTTCCTTTATGTTGTAACGATGATTTCTCGAAATATAATAATATTATTCCACAATATGCTTGTTATTGTTATTGTTTTTATAGTTTGTAGGCAACCAGTAAGTACTGAAATTTTCTGGTTTTTCCCAGGGTTTATCTTATTGATTTTTAATAGCTTTTGGGTGTCCATTTTGTTAGGTGTTTTTGCAACACGATACCGTGACCTTGCATCTATTGTGAGCCATTTAACCACACTTACCATGTTTGTTACGCCGATTATGTGGAAACCGAATATGCTCGAAGGAAGTCGTAAAATTATTGCAACATTAAACCCATTTGCTCATATGATTAGTCTTGTGCGCGACCCCCTTCTGGGACAGGTACCATCCTTAGAAAGTTATTTAATAATGATAGGAATGTTGGTGGTAGGCCTAGCCTTATCGTTGTGGGTATATAAAAAATATATTCATCGTGTCGTCTTTTGGATGTAAATAAAATGACTTTTATAAATTTAAATAACGTTAATCTTGAATTTCCTATATACAATACGCAGGCATTTTCTTTAAAAAACTCCATTTTGAATGCTACAACAGGGGGTATGCTGAGAAAAAGAGAGAAAAATACCTATATTGTCTCTGCTTTAAAAAACATATCTTTTTCTTTACAAGAGGGGGATCGTTTAGGGTTAATTGGCCACAATGGCGCAGGAAAAACCACCCTCTTAAAATTATTAGCAGGAATTTACAGTCCTAGCTCTGGCAATGTCGAAACTAAAGGAAAAATTGCCACCCTTTTCGATATTCTTCTGGGTGCACGAGATGATATGACTGGCTATGAGGGTCTTTATGTTTCTAGCCTTGTGCGTGGAAAATCAGTTGCAGAATCAAAACATGCTTTGTCTAAAATGGCAGAATTTACAGAATTAGGTGACTTTTTAAATGTGCCGATGCGAACATACTCTTCAGGTATGAAATTACGGATTGGATTTGCCGTTGCTACAGAAGGAACACCAGATATTTTGCTTATCGATGAAGTTTTTGGGGCTGGAGACCAAAATTTTGTGAATAAGTCTAGAGAGAGACTAATGTCCTTGATTGAGCGTTCGGGAATACTCGTTTTTTCTTCTCATTCCGAAGCTCTTCTTAAGAAACTCTGCAATAAAATCATGGTATTAGAACATGGAGAGATTAAAGCCATTGGCGAAACTGAGGAAGTTCTTTCTTTCTATAAGAATAGCATAGGGTAAACTTATGTTTTGTAAATTAATAAAAAGAACAAATAAAGATGTTATTTAATTCTCCTGTTTTTATATTTCTTTTTTTACCCCTTACTCTTCTCGGATTCTTTCTTTTAGGAACTCGCCATAAGCGAGGAGCAATCTTATGGCTTGTTGCTGCATCTTCTGTTTTTTATGGGTGGTTTCGCGTTGATTATTTACTACTGCTTTTTAGTTTAATCGTTTTTAATTACATATGTGGAAAAAAACTTTCTCATTATCACTATCTTGGTCGTCCAAAAACATCACTCCTCGCAATGGGAATCCTTATAAATCTTGGGGTTTTATGTTACTTTAAATATACGAATTTCCTTATTTTAAACATAAACGGTATTTTTTCAACGAGCTTCTCTCTACGAGATATCATCCTACCTATTGGGATTTCTTTCTTTATCTTCCAAAAAATTGCCTACTTGGTAGATGCTCACCAGGGCAAAGCTGCTGAATACAATTTTCTTGATTTTTGTTTATTTGTGATGTATTTCCCACAACTTATTGCTGGCCCTATTGTTCATCACCATGAAATCATCCCTCAATTTCGTCAAAACTCTATTTTTAAACTTAATCCCTTGGATATGACTGCTGGTTTGATGATGTTTACGATTGGGTTATTTAAAAAAAATATCATTGCAGACCAGCTTGCAGATTGGATAGACCCTTCTTTTTCAGCTGCATATCAAGGATGGAACTTAAGCTTCCTAGAATCATGGGCCGCAGCTCTTGGCTTTACTTTGCAAATTTACTTCGATTTCTCAGCCTATACAGATATGGCGCTAGGGCTTGCTCTAATGATAGGAATTCGATTACCTCAAAATTTTAATTCCCCTTATAAAGCAAAGAGTATTATAGAGTTCTGGAGAGGATGGCATATGACTTTGTCTCGATTCCTTCGCGACTATGTTTACATTCCTCTTGGCGGAAATCGGAACAAACACTATAGCAATCTTTTATTAACCATGCTCATTGGAGGCTTATGGCACGGCTCTGCATGGACTTTTATTTTTTGGGGAGCTTTACATGGAATCTTCCTCATTATTAACCACTCCTGGAGAACCTTAAAAACTAAGATGGGATGGGAAGCAAAGGGGATCAGTTATTCTATAGCTTGTCAAAGCCTTACTTTTCTTTCTGTTTTATTTGCGTGGGTGTTTTTTCGCTCCCAAAATTTTGAAAGCGCAATGATTATAGTGAAAGGTATGGTGGGCTTTAATGGAGTTACATTACCTTTAAATTTTGAATCAAAATTAGGATCTTTAACCCCTTTTTTAAAAAACATTATGAATATCCGGTTTGACGAT